>Ga0307378_10002716_pt1 | contig 26607 bp, 15 predicted proteins | sample UN1MG_FD_202238 | JGI IMG/M metagenome (GOLD analysis project Ga0307378, IMG submission 202238) | Soil microbial communities from Risofladan, Vaasa, Finland - UN-1 | ecosystem: Environmental > Terrestrial > Soil > Coastal area > Acid sulfate soil | place: Finland: Risofladan, Vaasa | collected...
GTGAAAGCCGTCTCGCTGCGTCTTCCGGCGGCTCAAAAAGCGGCGACAAGTCGCCGCACTCCAAAAGGGGGCCGACGCGGTCAGGAGGAAGCAAGCTTCTCTTCGATCTCCGCCAGCAGTCCCTGCGTCTTCTGGATCTTGTCGGCTGCGGCGTCGCCGAAGGGTTCGAAGTCCCGCAGGGCCGCCCGGGCATACTCGCGGGCGTCGGCCAGCCGGCCCGGATTGGGCCAGGGCCGCGGCGACGTTAAAGCGGGTTCGCGCGGCTCCGTACACGTTCCCCTGGAGTTCCTCGTAACGGATGGACTCCCGGAAGTGCCGCAGGGCGAGGTCCATGTCGCCGGCACAGCCGTAGACCCCTCCGAGGCCGCTGTGCGTCACCGCCAAATCGTTGACTGCGTTCTGCGGAAGCAGTTCCAGGACCTGGTGATAGGACTGCAAGGCCGCGTTCAGGTGCTTGAGCAGTTCCTCTTCCCCTCGCCCCGCCAAGTGGGCTTCTTTGAAACGGTCCAGGGCGACCCCGCCGAGTTGGCCGGAGCTCCGTGCTCGACCTAGCCGGTCACCTTCCGGCCTGAGCTCCAAGCTCCGCCGGTACCAACGCTCGGCCTCGTCCAGATCGCGGATCTCGGGCAGATCCTTGTAGGCATGGCCCAGGTTGAACGCGCACGTAGCCGCTACGGACCGCTCGCCGATGGTCTCTGAGACATCGAGCGATTCCCCATACGCGTCCACACACGCCGGCTCCTGGCGTTCGCGTTGGATTTCGCCCATCTCGTGCAACGAAGCGCCCAGTGTTAGGATCGAATTCCGCTCATCGTCGGTCAGGTCCTCCACGACCTGCCGGAGGCAGTCCCGTAGCGCAAGCGTCTCGCTCGCCTCCGCTGGTACCGCAGCCATCTTGTCGGCCCCCGCCAGCCGGTCCGCGGCCTGACGCACCGCCTCATCAGCCTGCTCACGAGTCCAATCCACTAGCCTGCGTTGCAGCCGCTCCGCCTCCGCCCACTGCCGCCTTTCCTCGAGTCGCACGCGGTACTGGGTCACCACGCTCCAGTCTTCCTCGCGGCCCGGCAGGGGGCCGTCGGTGGCCGGGTCGACGAAGTCGGGCGTGATCTCCTCCATCAGCCGCGCCCACTCGGCCCGGCGGCCCGTGTGATCGTAGAGCTGGTGCAAGCCCTGCATCGCGCTGGCGACACCGTACCACCAGCCGTGCGAGCGGGCGAGGCGGCGGGCGTGGAGCAGGTTGGCCTCTTCGGCCGTCAGGGCGGAGATCACGTCGCGGTTGCCTGCGCCGTATTCGTGGTGGTAGTAGTTGCCCAACTCGCCCATCGCCTCGACGAAGGCGTGGGTGGCGGTGAGGGCCGGGTTTGGCGGCCCGGCCGTTGGGATGGCGGGTGCTTCTCCAAGCCGGTTGGTGTTGGTTGCCGCCGCCCCTCCCAATCCCTCCCCTGGAAGGGTAGAGGGGAAGTGGTGGTCGAACAGGCCCTTGAAGAACCAGGGGAGCGCGGGGTGGATCGTGTAGTAGCCGCCGCCGTGGGCCGTGAGCAGGCCCACCTCGGCAGCCCGGTCCAAGAGCGCGATCCCCACCTCGCGGGTCAAGCCGCGCACGGCGGGTAGACACCACGGGGCTTCGGGATGGCCCATCGCCTTCAACGCATCCACGTCGACAAACCCCTGGAACAAGTGCAGCAGGGCCAGTTGCTTTCGTTCCGCTTCGCTGAAGGCGTGCTCGAACCCGTAGCTGAGCGACGCGCCGAGCGAGCGGGTGCGGCCCTCGCTTGCTTCGTCGTCGAATCGGGCTTCGCCCGCGCGCAGGGCGTCAACAAACTCCTCGATCTGCTCTCTGGTGCGTAAGCCGTCGCGCAATGCCTGGCCGACCAGGACCGTGAGCGTGAGGGGGTTGCCGCCGGTGAAGCGGAGCAGCGGGCGCCAGTCATCCACGTCCGCCAGGCGCCGGCCGTGCCGCTCGGCGATGGCCCGGGCGAGCTGAATCCGCTCCTGCATGGGCATGGGCGGCACCTCGATCCGCCGGGGGAGCGTGTCGCCCAGCCAGCCCCGCTCGTCCCGACGGCTGGTCAGGAGGAACTTGGCTCGGGTCTGGGCCGCGTCGCGGAGGAAATCGGCCAGCTCCTGCTGCTCGGGGCCGCTGTAGGCCGATTCGCTGCCCGTGGGGAACCCGGCGACCGGCTCGACGTTGTCCCAGATCCAAAGCACGGGGATCTGCCGCAGCACTTGGAGCGCGACTTGGCCGCGATCCTTGTCGTCCAGCGCCAGCCAGTGCACGCCCGACTGCTCCAGCGCCGGCCCGAACACCTCGCCGATGCGGTCGAGCACGCGGACCAGCGGCGTGTACTGCTCGAACGAGGTGAAAAGCACCGGCCCGTCGACGCCGCCGGTCAGGGCGTACCAGCGGGCGAACTCGGCCGCGGTGGCCGTCTTGCCGCTCCCGGCAAAGGCGTGGAGGAGCACGATCGGGTGGGCGTCCAGCGCCCGGTCGATGGCCAAAAGCGTCTCGTCGCGCCCGAAGAAGCCGACGTCGGGCGGCTTGGGCAGGGCCGTGTCGAGCGATCCCCGCCCGGCGGCCGACTCGCCTGCGTCGAGCGTGATCTCAAGCCGGGCGGCCTCGTCGCGCGGCGGGAAGAGCCGGATCGGCGCGGCCTCGTAGACGACCGGCACGCACCAGTCCTGCAAGGGCCGGGGCTCGGCGGCGATCTCGCGTTGCGGCTTGGCCGCCAATTGCTTGCGGCCCAGCGTGACCGACTCGCCCAGCGTGCGACCCCGGACCAGCGTGGCGTAGAGGTCGGCCACGAACTGGGCGGCCGTGACCACGTAGACGTTGTAGCGCATGGCCACCACGCCCGCGACGCCGGCGTCCATCACCTCCTGGGCCAGGGAGCCGTAGGCGCGGATCTGGGCGTGCGGATCGTCCGCCGCCGCGGCCGTGCGGGGCTCCGTGGGCGCCTCGGCATGGGCGCTGCGGCAGGCGTTGAGCACGAGCACGGGCACGTGGGTTTCGACCAGGAGCTTGCCCAGCGTGGGTCCGTCGACGGGTTGCGCGTTCTCCTCGTCGGTTGGGTTCTCGAAGAGGAGGTACCCGTGCGGACCGGTGCGCGGCCCGCTCAGCACGAGGTTCCCCAGGCGGCGGAGCCAGTCGGAGGGGCTCTTCTTGGACAAGTCCGCGTGCATGCCGTGCCCGTCGAAGTGGACCACGTGATAGGGCCGGCCGTCGTCCTTGGCTTGGCGGAGCACCTGCGCGAGCCGCTCGAAGGTGGCCGGGCGGAGCACGTCGAGCTGGAAGGCGGCGCGGGCCTCTTCGCCCAAGCCCTTGAGCAATCGGCCGGCCACCGAGCGGAAGGGGACATCGTCGCGCCCACCGGGCCGGCAGATGACCAGCAGGATGCGGATCGGGCCCGACTCGGTCTCGGGCAGCTCGGGGCGCTGGGCCGCCTGCGGCTGGGCGCGGACGAACGCGGTGGCCCGAAGCGCCAGGGCGGTGTCCGTCCTGGGGTCGCGGATCAGCTCCCAGGGGATGGAGGTCGCCTCCTCGACCGAGGTGATCACCTCGACCCGGGTCTCGTCCAGCTTCCCGCGGAGCACGGCCCAGAGGTCGCGGGCGTCGTCGTTGGCCTGAAAAACCGAGCGGAACAGGCCGGTGCCCAGCTCGGCAAGGCGTTCCTCGATCCGGGCGGCGACCGTGGGCGCGGGCTCGTGCGGGTACTGGAGATAGTCTTCCAGGTACCAGCGGAGGTCCTCCTGGTCCTGGTCGGTCATCTCGAACGGGAACTCGACCGCGGCCGTGAGCGGCGCGCCGTCGCCCTCCAGACGCAGCTCCGCACGGTAGCGGCCCTCACCCGCGGCCGACTGTGTGATTCGCAGAAGAGACATGCTGACGTCCCGCTCGCTGGTGCCGCGGAATCGCGCGCCCGACACAATGGCCGCATTATCGCAATTGCCGGGAGGCGTGCAAGCCGGGGGTCCTGGCCCGGGGCCAAGTTCTTGGTTCCTTGTTGCCAGGCTGAAGCTTGGGAACGTTCCCCAATGCAAAGAGCCTAACTCGCGTGACGCAAAGCACAGCTTCGCAGAGGTCGGTCCCCAAGCCGGAGCTTGGGAAGCAGGTCACATGGCAGCTTGGGAACCAGGTCACAACCAGAGGGATTCTCGTTTCCCCGGAGACCGATGCGGAATCTGCCCCCGCGCCAGCACCGGTTGACGGGGGAACCTCCGCCGGATAGGCTCGCCGATCATGTGGCGATCGACGCGGCGAATGAAGGAGCCGAGGGTGGTGGTTCGGCGGCGGCCGAGCGACTTTGGGGGTCGCGGGCCGGTGATGTTTCAGGGGGCCACCACGTGCTGCACGTGCTGCTGTATTCACTGGATCGGGGCGGGGATCGGCGGCACGTGGGGCATCATCGCCGCCTGGCGAGCGGAGAAGAAGCGAGAACCCGCCGTCCACCCGATGGCCAGGCGGTACCTCTTGCACGCCCTCTGGATCAGCATCGTCGCCTTCGCGGTCTCGCTGGCGCTGCTCATCGGCTTGGCTCAGCACGCCCCGGGGGCCGATGCTCCGACACGGCGCGCGATGGAACGCATCGCCGAGCCTCTGCTGATCGCGCTCGCTTTCGCCCCCTCCCTTGCGTTCTTGCTCGTTGGCGCGGCGGTGATGCTTGCCGCCGTCTTGGCCAGGATCAAGGCGCGGAAGATGCCCGATCCGGTCGAGCGGAAGCAGGTGGCCGCCGGGATGCGTTTGGCTTGGCGGATCGCTTGGACGTCGTTTGTTGGGGCGACGTTCGCGAGCGGCGCCGGCTACCTGGCGATGTACGTGATCGCCCTATTCATGGACTGAGGGATCCCGCAGGGTGGGTCGAGGCACGAGACCCACGCGTCTGGTAGGAGACGGCGACATTTCCACGTGGGTCTCGTACCTCGACCCACCCTGCGCGTTTCTCCGGTTCTTCGAGGAGACGGCAGGCGATGTCCGACGCCCCAAGCGAGCGCGCGTTGCGGCTGAGGCCGGGGTTGGCGATCCTCGCCATGGAGGGGGCGGTCCAGCTTCGCGCGGGCGATGAGGAGATCCACCTCGTCGAGACCGACGCGCCGGAAGTGGTGGAAACGGTCCTGCATCAGCTCGCACGCGGCTCACCCCGCGGTGCGATTCTGGCGACCGTCGGCGCCGAGCACGGCCCGCTGGTCGATGCCCTCGTCGAGCAGCTCGCCGCCCAGCGATTGCTGTTGGACCAGCCGGTGGACGAAGCCGACGAGATCTCGCGCTATCTCTCGCACTTCATGGGCTACGCCCCGTACACGGAACCGCGGCGGCCGGCCGGACCGGTCCTGGTGACGGGGCACGGCGCCTGTGTCGATCTCCTCTCGCGTGCGCTGGCCGAACACGGGATCGAGGTCTGCGCCGCCGAGGACGCGAGGGGGCTGGACGACGGCGCTCTTAACGCCCGGGCGGAGGCGATCGCGTGCATCTGGCAGCAGCCCGATTTGGAGATGGCCCTGCGTGTGAACGCCGCGGCCTGCCGGCACGCGAAGGCGTGCCTGTTCGTCGACCTGTCGCACGGTCGGCACGCCACGCTGGGGCCGTTCTACGTGCCGGGCGAAGGGGCATGCTACCAGTGCTTCCGGGACCGGTGGCGGCAGAACACGGCCGCGTTGGCCGAGTTCGAGGCGGCCGAGTCGGCGATGCTCGGGGGCAAGGGGCCGCTGGCCGCGTACGGCGTCCTGCCGGCGTTTCGGTATCAAGTGGTGGGAATGGCCTGCGCCGAACTGTTTGCGTTCCTCTCCCGGCACCGCCCGGTGCGAACGCTCAACCGCGTGGCCACCGTCGACCTGGAGGACCTGAAGCTGTGGACCGAGCCGGCGTGGCGGATTCCCTGGTGTCCCGTGTGCGGAGCGGAGACTTGAGCGCGACCACACCCCAGCGTTGCCGGCAGGTGTTCGACGCCCTGGTGGGACGCCGAAGCGGGATCGTCCGCGAGGTGGGCCTGGTGGAGACGATCGACGGCGACGCGGATCTCTTCCACGCGGGCGCGAGCATTGCCAACACTCGCCCGGGCTGGGACGTCGACGTCCGTCTGGCCTGCGGCGGCTCCGGCCTCACTCGGGAAGACGCGCTTCTGGCCGCGCTCGGCGAGGGACTGGAGCGGTACGTGGCCTCGGCGCACAGCCGCGGTCGGGCGAGGCTTCGGGCCCAGGCCGAGCTTCCCGGCGAGGCGCTCCCCGCCGCCGCACTCGCCCAGTTCAGCCGAGAGCAGCGGAGTGAGGAGGGCTTTCCGTTTCCGCCGGTCGGGCCGGAAACGCCGTTGCGTTGGCTCGGCGGCCGGCGGCTTTCCGACGACGCACCGTGCGGCGTGCCGGCGTTTGCGGTGTATCTTCCCTACCAGCCCGAGCCGGGCGAGCCGTTGGCGGCACCCGGCATCAGCACGGGGCTTTCGTGTGCCGGGTCGCGCGACGCCGCGGTATCGGCCGGACTGTGCGAAGTGGTCGAGCGCGACGCGCTGGCCTTGACCTGGCTTCTGGGCCTCTCGCCGCCGCGGATCGCGCGCGACTGGCTTTGGGAGCAGGCCGGCGATCTGCTCCCCCCGCGCGACGAGACGGCAGCCTACGACCTGACGAGCGACGTCGGCGTGCCGGTCGTGTGGGTCGTTTGCCGCGGCCGGGGACCGCGCGGTCCGCTTCTGAGCGTGGGCAGCGCGTGCCACCTCGATCCGCGCCGGGCGGTGCGCAAAGCGGCCCTGGAAGCGTCGCAGGACCGCGTCTTCGTCCGGCAGCTCGTGGAGCTCGATCCCGAGTGGCAGCCCGCCGAGGGATTCTCCAACCTGGCCGATTTCTCGCGGCACGCCCGGCTGTACAGCGTGCGGCCCGACTTGGCCGACGAGGCGTTGAGCTTTCTGGCCGGCGACGCCGGGCCGTCTGATCTGCCCTCGCTCGTACGCCGCGAGGTCGCCGGCGACGGAGCGGCTCGCGAGGCGATCGTCGATCGGCTGGTGGAGGCCGGGCACGACGGGGCCTGGATCGAGCTTACGCCCGATTGGGCCGCGGACCTCGGGCTTCACGTGGTCAAGGTGGTGGTGCCTTCGCTCTTGCCGCTCCACGGACACCATCGGCTCGCGTACTTGGGGCACGCGCGGCTTGCCGAGCGCCGCTCGGCGATGCCCCGCTCTGCGGTCGGCCACCGTCATCCGATCTGGCCCTATCCCCATCCGTTTCCCTGATACCTGGGAGCCGTACCGGTGTGGCTCGATTCACCCCGCAGCTACGATGAGCTGTGCGACGAGGTCGACTGTCCGCTCAGCCGACTCTACCACCAGGAGAGCAAGCTCTCGGAGTACAGGCAACACGCGTTCCAGGAAGGGATCGCGGCGTACAACCAGGATGGGGAGGCAATCCGCCGATCGAACCGGGCGTATAAGCCCTATCCCACGCGGCCCATCGTCGAGTTGCCGCGGCCGTCGAGGCGCCGTCGCGGCCGGCGTCTCGACGACCTGCTGCGAACCCGGCGAACCCGGCGGGGGGAGTTCGCGTCCAGGCCGGTGACGCTCAAACAGTGGGGGCACCTGCTCGGCGCCGCCTGCGGCGTCACGGGCCGGGTGACGCATCCCGAGCTCCCCGACGTCGTGCAGGACCTGCGGGCGTGGCCGTCCGGGGGGGCCCTGTATCCGGTCGAGGTCTACCTGGCCTCGCTTCGGGGCAAGGAGCCGGGCCGCGCCGTGTATCACTACCAGGTCCCGTCGCACGCGCTTTCCGAGGTGGCCTCGTGCCCTGAGGAGGAACGGCTCGAGCGGCTGGTGTTTGCCGACGGCCTATGGCACAATGCGAGCGGGCTGGTGATCTTGACCGCCGTGTTCGCCCGAACTCAGGTCAAGTACGGCGAGCGAGGGTACCGGTTCGTGCTGTTGGACGCAGGCCACCTGGCCCAGAACGTCCTGCTGGTATGCGAAGACCTGCGTCTGGCGGCGATCCCCTTGGGCGGCTTCCAGGACGACGCGCTGGGCGAGCTGTTGGGACTGAAACCGCGCGAGGAAGCCCCGATCTATGCGATCCTGATCGGCGCGGCGAAGCGCTGAGTCGCGGGCCGGCGGTCGAACACGTCGGCTCGGCCCAGGCACCGGCGACTCGATCGCACTTGCCGCGTCTCCTTCATCGACTCATGCAGACCGATCCATGAGCAGCGACCCGCCTGACTCCCCAAGCCGCTCACGCCCGTGGTATCAGTTCAGCCTGAGGACGATGGTGCTCGTGACCGTCTATTTCGCCGTGCTGGGGAAGGTGTGCACGGTGCTGCACTACTATCGTTTGAAGGACGTGCCCGGCTGGCTCGCCGTGTTCCTCTACGCCTGGACGGCCGTGATCCTCGCCCAGCTCGCTTTCACGATTTCAGCGCGGTGGCAGCTTCGCAAGTGGTGGGCGACTGCGGAGGCGACGGACCTGTTGGACGATCCACTCAAGCGGGTCCACTCGAAGGAGCGTCGATGGCGATTTCGCATTGCCCTGGCCTGGGGCATGGTCCCTCTCATTCTCTGGACGGCGTTTCTGCCCGCGCTGGGCCGACGCGACGGCGACTGGCTAACCGCCTTCTGCATCATCCTTCTACACTTCCTGCCGCTCGTGCTGATCGACGCCGTTCGGTACTTGGTGCGCCGGAGACGCAAAGACCCCGCGCCCGTGCAGGCGATGCGTCTGGCCGGGATCGCGGGGTTCATGTTCCCGACCGCGGTCCTGACGTCGGCCCGGGTGCTTGGTATGTGGTAGCCTACCGAAAAAGTCAGACGGTAAGCCTTCAGCGGTCAGCTTTCAGCTCTCAGCATGATTGTGCGTGCCATGCAGCTTGGGCCGAGATGGCGGAGAGCTGAATGCTGATAGCTGACGGCCGGCCTGGAGACAATTGCGCCGCACGGCCGTGCGAACTGAGTCGCCATGTTCGGCTTGCAGTTTGAGCAAAAAAGAAAGACTCCCGCCCACGCGCGTGTGGACGGGAGTCTCTCGATGTTTCCCTCATCCCAAGGGAATAGCACGGAGTCTCGATCGTGTCGGCGGATCGGGTCAGAAGGAGTGGTTGAACTTGACCGCGATCTCGCTGTCGAACGTGCGGTCCCAGCCCTGGCCGAGCGGGAACACGCCGCCGACGCTGAGCATCGACGCCTGGCCGAGGAAGGTGTGGACGCCGACGGTCACGTCGGTGATCGTGTTGTTGTCGGCAGGGTTGCCTACCACCGGATAGGGTTCCAAGTACTCATCTACTTCGGAAATCTGGAACAGTCGCCGACCTGAGTCCAGCACAAGCCTGTCCGGGTCGCTCAACGTCTGCGTAAGGTGGAACTCGGCCGTGGGGATCACGGCCTTGACCACCCGGGCGCACGGGTTCGTGTACAAGTAGTACCCGGCGGCCAGGTCGACGTGCATCAGCGTCTGGTCAGCGACGTCTCCTTCCAACGGGTCTACGTAATCAGCCCATTCAGGATCCTCTTCCAGAGCCAATTGCCAGTCTGGGTCCGCGAGGGTCTGGGGGAGCCACCAGTACGACTGGTCGAGTCTCACGTGATTGCTACCCAGGGGAATGTCCACTTGCAGGAAGCCATTGAAGAAGGTCCGTTGGGTCGGCTTGCTCGTCATCGCCAGGAACGGAGACAACGCCCACGTTTCGTTTTCGATCCGGAACCTGCGGTTGCGCAGGCCATACGTATCCAGCCAGGAGTCGAGGTCGGGCTGCCCGCCCGGCAGAAGCTCAACGGGTCCGTAGAAGTCCCTCACGGCGACGTCGACGTCCCGCGCCGTCGGCGCCGTCACTTGCAGGCCGGCGGCGATGTAGCGCTCGCGGCACGGGTTATGGTAGAGCAAGAACTTGAAGATCAGGGAGACATCTTGGATTTCCCAGGCATACTCCCCCCACGTGTTCCAAGGCGTGGGTTCCACGATGAGCGCGTTGTATTCACCTACGCCTCCTGTCCCCCATGGATCGTGGTTATCGTAGTGCTGGACCCCCGTCGCGGATCCGGCGACCAGGTCCAGCTTCGAGCTGAGACCCTGATAGAACGGCATGCGGATTTCGACCGAGCCCATGCCGCCGCAGAACGTCTTCTCATAGGAGAACGTATGGACGTGCACGTCGTAATCAGCCTTCCTCGTGGCGTACCTGAACCAGGGCGAGTAGCCTTCAGCCAGTTCCAGGTCATTGGAGGTCCCCGTGCAGCTCATCCCGTTCTTGAAGAAGTTGTATTCGTAGGCGAAACGGTCGGTCGGGATCGCGTTGTTGTTTTCTGCAACCTTCGTGTTACGGATGTTGACGACGGCACCGCCATCGACGCTCACGGCCCAGAAGCCGGGCACCGTCTCGGAGCCCATGGATGCGACGCGGTTGTAATTGAAGCTGATCACGCGGTTGGCCTGCAACAGGTCGCCGATCATGTACGGCGCGGCCCCGGCACCCGGCGTAGCGGCGCCCGCGCCGCCTGCGGCGCCAAACGCGTCAAACGACCCCGATCCGCCGGCCCCGCCGCCGGCCACACCCGCTCCGGCCCCATAGCCGCCAGTACCATAGCCGCCAGCACCGTAGCCGCCGACGCCATAGCCGCCAGTACCATAGCCGCCGACGCCATAGCCGCCGACTCCGCAGGGACCGCACGAATTGCAGCCGCTTGAATTGCACCCGCAAGCCGAGGTGTTCTCCTGCGCGACGTCCACTGGCTCGCCAGACTGCTTGGCGACCGTATCCTGCGCGTTCACGCCTGCGCAAAGCACCAGCCCCAGGCACGCCAGCATCAGGGCGGCTTGACGGAAGCCGTGCCCCATCCACGATCGTCGGTTGGGAGTCATTCGATACAGCCCTCTCATAAATGGTGTTAGCGCTCTATCTCGCGCACCGATGTCCGCCTCGTGCCGGCGAAACGAGCGCACCGCACGACGCGAATCCGCCAGTCCTTCTAGAGAGAGATTCGACCTCGGCTCGCACTAGCTCCAGCACTTCTGACAAAGGAGGAGTCTCCTACCTAGGTCCCCTGTCTTAAACCGGCCCGGGCGGAGGCTTCGCGCCTCGGGTATGCCAAATGCCCATTAGGCGGGGGACTCTGTGCCACACAAAAGGGGTGTGCGTGGGGTGGGAGATCGGCCAGAAAGGGGACTCGCCCCCCGCCGATCAACCGCCGTCGTGCCGCGGACCGGGACCGTCGTCTGTACGAATACTCGCGTGCGGCCGTGGCGATCGAGCGCCGGTGGCGTATCCTTGACGGGGGAAATGCCAAGAACGGCCATAAACATAATGCGGGGGAACCCTCAAGGAGACGAACCGATGAGACCGGTCACGAGAACTGCTTCTCGCCTGCCCAGGGGCCGCGGTGCGCGCATCGCGCGCGCGTTGGCGGCCGCCACGGCACTCTCGGCTTGCCTGCTTCCCAACGTTGCCCGAAGCGCGGGCAAGGCACCCCCGAAGACCGCCCACGCCTGCGTGAATATTGAGGGGCACACGGCCCCGGTCCGGGCGATCGGGTTTACGCCCGATTCGAAGCTCCTTTGCACCGCGGGGCTGGACAAAGTCGTCCACGTCTGGAGCTTGCCGCAGCCGGGCGTCGATGGGGGCGTCGGGCGGGCAAAGGGAGTGATGGTCGAAACCTGGGGCAAGGTGCGTACGCTTCGATGGCCCATGGGACGCGGCCCCCGCGGAATGATCTACGCCATGGCGGTCCATCCCACGAACGGGCGACTGGTCATCGGCGGTTATGGAAACCTCCAACTCACCGGCGAGATCGTCCAGCTCGACCCTTACCTCGGCCAGTGGGTCGACGCCAAGTACAAGCACTTCTTCGCCACGATCGGCGCCCTCTCCTATTCGGCCAGCGGCAGTTGGCTCGCTTCGATCGACGGCAACGGTCGGGCCTTCCTGTGGTCTTCGGCCGGGGGCGAGCCCCGCGAGCTGGCTCCCCCGCACGCCGATCGACCGCTCCAATACCCCCGCATCGCCATTGTCGGTGATGCGATGGTCGTCCTGCCCGTCCACGACCGCGACCTCGGCCCCGGCCAATCCATCTGGAAGCTCCGCACTTACGACGTCGCCCGCGGGGCCTTCGGCAACGTCCTGGCCGCCGATCACCACGGCGAGGTGACCGCCCTGACCGCAAGTCGCGACGGCCGCTATTTCGCCTCGGCCGACGACGCGGGTAACCTGTTCGTGTGGCGGCCCGGCGAGGTCCAGCCTTGGAAGAGCCTACGGGCCGGATTTCCGGTCGTATCGATGGCCTTCTCGCCCGACGGAGGAACGCTGGCGGCCGGCACTCGCTTGGTGCCCGGGGCCGCCGCGACCGAGATGCAGGTTTGGGACGTGGCGGCCGGAGCGCTTCTTCGCAAGCGGCAACTGGCCGACGACGTGAATGCCTGCGCAATCAGTCCCGACGGACGACGCCTGGCCTACGCCGGCGGCGAAGGATATGAGGTCTTCGTCGAATCGATGGCCCCCCCCTATGACGTTCTCACGCTCCCGGGCGGGAAGCGCGTCGCCGAGGTCGCATTCGCCGTGGACGGGACCGCCGACTACAACGTCGTCTTCACGTCGCTCCCCGCCAGCCTCCTCGGCGGAGAGAGACGAACCTTCAGCGTGGCGGGCCTCAAAGCCACCGACGAGGCGCCCCCCGCGATCGAATCGAGCCAGTTCCTGGGGCAGTGGAGTTACCTCGCCAAACTCGAACGCGACCCGTATCGGCTCTGGCTTTACCGTGGCCAGCACGCCCAGGGATCCGTTCGACTGGACAAGCAACACGGTCACCTGATCAGCCAGTGCTGGATTCCGGGTCCGGGCGGCGAACCGGCGGCGGTCGCCGTGGGGACGGCCGTTGAAAACGGCGTCTTCGTGTACGCATTGCCGCGGGGCGGGGAATGCGACCAGTTACTGTACTGTCGCGGTCACAGCGGCCGGGTGACCTCGGTGGCCGCTTCGCCCGACGGCCGATACCTGCTGTCGGGGTCGACCGACGGGACGGTCCGCTACTGGCCGCTTCGCGCTTGCTGGCATCCGTCGCCGGTGTTCCGTCGCTGGGGCGCTGATCTCCAGCCGTCGGCTTCGGGGCGGGCCCTCGTCGTCTCCTCGATCGACGATCTCGGGCCGCTCTATCAAAAAGGCGTCAGGGCCGGGGACCAAATCGACAAGATCGAGTGGAACGTGTCGGGCAACCAAGCCGACCAGCGATCCGAAAACCGCTCAAGCGAGATGCTCCGGCAACTGGGACAGCTCCCCTGGGACCAGCAGGTGACGTTCACCACCAGTCGCGACGGCACCGAGCTGCGGTTCAACCTGCGGGGCGGCTGGCACCCGATGCTCACCCTCTATGCAATCGACTCCGAATGGATCGCCTGGACCCCGGCGGGATACTATGCCTGTTCGCCGGGGGGCGAGCGGTTGATGGGTTGGCTGGTCAACCCCACCGAGCTCAACCAGCCCCCCGAGTTCTACACGGCCGAACAGTTCAACCGGGCCTTCTATCAGCCGGACGTGATCCGCAAGCTCCTCCGCGAGGGCAGCCTCGAAGGCGCCATCGCCATGACGGAAGACGTCCGCGAGGAGGATCGCGTCGAAGCGCCGATGCAGATCGAGCCGCCCAAGGTCTGGATCACCGCGCCCACGCAGCGAACCCTCGAAGTCCGCGACGAGCAAGTCACCATCCATGCCCTCGCCGAGGCCAAGGGCGGGCGCCCCATCACGGCCATGCGACTCCAGGTCGACGGCCGGCCCTATGAGAAGAAGGGTTACGAGCGCGGCATCTCCCGCGAGCGCCTCAGAAAGTCGGAGAGCTGGACGCTCAAGCTGCCGCCCGGCGAGCACACCATCCAGGTCGTCGCCGAGAGCGACACCAGCAAGGGCCAGTCCGAGATGATCTTCCTCCGCTGCCTCGGCCCGGCGGTCGAGCCCACGCTCTACGTCCTGGCGATCGGCATCTCCGAATATCGGGGCAACATGGCGCTGCGGTACGGGCACTCCGACGCCGAGCAGGTGGTCGGCATCCTCAACGACCGCAGCAAGGAGCTGTTCGGGAACGTTCACGTCAAGGCCGTCACGAACCAGGACGCGACCAAGTCGGCGATCATCGACGGCTTCCAGTGGCTCCGCGACAACATGAAACAGCTTGACGTGGGCCTGGTCTTCTACTCCGGCCACGGCGTCCAGGACGACCAGGGCCGCTTCTACCTGTTCCCCGTCGACGGGTCGCTCGACGACATGCCCGGCACCTGCGTCCCCGACGCGATCGTCAAGCAGTACTGCGAAAGCACGGTCGGCAAGCTCGTGTTCATGGTCGACGCCTGCCATTCCGGCGGCATCGACCTCACGGCAAGCGGCCGCGCGCCCGTCGACGACCTCGCCCGCGATTTCTCCCGAAGCGAGTACTCGGTGATCATGATGGCCTCGTCGACCGGCAAAGAGGTCTCCTTCGAGCGCGACGACTGGGGCGGCGGCGCGTTCACCAAGGCCGTCGGCGAAGGGCTCACCGGCAACGCCAACTTCGCCATGCCGCTGGCCGACGACGTGATCCTCACCGCCGAGCTCGACCTCTACGTCTACACCCGTGTCTCCCAGCTCACCGAGGGCCGACAAACGCCCGTCTCCTCCAAACCCGCCATCCCCCCCTTCGCCCTCACCAGGATCCTCACCGCCCGCGGCCAGTAGCAGGCAGCGCGACTCCCCCGCCGGCAGGGCGACGTGATGGTAAAGGTAAAACTTGCCGAGCAGAAGTGGGGTGCCTGAAACGCACCATCCGCCCTTGCAGGTCCCATTCTAAAGCCGCGCTCACCAAACGGGTGGTGCCCGCCCTCGACCGCCGCGCGCTCGCGACGCCTCACTCGGTGCCGCACCCGAGAGAAGTTGGAAGCACCCGGGGGTGCCCAAAAAACGTCTTGCGGCTCGGCGCTAACATGGTAAGATCGAACACGTTAGGCGGAACACCGAGTGCCCGCAAGCCCCCGAAACAGCCCGTCCAAGTGTCCAACAAAGCCGACCATGACACGCCCTAAGTCCTGGCCTTACAACGCCTTGCGTCGAGAACAATTGTTGGACGGTTTTTGTTGGTCCGGCCAAAACTTCCAAGTGCTTTGCGGCCTGGGACTTGCGCCAGTGACCTCGTCCAAAAAGGGCGTTTTTCCCAGTACATGGCGTGCGCGCAGGTGGCCTGTGACCCGGTAGCACCTGCGCTGGAACCCCAGCGCATTCACCATGGAACCCCAGCGCACTCCCCCTGGGGCCCGCGCGCACGTGCGCTCACGGTATCTGAAGGGGGTAGTACCCCCCATCCGTTGCAGAAGCGACCCGCCGCGGAAAGTGACCGCGTCCAACAAACCCCGCCACGCGCCCCGGCCGCGCGGGTGCCACTTGCTGGCTTGTCCAGCAGTGCCCGACCTGATGCGAGGTTCACGATGAGAGGCGTCGAGCCACATCGGAAGCTTGTGAAGCATTACGACGAGCCTGGGCATTTTCACGAGCTGACGTTCTCCTGTTATCAACGCGTGCCTTTGTTGACGAACGACACGTGGCGTGAGATGCTCAGCCGGGCGATTGATCGAGCGTTGGTCAGGCACAAGTACTGCCTGGCGGCCTTCGTGTACGTGCCGGAGCACGTTCACCTGCTTGTTTGGCCCCAGGATGGGGCGTCGGAAGTGGAGCATTTGCTCAAGGCGGTCAAACGTCCCTATTCGTATCGAATCAAGCAATTGCTCATCGCCGGTCACAGTCCGTTGCTCAAGCGGCTCACAGGGCGTCAGCCGCCGGGTGTGATGACGTTTCGGTACTGGCAGGAGGGGCCCGGCTACGATCGCAACCTGACCGAGCGGGAGTCCATTCTCGCTTCGATCGACTACATCCACATGAATCCGGTTCGACGAGGTCTTTGCCCAAGGGCAATCGACTGGAGATGGTCGAGTGCCCGCTTCTATCTGAACGACGGCAAGCAGGAAGACGACGCCCTGCCGACGATCCATGGTCTGCCGTTTGAGGTCCTCAACGGCAATGGTTCTCTCGGCGTCTGAGGGGGCACTGCTGGACAAGCCGGCAACGGCACCCGCGCGTCTTGTCCACCAGGTACCGCTTGAGGATGGCGACATTCTGAGGCCCGTCCAAACGCTTGCGTTTCTGGGATTCGATGTGGGACATGGGCGTTCTCCTGGGGGGGTTAGGCTTATGCTAACCCAGACTGCCGGAGAATTCCAATTCCGTGAGGTGCAAGACATCATGAGGTGCCATCTGTGGCACTCGTGGGCCTGCATTTGAGGCTCCGAAGCTGTATGCGACGTACAGATCTGGGCCTGCGGAACACGTTTTGGGGTGGTTGCCAGGTACGTGCAAGAAGCGGCAACTTTGGGCCGCCGTATCCAGCGTGGATTTCGTAGTCACAGGAGTCATTGGGCGACCCAGGGCCGGAACTTCCGCCGACCGATGGTCCAGAGCTTCGGCCGGAGCGGAGCCCGGATCCTCCCACGGAGCTACCACCGCTCCCGGAAGATGACGACGAAGGATCTCCGGCGCGCCCCGTCCCAGCCTATCGTGGGCACCTTACCCGGTGCGCCGATGAGTAGTCTCTGCTTGGCGACTCATTGAGGCCCAGCCAGTACCGAGTGGTTTGTTGCACTGCTTCCGTGAAACGCCCATGGTCGACGGGTTTGCGAATGAAGCTTTGAGCGCCCAGCTTGTACGAATCATTGATATCGGCATCGTCGTCCGACGCCGTCAAGACAACGACTGGAGGCAGAGTGAGTCCGTCTCGGCTGCGAACACGTCGCAACACCTGCAACACCTGCCGGCCGTTCATTTCGGGCATGTTCAGGTCGAGCAGGACCAGGTCGGGCATCGCCGTTGGCTGGCGTTCCTGCCCCCGGCCGAACAAGTAGTCAATCACTTCGGCGCCGTTGCCGACCACGTCCACGCGGCAGTCAATATTGGCCCTCGTTAGTGCGCGCTTGATCAGGGCGACGTGCCCTGCATCATCCTCCGCCAGGAGAATCCTCCTGCTATGCTCGGTTCCAACCGGTTCTTCCTCGAAATCATCCGCGCCTACTCCAATGTCAGCGGCGTCGTCAGACGGAGCCGTCGGAAAGTCATCGCTCCCTTGGCCGAAATTGCGTTTTCTTGCCAAGCAGTCGCCGGCCCAGAACTGACCGATGCGGCCAACCAAGGCGTGGAAATCGTCGTAGTTGGTCCACTTGACCACGAAGGCGTTGGCTCCGGCTTCCATGCACTGATGCATCACCGTTTCGTCGTCGCTGCAACTTAACACAACCACCGGCGTGGTCCGCAAGTCCGGGACCGACCGGATGCTGCGCAGCACTTCCAAGCCGGAACCGTCCGGGAGTCCCAGATCCAGCAGCACGAGATCGGGGTGGACAACGTCTTCGGGGCCGGCCAGCTTGACCCCGAGGGCGTCGAGCGCACTGCCGGCCGTTTCGGCCACGGTGACCATCGTCCCCGGAGACTGACACAAGGCCTTACGAATGAGTTTCGCGTGTCCCGGCTCGTCTTCAACGACCAAGACGATCTTCATGCCGGTGTTCCGGTTTTTCTCCACCGCAGACGATTGCAGCGGCTCGTCCAGCATGGGAGCCAACTCGCTACGCCACACTGGGACCGTCCTGGGCGCTTCGATACCCAGCTTCACGGTCTTCCGCCGGATGGACAAAACCTTCACCGTGATGTCCGACCCGATGTGGACCGCGCTGTCGCGATCCCGCGAGAGCACTAACATGATTACCGCCTCCATGGGAAAAGGGTCGCTCGAAGAGCTTCGTGTCGGAGCGGGCACGTCTCCGCGAATATCACGGAGACGCGCCAAGCTCCCTTTGCAGAGAGCGACAGAGGCGGTCCGTCGCCAGAATACTCGGAGTCCTTCCGAGTGGGCTCGCAGACGATGCAAGCAGCCGGGTGAAATCGCTCCCCCGTGACGAAAATGTAGCCGAAACGGGCCGCGCGACCAACGTCAGTTTTGTGCGACTGCGCGAATCCATGCTAGCATTGCTGGCGTTTGCACCCACGCGGTGATTGGCTCTCCCGGTCCCGCCGACGACGAACGCGCTACGCGCAGCGTTGGAGCCCGGCCTTCAGCCTGCTTCTTTGCAGCCTAAAAACTGTACTCCAACATGCCCGCTCACCCCTGCAGGACCACGAGCGGTTGTTTCCTCGCGTCGGATGGACTATCATCACGAACGCGGCCACGGCAGAGTAAGGTCGCAGTTTAGTCTTTCAAGGGGATAGGGGGGGCTGAACCATGGTTGGGAAGAAGTCGGCACGGGCCAAATCTGCCGTCGCAGGACCTAAGCCCACTGCGAAGAAGAAAAAGGCCTCGGCCCCCCTGAAGAAGGAAAAGGGCTCGCCTGCCAAAAAAAGGACCAGCACCGGCGCCAAACGGAAGGCCACCACGCGGTCCGGTACCAGGTCATCTGCCGGGGCAAGAGCCGGAGCAGTAGGGGTTTGGGACGGGGGGGTAGGCAAGCTGCCTGTGGTAGGGGTCGGTGCCTCCGCTGGGGGGCTGGAGGCGTTCACCGAGTTGCTCAAGCATCTGCCGGCCAATACCGGGATGGCCTTTGTGTTCATTCAGCACATGGATCCGCGGCACAAGAGTAACCTTGCCGAGATCCTCGCCCGCTCCACCGACATGTCGATCGCCGAGGCCACCGACGGTGTGCGGCTGGAGGCGGACCATGTCTACATTACCCCGGCCGATATGGAGATGGCCGTCTTACACGGTGTGCTGCACCTGATGCCTCGTCCGGAGAGCCGGGCCCGCTACTTGCCCATCGACAGTTTCTTTCGCTCTCTGGCGGAAGACCAGGGCGGTAGGGCGATCGGGGTGATTCTGTCGGGCACCGGTTCCGACGGCGCGTTGGGGCTCAGAGCGATCAAGGCGGAGAGCGGCATTACCTTTGTCCAGGCTCAACAAAGTGCGAAGTATGGGGGCATGCCCTCGGCCGCCGTTGCCGCCGGTCACGTCGACTTTACCCTGCCCCCTGCCGGCATCGCAGAGGAGTTGGTCCGGATCGGTCGACATCCCCATATCGAACGCAATAAGATGCGCCAAGCCGACCAGGGCTTACTCGATGCGCCCGAGGCGATGCAAAAGATCTTCATCCTATTGCGGAGCGCCTCGGGCGTTGACTTTACCTACTACAAGCAAAGCACGGTCGAGCGGCGGATCTCACGGCGGATGGTCTTGCACAGGATCGAATCGATCGACCATTACGTCAAGTACCTTCAGGAGACCCCGGGCGAGGCGGATGCCCTGTTCGAGGACATGCTGATCAACGTGACCGGGTTCTTCCGGGATCGCGGATTGTTCGACGTGCTCAAGCAGAACGTGTTTCCTCGGATCATCGAGAACAAGTCCCTCGACGCCCCGATCCGGGTGTGGGTGCCGGGCTGTTCCACCGGCGAGGAAGGGTACTCGATTGCCATCGCATTGCTGGAGTACCTCGGGGAGAACGATCTCCAGTCTCCGATCCAGGTTTTTGCCACCGACGTGAGCGACCTGGCCATTGAGAAGGGCCGTGCGGGCAGGTATCCGGAGAATATCGCAGCCGACGTCTCGCCGGAACGCCTGCGACGCTTTTTTGTCGGCTCGGAAGACGGCTACCAGATCAGCAAGACGATCCGCGACATGTGCGTCTTCGCCAAACACAACGTGGTCAAGGACCCGCCTTTCTCCAAAATCGACCTCTTGAGTTGCCGCAACCTGCTGATCTACCTCGGCCCGGAGTTGCAGAAAAGGGTCATCCCGGCGTTCCATTATGCGCTGAAGCCAACGGGCTGTCTGATGTTGGGCACTTCGGAGACGATCGGCGGATTCTCGGACCTGTTTTCGCTCTCCGAGAGGAAGTACAAGATTTACTCGAAGAAGCCGACCGCTGCCCGGCTGCCGTTCGACTTCGGGACGACCGATTTGGCGCCAGGGCCGGAACCCGTGGCCAAGCGGCCTCCGCCGGTCGCCTGGACCCGACTTGACCTCCAGAGGGAGGCCGACCGGATCGTGCTCTCGAAATACCAGCCCGCCGGAGTGGTGATCAATGAGCAGATGGAAATCCTGCAATTCCGGGGTCACACGGGCCGCTACCTCGAGCCGGCCCCCGGAGAGGCGACCTTGAGTCTGTTGAAAATGGCCCGGGAAGGGCTGTTGCTCGATCTGCGGGCCACCATTCACAAGGCGAGGAAGGAGAGCACGGCGGTGAGAAAGGAGGGCCTGAGGATCGCGCACAACGGCCAACTGCTGGAGGTGAACATCGAGGTGATTCCCATCGGGACGACCGGGTCGGAGGAGATTCACTTTCTGGTTCTGTTCGAGGAGGTTCCCACCGGCCCGTTGGAGCCGAAGGAGGCCCGGGTCGCCAAGTCGAGAAAGAAGGAAACGGGTGCGACGCCGGCAAATAGGGAAGTCGAACGTTTGCGCAGCGAGCTGGCGGGCGCGAAGGAGACGCTCCAGGCCATTATCGAGGAGCACGAATCGACCAACGAGGAGCTTCGCGCCGCCAACGAGGAGATCCAATCGAGCAACCAGGAATTGCAGAGCACCAACGAGGAACTGGAGACCGCCAAGGAAGAGCTCCAGTCGACCAATGAGGAGCTGACCACGCTGAACGAGGAGTTGGAAAACCGGAATCTCGAGTTGAACCAGGCGATCAACGACCTGGACAACCTGCTCAACACGATCAACATCCCGATTGTGATGCTGGGCAGAGACTTGCGAATTCGTACGTTTACTCCCTTGGCGGAAAAGGTCCTGAAGCTGATCCCCGCGGATACCGGCCGCCTGGTCAGCGAGCTGAGGCTGGGCATCCAGGTTCCGGACCTGGAGCAACAGGTTTTGCGAGTGATCGAAACCCTCAACGCGGAGGAGAAAGAGGTCCGGGCGGAGGATGGCCGCTGGTATTCCATGCGGATCCGGCCCTACCGAACCACCGACGACAAGATCGACGGCGCCGTGATGGCCCTGGTGGACATCACCGAGCGGAAGCGGGCAGAAGAGGCGTTGCGAGACGCCCAGGTTTATGCCGACAGCATTGTGGCCACCGTGCGCCAGCCGCTGGTGGTGCTGGACGGGGAGTTTCGGGTGGTCTCGGCGAACCGGGCCTTCTACGAAACCTTCCACGTCAAGCCGCGCGACACCGAAAACCGATTGATATACGACCTGGGAGACCGGCAATGGGACATCCCCAAGTTGCGCACGCTATTGGAGGAGACTATCCCGGAGAACGCCGAGTTCCATGACTTCCAGGTGGAGCACGACTTCCCTGGGATCGGGTACAAGCAGCTACTACTGAACGCCCGGCGAATCGATCAAGTAGGGGACCGGCCGCAGTTAATCCTTCTGGCCATTGAGGAGGTCACGGATGGTAAAGAGGGGTAGGGCCGAGCCGGCGGATTCTTCCAATCTCCGCAAGAGCGCGGAGGGACTGCTCTCGACGCATATCAGCGATCTAGAGGCACCCTCGCCTGAAGAGGTTGAACAACTGGTCTACGAACTGCAGGTTCACCGGATCGAGCTGGAGATGCAGAACGAGGAACTCCGCGAAGCCCAGCAAGAATTGGAAGCGTCGCGCGACCGATACGCCGATCTTTACGACTTCGCGCCGCTGGGCTATGTCAGCCTGGACAAGCACGGACGTATCCAGGAAATCAACCTCGCCGCCGCCAAACTGTTGGGCAGGGAGCGCGCGAGGCTGACGGGCCGGCCTTTCGTTAGTTACGTCGCTATGGAGAATAAGAATACCTTCGTGCACCACGTGCGGAAATGCGTTGAAGGGCAACAACAGGTGACTTCGGAAATAGACCTTACTCCCAAGGGCGGCCAGTCGATCCCTGTGCAACTTGACAGTATTGCCGCTCGGGATCCCACCAGCGGAGTCACGCTATACAGAACAGCCATCACTGACGTCACCGAGCGCGAGCAAGCTGCGGCGGCTGTCCGTGAAGCACGGATTCTTGCTGAGGCCATCGTCGAAACGGTGCGCGAACCCTTGCTGGTTCTTAACGCTGAGCTCCGCGTGCAGTCGGCCAATCGGTCCTTCTACCAAACGTTCCAGGCCACGCCCCAGGAAACCGAAAACCGGTTGGTATACGAACTGGGCAATCACCAATGGGACATCCCCCGACTGCGCCACCTGCTCGAGCACGTGCTGCCGGAGAAGAGCCAGTTCATCGACTTCGAGGTTCAACAGTGTTTTGAACGTATCGGCCAACGGACCATGGTGTTAAACGCCCGCGCGATTCCTCGCGAAGCCGGCCGTCCGGGTCTCATTCTGCTGGCCATCGAAGACATCACCGAGCGCAAGCGGGCGGAGCAACAGCTTGCGCGCTTGGCCGCCGAGCTGCAGCATTCCAACGAGAAACTCAAGCGCAGCAACCGCGAGCTTCAAGATTTTGCCCACGTGGTCTCGCACGACCTGCGCGCCCCGCTGGTGAACATTCAGGGGTTCGGCAAGGAGTTGGCGTTGTCCTGCGAGCGGCTGCGATCCGTGGCGGCAGACGTGCAAGTGCCCGAGGCCAAACGCCGGGAGCTTTCCGCTCTGCTCGACGAAGATATCCCGGAAGCGCTCGGGTTCATCACAACAAGCACAACCAAGATGGACTCGCTGCTCTCGGGCGTCTTGCAGCTTTCTCGCGTGGGCCGGGCCGCCCTGACGATCCGCCAACTGGACATGAACCAGATGTTCTCTGAGATCGTCGCGTCGATGCAGTTCGCCATCGACGAGGCCGGCGCGTCGGTGCAAGTGGACTCGCTGCCGCCGTGTCGGGGAGACCGAATGCAAATCAACCAGGTTTTCTCGAATCTGCTGAGCAACGCCCTGAAGTATCTTGAGCCGAACCGGCCGGGGGTGATTCGGGTTTGCGGACGGGAAGTGCCGGACCGGGTGGTCTACTCGATCGAGGACAATGGGATCGGGATTGCGGCCGAGCACCAGGACTCCATTTACAAAATCTTCCACCGTCTCGACCCGCGGCGCGGGACCGGTGAAGGATTGGGCCTGACCATCGTCCGGCGCGTTCTGGAGCGCCACCGCGGCAAGATTTGGGTGGAATCGGAACTGAACGAAGGGAGCAAGTTTTACCTATCGCTGCCGAAGGGCTAGTGCTCCGTCAATTTCGAAATGACTGTAGGACGAATTACAGATCCGTCCTACACAGACTCGTCAGGCAGCTTGTCACCACGAGGAAGACGCGACGATGAAAGAGGAAGTGGTCGTCCTAATCGTCGAAGACGACGATGGGCACGCGCGACTGATCGAGAAGAACTTGCGGCGGGCGGGCATCAACAACGAGATGCTGCGCTTCGCGGATGGTCAGCAAATCCTGGACTTCGTGTTCCGCCGAGGCGAAGGGCGTCAGCGAGAAGACTGCACCCCCTATCTGTTGCTGCTGGACATTCGCATTCCCAAGATCGAGGGCGTCGAGGTCCTGCGGCAGATCAAGCAAGACGAAGAATTGCGGAAGATCCCGGTCATCATGCTGACGACGACGGACGACCCGCGGGAAGTCGACGCCTGTCATCGCTTGGGATGCAGCCACTACATCGTAAAGCCCGTCGAGTACGACAAGTTTTCGGCGGCGTTGGGGCAGCTTGGGCTGTTCCTCAAGATCGTACAGGTGCCCCAGATCAACGGCATAAGGTGAGTGAGCACACCGGGCATCAAATTCCGCAACTCCTTGACCGGGAACGAGAACCGGACTATTGTTAGGGACAAGCAGGTCCCGTGGGGACACGACTACCCGGCGACCGGATATAATGGTTTCCGGCGGACCACTCAATCCTCGCTGCCACGCTCCACGTGGAAAGGAGGACAAACAACCCGCGGTGAGGCTCTTCGGATGCCGGAAGCGAGAAAGCGCAACAGCCCAAAACCTTTAACGGTCAGGCGTCTGCCCGTCGCGTTCACTAGCGATATCCGCCGGGTCATTACCCGTTTCTTTTATCCCGGCAGCGAGGCCCGGATCCAGAACGTCGTCCAGCGGGTCGCGCAGCTCTCCGACACCGAGGCCACCCGGTTGCTGGAACTGGTCTTCCAGCGGTTCCGCACCCGGCACAGCAACATCGCCTTGGTTTTCGAACAGCACTACCACAACGCGATGTCGATGGTCGGCGCGTCGGACGACCTTGCCCGCAACCGCCGGCTGCTGATCGGCTCCTACTTCACCATGGAGTATTCGGTCGAGTCGGCCGCGCTGTTCAACCCCTCGATCGTCGAGCACCAGGACCAGCGGAATCTGCCCGAGGGCGCCGTGCGCTTCATCATGAGCCTGCGTGCCACGGGCGAGGCACACGTCTCGTCGATCGTCTTCCGCACGGGCGTGATTTACTCGGACCACGAGATTCAGATCGATCTTCCCAGCCGGTTCGCCAATCCGATCGGCGTCTTTCCCGACAAGCGGTACGACAAGCAGCTCTTCCACCGCAAGCTGCAGGACATCGGCGTCGACGAGACCGCGGTGGACCTGGTGTTGGAGCGGCTTGACGACTCGTTCACCATGGCCCAACTGGAGGACGCCATCAGCGCGGCGCGGGAGGCGGCGCCCGACAAGCTCCAGTCGGAAGACGCCCTCCAAGGCATCCGCTGGCTGGCGCGGTCGAATTACGAACTCCGGCTCTCCCGCGAGGCCGAGGCCTCGGAAGTGGTCATCTTCCCGCAAACCAGCAACGAGAGCCGCGGGATCGAGGACCTGCGGATGGTCCGCTTCGTCGACGACGACGGCACGGCGACCTACTACGGAACCTGTACGGCGTTCGACGGCTACCGGATCCTGCCACAGTTGATCGAGACGTCCGACTTTCTCAAGATCGGCGTTCACACGCTCAACGGAGCCCGGGCGCAAGACAAGGGGATGGCGCTGTTCCCCCGCCGCATCGGCGGCCATTACGTGATGTGTTCACGGATCGACGGCGAGAACCTCTACATCATGTACTCCGATATCATCCATTTCTGGGAGACCGCCGAGTTGCTGCAAACGCCCAAGCACCCCTGGGAGTTCGTGCAGATCGGCAATTGCGGCTCGCCGCTGGAGACGCCCGAGGGCTGGCTGCTCCTGACGCACGGCGTGGGGCCGATGCGGACCTACTGCATCGGCGCGATGCTGTTGGACCTGGACGATCCGCTCAAGGTGATCGGCTTCCTTGACGAGCCGCTGATCACGCCCACGGAAAAGGAGCGCGACGGCTACGTGCCCAACGTGGTTTACACGTGCGGAGCGATGATCCACAACGGGCTCGTGTATATCCCGTTTGGGACGTCGGACACGGCTACCCGCTTTGCCACGGTCTCGTTGGATCGGCTGCTGGATCGGCTGGTGAATTAGGCTCCGGCGGTGGCCAGAAGCTCATCCAACGAATACCGAGCGACGCCGGCGGCGGTGTCGGCCGCCCCGTAGTAGACGTCTAATTCGTCGCCGCGGCCGACCAGCGCCGTGGGAAAGACGATGTCCCGCAGAAAGCCGGACCGCTCGAAATCGGCCTCGGATTGCATCACCGGCCGCGGCGACAATCCAACGATCCGTCGTGGGTCTTCCAAGTCCAAGAGCATTGCCGCGGCTGCGTACTGCCCCGCGTCGCCCAGTCGCTGGGGCTCGATATGCCCATGAAAGAGCGAAAGCCAACCACGGCCCGTGCGCACGGGCGGGGTGCCGCCGCCGACCTTGATCGTCGCCCAGCCCGCCTCGCTCCCCAGCAATCGCTCGTAACCACCCCAGTGCAGCAGGTCGGGTGAGCGGGCGATCCAAATCTCCGGCGGGCAGAAGTGGGCGTTCGGGTTGGGCCGGTGCAAGGCCACGTACTGGCCGCCGATTTTCTCCGGAAACAGGATCACGTCCTTGTTTTCCGGGCAGAAGATGATCCCGTGCCTTTGGAATGACTGAAAATCGGCGGTCGACCCCAGGGCCGTGGCCACCCCGTGTTCGGAAACGGCCACGTAGGTGAAATAGAAGCGGTCGTCCAACTTCGCCAGCCGTGGGTCTTCGATTCCAAAGGTCTCATAGCGCGTGGCCGGCAGCAGCGGCTCGCCAAAACGGTCGATCGATAGCCCGTCCCGGCTGAAGGCCACCAAGAGCCAAGAGATGAACGTCAGCCGCAAGTGCCCGCTGGGCCGCAGCCGCACGACGCGGGGATCGACCACCTCGACTTCATCCAACCGCCGCCAGTCGATCGCTACGCCGCCCCGCCGCCAATTCCAATAGGGCAAGGCGAGATAGCCCTCGCGAGTCTCGGTCGGCCGCTCGGCCACGCGAACCAGGAGCACGACGCCGTCGCCGAATTCGATGGCCGCCGGATTGAACGTGCCGATGATCTCGAACCCCTCGAACCGCGGCCGCACGTCGGCCGGCCGCAGCAGGCAGCGGGTAAGAATCCGCCGGGGTGTCGTCTTCATGCTGCTCATCGCCCGGGTTGCTTATCCCTGCCCGCCGTCCGCCATCTCGGCGGCGCGGCGGAACGCGGCCAACGAGCTTTCCAACTGTTTCAACTCGGCCAGCGAGAGCAGGAATGCCAGCGTTGATTCGGCCCCCTGGTTTTCGTTGATCCGATCTTCGTGCAGGCCGTCGCGGCAGCCCCCGGTGCTCGCGTCGTATAGTTCCAATCCCAGGTCGTTACGGCCCAAGAACCACTCGAAGGCCAGCCGGGC
>Ga0307378_10002718_pt1 | contig 26600 bp, 24 predicted proteins | sample UN1MG_FD_202238 | JGI IMG/M metagenome (GOLD analysis project Ga0307378, IMG submission 202238) | Soil microbial communities from Risofladan, Vaasa, Finland - UN-1 | ecosystem: Environmental > Terrestrial > Soil > Coastal area > Acid sulfate soil | place: Finland: Risofladan, Vaasa | collected...
ACCTTCTGGTGGGCCCGCGGGCGGGTGTGGACACCCGCCCCTACGGCGACGCCGCATTAAACGGCGCGTAGGGGCGACCGTCCACGGTCGCCCCTACGGGGATTGGTTGGGTATAGACATTGGCGGGTGAACCCCCCCTTTTTTAATTCCCGTTTTACGCTTGAATGTAGGGCGGCCCCTCTGCGGGCCGCCGCTTTATCCCCCATACCAGCCCTCCCCCCAGCAGAGGGGGGAGGGGGTAACACCGCGTCAATCGCCGGCGAGGTAGGAATCTATGATTTCCTTGAACTCCTCTTTAGGTCGGCTGCCGACGATGACCTTTTGCACCAGCCCCTCGGGGTCCACTATCCACGTGGTGGGGATGCTGTCCGCGGAGTAGTAGCCCTGGGCCTCCTCGTCGGTCTGGGTGTAGAGGACGAGGGGGTAATTTATCCCATGTTCTTTGGCGAACCAGTCCAGATCGTCCACCTTGAGATAATCATCCACGCTGACCCCCACCACGCCGAACGCGCCCCCGTACTCCTCGATGAGGGCCACGAAGTTGGGGATTTCATCTTCGCAGGGCGGGCACCAGGTGGCGAAGACGTTGATGAAAAGCACCTTGTCGCCGAGGTCCTCCGCAAGCATGTAGGGTTCGCCGCCCAGGGAAGGCGCGGTGAAGAGAGCGGGGCCCTTCCCGTAGAAGTCCTCGAAGCGGGAGTCCATAAAGGCGTAGTAGCCCGCTTGCATCCGCGCAACGATTTCGTCCTGCCGTTCGGCGGGGAGCGAGTCGTAGTACGCGCTCATCTCAGCCTCGGTGGTGCCGTAGGAGGCGAATATCTCCCCCTCGGTCCGGCCTGTGTACGACGAGGTGTAGAGGTCCACCAGGAGGCTCACCATGTCGTCGTCGGTGAGGGCGAAGGCCGGAGTAAGGCTGAGAATTAGCGCCAGAACGATGATCCGCTGCATTTTTCCTCCAGGCTTATGGCTGGTTCCACGTAAACAAATCGCACGGATCGGGGTGCCCGTCCTACACGGCCGCCCGGGCCAGCTCGACGGCCCGCCGGGCCACGGTCTCGATGGGCGTCTCGATGCCGAAGAACTCGATCTTCTCGAAGAGCGCGGGATTTTGCTCCTTCTCCTCGGTGAATATACGCACACCCTCCCGCCACATGTTCCCGGTGAAGCGCAACGCCATCGGTTTCGACAGTCCGTGCTCCTTCAGGAACATGACCACGCCCCGGGCGAAGTCGTCGCAGCGGGATACGCCGCCGAAGCGGGCGCCGAAGATGACCTTGACGTTGGGATTCTCGTCCAGGAGCTTGAGCATCGCGGCCAGGCGCTCCGGGGTGGGCCCGCCGCCGGAGTCCATGAAGTTGGCCGGTCGGCCGCCGAAGTAATGGATGAAGTCGTTGCCCATGATGCCGAAGCCGGCGCCGCCGGGGAACATCCCGATGTCGCCGTCCAGGTCCAGGTAGGGGATGCCGAGCTCCCGGGCCTTTTTTTCGCGGGGGGTGAGCTCCCCCTCCTCGTGCCGTCCGCCGCCGGCCAGGGCCTCGAGCCGCGGCTGGCGGAAGAGGGCGTCGTCGTCCACGTTGACGCGGGCGTCGGCCGCGACGAGCTCCCCCTCTTTGGTTACGACCAGGGGATTTATCTCGGCCATCTTGGCGTCCAGGGCGCGGAAGAGCTTCAGCAGGCGGGCGGCGATCGCGGCGAAGGCGGAGAGCCGGTCCCCCTCCAGGCCGAGTCCCTTCCCCAGCGCCACGCCCTGGTGGGGGTAGAAGCGCTCGTCAATCCCCACCGTGAGCCGGTGGATGGCCCCGGGCCGTTCTTCGGCCACGCGCTCGATTTCTACTCCTCCCTCCCGGGAGGCGATGACGGTGAGGGCGTAGGCGGCGCGGTCCAGGGCGACGCCCAGATAGAGCTCCTCCGCAATGTCCAGGGCGTCTTCAATCAAAAGTTTTCGCACCGGGAACCCGCGGATGGTGAGCCCGAGGATGCGCTTCCCCTCGCGCAGAAGCTCTTCGGCGTTCCCGACCACCTTAACCCCGCCGGCTTTACCGCGGCCGCCGGTGAGCACCTGGGCCTTGACCGCCACGGGATACGTCAGCTCGCCGGCGAACCCGCCCAGCTCTGCCAGGTCGTTCGCCACCCGCGCCCCCGGCACCGGGATGCCGAATTCGCCGAAAAGGCCTTTCGCCTCGTACTCGTAGAGCCGCATCGCCGCCTCCGCTTCAGCGGAAAAGATGGATGCTACCACAGAGCCCCGGTTAAATAAAGACTTCCCGGGCGCGGGGCGGATTTACTGGTATAATTATTCAATAACGTTGCGGGAGGTTTGACGTGCGTCGAATCGCTTTTTTCGTCCTGATTCTGTGTCTGGCATCCCTGGGCGGCGAGCTGCGGGTATTTTCCACCGAGGGCGAGAGAATCGCCCTGGCGCCGGTGGTGGACCTGCGGGGGGACGCGTCCGTCGAGGCTGATCACGCCGACGGGGTGCTGGTCAAAACCTTCGGCGGGGAGATGGGCCTGGTCTACAGCGGGACCGTGGCGGATGAGCCGGATTCCGGCGTCTGGGGCCCGGACGAGCGCACCCGCGGTTTCACCCCCTATCTCGGTCCCGCCGCCGATCACGGCGCCCGCGCCGTCCTTTTCGTTTTCATCGAGACCGACGGCGACTGGAGCCTGAATCTGGTCGGGGTGAACGGCAAGATTCTCGAGGAGCGGCGTTTTACGGGCACCTCCGCCGACGTGCTCCCCCTCTTGACCGCCGCCGCCGTCGAGGGTTTCCACCGAGAATTTCCGCCGGTCGCCGAGGAATCGGTCACCTGGGGGAGGCTCCTCGTCCGCTGCGACGGGCGGGGATTCACCGCCGCCGTGGACGGGAACCCCGTGGGGGTCGTTCCCCTCGATGGGCTCGAGCTGCGACTGACCTCGGGTTCCCACCGCCTCACCCTCTACGACGGTGAGGACGCCCCCCTGGAGACGCGCTTCGTGAGCGTCGTGCCCGAGGGGGTCGTGGTGGAGGAGTTCTACTTCGGCTTCGACGCGGAATCCGACGAGGAGGACAACGCTGCCGGGGAGGCCGTCGCCTCCTGCCTTCTGGATGTGCTGTTCGCCGCGTTCTGCACCCCCGCCGAGTCCGATGGCGACGATGACGGGGGCTGGGTGTCCGGTAATGATGACGATGACGACGACCACGGCGACGTTTGGGGACCGTCCACGGGCGACGACGACGACGATGACGACGACGATGACGACGGTGGCAGTGTCTGGGGGCCGAATCCTTGAGCGGGGTTCGACGTCGGGGGGCGTTTCGCCCTCCTTTTTTTAAATATTTCACCACGATGAGGGGAGGAAATGTAACGCGGTTCCTGAAACACCCCCCCGATTCACCCCATGGGTGTTACGGCCCCGTCAGACCGTTCCGGGGTGAGAGAGCGTAACTTGTTCACCGGATTGAAGATGGGCGTATGTAAAATAACGACCATCGGCCCGAAGAAGGTGGCACGGCGTGTGCTTAAAAAAGGTTTAGGTGAAGCGCGTAATAAACGGAGAATCCGTCTTGTCAGAAAGCATTTTTTAGGCTAATTTAGAAGGGAGTGGAAGAGATGGAGGTGCGAAGATGAAGAATGTGATGCTGGTGTTGACCCTCCTGGTCGGGATGGTGCTCGCGCACACCTGGTCCGATCCGCAGGCCATCGTCGCGACCGATTCGGTGGATATGGTCGGTGGATCGGGCACGTACTGCCAAGTCATGGACAGCCGCGGAACCCTGCATCTGGTATTCTTCTCCGACTTCGAGGAACCGGGAAACCGCGAAATCTACTACATGAACAATGAGGGCGGCACCTGGTCGGAGCCGCTGCGTCTGAGCTGGGGGGAAGGCATGTCCCACGTCCCCTCGATGGCGATTGATGGCAAAGGGAACATCACCGTCGTTTGGTACGACTACCGTTTGAATTACCCGTACGGCGATGTTTTCTGGTGCCGCTACGACGCCTCGGCCGGGACCTGGAGCAACGACGAGCCGCTGGTCGTGAAACCGCGTTGGCATTCTCTGGCTCCGCTCGTGGTGGCCGAGCCGGGCGGGAAGGTGCACCTCGTCTGGTGCGATGGCCCGGGCGAATCGCGGACGCGGTTCGAACTCCACTACTGTTACTGGGAGAACGGGCAGTGGTCCGATGAGGTGCCGTTGACGGATATCGGTGTGGGCGATCGCTGGGCGCAGTTGATGGTGCTGGATGAAACCGGGACCCTCCACCTCTTATGGGCCGACGACCGCACGGCCCGTAACGACTGGCACGTTTACTACAAAACGCTCTCCCCCAATGGTGTCTGGAGCGAAGAGCTGAACCTCGGCCCCGGTATGCCCCATGACGTCGTCATTTGCACAGACCTGCTGTTTTTATCCCAAACATGCGTCCAAGACGTGGAGCTGGGCATGTACGATCCCCCCGAGGGGATACCCACCCAGGTCGAGTATTCGGTGAAAAGCATCTATGACCCCAACGATGTCTGGCTCCTGGAGGGCCAATCCGTCAGCCCGGCCGGGGATTTCTTTATCAGACAGGCCGCGCTGGGGGTGTCTTACTCGGGCGTGCGGTTGGTTTGGTCTCAAGGGGTGGAGGGGCACTACTGCCTGTACCAGGCCACGGTGGGCCTCTATGGCATGAGCACCCCAGAGTTCATCGGCTCCTACTTAGGCAACACCCGCACGGTTTCGCTTTCCAGCGGTCTGAAAGGTGATTTGAACCTCATCTACGCCTACTCGATCGACGGCGGCGTGGACTGGGATATTTACTACCGGCACAATCCCGTACCGCCGAAAGGCAACTCCGACGGTTATTCTCCGCCTCGGATCATCCTCAGCTCGATCACACCCAACCCGGCCGACAACGGCGCGGTGGTGAGCTTCGATGTGCCTGCGACCGGAAACGTAGAGGTCGCCGTGTACGATACGGCCGGGCGCCGCGTGGGAACCGTTTTTTCAGGCACCCTGACCGCAGGGCGGCACGAGCTGGCCGTAGACACCACGGGGCTCCGTTCCGGGGCGTACTTCGTTCGGGCCACGAGCGATGGTGTGAGCGCGAGCGCGCCTCTGGTGGTCACCCGGTAACCCGCCCCCCCCTTTCGCACCTCCTGAAGCGGATGGTCCGGACCATCCGCTTTGCCTTCGGTCGCAGCTTCGTCGGAGACCTACGGTGGGTTTGGGGACCGGCCGACGGAATGTGCATCCGGGTCAGCCCGTTCTTGACTAACGGGGGCTCGGGTGCTAAACTACCGCTCCAAAAGCCGCTACAAAGATTCCCGCCCCCCTGGGGCGGGGATGATTAAGGTCGAATCCAGCTAAAGACTGCGGGCCCACCGATGAACGTCCTGGTCCTGAACTGCGGCAGCTCCTCGGTAAAGTTTCAGCTACTGGACATGGACACCGAAAGAGTGCTGGCGAAGGGAATCGTCGAGCGGATCGGCGCGGGGCAGGCCCGGTTGAAGTACCAGACCGCCGGGGCCAAGCTCGAGAAGGAGCCCCCCGATGTGAACGACCACGCCGAAGCCATCCAGGTCATCCTGGATCAACTCACCGACGCCGAGGCGGGGGTCCTCGGGTCCGTCAAGGAGATAGACGCCGTGGGGCACCGGGTCGTCCACGGCGGGGAACGGATGACCGAGAGCATGCTCATAGATGATCGCGTGTACAAGGTTCTCGAGGAGTGTGTTCCCCTGGCTCCATTGCATAACCCGGCCAACATCAAGGGGATAGAGGCTACGACCAAGGTCCTCCCCGGCGTCCCCCAGGTCGGTGTGTTCGACACCGCCTTCCACCAGACCATGCCGCGCACGGCCTACCTCTACGCCGTACCGGCCTGGCTCTACGAGAAATACCGCCTGCGGCGGTACGGTTTCCACGGGACGAGCCATCGCTATGTGAGCCATCGCTGCGCCGAGCTCATCGGCCGTCCCGCCGAGGAGCTGAAGATAATCACCTGCCACCTGGGCAACGGGGCTTCCGTGGCGGCGGTGAGCGGCGGGAAGAGTGTGGACACCTCGATGGGCTTCACCCCCCTGGAGGGCCTGGTGATGGGCAGCCGTTGCGGCGATATAGATCCGGCCATCCCGGTCTTTCTGATGAGGAACGAGGGCTTTTCGCCGGGCAGGGTGGACAACCTCCTGAACAGCCGGTCGGGCATCAAGGGCCTTTCCGGCGACAAGTACATAGATATGCGGGACGTGGAGGAGCAGTACTTCAAGGGCGATCCGGTCTGCCGTGAAATCATGGAGATCTACGCCTACCGCATCCGGAAGTACATCGGAGCCTACACGGCAGCCATGAACGGCGTGGACGCCGTCGTCTTCACCGCGGGAGTCGGCGAGAATTCTTCCATCGTCCGCACCCTGGTCTGCGAACCGCTCTCGTACCTGGGGCTCCGACTCGACGAGCGGCTCAACACCGATACGTTCAAGCCGGGCGCGGGGAAAGAGGGCAGGATAACGGTTGAAAATTCCAGGGTATCCGTCTGGGTCATCCCCACCAACGAGGAGCTCGTGATAGCCCGGGATACTAAAGACATCGTCATGGTCTCCGTTACCGGTTGATTTTGGCTGCGCCGTCGCAGATATACGGCTCCGCCGTTGCGGAAAGCCGTTGTTGATACGAGGAGCTTGACATGGCCGTACCGAAGAGAAGGAAATCGCGCTCCAAGCGCGACATGCGCCGGGCTCACTGGGTGGCGAGCCTCCGGGTTCCCACCCTCACCGCCTGTCCGAACTGCGGAGAGGCCAAACTCCCCCACCGGATCTGCCCCTCCTGCGGCCATTACAAGGGACGCCAGATCATCATCCCCGAGAAGCAAGAGGGGTAAAGCCGGCGACGCGGCGGTGCGCGGGTTGATTCGACCCTTGGAGGCGCGGGGCCGGGGCGAACCGCGCCGCTTGCATATACTCCCGAGGGAAATCCTTGTCACAGAAGGCTGAAGTCGTCGCGGCAGCTCCACCCATCGCCCTGGACGTCATGGGCGGCGACGACGCGCCGGGGGCCCAGATCGAGGGCGCCAGGCTGGCCCTGCGTAACGGGATAGGTCCCATCATCCTCGTCGGGCACGCGGACGAGGTGTCGGGGGAGCTCGAGCGTCGGAAAATACCCCCCGAGACCTTCGTCATCGTCCACGCCGCCGAGACCGTGGCCATGGACGAGACTCCGACGTACGCCCTGAAGAGGAAGCGGGAAGCCTCCATCGCCGTGGCCACCCGCCTCGTCCGGGACGCCAAGGCCTGCGCCCTGGTGTCCTGCGGCTCGACGGGAGCCCAGGTGGCCAGCTCGATTCTCCACCTGGGCCGTCTGCCCGGGGTGGAGCGGCCGGCCATCGCCGTGGCCTTCCCCGGCACCCAGGGCTGGGGTGTTCTGATTGACGCCGGCGCCAACGCCCAGAACCGGCCCAGCCATCTCGTCGGCTTCGCCGTCATGGGAACCCTCTACCTCCGGCACATCTTCGGCGTCGAGAACCCCCGCGTCGGCCTGGTTTCCATCGGCGAGGAGGCCGCCAAGGGTAACGAGCTGGTGGTGGAAGCCTTCCGGCTCCTGAGTGAGACCCCCGGGATCAACTTCATCGGCATGGTCGAGGGGCGCGGCGTTTACACGGGCGGGGCCGACGTGCTGGTCTGCGACGGTTTCGTCGGGAACGTGCTGTTGAAGTTTTCCGAATCGGCGTCGCGATGGGTGATTCACCACCTCCGCGAGGGCATGCGCGGGCGGCCGCTGGCCACCCTGGGTGGTTTTTTGATGAGGCCGGCCTTCCGCCACTTCCGCCGCGTGGCCGATCCCAGCTCCATCGGCGGGGCGCCGCTTCTCGGCGTGAGGGGTACGAGCATCATCGCCCACGGTTCCTCCGACGCCGAGGCGGTGATGAACGCCCTGAAGATGGCCCGCCGCCTCGTTAACGAGGATGTGAACGGCAGAATAATCCTGAACCTCCAGGACAACGCCGCCGGTGCGGAGTAGGGGGGAAACCGAATGAAGATTCTCGGCATCTGCCACGACGTCTGGATTTGCTCCGCCGCCCTGGTGGTTGACGGTGAAGTCGTGGCGGCCATGGCTGAGGAGAGGCTGGACAGGCGGAAACGGAGCAACGTATTCCCGACCCTGGCCGTCGAGAAGTGCCTCGAGATGGGGGGGTTGCGGATCGGAGAGCTCGACGAGATTGCGGTCGCGTGGAATCCGGTCATCGAGATGGAGACGATGCCGGCCGGATTCTACACGAGGCGGTGGAGATCGGAACACGCCGTTTCGGTGCCGGCGAGGATTAAGGCCCTCCTCGGACAGCCGGCGCACCCTCTGCCGGGTTGGAGGAACCTTACCCGGGACGCGCCGCCGGTAACCTTCGTGGACCACTACCTGGCCCATATCGGGAACGCCGTCTTCCTTTCGCCCTTCGATGACTGCGCCGTCCTGATTCTCGACGGCCGGGGCGAGAGGATGACCCAGCTCATGGCCCGGGTAAAGGGCGTGGACGTGACCTTCCTCGATGAGGTGTGTTTCCCGCACTCGCTGGGCCTTTTTTATGGGGCGATAACTCAGTTCCTCGGCTTTCGGCCCGATTCCGACGAGTGGAAGGTGATGGCCCTTTCGTCCTTCGCCCCGGCTGAGAACGAGTACACCGACGAGCTCCGCAAGTTACTGACCCTTTACGAGGACGGCGGCTTCGAAGTCGATCTGAGTTACTTCGGCTGGTATAACTACACCGAACCGAAGATGTACTCCCCGAAGCTGGTCGAGCTCCTGGGCCAACCGCGCAGTTACGGTGAAGAGCTCACCGAGCGCCACGAGAAAATCGCGGCGGCTCTGCAGACGTCGTTCGAGGAATGCGTGTCCTCCATGCTCGGGGCGTTGCACCGCCGCACCGGCGCCTCCAACCTTGTGGTTTCCGGCGGCTGCTTCATGAACAGTGTTATCAACGGCAAGCTCGACGATCGGTCCCCCTTCAAAGAGAGCTTCATTACCGGCTGTCCGGATGATTCCGGCACCAGCGTCGGGGCCGCTTTGTACCTGGAGTCCGTCCGGACCGGGAAGAGGCCGGCAGGCGCGATGAAGCACAATTTCTGGGGGCCCGGCTTCACCGACTCCGAATGCCTGGACACGGTCAAGAAATACAACCTTCCTCACGAGGTGGTCGGTGATCCGGCGGTCATGGCGGCGGAGGATTTAGTCCGAGGCAGGCTCGTGGGGTGGTTCCAGGGACGGATGGAGTTCGGGCAGCGCGCCTTGGGGAACCGTTCGATTCTGGCCGATCCCCGGGACGCCGGGACCAAAGACCGGGTCAACCTGGCCGTCAAGTACCGGGAAAGCTTCCGCCCCTTCGCGCCCTCGATCATCGCCGAGAGGGTGGCGGATTATTTCCAGTGCAGGCCGAAGGACAGGGTGCCTTTCATGGAGCGGGTGCTCAATTTCCGGCCCGAAAAGACGGCGGAAGTTCCGGCCGTCGTGCACGTGGACGGCACCGGCCGCCTCCAGACCGTGGACCGGGAGACGAATCCCCTGTACTATAAGCTCATCTCTCATTTCGAAGAAAAGACCGGCGTGCCCATCATCCTCAACACCAGCTTCAACCTGAACGGCGAAGCCATCGTCTGCACACCCACCGACGCGATCCGCACTTTTTACTCTTGCGGGCTCGACGTTTTATATTTGGGTAACGTGAGATTGGCCAAGAACGGGTGAGCCGCCCGTTCACGTTCTGAACGGGCATCGCCGTGTCAACCACCGAATCCCTGCCTTTCAGGCGACGATTGGAGTCATGATGCAGCGTAGCGCGGGTATCGTCGGAGTGGGGTCCTACCTCCCCGAGAAGGTGCTCAACAACTTCGATCTCGAGAAGATGGTGGACACCTCGGACGAGTGGATAAAGACGCGGACCGGCATGTGGGAGCGGCACATCATCGGCGATGACGAAGCCTCCAGCGACATGGCCTTCGCCGCCGCCCAGGCCGCCCTGGAGATGTCCGGCCTGGACCCCCTGACCCTGGACGCCGTCATCGTGGCGACGGTGACCCCGGATTACGCGTTCCCCGCCACCGCCTGCCTCGTACAGGACCGCCTGGGGGCGAGAAACGCCGGCGGTTTTGATCTGAGCGCCGGTTGCGCCGGTTTCGCCTCGGCTCTCTCCGTCGCGGACGCCTACATCCGCGCGGGGATTCTGACGAACGTCATGGTGGTGGGCGTGGAAGCTTTGACCCGGATCACGGACTGGACGGACCGCGACACCTGCGTACTCTTCGGCGACGGCGCCGGAGCGGTGGTCGTCTCGCCGGTCGCCGAGGGGGAGGGCATCCTGGCCCACTTCATCAAGGCCGACGGCGGCAGCGGCATGCAGCTCTACCAGCCCGGCGGCGGTTCCCGCAACCCCGCGACACACGAGACCGTGGACAAGCGGATGCATTACGTCCACATGTCCGGTCAGGACGTGTTCAAAGGCGCCGTGCGCGCCATGGTCGAGGGCGCCCAGTCGGTGATCCAGAAGGCCGGCTACACCGAGGAGGACGTGGACCTCCTCGTTCCCCATCAGGCCAACCTGCGGATCATCGAGGCGGTACGCAAAAGGCTCGACATCCCCCCCGAGCGCGCCTTCGTGAACATCCAGCGGCAGGCGAACACCTCGGCCGCCACCATCCCCATCTGTTTCGAGGAGGCGTACCGCACGGGTCGGCTCAAGAAGGGGGACCTGGTCTGCACCACCACCTTCGGGGCGGGTTTCGCCTGGGCCGCCAACCTCCTGCGCTGGTGCATCTGATTCCCGTCGTTTTTGCCATCCATCGGCCCCGGTCCGCCGGGGCTTTTTAAAACCTCCGCCGACCGGCAAGGGATTCAAACCCCTTGTCTCCTTCGATTGGGTCCGCCCTCACACCGATTGACCCGGTGGGGCGTAACTGGTAAGCTGGACTCCTAGCCGCCCGCTATCACATCGAAGGGGGCCCTTAACGTGTTCAGAATCGTTCTGATGACTCTTCTGGTCGCCGCGCTGTGGACACCCATCGGGGCTCAAGAAGAGGAACAGGTCCTCGGCTTCGTCATCGGGCTGGGGACCGGTCTATTGGTTCCCAGCGTCCGGGACGTGCCCGGAGGGCTCGACGACCCGGGCTTCCTGGTCCGGCTGGACCTCGGGCTGACCATCGCCGGCATCGTCGGGGCCAGGGCCTTGCTGGAGTTCTCCCCCTTCGAGTGGCAGGTATCCGAGGATAACACGGTCCCGATGTCGCACCAGCTCTTCTCCCTCGACCTCTTCACCGAGGTGAATTTGGGCGAGAAGTGGCGGCTGTGGCCCGCGGTGGGTTACACCCTCGACGCCTCCATCACCGACACCACCGGGACCGGTTTTCTCACGGCCCACGGTATTCACGCCGAGCTGGGCTGCGGGTACAGGCTGAACTCCATCATGTTCGTCAACCTCGCGGTGGGCTACCACTTCACCGGGAAGTTTCAGACGATTGACATCGAAGAGAGCGAGCGGGTGGAGTGGGGGGACAACGCCGGGGCCTCCTATCTGGACATCCATGCCGGCGTCGTGTTCTCTCTGAAGTAGTAAAACGCACCTTGCCCCCGCCCGGTCCGACGGCCGGCGATGAGGTCTTTCATAAAACGAAAGGACGGGATGAGGCTCGCCGCCGTGTTTCCGGGACAGGGCTCGCAGACCGTGGGGATGGGCCGGGCTCTCTTCGACGCCTTCCCCCTGGCGCGGGAGCTCTTCGAACGCGCGGACGACGCGCTGGGCTATTCGATAAAAAAGCTCTGCTTCGAGGGGCCGGACGAGGAGCTGACCGCCACCGAGAACACGCAGCCGGCCATCTACCTGGTGAGTTACGCGGCCTGGGCCTGTTTCCGGGAAGTGGCCGGAGACCTGGACTGGACCGTGGCCGCCGGCCACTCCCTGGGCGAATATTCAGCCTACGCCGCCGCCGGGGCCGTCTCCTTCGAGGACGGCCTGCGCCTCGTCCGCCGACGCGGCGAGCTCATCCGCGACGCCTCGGCCAAAAACCCGGGCACCCTGGCCGCCGTCATCGGCCTGGACGAGGACGAGGTCGGTAAAATCATCCCCGAGGCTCGGGGGGCGGGCCGGGTGGAGCTGGCCACGGTCAACGCCCCGAACCAGATCGTCGTCGGCGGCGAGGTTCGGGGCCTCGAGCGCTTCGTCGAGCTGGCCAAGGGGGCGGGGGCCAAGCGGGCGGTCATTCTGAACGTGAGCGGCCCCTTCCACACCTCGCTGGTGAAAGACGCCGCTATCGCGCTCACGGGTGAGTTGGCGAAATACACGTTTAATCGCCCCGATTTTCCCGTTGCTACGAATGTCACCGGCAAGCCGGTGTCTGACATGGACGAAATTCCTCAAACACTGGCTCGCCAAGTCTGTGAGCCGGTGCTCTGGCTGGCCGACGCGCAATACCTGGAGGAGCGGGGCGTAGAGCTCGCTGTGGAGTTCGGCAACGGGAACGTGCTCGCGGGCCTGTTGAAACGCTGCGCCCCCGGAATCCGGGTTCTGGGCGTCGGCGACCCGGCGGGTCTGGAGAGCACACGGGCGGAGCTCGGGAAGCTGGGCCTGCTCTGAGGCCGGCGGTTGCGGCGCGGGGGTTGCGCCCGTCCCCCGGGTCCGATTTGGTTCACAACTCTTTTAAATGGACGCGAAGCGGAAACGACCTCGCGGCGGGCCGGACATGACCGAGCTTGAACGCGGACCGACTCGGGACCTCGTACCCCACCTGGTCTTCCTCGCCATCGTGGTCCTGTGGTCAGCCTGGGCCGTATCCTGCTTCTTTTTAAACGAAGACGCCTTCATCTCCTTCCGCTACGTGCAGAACCTCGTCCAAGGTCAGGGGCTGGTCTACAACCCCGGCGTCCACGACGAGGGCTACTCCAATCTCCTCTGGATCCTCCTCCTGGCCCCCTTCGCCCTGGCGGGCATCCCACCGGAGCATGCCGCCCCTGCGCTGGGTATCCTTTCCGGCGCGATGCTCCTCTACGTCGTCTGGCGTCTGGCGAAGAGGTTCTTCCCGGACCGGCGCTGGCTTCCCCTGGCGGCGCCGGGTTTCGTGGCCGCGTCCTTCTCCGTGGTTTACTGGGCCGGATCCGGGCTGGAAACGGTCTTCTTCGGGCTTCTGCTGGCCTGCGCCGTCTTTTTCCACCTCCGTGAAAGACCGGGTCGGTTCCCGTGGACCGGCTTTTTCCTCGGCCTGGCCGCGCTGACGCGCCCCGAGGGCTTCGGCTTCATCCTCATCTTCGCCGTTCATCAGGTCTACTGCCGGTGGCGGAAAATCCCCACCGGGTCCGACTGGCGCGATCTCATCCCCGCCCTGGGCCTGGTGGCGGCGCAGCTCGTCTTCCGCCGGCTCTACTACGGTTTGTGGTGGTCTCTACCCGCCGTCGTCAAGGCCGGGGGGTCGCTCTACCAGCTCAAGAGCGGCCTTGGTTACCTCTTCTCCTGGGTTGTTCTTCGACCGCCCCTGGTGCTCGGAATCGCCGGGATCTTCGCGCTGGTCCGCCGCTTCAAGCGGGCCGACGCGAGCCTTCTGGCCCTGATGCTGGCCGGGTGTGCCGTATTCATCGTCTACTCCGGCGGGGATTACATGGGGCATTTCCGGTTCATGGCGCCCTACGCGGCGATTCTCGCCCTGTGGGCGACGCTGGGCCTGGGGGAGCTACGGGAGCTGGGTTCCAAATGGCGGTTCGTCCCCGGACTTTTCGCCGGTCTGGTGGCCCTGTGGGGCGTCGTCGCCGGGATTCAGCCGACGTTGGATCGCTGGTCGTCGCCCGGCGATCTCTTGCACAACAACCGGAAGATTATCGCCGGTGAATTCCTGAAGGAGGCGTTGCCGGCGGGGACTCTGATCGCGAGTGGTTCTGCGGGCGCCCTGCCCTACGCGTCGGGGCTCCCCAACCTCGATTTCGCCGGTCTGTGCAACGCCCGGGCGGCCCTGGAGGGGTCCAGGAGCGAGGAGGGGATGATGGGGCACTTCATCTGCGACGTGGACCAGATTTTCCGCGAAAAACCCCTGGTGGTCGTCATCAATCCCAACTCCAGCAACTCCGATGACGTGGCGGTGTGGCTCGAGGGTGGGTACGCCGTCCCGGGGTACACCTTCGAGCGGCTCTCCTACCCCAACCGGTCCGTGCTCTCCGATCCGCGTTTCGCCGAGTCGTACCAGCCGATGCTTGTTCAGACTGCGCCGGACCTGTACTTCACTTTTTACGCCCTCAAAGGGGAGGCGGTCGAGCGGTGTCTCGCCGCCGGGGCCGGGGTTGTATCCCCCATTAAACCCAAGGGGATGTGAACGATGAACGGGCGTTGACACTCCACAGAGGCTTTGGTAAACTCGGACCGTTATCAAGCACGTTTGCGATAACCATCTCCAAAGGAGCGCTATGGCCGGCGGTTCACCCCGCGCTAAAGGGATGGGATGCCTGAAATCTCCCTTCGGGCGCATATACGTCGTCCTACCGGTGCTTCTCCTCACTCCCCTGATCGCGTCGGCGCAGTCTACGGAGTACCTCTACCCCCTGGTGGACCTCCCCTCGGCACCGCCGCTCCTGGTCCGGGCCGAGGACGTGCCCGACGACACCGGTGAACGCCTCGCCTTGAGCTGGACGCGCTCCCTCGACGACGGCGGCGGGCAGAACAACGTCGTCTCTTACATAATTCAGCGCAAGGAGGTTCCCGATCCCGAGTCGGGCGAGGGAAACCAGACGGACTTCGCCGTGATAGACGAGGTCGAGGCCGGTACGTCGTCCTATACCGATTCCTCCTGCGAGCCCGAACACACCTACGTCTACATGGTGGCAGCCAGCAACGGCGTCGCCGTCAGCTACTCCCGTCCATCCGAACCCGCCGAGGCGCGGTCACACTTCTTCCACTCCCAGCGCTGGAACACCCTCATCGGCATCGTGGTGATCACGTTGCTTTTGGTTTACTTCATCTACAGCGCCCGAAAGGGGAAGGATCTATTCATCCGGCGCATCGCCGGCCTGGACGCCGTCGAGGAGGCTCTGGGGCGCGCCACCGAGATGGGCAAGCCCATCCTCTACGTCTCGGGGCTCTCGACTATGGCCGATGTGGCCACCATCGCCGCGGTGAACATCCTGGGCCAGGTCGCCCGCAAGTCTGCCATCTACGAGATCCGGCTCATCGTCCCGTGCTACGATCCCATCGTCATGGCCGTCGAGCGCGAGGTGGTCAAGGAAGCCTATCTCGACGCGGGCCGTCCCGACGCTTACAACCCCAACGACATCTACTTCGTCACCCAGTCCCAGTTCGCCTACGCCGCGGCGATCAACGGCATCATGCTGCGCGAGAAACCGGCGACGAACTTCTACATGGGGATGTTCTTCGCCGAGTCGCTGATTCTGGCCGAGACCGGCGCTTCCACCGGGGCGATTCAGATAGCCGGCACCGACGCCGTCGTGCAGATACCGTTCTTCATCACCGCCTGCGACTACTGCATCATAGGCGAGGAGCTCTACGCGGCGTCCGCTTACATGAGCCGCGAGCCGCTTCTTCTGGGCGGGCTGAAGGGGCAGGACTGGGCCAAGTTCATCATCGGCGTGCTCATCGTCATCGGGGTCATAACCAGTTTCTTCACCACCTGGTTCTCCGATCTGTTCATCGTCGGGTAGAGCCCGTTACTTTCGATACGGCAAAAGGAGATAAGTGCGCAGACAAATCCCGCTTGTGATTGCTCTGGTCGCCGGTCTCTTTGGGGCTCTCTCCTACGTCATCATGGACCCGGTGATTCAGGGCTTGCGCGAGCAGATGCTGGCCTGGCTCCGGCTGCTCTCCGCCTTCGCCATCGGTCTCGGCATCGCCAGTTTCTTGCGCAACCACGGCAATAAGATGATCCGGCAGGTCCCCGGCTGGGCCTTCAACGCCGTAGCCATCGCCAGCTTTCTGGTCATGGCCCTCGTGGGGCTATTCGGGGGCATTGACGAGGGGACGCTCTTCCGCCAGCTCTTCGATTATCTCCAGGCGCCGATGGAGGCGACGATGTTCAGCCTCCTGGCCTTCTTCATCGCCTCGGCCGCCTTCCGGGCATTCCGCGCCCGCAGTAAGGAGGCGACGCTCCTCTTGGGCGCCGCGGTGATCATCATGCTGGGGCGGGTCATTGACGTGGACTGGTTGTCCAACATCACGGAGTGGATTCTCGAGATTCCCAACGGCGCCGCGCAGCGCGGTATCGTCATCGGCGTCGGCCTGGGGATCATCGCCACGGCGTTGAAGATCGTGCTCGGCATCGAACGGAGCTATCTCGGTGGTGAGTAAGCGGGCTTCCCGGTCGAGGGGTCCGCGGGGATAGAAAAGGGCCCCCGGGAATACCGGCCCCCCGGTACAAACCGGCAAAGGTGAGCCAAACGATGAAAAAAACCCTGTTCGAGAAGCTGCTGGTTATAGACCGACGGTGGATTTTCCTGATCATCGGGATAGTGGTGATCGCGGCACTCGTCCTACCCATCAAGCTCTCCATCGGGATCACCACCCCGGTGCAGAACTTTTTCGACGTGATCGAGGGCGCCTCGGAGGGATCGGTGATCCTGGTCTCGATGGACCTGGGGCCGAGCACGCTGCCCGAGCTGGAACCGATGCTCAAGGCCACGGTCTATCACGCCCTCAGTCACGGCTTGAAAGTCATCGCCATGACCCTCCTGCCCGACGGTCCCTCCATCGCCGAGCGGATCATGCTCCAGGTGACCGACGAGCTTAACGCCAAGTACGAGGCGGCGGGGGACGAACGCAGGATGGTCATGGGCGAGGACTGGATCTATCTGGGCTTCCGTGCCGGATACAGCGCGGTCATTCTTCAGTTCGGCGAGGAGATACGTCAGGCGTACCCCAGCGACTATTACGGCGTTTCCCTCGACGACTACCCGATGATGGAGGGCGTTCACTCCTTTGACGACATGGGGATGGTCGCGGATATTTCCGGGACGGCGCTACCCGAGGCCTGGGTCTCGTACGCCGGCGCCCCCTACGGTATCCCCATTCTCGTCGGTGTCACCGCCGTGAGTGCCCCCCAGTACTACGCCTACACGCAGACCGGACAGATGGCGGGACTTTTGGGCGGGCTCAAGGGCGCCGCCGAGTACGAGAGGCTCCTGAGCTACGATGGGACCGCGACCAAGGGCATGAACGCCCAGCAGTGGATCCACATCGTCATCGTGGCCTTCATCCTCTTGGGCAACATCGCCTATTTCGTCACCCGCGGTAAAAAGGATCGCGATAAAACCGCGACGAAGTCGTAACCCGTAAAACTGCGGCGGCAGAATCGTCAATCTGCGATGACGAAGCTGTAAACCTGTGAGGGCGGCGAGAGACGGGGAAACCGGACATCCGCGACGTTGAGGCCGTGAATCTGCGACGGGGAAGCGGTTAAAGAGCGAAGCGGAGTTACGTTCAGTGTATTTGCGTGGCGTTCCGAGACGGTGAGGCTGGAAGTCTGCGACGGGTAAGCCGGACATCCGCGACGTTGAGGCCGTGAATCTGCGACGGGGAAGCGGTTAAAGAGCGAAGCGGAGTTACGACCAGTGTATTTGCGCGGCGTTCCGAGACGGTGAAGTAGGGCATGTGCGGCGGCGCGGCGGTATGTCCGCGACGGTACGCCCGAAAGATGAAACATAAAGGGGTGGACGTTGAACATCTCCCTTGATATCTGGATCTGGGTGGCGGCAATCTTCACCCTGTTCGTCTACTCATTCCTCTACAAGGACAACCCCTTTTACAAGCTCGCGGAGCACGTCATGGTGGGGCTCGGCGCGGGGTACTTCACCGCCGTGCTGTACCACAACGTGATCGTCGAGGACTTCCTCATCCCCTTCGGCGTCACGCTCAACAAACTCTCCCTCACCCCGGCCGAGTTCCAGGCCTACGCCGATACCCAGGGCATGACTTCCCTCCCGCCGATCCTGGAGGACTTCACCCCCGTCGTGGCCCTCGTCCTCCTTCTGATCCCCGTCATCCTGGGTTTACTGCTCTTCACCCGCTTCATCCCGAAAATCTCGTGGATCAGCCGGTACTCCCTGGCCTTCATCCTGGGCGCCAACTCCGGTATCGCCATCCCGAACGCCCTTCAGGCCCGCGTCATCTCCCAGCTCCGCGGCACCTTCGTCCAGGATCACGGTGCCCTGGTGGTGCCGCTTTTCTCCATAGACTCCTGGCGGGATTTCTTCGCCGCACCGGGGATAAGCACCTTCTTCGACGCCATCTCGGGGCCGCTCTTCATCGTCGGCACGCTGTGCACACTTGCCTACTTCTTCTTCTCGCTGGAGCACAAGGGGGTCCTGGGCGGCGCCGCGCGCGTCGGTATCTGGTTCCTGATGATCGGCTTCGGCGCCAGCTTCGGCTACACCGTCATGGCCCGCGTCTCGCTCCTGATCGGCCGTGTCCACTTCCTCCTCTTCGACTGGCTCGGCCTACCCAAGTAGGGTGGGTCCCGTAGGACGAGTTCCCTGCGGGCCGCCGCGGGCGGACGGGGCGCATGATGTTCATCCGGTCCTGCGGACCGCTGAATCATCGGGGTTCAAAAACAGATTTACCTGGGGCGTAACTCCGATTAGCTGACGGCATGACGATGGTTTGCCCGGACTCTCGGTCTTACATGACCAGGACTTATGCCTCGGGGGATTTTCAGACGAAGTGTAGTTGGGGAAAATCGCTAAACCCGTTCTCCTAAGGGTAGTCGGGAAGACCGGAAGCTTTGACCTACCGGCCCCCGACGGCCCTTTTTAACAATTGCCGGCGGCCCGATGACCAGGCCCTCCCTCCTCCAGCGTTTCCTGAACCTCGATCGCCGCTGGATGTTTCTCCTGGAGGCGGCCGTCGTCGTTTTCGCCCTGGTCGGACCCTTCGGGATCGGGGTGAGGATCACCAAGCCGGTAAACGACTTCTACCGCGTCATCCACCAGAGCGATCCCTCCAAGCCACTCCTGGTGGCCGTGGACACCCCTCCGGCCGGACTGCCCGAGCTGGAGCCCATGATAGTCACCATCCTCCGGCACGCCTTCAGCCGGGGTCAGCCGGTCATCCTCATCTCCCTCCAGATGGAGGGGGTCGCCATCTCCGAGCGCCTGTTGAACCAGGTGACGGGCGAGATAAACGACCGGGTGCTCCAGACCGGGCGCGGAGAGCAGCTCAAGTCAGGGGTGGACTACGCGCTCCTGGGTTTCCGGGCGGGGTTCAGCTCCGTCATCATCTCCCTGGGCGAGGAGATAAGGAGCGTCTTCCCCAACGATTTCTACGGGACGCCCCTGGAAACGATGCCCCTCTTCCAGGACACGCACAACTACGACGACATGGCGGCGGCCATTGATATCTCATGGTCGTCCACCCCGGAGGCGTGGGTCGAGTACGCCGGCGTGACCTACGGCGTCCCGATCCTGGTGGGTTGCACCGCGGTGAGCGCTCCCCAGTACTACGCCTACCTGCAGACCGGGCAGATGGCCGGGCTTCTGGGGGGGCTCAAAGGGGCCGCCGAGTACGAGCGGATAACGAACAACCCGGGTTCCGCCGGCCGGGGGATGGTGGCCCAGCTCGGGGTGCACGCTCTTCTAGTCCTGGCCATCGTCCTGGGCAACCTCGCCTTCTTCGCCGACCGGTTCATGAGCTCTCGCCGTCCCCCGTCTTCAACCGGTCCCACGGAGACCGACAACCTCGGAGCCTGAGACATGTCCTGGGGAGGCGTGTTCGACGGGCTGACCAAGCTCGACCGCCGCTGGATCTACCTCCTGATCGCGGTGGGGGTGATCGTTTCCCTTCTGGGCCCCTTCTCCGTGGAAGTGTCCATCACCGCCCCGGTCGCCCGTTACTACAAGGCCATCAACGATCTGCCGCCCGGCTCCACCATCCTCGTCTCGATGGACCTGGACCCCAGTACGCTGCCGGAGCTGGAGCCGATCATGGCCGCCACCATCCGCCACGCCCTGAGGCGGGGGGTCAACGTCATCGGGATGACCCTTCTGCCCGAGGGGACCTCCATCGGCGAGCGGTTGATGCTCGAGGCCCAGGACGATCTGAACGGAATATACGCCAAGACCGGCGAGGATAGACGGATAACGATGGGCGTGGACTGGGTTTATCTGGGTTTTAGGTCGGGTTACGAGGCGGTCATCCTCCAACTCGGCGACGAGATCCGGCGGGCCTACCCCAGCGACTTCTACGGAGTTCCCCTGGACAACTACCCCCTGATGGGCGACATACATTCCTTCACCGACATGGGGTTGCTCGTCACGGTCTCCGGGACCTCCCTGCCCGTGGATTGGGTTTCCTACGCCCACACCCCCTTCGGGATTCCTGTTCTCGTGGGCTGCACGGCGGTGAGCGCGCCCGAGTTCTACGCCTACATGCAGACGGGCCAGATGGAGGGTATACTGGGCGGTCTCAAGGGGGCCGCCGAGTACGAAAAGCTCATCTCCCGGCCCGCCGACGCCACACGGGGGATGGTGGCCCAGATGGTGGTTCACGTGCTGATCGTGATTCTTATCTTTTTAGGCAACCTCGCCTACTACGGTACCCGGTTCGTCAAGAAGCGCCAGGCCCGGCAACAGGTCGGGGGCTGAGCCGTGGTCTTTCGAAAAATCGCGGACCTCTCGGGCCGGGCCATGGATTTCCTCCTGGGGCTGGACCGCCGCTGGATCTTCCTCCTGGTCGCCATCGGCGTAATAGTCTCCCTGGTCGGTCCCTTCAGCGTAGACGTCTCGATCACCTCGCCGGTGGCCCTCTACTACAACGCCATTGACCGCCTGCCGCCCGGTTCGACCATCCTGGTCTCCATGGACCTGGGCCCTAGTACGCTGCCCGAGCTGGAGCCCATCCTGGTCGCTACGGTCCGACACGCCCTCACTCGGGGCATCCGGGTCATCGCCATGACGCTCCTGGTCGAGGGGCCGTCCATCGGCGAGCGGATAATGCTCGAGACCCAGGACCAGCTCAACGCCGAGCTGGCGGCCAAGGGCGAGGAACGCCGGATAACGATGGGCGAGGACTGGATATATCTCGGGTTCCGCGCCGGCGCCGACGCCGTCATCCTCCAGTTGGGCGAGGAGATACGCAAGGCCTACCCCAGCGACTACTACGGCACCCCCCTGGACGACTACCCGATGATGGCCGGTGTACACTCCTTCGACGACATGGGGCTGGTCTCGGCGGTTTCCGGGACGGCGATGCCCGAGGCGTGGATTTCCTACGCGGGCGTACCCTTCGGCATCCCGGTGTTGGTCGGCTGTACGGCGGTTTACGCGCCCAACTACTACGCCTACCTCCAGACGCGGCAGATCGTGGGGATGCTCGGCGGCCTGAAGGGGGCGGCGGAGTACGAGAAGATGTTAGGCCGGCCCGCCGCCGCCATGCGCGGGATGGTCGCCCAGATGGTGGTTCACGTGGTCATCGTGGTGCTCATCCTGTTGGGCAACCTCGCCTACTTCGTCTCCCGGAACCGGAAACGGAAGACGCTCTGACCGCGGACCGGTTTACCCAAACGAAAAAGCCCCCGCCTGGGGCTTCTTTTTATAATCCCCGCCGCGTTTCCGTCCCCGACCTCGACCCTCACACCGGTCCGCAGGCGACAGATGACGGCCGCCCCTGCGGATGGGATTCGCGCGGGATGGACGTAGGGCGGGGGCTCTGTACCCCGCCCTTGATTCTTTATGTTGGGCGGCACATAGAGTTGTCGCCCTACGCCAACAACTACACAATCGGCTGTAGGGGAGGGTGTCCACACCCGCCCTTTTTACACATACCAACCCCGACCCTCACGCCGGCCCGTAGGCGAGCACTCCCTAAAAGGGAGAGGGGACCGCTACACCCCTCCCCCCGCCTGCGATGACGTAGAGGCCGACCGACGGCGCGCCGTTCAGGTCGGCCCGTTTTTTATAATGCAGCCTTCACCCTTAATCCCGTGTACGGATGCTCCTTCCACGGAGAGCGCTGGAGTCAACCGTCAGTTGAAGGAGGCCTTGATCGAACCCCAGCTCGATTCCTCGACGCCCACGGTGACCTGGAACCAGGAGAGGATGTCCGACATCATGTAGCTGCGCTCCTCGCCGGAGGATTCGGTGCCGATGCTCTCCAGGGGTAGGGCGGAGAGGACGATGTACCACGTGCCGCCGTAGGGGCTCGCGCCCTGATTGGCGATGACGCTGGAGTGGTGCGTCGCGCCACCCGAGTCCTGCCAGGTGAGGGCGGACCAGGCGGAGCCCGAGGTGTCCAGCATGTCGGGGTAGTTGTAATCGCCCGAGGCCCACCAGATGGAGTAGGGGACGCCTGACAGCGGTGGCGACGAGGAGCCGGAACCCCCGATCCAGGAGCTGTCCACGTGGATCGGATTCCTGAAATTGCTCGTCGGGTAGGAAAGGCCGACGTAGTTGTTGAAGAGTTCGGAGTAGAGCTGACCTTCCGTCAGAACCGCGGCGACGCAGTTCCAGGCGATGTACATCCCGGAGAGCCAGACCCCCCGGCACTCGCCGTCCGGCGTCGTCTCCAGGTACTGGATGATGGCGTCTTCCTCGTCCTCGGTGAGGGTGATGTGACCCGCCGGCCCGTCGGCGGAGGAGGTGCCTCCCGAGATGCCGGTGTACCAGACGACGGCGCCGTGACCCGTAAGGTCTTCGACCCTGACGTCCCGGGTGTGGTATAGAATGTTGTAGTAGTAAGGGTGCCCGAAGATGTCGTCAATGGCGTCCGAGTAGTAGTCGTCGAAGTAGAGCGGTTCCGAGACGCCGTCCTCCTGGTCGCTCACCAGGAGCACGCCCGCGGAAGTCGGCGCCGGACCGACGTGGGCGGTCGGGGATTGGGCGGGCGAGAGCGCCGAGGCCGCCGCCGCCAGCGCCAGATATAACGTCACCGATTTACGCATCCTCCCCCCTCCAGATTAACGGTAACAGGCCTTAATATCGCCCCAGCTCGTCTCCTCGACGGGCATCGTCTCGCCGAGGTAGTCCAGCAGGCGACCCATCAGCTCCTCCTTGGTGGAGGACCCGTCGGCCAGGGCGCCGAAGAGGAACGTGGAGACCACGGCTCGGTGGTGGCCGTCGCCCGCGTAGGCCACCGTCCTGGCGTTGGAGACGTGACCCATGGGTGTGCTGGTGAAGACCACCGTGCCGCCGTCGTTGGTGATTTCGTCCAGGTAGTTGTCGCTGGGCTCGATCTGATACCCGGGACAGTCGAAGGCGAGCCCGGCGACGAGCGTGCCGGAGACGCCGTTCACCGTTTCGACGTTCCCGTCCTCGGTGGACTCGCCGTCGTAGAGGTAGCGGGCGCCGAAGAGGTCCCAGAGCGGCGCCGGGGAGTAGTCGTAGCCCACGTCGCCGCCCTCCACGTACAGCCCCCGCCACCGGCCGAAATCCAGCAAAACCTGCTGATCGGAGTAGTCCAGGGGTCGGGAGGCGGGGAAGGTCCCCAGAAGGACGAAGACGATGTCGTAGCCGGCGAGGTCGTCGGGGATGTCGGTGACCAGGTCGTAGTCCCGGCCGTTGGCGTCGAGGGCCTCCGTGACGGCGTACTCGGAGCCCACGAGTTGACCGTCGTCGGGATCGCTGAACTCCATGTCCCCGTCGTAGTCGGCGACGAGCACCTCGGCGGCCGGCGCTGCGGCGCAGAGGAAAAGAAACAGAAGTGCCGTTCTTTGAATCACGGTGGGGATACCTCGTCGGTTAATATAGACCAAAGCCCGTCGGGGGGCAAGTAAGGTACGCTCGGCGGGCGGTGTCGGTTTCGCGGCGCGGGGAACGGCGCGCGTCGCAGATTGTAGACCTTGCTCATGCGGTCGAGTACCGTCCAGCTTCGAGCTGGTATGACTCTTTTTGACTTAAAGGGGTGTCGCTCGCGGCGGTAGCCCATCGAATGAAATAGGCTTTATTCGCGGGGCAGGGTCCAGCTTCAAGCTGGCTGGTGGGCCTGAGAGGAATCGAACCTCCGGCACGCGGTTTAGGAAACCGCTGCTCTATCCACTGAGCTACAGGCCCTCAACCCCCCCAACCCCCCCATCTTGGGGGGGCAGTATCGCGACGGGATTTTTTTAAATTCTTACGGTCTACTCCGCGTGCGGGACCTTGTTCAAATTCTCCTGGTTGTACTCCCCATCCCCCCTTCCAGGGGGGCAATCTCGCGACGGGACGTTATTGAAATTCGTTTATCTTTCGCCGCGCGCGGGGCCAGGTTTCCAATTAATGCCCTTCGCCCCCCATCCCCCCCAGTCTTGGGGGGGCGCAGTCGCGGAGTGAATTTATTGAAATTCGTTACTTTAGCGCCGCGTGCTGGTTTGTTCGATAAAAACGCGGCCCGCTCATAATCTAAGTGTGGATCAGCGTGTTGACCGTGTACCCTTTCAGCTTCTCCCGCCCTTTCAGGAAATCCAGCTCGATGACGAAGTCCACGGCCAGAACCCGGGCGCCGGCCTTCTCGATGAGCCCCGCCGCGGCCCGCGCCGTGCCCCCCGTGGCGAGGAGGTCGTCCACCAAAAGCACCCTCTGCCCCGGCTCGAAGGCGTCCCGATGCACCTCGATGGTCGCGGTGCCGTACTCCAGCTCGTAGCTGGCCGAATAGGTGGCGGCGGGGAGCTTGCCCTCCTTGCGGATGAGCGCCAGTCCGCAGCCGAAGCGGTCCGCCAGCGCGGCGCCGAAGATGAACCCCCGGCTCTCTATGCCCGCGACCACGTCGGGCGGGTCGCCCCGGTGCAGAGCCTCCAGCTCGTCCAGCGTTTTACTGAACCCCTCGGGGTGGCTGATGAGGGTGGTGATGTCCTTGAAGCTGATGCCCGGCTTCGGAAAATCCTCGATGACCCGGATGTAGGCGAGCAGTTCCTGGCTCATCAGTGCACCTTTCGGGGGTGTGTCTTGGGGGAATGTTAGCACAGACGGGCTTTCAAAGGCCAGGCGGAGCGATCGAAGGGCCGTTCACGGGCCTGACCGACGGGCGGCGCCCGTCAGCTCCTCGATGACCCGGGTGACCTCTCCGGCGAGGGCGCTCAGCCGCTGCGCCTGCTCGAAATCCGAGTCCGCCAGGGCCTCGGCGCCGTCAATCAGATATTTCAAGTACAGCCCCCCGTGGTGCAGCAGCGCCACGCGGAGGAGGTCGGCGCTCAGTGGATTTTCCCGTTCTGCGTCGTAGGAGACGACCAGCGTCTCGAAGGGTCCGGCGCCGTAGGACGCGGCCTCGTTCCACTCCCCAGCGACTCCGGCGAGGTGCATCCGGACCAGGTCGCGCTCGAAGGAGGGCCTGTCCCGTTTGGCCGCCGTCCGGGTCAGTTCGTCGAGCACGTCCGGAGGGAGCTCCGGGACGAGCTCGGAAATCGGCCCCACCAGCGGTTCGAGTGGCACGAAGGTGAGGATGCGCCAGGCGGTCCCGGCGTCCACCGTCCCTGCGAGCGCCTCCGGCGGGGTGTGGGCGACGACGGTGGAGAGGAAGGCGTCGCCGAAGCGGGGGTCGCCGACGCGCGGCCGGAGCGTCTCCGCCAGGTCGGCGTCGCCCGAGGTGAAGAAGGCGGCGGCCAGGATGCCCTTGAGATTTTCATCTTCCGTTGAATCGAAAAGGGCCAGCATCGGCGCCCAGGCCGGTCCGCCGATCGCGCCCAGGGCGGCGGCCAGGTCGGCGGGGCTCCCCGTCCCGGACTCGAGCGCCCCGATGAGCGGCTCCACGGCGGCCTCGCCTACCTGACCCAGCACCCAGGCGGCGTCGGCGGCGAGCGCAGGGTCGTCGGAACCGAGTAGGCCGGCCAGCGGCTCCACGGCCGGTTTTTCGAACCGCGCCAGGAGGCGCCCCGTTTTTTCCCGGCTCTCCCCGGCGACGAAGGCGTCTACCAGCGCGGGCAAGGCCTCTCCGCCCAGGCCCAGGAGGTCCCGTTCGGCCCGGCCGGAAACGTCGGGGTCGTCGGAGAGGTAGTCGGCGACGAGCTCCTCCGGCGTAGCCGAGCAACCAGCCAGGAGTGCGGCGGCCAGGCAGGCGGCCAGGAGCTTGACAGCCCGGCGGCGGGCGGGTAACCTCATCTTTTGGCCGATAAAGGGAGGGTTCATGCGCATCAAGTCCTTGATGAATTCGAAGAAGGTCGTCGCCGGCGACGGGGTCCACCTGCGCGAGCTGGTCAATCCCGTCAACGACGAGGGTTTTACGGGGCGTTACAGCCTGGCCGAGGCGATTCTACTGCCGGGCTACAAATCGAAGAAGCACCGCCTGAAGACCCACGAGCTCTACTTCGTCGTCGAGGGCCACGCGGTCATCCACCAGGGTGAGGAGTCGGCCGTGATCGAGCAGGGGGACGCGGTGGAGATTCCGCCGGGGACGGTGCAGTGGATTGACAACTCCGGCGGCTCGGAGCCGTTCGTTTTCCTGTGCATCGTGGACCCCGCCTGGCGTCCCGAGGACGAGGAGATTTTAGAATAGCTTCGAGTCCCCTGTAGGGGCGGGTGTCCACACCCGCCCGCGGGAGAGTCGGTGACCCTCTCTTTTTTAGGGGAAGCCCTCACCCCCATCCCCTCTCCCACAGGGAGAGGGGGATAGTTGCTCGCGCTTTTAGAATTGAACTGTTAGCTGTCCCCTCTCCCCTCTGGGGAGGCCTTCGAGGCACGGGCTAGGGTGAGGGGCAATCCTCTGCTATCAACTTCCTTG
>Ga0307378_10002720_pt1 | contig 26586 bp, 23 predicted proteins | sample UN1MG_FD_202238 | JGI IMG/M metagenome (GOLD analysis project Ga0307378, IMG submission 202238) | Soil microbial communities from Risofladan, Vaasa, Finland - UN-1 | ecosystem: Environmental > Terrestrial > Soil > Coastal area > Acid sulfate soil | place: Finland: Risofladan, Vaasa | collected...
CCGACGGTCCCGCCTCACCCCTCTTCCCGACGCTCACATCCTCCTACGTCGCGCCCACCCCCGTAAGCCCGGCAACCCACTGGTTGCCTGGAATGCTGGTCTCAGCCGGACGCTGTGAATGCTTACGATCTCCCGATCCGGCATAGTTTCGAGCGTCCTTTCCTGTAGCGAGCAGCCCACTCTGACCAGCATGACTGGTTGGCTGTAGCTCACTCGACTGGAAAACCGCTCATTTCTGGGGGCAGAACACAGAAGGACCCCCGTACCCATCGACATGAGGCGTTCGCAGTTCGGCACCGTCTCCGATTGGACTCACTGGCAAGGGCTTTCGCCCATTTCATAGTTGAGCTCTTCATCGCAAAGCCCTTCGGCTTTGTCGCCGGACCCGGTCGAGTGTGCTCTGGATGGCCTAAGTAGCCCTAACAAACCGTGGGAGTTTCCCACGGCCGTTCGTTGACACAACGAATGGTTTTGCTAGCGGCTCCAAAAAACATCCGAGCACAGTGAGGGCCGTTTCTTCAAACGGGCCCTCAAAAGGGGTCCGATTCCGCCAGTCGCCTGGTCGGAAACTCCCCACGCCAGCCAGGTTGAACGGACATGTGGCCGATCGGCCATTTAGCCCAAGCCCCCTGGACGGGATTCTCATCCGCCCGGTCAACGCTTGACAGAGTGCGTGCCTACGGGCACGCCGCTCGTGTCGAGCGCAGAACGCACAGACAACCACCCGCTTTGTATCAGGACGGCCTCGACACTCGTCGAGGTCTGTCCACGTCGCCCGTATTCTATCGAGGCTTGCCTGGCCAATGCGAGGAAGGCTTCCAAGGTCAGCCCGGAGTTGCCGGGCCGGGGCTCGAATCGCCTGAGCATTAGCTACGCAGCCATCAATAAATAGAACCTTCTACCATCGGATCGAACGTTGGGATTACTCTACATTCAGAAGCCCTGGCGAATCGTGATAGTCTCCCACGGTCAGTGGTTGACACAACGATTGGTTTGCCAGCGCTCCCAAATACTGCTTCTCCTTTACAGAAGGAGCGTGCAGCCAGTAGGATTACTCCAACGAGCCTCCGTCGAACCACGCGAACCCCTCTCGAGGTACGTGGCTCTACGGATCGACACGCAGCGGATGGTATTTCTCGTTGCTCGCAAAACGCCACTTGGTCAACTCCTGATCCGAAGATCCGGAATCGGGCCGAACGGCAAAGCAACGAGAGCCGCTCCCTTAGCGAGATTGGTCGTCTCGTTTACCGGGTGTGCCGACCGTCTGGAAAGCGTCGAATTGTGTGATTGACGCCACAGCAGGACCATTTCCCGCTATCGGCCGAACGTAGCGTACGATGACCGAAAACAACAGTCACTTCTCCGAGTCGATTTGTGCAGGAATCGCACACTCCGATTGGTCCGGTCACTCAGGTTGACCGGCCCAACCCGTCTGCCGATCCTACTCAGACTTCTTGGAGTTCTTACGGGCCTTTCTCAGGTAATCCTGAAGAATCAGGCGGCGGTAAAGCTCGACGAGCAATCCGGCCTCTTCCCGCTGGGCTCTTCGATAACTGTCGGCCAGGGCCGGGTCTGGAGATTCAAGAGCACGCTCCTGCAAACTCTGAAGCTTTTCGGGGGCCAGACCTTCGATGTACCGGGCGAGCCTCGCTTCTTCGTCTTGCGGTATATTCCGCTCGACACGCGACCTGGCCTGTCGCCGAGGACTCGCCTGACGGCGGCCCCCTCTCGCATCTTGGGAAAGCTCGTAGCCGTTTCGAATGCTCTCGACCAGGAATCCCGGCACCGACCGAATTCGCTGCGGATTCTCTTGGGTAATTCGGTCGACTGCCGCAAGATGGCGGCGAATGATCGCGGGATCGTGCTGCAGAGCCAATTCTCGGGCCGCTTTCGCGTTGACGCCGCGACGCACCAATTCCGCCTCCTCGCTTGTCGCGGGCTCTCGCTCTGGTGTACCGGATCGCCCTTGGGATGCCCGACAAAAATGCACGTTCCAGCGGCCACGGCCGATCTGCTCGAATTGTTGTTCCTCTTCCATGGCCTTGAGATAACCGGCGGCAGCCAGTTCGGAAATTGCAGGCCTCAGTTTCCGCTTCAGGCCGGCCGCATCATAGGTTCGGCTCAATCCCACGTGTTCACAGCAGAACGTGCGGAGATCGAACTGCCACCGAGTCTTGTGATAGAACCGCTTGTCCAACAGACGATAGAGCCGCTTGGCGATGGGGCTTTCCAGACGCCGATACAGTTCCATATCAAGCCGCTTCAGATATCCCGACTGAAAACTCCGGAAGACTACCTCGTTCCAGACGAACATCGAAAGCGGCAGCTCCTCGACACCGCCTTGTCGAAGCTGCCGCTGCCGGTCGTAGATCGATACCTGATCGAGCATATGAAAGTGTTCGTCCACCCAGGCTTGGGCCGACTTGTCCCACCAGGCGTTTTCGTAATACAGGGTGACACCCAACCAGCGACGCATCGACGTATCGAGCCGCGTGTAACTCTTCCCTTCGTTACGCCAACCGAGGAGACGGATGAGTTTGTAGCGGCTGAAGAAGACCCTGCGATCCTCGAAACCGCTTTCGCGAGTGAGTTGGATCAGGCCAACAATGACCTCGTCATCCAGCGCGGTCGGCAAACCGTACTTATCGGATGCGGAAATCGTCAGCCGCCGTGCGACCCAACCGCCGAGCCCTTTGTCCCAGAGGCGGTCTTCGAACTGCAGGGTCTTGATATTCCGGTTCGGGCGTGACGACAACAGGGCGATCGGAAATTCTGCCAAATTCATCTCGTCGCGGCCAAGCCCGCCACGAACGTCGTCCGATTCGATAGTCTCTTTTCGTTTCATCGTCTCAGAATAGAACAACAGCAAACGGTTTTCGGTTGTTAAGAGTTGGATACCATAAGAGTTGTCCCTTGGAAAAGCGTTTTGTTTTCAGCGGTTGGGTGAAGGGAACCTGCCTCGTTTCCCGTAGCTGGCATGCCGATTCCTGCCCCGGTTCCCGTAAGAGGCTGCCTCGTTTCCCGTAAGATTTGTGTTCGATTCACGAATCGGTCCCTCTCCCTGATGGCTTCTGTACTGCTAGAAGATCGTGAAGCTCTTGACAGGGATCAGCGACCAACGGGAGCGAGCCACCTCAGCCGAGCGGTAGCTCGTATTGGTTGGCGGCCCTGCCGTCCTGCATCGTGACAGCAGCTTTTTTCGAGTTACCCCATGCCAGCATTAAGTGCGTGACAGAATGCCGGCATTATGGTATTTCCGGCTTATGAACGTGATCGCCATTGCCAATCAGAAAGGAGGGACCGCAAAAACTACGACCGCAGCCGCCTTCGCTGTGCTCCTGGCTCGGGCCGGAGTGCCGACCCATCTGGTCGACATGGATCCGCAGGCCAGCCTGACCAGTGCCTTTGGGCTTTCCGACCAGGAAGGTGCACTTTATTCGGCGCTTTCTCGGAGGGCGGGCTTGCCTGTCGTTGCCGTTGCCGACAACCTGACGCTCTCGCCCAGCAGCATTGATCTGTCGCGGGGAGAAACTCAGTTCATCACTGAAACGGGCCGCGAGTACATCCTGCAAATGTCTCTTCAGCGGACGAAACTGCCCGAAAGCACGACCGTCATTCTTGACTGCCCGCCGTCGCTCGGTGTCTTGGCGGTCAATTGCCTGACGGCTGCAAGCTACGTGTGCGTTGTCGTCCAACCGGGCGGATTCGAACTTCGAACGCTCGTCCATCTCAACGAAACGGTCGAGATCATCCGCCACCGAATCAATCCCAGCCTAACCGTTGCTGGCGCCGTGATCACAAACTGCCACCTGCGACGAGCGATCACCGACCAAGTGAGGGAGGAAGTCTCACGACAGTACAGAATTCTCGGCCAAGTGCGGGCGGAAGCCCGACTGCTGTATGCCACGACGTCGGGCAAAGTGTACCATCTCACACGGTCACAGGCGTTGGCCGACTACGAAAAGGCCGTCCATCGACTTCGAGCGGTAGTCCCGTGGCTGGGAACGTGTCAAGAAACAACTTCCACTATGCAACGCGGCTCGGCCGAGGCGTCGCGAAGCACGCCCCGTCGAACTGGCGAGTAATTCTCTATGGGTGGCAAGAAGCAGATAGCGGGCGTCAGCGGTGTCCTGGACAATCTGATCTCCGACAATCGGCCTGCGCCCGAGCCGACGAATCCACGGAATACCGAACTGCCCACCCCACGGCCTCGCGTCTCATCGCATGCCAAGAAGACGCGTGCCCGTCTTGGCCGACCGCCGGGAAGACAGCAAGAAAGAGCCATCAAGAAGGAAAAATTCACCGTTCGCGTCGAGGCTCGATTGGCGACCGCCTACCGCGATTGGTCGTGGGAGGCTCATTGCCAACTTGGGGAACTGGTTGAGTGGGCACTGCGAGACTATTTGGATCGACAAAGAAAACACTGACTCACGACGAGCACGATCCCCACATCATCTGATGACGACCGGCTCAATCGGGCGCCCGATGCCGCCACGGATATGACTGCGACTGGAGATATGGTTCCGGCACGACATCCCTGACCAGTGGCCTGCTGGCCGCAGCATCGCCCCCTTCAGAATCCTTCACCGTCAATTTTCCTATCGAGTCATCAACGGATGCCGCCTGATCGTCCTCCTTATTCTCTCTCATGCCTCGCGAATCGCCTTGGTGCTCCTGCCGCAACGCACCCGGACGCCCCATTTTTTCCAGGGCGCGCTGAAGCCTATGTCGATGTGCGGCAGCCTGCAGAGTTTCGGCTTTCGGAAGCGCCCCAGCCGCGGTTAACGTACGAAGCGCCTCGAGGAACTCCCTATGCAGGCAGTAAGCGTCCAAGGCCTTCTTCACAGCGCCATTAATCGAGTGGATTCGATCTCTTGTCTGGTACTCAATTTCGTAGGCGGCCTTTTTCGTGGCGAGTGCTTGATTCACCGTGTACATCAGAACGTTCAATCTCTCAGCACAATGCGCAGGTGTCGTCACATCCGGCAGTGGATCATTGAGGTCTTTAGCGAAGTATCGTACCGCAAACTCGTCTTCAAGCAGTTCTGGGTACTTCTTCGACGTGGCGACCTCTGCATATACGTCCTTGTATTTCGCGATTTCCCGATCCAGTTTGTCAATATTCCCCCAGATCGACTCAACATCCTGACGCACCTCGACCAGATCGCATCGCATTCGCTGCCGAGTCTCGAGAAGTCGCCACTGACTCTGGTCTATCAATCCCTTGATGTCGCCGAATTGATCCGTGATCGGCAAATCGTCACTTGAATTTCGCGATAGCTGTAGTCGGCTCACAAAGATGTAGACGCCCGTAAAAAGTGCAATGAACATCACAATAGACGCAATGACAAGAAAGCGTCGCAAATTCGGCAACTGCTTTGGTCCCAGCCCCCCAGAGCTTCTGACGTTCTCTTCCATACGAACTTTCCCTTCCTTCAGTCTCTTCTACTTGCGGGTTGCGGTGGACGGTTTCGCGGGCAGCAAGCCACTCGCTGCGACCCATGTTAGCAACAGGCCCAGCCCGATCAGTATCCAGTTCATTGTACTGATACCGACGCCAAGAGCTTGGATTCCCAAGCAAAGCACAAACCAGACGATGGCACTGCCAAGGATCGCAAGCAGACTCATCGACTGCTGACGCGAAATTGCCTGCTCTCGCCTGCCCTCCACAAAGGCGACAATACTCAGAATCGCCGGAACGGTCGCCACATACGCAAGCCAGGGACTCATCACCCGACCAAGTCCGGTCAGAACTCCCGATAGTGCCAATAGCGAGAAAGCCAGAACATACAACCAGGCGTAGTTCTGCCGGGCCGTTTCGATCGTTCCTTCCCGGTTGCCCCAACCGGTCAGTACGTAATCGCCAATGGTCACGAGTGGGCAGTACGCGGGCAGCACCCATTCGCGGACCTTCGGCTCCCCCACTTTTCGCTCGGCCAAGTCGATCTCGACATCGACTACATTGTCAAAGCGAGTCTTGCCATCAACGATTCTGAGCATCTCGCGTACCCACAGTGGAGTCGCCTGCAGGTACTCGCCAACCTCCTTGGGGACGACTCCTCGGAAATCGCCAATTCGATGCTCCCTGGCCTTGCCAAGGACCTTGATGTGGATCCCATGGTGCACAGTATGGCGGGTATTTGTTACGTCCAGAGTCTCCTGCCTCACTCGCCTGGCACCTAGCATATAGTCTGGCTGCGATTCCCGAGAGAGGCCGTAGTAGGTCTGGGTATCTCCCTTCTCGTGAACCACGACATCCTCGAAGTAGTAGCTGTCGCACGCACTGTCTGTTGCCCAGTCGATTCGGCCGACCAATTCCAGTCGGTCCATCCGCCCAAAGAGATCTTTCACCTCCGCAACCAACTTCTCCACGTCTCGGTCCAATCGCCCCCGCAATTCCACTTCGGCATCTTCGACAGGCCTCGCTTCCAATCGGGCCGACACGGCGCCCAATGGCGGGTTCACGCAGTCGACGGCCACGCCTACCATGCTGCCATAGTATTGCTCGGAAAAGGCGCCTTCGATTTGCTGCACAAACTGATCGTTCGACACGTGCCTGACATTCAGACGCCAGAGACGCCTCGCAAGTCCTCGCACGTCCTCGGCCGCTTGTCGCAGGACCGCGACACTCCTGGAATAGTCGTCCATGAGCGAATCGTGGTCTCTGTATTTGCCGGCCTGGAGGTACAGTGCCATCTGCGGTCGAAGCGAATTCCTGAGGACTGTTTCCAAAGCCCTGGGATCCGGCCCTATGAACCCAGGCCCCTCCAAAACGGCCCGCTCAGGATAACGCCGTTGAGCCAGCTTCCGCATGTGCCGTCCCAATGGGTCCCTGTCGGCCGGCAATTCGTTTGGCAATGACATGGCTCCCCTCCCAATGCTCCGGTCGCAGTTCCAACGGGGCTCGCTCCACGCGAGACAAGAGCCCCCGGTCGCGATTGAGCGAGTCGTACCAGACCCAATCCAGGCATCCGACGGCCCAAATCGCCCGATGCGTCACTCCTAAGAGATTACCCAGCGAGCCGTCAAATTGCACGTACTCTGGTACTCTGGGGAGAACGGAATCAACCGTCGGTTCGGAAATCACGGCAATTGGACCGGTCCGCCTGAATGACCGGCCCAAATCTAGTGCAGCAGTCGTTTTCAGATTTCCCGCACCAGGCCGAAGTATCGCTTCAGGGGGGGTGCGTGCCCCGCCTTCACTCGTTCGATTGCCGCCTCGACTACTAACCCCAAACGTCGTTAAGATTTTGACTTGCGATCAGCGACCAACGCGAGCAAACCACTCCGGCCGAGCGGTAGAATCGCATTGGTTGGCGGCCCTGACGCCCCGTGGTTCGCGGTTGCAATATCCGCTTGCAACAACCGAATCATAAAGCTATTCACGCCCAGCACCAGTTCTTCGGCGTGGTATAATCGGGCCGACTTCTCAAGCGTCCACATCCAATCTTTCAGGGCACCGACGGCGACGGCTACCATGCCCAATAGTAGACCGACCCCCAATCACGACGCAGCCGACGCTCCGGAAACAGTCCGCGTGTGCGGCCAGATCTACCACGTCCTTGAGAAGACCGGCCGCCGCGATCGCCGACGATACAAAGTCCGCGACCGTCGGCCTCATGGCGACTACCGCCAACTTCTGATCCTCCCGCAGGGCAGCACCTCGATACAGCACATGCGTGTGCTCAAGCGGCTATCGCAAGGCAACCCCAACTTCCCCACGATCATCGACTCCGAGCGCCGAGGAGGCGAGATCTATGTCGTCACGACGTGGGTGTCCGGCGAAGACCTCAAAGCCCACCTCAAACCGATCAAGGCGGGCAAAGATTCCTGGGATAGCCCGGTCAGGGTGATCAAGCTCTACCGGGGTCTGGCACACGGACTGCGTCAAATGCACGGTCACCCGGGAGTATTTCATGGCGACATCAAGCCTGCGAACCTGATCCTCACGCGAGGACCGGAACGGCTGGTGATGATCGATTTCGGCAGCGCCTGGACCGTGGAAAGAACCACGTCGCATGAGGATGGCGACGGGCTTTCACCCGCCTACGCCTCGCCGGAACAGCAGCAGCGAGATTTGGCCGTCGATTTTCGTGCGGACCAGTTCTCCGCCTCGGTGGTGGCCTACGAGATGCTTACCGGTGTCTGCCCGTATGGTGAGCGAGGTGGAGCGGCAGGACTTCCAGAGAATCGCTCCCGATACGAATCGCTCTACCGGCCGCCAAGCTCGCAATGCCCGGTTCGACAGCAAGTTCCCAAGCGAGTCTGGCGACTGATTGACGAAGTCATCGGACGGGGCCTGCGACTTGACTCTGCCAATCGTTATCAGAGATCGGCTGAGTGGCTTGACGCCTTGGAGGACCTGCACTGCGAGATGCGGCGCAAGACCCGATTCAATCGGCTCGATTCGGCGGTCCTCCGCACGGTCCGATGGCTGGGCAACCGGCTTCCGCGAAAGAACTCCGATTGATCGTCAGGCTTCCCGCCAGACGCCCTTTCGGACGGCCAGCTTGTGGGGCGGTATCGAGCGAAAACGGTCGCCGCAGTGGCTGTGGTACTCTTCCCCATCCTGATCGGGATTGGCATTGATGGGGTTCGGTATGCCATGCCTGAGATACTCGATCCGTTTTCGCACCGCGACAGGGACGCCGAGGTGACACTTCGAGCAGAATCGTCCGCCAGCCGGAACGGGCGGAAACTCATTCGACTCTCCCGCATTGCGAGCCACCTGTCGGGCCTCAAGCAATGCTCGGCGAAAACGCTCATGGTTTTTCGCCGTATTGGGCACGGTGACCGCCAAAAAGCTGCCGCTGACGAGCACGATGCCGTAGGGAACTCGAAAGCCCTCATTTTGCTCCAGGAGATAACAATACGCCGCCATTCGCACGAAATGTTGGTCGTGCAAACCCTGCCAATTCGACCCGTGCCGGAAGACGGGTATCTTCAGATCACCTTCTTCAAGGATACGCCAAGGTCTGCCGCCCAGTTTCCAAGGGGCGTACTGATACGCAGCCGGTGGCCGGCGAATGGTCAGTCCCGATGCTACAATATTCCGCCAATCCAGTTCCTGGATATACGGACAATCCGGATCGGGCCTTTGTCCCGTGGCTCTCCGCCAAGCATCGAGCTCCTTTTCCGCCAAGTAGGCATGGCAGCCACGGTCCCACAAACCGTAGATCGTCGCAACCAGCACCACCAGCGGAACAATCCAAAGGGCCATCCCGTCAGAAAACCAGGCGCCAGCAAGCGTCACACCAAACATGCCCATCCCGCCGAAGAGAATCCACTTGAGGTGCCCAATCAACTCCTTGAGCTTACGTGCCAGCTCTTCCGGCTCGAAGATTGGCAGGTAGTTCAAGCGAACTCGCTGGTCCTCCTCCTCGTATTGACGATCTTGTTCGTAGGCGCACAGACCGGCTCGCCCGCAGAATGCGAATTCCGACAGGCAATGCACGGACATCTCCCGGTCGTATTTTCCGGCCGTCAGCCGATCGTCAGTCACTTTGGAAGCTCTCTCGATCACTTGTCACCTACCAGGCAGTCGCTCGCTACGTCCACATACGGCCCATTTATCGCCATCGATCGATCGCCTTGAGCACTTCATCGGCACTCTGCGGCCGCTTCCGGGGATCGTCATCAAGGCACCTCATGACGATCTCGCGCACTCTTGGAGTCAACTTGGCACTGTCGAGCAAAGAAGCCTCCTCGCCCTGCGACGGCAACTCGCCACACACCGCGTGGGTAACGATTCGCCCCCAGCTATAGAGATCAACATGAAAGTCCGACTTTGACAGTTCCTTGTTCTCAGCTTCCGGTGCCCGGTATGGATTCTCAGGCCAATCACCGCTCACCGTCGGACTGCCATCGAGCAGCTTGCCCAGCTCAAAATCGGTCAGCACGACCGAACCGGCCACGCGATCGGTGACGATGACCGTCCTCGGCGATAACTCCCGATAGATCACGCCCACGTCATGCAGAACCCGTAAGCCTCTGCCGATGTTTTTCGCCATCTGCGGATAATCGGCTACGCTGCCAACACCAGCCTCAAGCACCAACTCCAGATCGTCGCCACGTATCCACTCGTCGAGGCTCCACCATGTGTCGTCTTTCACGTCGCGCACGGTGGTGATGTGCGTCGGGAATAAGTCGATGCTTTCGGTCTTCCTGCAAGCTTTGGCCAACGTATTGCAGATGTCTCCGTGCCGACTGAGGTAGCTTGCCAGCTCCTTGGCCTCTTTCGTCGGGAAATCTGCCAACTCGTATCGTTTCCCGCGGGCAAATCGGTTCTTCTCGTCACGATGTTTCAGTTGCCAAGCGAAATATGTGAGCCCGTTGGAAGCTTTCTGCTGCCCACTGATCGGCCGAACAGCCTTCCAGTCCCGGAGCCCGTCATCGCCCCCTTCCAGCGGAATCACTTCCGATATTTGCGCAAGAGACCTTGGATGGAGAATATCCATCAAGCCGCACTTAAGTCGCCCAGCGACCCAATACCCCGTATCGAGCCGAACGTCTTCCTCATCCAGGATTTTCTGCCACGTCTCGGCTGACAGGTTTCCTCGCACGGCCGGCGGATGCATCTCAAGCTCAAGCATGCGGCGATGAATGGTCCGCTTGTCCAGCCAAACACACCCTAGATCGATGCCTTTTTCTCGTTTCTTGCCCATGGCTCCTCTGGGAAGATCAAACCGAGCGGCAACCTGCTTCCGGCCGGACTGTCTTGTTGGCGGTCATTTCACGAGACTCAAGGCCATACTCCCAACACGCATCCAAAACAAGGAGCCAACCCATGAATCCCGTAAGTCGAGTCCTCAATTTCCTTGTCTCGCCCCTCGTGCCGATCATCGGTGCCCTCTTCTCTTCGGAGGTCGAAAAACTCGTTGTCCTGGCCGAGATTGACCAGCAAGAGGAAATCGAAGAGCGGGCAAGACGGCTGGAAGCCGAAGGAAAAGCCGACTTGGCCGCCCGGCTCCGCCGGCGGGCCGCAAAAATCTCGTCCGAATGTCCCGGTCAGTATGGCATCCAGATTATGGGCCATCTCGAGAATGACTGCAAGCAACTGGCCGGTCCCCAGTCGGACGTGCCGGATGCTGCCGCCGAAGCGATGGAAGATGCCGATAAGCCAGGCAATGAGAAACGCGACGGTTGTTCCACGCGGCGTGGGCGACGAAGGACCGAAAGAACCGCTCCGGCCGAGTAGGGGCAGTCATGGCAACTTTGACAAATCTCAAGAGCCGATTCCTGTTGCTTGTGCTGACGTGGCAACTTCGGGTCATCACCGTCGACCAATTGCAGCGCATGCTCGACGCTCAGTTCGAGCCGCCCGGTTCCGCAACCAGGATCGTTCGCCAGCTTGTGCGTCAAGGCCTACTAAGTTCCGCGCGGACGGCGGCGACGTTCGTGGAAGCCACGACTCCAATATGCACATGGCCCACCGGCCAGCCAGCCCGTGACTTCGCCTCAATTGCTTGGGAACTGGAAAAGCGGTGGCGCCACGCACGGCCCCGCACAGTAATGATCTGTTGTTCCACCCGGCAGGCCGCTCAGTTGCTCGGTGGTCTGGCCTCGTTTCGTCAGCATGCTGGACAGCTCGAACACGACTTGGGTACCGCAAGTGTGCTGGCGGCACTCTACGAAACAAGTCCAGCATCGGCAGAAAAGTGGATCGGCGAAGACATTCTCCGACGCGACTTGGCTGGGCGAGAACGGTGCCTCAAAAAGATCCCCGATGGCGCGATCGTTGCCAATGACAAAATCACCAAAGTCATCGAGTTTGGCGGCCAGTATCCCGCACGGCGTCTTCGTTGTTTCCACCAGCATTGTGCCCGCTACCGAGTTCCCTATGACATTTATTGATTGATGTTCGCGAAAGTAGTGAGCCCGTAGTTCAGCGGCTCCCCCAAGAAACGCCGGGCTCTTGCTGGTCGCTCTGGGGCTACCAAATTCGCGACATTCAATATGGAGGTTGCTATGCCAAGACGGAAGAAGCAAGTCCGGCTCACCGATCGGGATCGCCTTGTGCTCGCCATGGCGGCTGTCGGCATGGTCACGCCGTACTTTGTCCAAGAGGGTGTGCTTGAGGGAGGCAGTCTCGACGGGGCAAGATCTCTCATTCGCCGCTTGGTCGGCGAGCGACCCGAGTTCCGATATCTCCGGCCAGAACCGCTCGATGGAGATCGCATCTGCTATCGCCTCACCAACGAGGGCCGGAGGCTTGCTGGCGCCTCGAAAGAGGCGGCCATACCACTGAAGAAACAAGGACGAATCACGCGTTACGCGGTCACGTGGTTCATCTTCGTCGACAAGCCGGGCCACCGGCAGCTTTTCTCGTTGCGAGACTATCCGGACCTTTTTGACGTGCGCACTGCGAGGCTTCCACGTCATCCCTTCTTCATCACCCAGTCTGAAGACAAGCAAACGCTCGGCGTGATCTTGATCGATCACAACGCAAGCCCCCGGCGGATGCTCTACAAGACCGAAAAGGCCCTGGAAAGAATATTGCGAGAGGGCTGGTTTGATGATTTTCTTCGGTCTGGACACCTTACCGTCGCCGTTCTCACCTTCGGTGAAGAGCGCAAACGCCTCTACGAAAGCCACTTGCCACGTGAAACCATTGGGCGTCTCAGACGCCCTCTGTCCCGTATTCTCCCGTTACCGCTGACAGAAGACTCGGTTCCTTTCGAATTTCACGTCGTCCCGGGCCTTGATTCGATCATCACGGGTCCTCCCTGCCTATTTGACAGCCAATGAATCCCTATCAGGACTACATTCCGCCGGTCGAGGAGACGGTCGCTCACAAGACGGACGTCTTGGACTGGAACTGGATCGCCGGCCAGAAGTGCGACCTCGAGTACCGCCGGACGTTCATCGTGACGCTACGGGGCTACTGCTTAATGCTGCGACAGTTCGCAGTCGTCTCCGCTCTTGCCCTGCCGATCGGATGGATCGCCGGAGTCTCCATCGCCCCGATGCTCTCATCAAACCTCATAGGACTGGTCTGCATCCTCTCGGGCGCTGTGTGGGCCACCGCGTCCGCTTGGAACCAGTGCTGCATGCGCGACAACGATGAAATCTGGCCGCTGCTTCCCGGCATTATCGGCCGCACATGCTCACCACCGATCGCCTGGCTGGCGCTCGTTTCGACCACAAACCTCGATTCACTCTCCGCCGCGTACCTCTATCTAACGGCCGCCCTACCTGTTGCTGTACTTGCCTTCGATCGCTTGGCCACGCACGCGGTGCATTGGAACACGGCCAACCTTCTCGTCAGCCATGCCGAGTTGACTGAAGGAAGAGCAGCCTGGAAGGATCGCCTCAAGAGTGGCCTAGCTGAAAGCGATGGCATCGGAGACGCCCCAACAGAATCTCCCGTACATAACAGCGTTGCTTTGAGAACCTACGCGACCGGTTCTCTCTGGCTGGTCGCAGCGTATACCGTTCCGAGAGCGCTGGTGGCCCTGACGAGTTCACCGCCGTCCTCGCCAACCATTGGGCTGGAACTTGTTTATGCAAGCTTCGCCGGACTATTTGTCACTGCGTTCTACCGCATAGATGGCGACTTCCGTGTCGTCCTATACTTCGTTCGGATGCTCGCCCATTGGTTTTACCACGGGGCCGATGCAAAGCGGCCTCCCTGGATGTTCCACAGCCCTTGTGGTGGATATCGTCAGCGACGAGCACTGGTCCTTCTTGCTGTCGCGCTCCTTTCGCTCCATTCCACTCCGATGGCCGCCCATTCTTTTCGGGCGATTCCCATAAGCGGGGACGTGGCTGTCAAGATGCAACAACACGAGACGGATCGGCCTGCGTCATCTGTGGACATATCAAACCACTTGCTTGATCGCACGCTCTGGATCGCGCCGACCATTCTGTTTGCGCTGTGCGTGCCCATTCTCGAATTCCTCTTGGTCGGCCTGATTCTGATCGGTCCGACCCTATCCGCCTATCATCGTCAATTCGAATAGGGCGGCAGGGCCGCCAGCCAATACGCTTCTACCGCTCGGATGCCAGTGATCCGCTCCCGCCGGCCACTGATCGCAAGTAAGGAACTCTACGTTTTTTGTCTAGCAGTATAGGAAGACATAACGATGCACTCTCACCAGAGAACGCCAATCGATTGCATTATGGATCGGCTTCACCATAGCCGAAATCCTCTGGAACGGCAGGCCACCTACCTTGGCCGTACATACTATCAAGGATTTCCGGTGCTACACGAAAGCACTCTTCAGCTTGAGAACATCCATGCCGTCGGCTCTCCGGGGAGTGGAAAAACCAGTCGAGCAGTCCAGTCGATTGCACGCCAGCGAATCGCAGCCGGTGAAGGTGCTGTTGTGATCATTGACGGCAAGGGTGATATGGGCCTCCTCAATAGCGTCCTGGATGCGGCGCATCGACACAGCCGCGCTATGAAGATCTTCACAAACCTAATGGATCGTCCAAGTCACGGGTTCAACCCGTGGGACCACCGTCTTATCAAGCATCTCACACTTGTCGACATTCTTGGCCTCATCACAAATGCCCTCAATCTCTACCACGGTGACGACTATGGGCGAGCCTGGTTCAGTACGATCGCTCGCGTATTGCTCCGCCGGGCGATTCTCGAATGCATACCTGGGTGCGCCACTCAACCGGTTCTCTCCTCCCGCGGCCGACGGACGCTGTTTCCCACGCAAGGCCCGATTCAATCGTTCCACGATCTCCATGAGATCATGCGACAGTTGACAAATGATAGTGACGAATTCAAGGCAGCGCAGCACTTGGTATTCGTGGTCGAGTCTCTCTGCGACTTCCCGCAGTTGAACATCGCTCCCAATCTTGCTCCCGACAACCCGGCGCTAACGCATGCCATCTTCATGCCCGATGTCGTACGAGAGAAGCAGGTAGTCTACTTCTTCCTCGCGGGAGGCGTCGACCTGGCTTCCGTGTCGATGATCGCGAAGCTGGCCCTCCACATGCTGTCACTGGCTGCCACACAACACCGAGAGCAGTACGGCGAAGTCCCTCGCGTGGACTGCATCTGCGACGAAGCGCAGATTCTGATCGCCAAGAACATCGTCAACGTTCTTGAACAGGCCCGATCCCGAGGCATCGCCTGCACGTTTGCGCACCAGTCGATGAGCCAATTGAACCCACCCGGCGGTCAGGATTTGCGAGAAATGATGATGCAGTGTTCCGCGACAAAACTCCTATTTGACGCCCGCGACCCTTGGACACTCGACTACATCTCCCGAACCTCCGGCCAAGCCAAGTACTACAGTCCAAAATACGATCTACCACTCGATAACCTGCTCCGAGGGGAAGTTGGACCGCAGTACACAGCCCCCAACCGGGACGGCCAAAGGCACGTGAGTGTTGCCGAATACGTCGGGCCCAAACTCAATTCCCAGGACGTCCTGAACGTCTCGTTCGATCCCGATCTGTGTCTGACGTGGATCGCACGTGCCGCCGGCCTCTGCCCGTTCCGCGGTTGGTTTCCGATGCGCACCGAGTGGCCGGTTACCAAGCCGGCCTACGATCTCTATCAGACAACCCCATGGCCGGAGAAGACCGATGAAATGATTCTCCCACCGGCCCTCTGGCCCAAGGACGAGGAAGATCACCCTGCCATTACGCAAGTCCCGACAAAAGCGGCTCCACAGAGTGACAAAAAGACAGACGAGGCAATGAGGCAGATCTGGAGCCGCAAGAGGGAAAGTTGAGCATGGCGATTCACAGTTCCTCTGGGGGGATCAAGCCGAGCCAAAACCGAGTTTCGGTCGGACTGTCATGCTGGCAGCCGTTTCGTCAGACTCGACACCATGTTCGCTACACATGCCAAGTTCAAAGAAGAAACAAAACGTCAGTCCGAGTGGGAGAGATCTTGGGCGTTGCGGCGAAGTCCACGAGTCGTGTCGTGTCACCTGATGCTGACTTGCAGTTCCAGGTCAGCACATTTGCCCCGCTGCGACGCATGCGCGACGCAAATCTTGGACCGGAAACCCACACCGCTCGGCAAACGGACTTTTTTTATCCTCCGCTTCCGCCCTGGAGTGACAAACATACGGCGGAGTGTCGTGCGTCCGTGGACGCCTGACAGGATGGACCATGATGTGTTCGTGGTTCCCCACTTGACACACGTTTAGGGCAAATAAACAGCCCGGGCCGAGACATCGACTTTCAGTCGTAACGTTGGCTCCGTGTGTTGAGGCGAGAGACCCTTTTTGGGTCTCTCGTTTTTAACCTAGCGCCAGGGCTTGCTTACAAGCCCAGGCCAAAGGTGGCGGCGTCACCTTCCAAGTAGAGTTCTGATTTCCCCGTGGGGAAATGAAAGCTTTATTTCGCGACTGATGGATCGTTCGGCATGCGGCCGGCGGTTAGTCAGCCGCACTCTTGGAGGATGACGTTATGGTGCAAACGAATGGAAGTACCCACTACACGAAATTTGCGTTCCTGGAGAACGGACGACCGATAGTTCGCAGAGTCCAGCGGATTGATGCACACCACAGAGATGGTCACGTCTCTACCTTCACTGGTGAGAAACTGCCCGCTCTTGTCGTGCTCACTACTGGACGCGCTCGCGGCGCTGAGTCTTTCGCTCAGGTCATCGAGCGTCCGAACGCGGCCGTTTCTCGAACCATGCTAGACCTGTCAGTGCGAGGACCCTGGCCCGCATGGCGAGATGTGTTGCACGTGGTCATCGGGCTTAGTGCGATTGCGATGATGAATTTCGTCGTCTCACTCGCTCAAGCAGCCTTTTAGCCACACCGAGACCTCCGGGGGGATTTTGCCACCGCCCCCCGGTGGCTCTCTTCCTCGAAGATGCCAGAAGACTCGGAGTTAAGCAAACCTGAGCTTGAGAGCCTGACCTATGTCCAATAGCGGAGCGCCAAAGTCTGAAACACATGCTTTTCGTCCGCTGCGTCAGTCGAACGATTCCGAATACTTGAAGCGGGTGACCGAGATCATCCTTCAGATGCCAGGAGATCGGCGAATTGCCATCGTCCGGGCAGCACTGGACTTCTCTGCGACGACACCGCTGGCCACCTCCTACGCGGTCGGCGTGCTCCGCAGCCAGCTTTTCGACGGCCTCGTCGAGTGTCTGGGGTACGTTCCTCGACTCTCGGTGCTACAAGCGATCGACCAATCTCAACTCCATAAGCGAATCCGGTCGCTCGCCCAGGCAAAGGATCTCATTCAAACCGCCCTGATCGTTAGCGACCTGGTTACCTTCCTTGCAGACGCCTGCAATTCATCCCATTCGCCTTGTGCCCTCTTGCCCGAAGAAGGGAATGAATATGAGTGAACTACGTGATCTCTCACTGCTGAGCACTGCACAGAGGGCACTGGCCGAGGCCAGTACGGTCGATGAGGTCAAGGACCTTTGTGACAAGGCGGCCGCCGTCCGGGCCTACATCCAGAAGGCACGACTCGGCAGGGATCTGGTCATTGAGGCCGCGACAATCCGCATCCGAGCCGAACGTCGGCTCGGTCAGATGCTCCACGAAATCCCGCTGGCAAACGCCGCTCCCGGAAACCAGCACACCGGCCCTGAACGCCAGACGGTCAACGACGCCATCCGCCTGGAAGATCTTGGCATCTCGAAGAACGAGTCATCGCGTAGCCAACGCATCGCCGAGTTGGCAGATGACCTGTTCGAAACCTACCTCCGAGAGTGTGTTGAGGCCCAGCGAGAACCGACACTGGGCGCCGTGCTTCGGCTGGTGCCCAAGCAGCCCCTTGGAGATAGGGCCGCCTCGAAACCCACCACCATCGATGTTCAGCCGACCACTTCGGACGCATCTGGGGTTATGGGCACTGGCTTCGCGACGGTTCTGCTAGTGCTTTCGACTTCCGATTCAGAGAAGTCCGGCAGCCGCGAAAGCCGTCTCATCGACGACTTGTGTCGCTGGACGCCTGGTCAAGCAATCCGGCCGGAAGCCCACCTCTACATCTGGGCAAGCGGTATCTCCGTTCCCGACGCCCTCGATGTCATGGACGCCTGGGGCTTTGGCTACTTCGGATGCATGGCCTGCGTCTATCAGGCGGCTCGCCGCGATGTCCCCTGGCACGACGCCCACCACCTGCTGCTCCTCGGCACCCGCGGAAATCTGGAACTTCGGGAAGCAGCCCAGCGAAGTTGGCTTCAGTGCAAGCGCCCCGACAATGATTCCGTTCCGAACAAGGTCGTCCAACTCATCGAGGCGGCCAGCCCAGAGCCGTATCTACAGCTCTTGGGAGATTCGACGGCCAGTAGCGACCGTTGGACCACAACCTCCAAACTGATTGAGCCCAAATCCAAGACATAGACGCCTTTGGAACGTCTTGGTTGCCTTCGAACACCCGACACTTGAGATACTCCCAGTCACACCGATGAGCACTCGTAATGCAATTCGATCCTACTTACGGCCAGCCAATTCGACTGCCGCTACAGAAATCCTGAATGTTGTAGCCACATTATCGTCCCAAATGCACCCGCTAATGTCTCGCGCGACAGCTCCCCCGAGGAACTCAATTCAAACGCCTTTCAGCCGGTTTTGTAATCCGAGTGAATATATGATAGTTTCGCACTGCAATGCCGTGTCATGGCAAACACCTTCGACATCTGCTCTTTTTCTCCTCCAGACGGGTAGACGCGATAACCACCGGCTTCCGGTCGCGAGTGCTAGCGATGGCACGCCCCACCTCCATATCTCAACGTCAGATGACCAAGGGACCTCTCAGAAAGGGGAACGCGAGCGCCCGTCTCTCGACCCGAAGTCCGGTGGCGTGCATCGGTTTTACTTGAGGTTCTGTCTATGGTCGCAAAATGAGCGGACTCGCTATTCAGCGGCTCCTCCCAAGAGGGTTGGGCTCCCGTTGGTCACCCTCAATGCGCACTTACGCAACGTTCAATTGGAGGAGAGTTCTTATGAGTCGTACAACAAGTGACACGAAAACTGTGGCTCGACAAGAGCCGGATCTGAGTCCCAACGCGATTACCGTTCTCCAGGAACGGTATCTCGTACGGGACGAAAACGGACAGGTTGTCGAGAAACCGGCCGAACTGTTTTGGCGGGTCGCCACGGCCGTCGCTGCCGTGGAGGACCAATGGCAAACTCCCACCGAACAGCGCCGACTTCTGGAGCGACAGTTCTACCAGCTCATGGCAACTCGGCGTTTCTTGCCGAATTCACCTACGCTCATGAACGCTGGCCGACCGCTTGGCATGCTTTCGGCTTGCTTTGTGCTGCCGCTTGGCGATTCGATTCCCGAGATTATGGAAACCGCCCGGCAGATTGCCCTGGTTCAGCGTGCTGGCGGCGGTATCGGGATCGACCTGTCTCGGTTGCGGCCCAAGGGGTCGATTGTCCGATCTTCCGGGGGTACTACCGACGGCCCTCTTTCGTTCCTGAGGATGTTTTCCGGAGTGACGGAGGCCATCCAGCAGGGCGCGTTCCGACGCGGCGCCAACATGGGGATCATGCGGGTCGACCACCCGGATATCCGGGCCTTCATCGACATCAAATCCGATCTTGCTCAGGTCACCAACTACAACCTTTCGGTAGCGGTGACCGACGAGTTTCTTGAGTCGTTGAAGTCGAGTCCCAATGCGTCTCACGTCATCTTCAACCCACACACGGGTCTCAAGGGCGTTCTCTCGAAGGAGACGGACGCCGCCATCTACGATAAGGTGGCGGAAACGCCTGCCGAGACATTCTATTCGGTTCGCGAGATTTGGGAGCGGATCGTTCATCGTGCGTGGGAAACGGGTGACCCGGGGCTGATCTTCATCGACGAGATCAACCGCCACAACCCGACACCCGGACTTGGCCCAATCGAGGCCACCAACCCTTGTGGTGAGCAACCTCTGTTGCCGTATGAAGCGTGCAACTTGGGCTCGATCAATCTCGCCGCTTTCTGTCGGCCAGAGCCGTCAGAATCTCCGGTCGATCGAATCGAATGGGACGGTTTGCAGAAAACCGTCGAGATTGCGGTTCGGTTCCTCGACAATGTCGTCGAGGCCAACAAGTATCCGACCGCCGAGATTCATGAAGTATCCCACGCCACACGCAAGATCGGGCTTGGCGTCATGGGGTTCGCCGACCTGCTGTTTGAGCTGGGCGTTCCCTATGACTCGGACGAGGCAGTGTATCTTGCCGACCGTATCGCCGGTTTCATCCGGCAGTACGGTTGGGACGCCAGTGAGCGTCTCGCCAAAGCCCGCGGTTGCTTCCCGGCTTGGGAAGGGAGCGTCTGGCAAACGACGCCTGACAGTCGAGCCATCCGAAACGCCCAGGTGACGACGATCGCCCCCACCGGGACGATCTCAATCATCGCCGGTTGTTCGTCGGGCATTGAGCCGGTCTTTTCTCTAGCCTTCGCAAGGCAAGTTCTCGACGGCAAGCAGCTTCGTGAGGTCAACCCGGTCTTCGAGCGGGCACTTCGTTCGTATTTCACGGCGGAGAGCAAGATTAATGCGATCCTCGATCACGCGGCAACGCACGGAACGATCCAAGATCGCTCGGACATGCCGGCCGATCTCAGAGAAGTGTTTCGGGCTGCACGTGACATCACACCTCAGTGGCATGTGCAGATGCAAGCTGCCTGGCAGCAGCATACGGACGCCGCGGTAAGCAAGACCATCAATCTGCCGACCGAAGCTTCGAGCGAGGACGTCGAGCAGGCCTTTCTACTCGCCTACGAGTTGAAGTGCAAGGGAATCACCGTCTACCGCGACGGTGCCCGGCCGCTTCAGCCCATGGTACTTACAGCGGATTCCGCTGTGCCAACGGCCGATTCCAGGCCGGTCGTGCCCATGAAGCTGCCCGAAATCATCCCCTCGGTCCGTCTCCGGCAGCCGACGCCGTTTGGAAACATGCATCTCCATATCAGTGTCGAGCCCAAGGCTGGCCAGGAACGGGAAGTTTTTGCCCAGCTTGGAAAGGGTGGCGACCTGGCCAACTCCGATTTGGAGGCGATTTGCCGGCTTGTGTCGCTGCTGCTTCGCTCCGGTGGCGATCTTCGCATGGTCATCGGCCAGCTTGAGGACATCGGATCCAGTCTGTCCGTCCCCGCCCAGGGCGGCCGCGTGCGGTCCCTTGGCGACGGACTTGCCCGGGCCCTCCAAAAGTATCTGGCCGCCAAGCAGCGCCATGGCCTGGACGGTTTGCTTTCCGGAAGTGTGACGTCCCTTGATCCGGCCAGCGAAGTTATCGCGAAGGCGACCACTGGGGGGCAAGAGTCTCTCTTCAAAATAAAGTGCCCCGACTGCGATGCGGCCGGGACGCTGGCCTTTGAAGAGGGGTGTCTCAAGTGCCACGCCTGTGGCTATTCGGTTTGTTGAAATCCGTGCTTCCGGCCACTCTGTGGCTGGAAGCCATACCCTTTTCGTGATGGAGATGATTCATGTCCCAAGAGAAGCCGAAAGCCCGGAAGCAGTTCCGCCGGTTTTTCGAGGTGCTGTTTCGCCCCGAGGAACTTGTCGAACTGCGATTCATCGAAAGCTGGACGTCAGAGAGTAAACGGCGAAGTCGTGTCGCTGCTCCCTCAAAATGGCTCCCGGCCGGCGAGCTTCTCGCCGAGTATGAGGAGCTTGTGCAGTTCGCTGAAGCCGAGCGGGCCAATATCTACGTCGGTGTCTGCCCGCGGCCGAACGAAGGCGACGCCGTCGACGAGAGCATCAAGACCGTGCGGTGCCTATGGTGCGATGTCGATGATGTCACAGTGAAGGAAGCCCACGGGCGATGGAAGGCCGCAGGCATTCCTGAACCTTCCATTGTTGTCCGAACTGGAAATGGCGTTCACGCCTATTGGCTACTGGACCGGGATTTGACCACAGCGGCCGAGCGTGAACTCCTCGTCGGCATACTGCCGGGATTCTATGCGGCCTTCGGTGGTGACCACGTTCAGAATTTGTCGCGTGTTATGCGACCGCCGGGGACGCTGAACTACAAAGAAGTCCGAAATGGCAAGTCGCCCGTCCTGTGCAATCTTGTCTTGTACAAGCCCGAACGAAAGTATCCCATCGCGGCCTTCGAGAAATGGGCCGAACATGTGGGTTTGCCGAGAGGGCACAGGGAAGGAACTTCCCTTGGCGATGCCAGAACACAGCCCTCGGCAAGAGTGAACCTCGTGCCGTACATCGATGCGGTGACGATCGCCTCCCGACTTAGACTGCCATCACAAGATCGCAGCCGAAGGGATTTTGCGGTTGTCTGCGACTTGCTCCGCCTTGGCCTCTCCGCGGAGGCAATCTGGGCGCTCGTGGCCGACAAGAGCAAGTTCGAAGCCAGCGGGCGGCCGTATTTTGATCTAACGATCGCCAATGCCGAGAAAACAGTTCTCGTTAACGGGAGCTCGAATCGGGCTTCGCAGGCAGCCGGATAATCCCCTGCCATGTTGTTCTGAGGCCGAACGGTTCTTGCACGCCACCGGCCTCTCAGCTTGCACGAAGACCATACCACTACCTCGCCAAAATGCCGATCACCCCCGCAACGACGAGCGCTCCGATATGAGCCACCTTGATCCCGAAATGGCCAATCAACCAGAAGGATGCGGAGCAGGCGAATCTGTCCAACGGCGGTCGACGGAACTCCAGTTGCGGCGATGGTACTTCGTGTGTCAACGCTGCAATGCCAAATGGTTTGCGGAGATCGCGGAAACAAGTTGCCCCCGGTGTGGTCGGCCATCGCGATCAACCTTACGACTGATTCCACCGTGGTTACGTGAAGTTCATGTGCCGCGGCCCGAGTGATGAATCCGGGATTTCCACGTCGGCCGAACGGCTACGTAGTCCATCGCCCCCTTTTCCAGCGTGCCCGACAATCCAGCAGCTCCCCAACATACACTGCAACCCCTATCACACGCCTCATTCAGTTCTCAAGCCAACCCGCACTGTTCAGTCACTGGCGATCATGCCCGGCAACACCCACGATCAACGAGATTCCCATTTGCTGAGCGTCAGAGAAGTCGCTGAGCATCTTGGTTGCTCTCAGGCCAACGTCTATGGGCTGATCAATCGGGGTTGCTTGCCGGTGATTCGCGTGGGCCAGTCGAAGGGATACCGCGTCGACCCGCACGACCTGGAAACCTTCTTACGTCAGCGAAAGGTGCAGTACGAGGCCGCGGAGCTTGTCGTTCCGCGGCCCCGTTTGAAACACATTGAGCTTTAGCCGGCCGCCTTGCGGGCTTGCTCCAGCAGATACTCGGGATTATGAGCTAGATGCTGATAAACCTTTGCCAAGGTGGACGGGTCACGATGCCCCATCAATACGGCGACCGTCAGCGCGTCGAGACCGCGTTCCAGAGCGTGCGTCGCCCACGAGTGCCGCAGAGAGTACAGCGAGTATTTCTCGGCGAGCTGGCACGCCCTTCGGTTCTTGAGTTTCCGACGTGCTTCGGCCAGGAGTTCGCCTTTGGTCTTCGGCGTAAGTGCTCCGTTTACGACACGTTCGCAAGCAAGGTTGCCCACGAGCTTCTGAACGTGGGTCTCGTCAACAACCACACCAGCTTCCTTCATGGACTGCTTCCCCATTCTGATCCGCAGTCTGGTGAAAGCACAATTCACGGCGTCCGTTGTCCATGGGCAGCCTTTCGAGTTTCGGAAGAGCTTTCCCCGGGGAAATTGAAGCATCAGCCTCTTCGTAATCTCCAAGGCGGACTCCGTCAGATAGACAATCCGCAGAATGCCACCTTTCCCCTCTGTCTCCGAGAACACCCAGCGACTATTTGCCAGGTCGACATGCCGAGCCTCAACACGCAGCGACTCCTGTGGCCGGCAGCCGGTCTCCCACGTGGTCACGAGCAGATCCCGGAAGTAACGGTCCGGAACAAGCCCAAGAATGTCGTCGAATACCTCCCGACTGACCACCGTTTCTCGCTTGCCAGCCTTCGGCTGTTCCAAGTGGGCGATTGGATTCTGATCGATATAGCCCTGCTGAACGCCCCATCGGATCGCCCGTTTGATCGCTCGGCAGTGATTGCGCTTCGAGCCGCTAGCGAGAGCAGTCATGCCATCCAGCCATTGCTGGACATGAAACGGCCGGAGCTGCCCCGCCGTCAAGTCAGGATATGCCTCTGCGAACCTCTGCAGGCGGTACCGATACCACTCGTAAGTGTCAGGGGAACGGTGCTTCTCGCACCAGTCAAGAAAGGCATCAATGATCGCCACCACCGAGTCGGTTCGGATGACCCGCTTCCGCGGCTGGGACATCAACTGATGGAACCGGTCGTGAGCAACCTTCTTTTCGGGCCCCAGATTGTGGCGTTTGCCATTGAGTGTGACAAACCAGCAGCCACGGGCCTTCCAAAACCACGGTTTCGGGTGTCGGGCCATAACAAAACCTCCAAGCTAGAGACAAGGAAAACATCCCCGCAAGCCTGAAGGTTTGCGCCGGTCCTCGGACGGCTGCCACCGTCCGAGGGCCTTTCTTAGCGCGATTCCATACCGTATTCTGTACCCGATTCTGTATCAGCCAGCAAGCGATTTGACGTAAGTCTAGTATCCCCGACAGGATTCGAACCTGTAACCTTCGGCTCCGGAGGCCGACGCTCTATCCAATTGAGCTACGGGGACATGCTCACGGATTGTAACACATCCCACTGGGACGGAAAAGCAGGGGGGCCCCCGGGGGTCCGCCAGGATTCCGTCGCGGGCTCAATTCGTTGGGGGGTCGTGGGTTAGGGATCGCGCAAAAATAAACTGTACAAATTGATGTTGCCTTGGTTTCGCTTTTGTGCGACAACTGCCCTGCCATGGATGCAGCAGTTGTCGAGGGTGTGCGAAGGAAGTTCGCGGCTTTGCGGCCGGTGTTGGATGAACGAGCGCGGCGGCAGTGGGCGGCGGCCGAGGCGATGGAACTGGGGTGGGGCGGGATTTCGACCGTGGCCGAAGCCACGCGCATGTCGCGAGTGACCATCACCAACGGAATCGAAGAGGTCAAAGCGCGTCGAGGATCGGCGGAGGAAGAGGTCACGACGCGCATCCGTCGTCCCGGTGGCGGTCGCAAATCGCTGATCGAGACCGATCCGGAATTGCTGCAAGCGTTGGAATCGCTGGTCGACCCGGTCACGCGTGGTGATCCCATGTTGCCCTTGCGTTGGACGTGCAAGAGCACTCACAAGCTGTCCGATGAACTCCGTCGACGGAAGCATCCCGTAGGGCCGCGAACGGTGGCTTCCCTTTTGCGTCATGCAGGATACAGCTTGCAGGCCAATCGCAAAACGCGCGAAGGCAAGCAGCACCCTGACCGCAACGCACAGTTTGAATACATCAATAGTCAAGTTGAGCTTTTTCAGAAGCAACGCAAACCGACCATCTCGATAGACACGAAAAAGAAGGAGCTGGTGGGAGATTTTGCCAACCGCGGGCGCGAATGGCAGCCCCAAGGAGAACCCGAAAAAGTCCGCGTGCACGACTTCAAGGATAAAGAATTAGGCAAAGCCATTCCGTACGGCGTTTACGATATGATCCACAACGAAGGCTGGGTGAGCGTCGGCATCGATCACGACACGGCAAGGTTTGCCGCGCGAAGCATCTGCCGCTGGTGGGAAGAAATGGGAGCGCAGCGTTTTCCGCGAGCGCGACACCTGTTGATCACCGCCGACGGCGGCGGCGGCAGCAATAGCCACCGTTCGCGGCTGTGGAAAGTCGCTTTGCAGGAGCTGGCGGACGAGATCGGTCTGAAACTCTCGGTGTGTCATTTTCCGCCAGGGACGAGCAAATGGAACAAAGTGGAACACCGTCTGTTCTGCTTCATCACCCAGAATTGGCGTGACAAACCGTTGGTAAGTCGCCAAGCAATTGTCGAACTGATCAGCAGCACCACCACACGACAGGGGCTCACCGTACGTGCTGCACTGGATACAAACCCCTATGAAACCGGCATCAAGATCAGTGATTCTGAACTCGCCCGAGTCAAGCTGACTCGCCATGACTTCCACGGCGATTGGAACTACACGATCAAGCCTCGAAAGTAGAAATTGTACAGTTTCTTTCTGCGCGAGCCCTAAGCGGTGGTGACCCACAACAGCAAACCGCAGAGCAGCCGGATCTCGAGATTCCGGGGTTGGGGCGATCGCAGCGGAATGCAGGCGTCCTGGCGCACTTGTTGGACGTGTTTGTCCATCTGAGGATCTTCGGTGACCTCCGCCAACAAACTGGCCACCAATTCTCCGCCGCCTTGACGATAATGTTGATCGATTTGTTGTTCGATGGCCGCGAAGCGGTCCGGGTCGTCTTGAAGCTGCTGAATCCACTGCTCTGTGCAACTTCGCGTCTGAGCTTGAAACGCTTCGATGGTGTCGGATGGGGACGCGACCGGCGTCCCGTTTTTCGAATCCGTTCGCACTTGCATAGCGGACCTCCTTGCATGCGTTGTTGGGCTGTATTGTCCTCCCAACAACATGCGGGAGTGTCTGCCTTTTTACCAAGAGAGATTATTCACAAAATCGTCGGTTCAAGTGCTAGAACTGCTAACATGCCTGCCACACTTTGGGATCAGGCCCAGCCATTTGTAGCTGTCAGTGAATGCAATTCAAACCGAATGTGAAGATGGGTACCTTTGGCACTACAGAACAAGCTGTTTCGTGATCCGGGGATAACGATTTCGCGCAGTTGGCCACCGATCGCCG
>Ga0307378_10002721_pt1 | contig 26577 bp, 30 predicted proteins | sample UN1MG_FD_202238 | JGI IMG/M metagenome (GOLD analysis project Ga0307378, IMG submission 202238) | Soil microbial communities from Risofladan, Vaasa, Finland - UN-1 | ecosystem: Environmental > Terrestrial > Soil > Coastal area > Acid sulfate soil | place: Finland: Risofladan, Vaasa | collected...
TCAATTTCAAACCCGGTTGGCATCGGAGTGATTGCGGTATTGCTAAGGCGAGTGTCGCTATATGCCTTTGTGCTTCCGTTATCGTAAATATGATCGTAACTGTACCCTGCTGCGAGGACTTCTGAAACTCCTTTATAGTGATCTGTATCACGATGTGAAATGATGATATTGTTGATTTTATTGGAGTATCCAAGCTTCTTTAGATATGGCACGACATAACTTGTTCCTTTGCCAGTATCCCCGCCATCCAACAAGACAGTAGTACCATTGGGACCCTCAATGAAGATGCTCTGTCCTTGCTGGACATTAATGTAATGGATCTTTAGATATTGCTTAGTAGAGGTCCTGGTTCCAACAAAATCCTGTCCAGTCATGGAGACTGTCATGTTTGTGAATGTGCGTTTCTCTGGGGTGAACATGTATCCTGGTTTCGTTGGAGTAACAGTTCCTGACCAATTGTATGATACTTCCTGGGTATACTGGCCAGCCGAATTGGTCAAGACCGATGGAATCCCATTGCTGAATGTTATGGTCACTCCAGAAAGCGGCGTAGTCCCCTCAGACACCAGACCAGAGATGGATAATCCATCCGAGGTGAAATTTGCCGTGATGGTCATTGGGGCCATAATGTTGGTAATGGTCAATGGATTTTCTGTCCCGCTATAACCGCCGGCCCAGTTTTCGAAATGATATCCGGAATTAGCGATAGCAGTGACGGCAGTGCAATTCTCTCCTTTATTTACAATCTGGATGGCATTACCTGAGATAGTTCCGCCGGTTCCAGCGATGAATTGAACCGTAAATGTAACCACTGGCGCTGGGCAAAATGTTAAAAACAACGATAATATAATAAGGATAAGGATTTTTGTTTTCATCTCTTCTCTACCTCATCTGACCATTAAATACTCTTTTTATCAAGGGTAATCATCCGGCTGCTTAAAAATTGCGCCTCAGAATCGATCCTGGCGCGTCTCGTGTTCCTTGCTGGCTCTGATGGCCATTCCCGGCCATTTTGCGGCTGGCGGGGGAAATAAATATTTAATTTTTTATATGTGTTTATATTGTCATGACTGTTTAGATGTGCTATATTAATCATAAGGAGAATTCGATGCCTATTCCTCAATTCAGAAAAAATGGCGAACTGCCTCCTGGTGAATACGAAGCAACGCTTGATGGAATAAAACAGCGATTTGGTTTATCTAATCCTCAAAGGATAGCTCTTATGAATGGACTATATGAGGCAGTTTCCAATTTTGTCACAGCTGGTATCAAACGAATCTGGGTAAATGGAGGTTTTATAACAAATAAACCAGATCCGAAAGATATTGATGGCTGTTGGGAATATTTACCCGGAGTAGATTTGAAAAAACTCGATCCGGTTTTTCGTTCCACAAGCAGAATGCCCATGAAGGCGAAATTTGGTTTAGATTTCTTCTCATCCTCTGTAATTGAATTATCTTCAGGCCTGCCATTCCCAAAGTTTTTTCAAACCAATCGAGATGGTGAGCCAAAAGGAATTATTGTTGTAAAAATTGGAGGTATAAAATGATTACAAGCACAAAACAGATTGAGGTGGCCAAAGGGAAAGTTAAATTGCTCAAAGACAGCCTGAGAGCTAAAACTTCTCCAGGTATACCCAAAGAATTGGTTAATGCGACGCGAGGTCAAATCAGTGAACTCATTAGTGAAATTGAAGCTGAAATAAAGGAATTTGAGTTGTTACAATCAACCAATCTTGAAAAATTTCATGTAAGGTCGTTTGAAGATCTAATGCTTACTCCAATTCGTGTTCGATTAGCTCAAAAAATGACAGTCGAGGAATTTGCCCATCAAGTTGGGGTTCACTCACGACAGATTGCACGATATGAAGCTCAAAATTATACCAATCTGAACACGCTCACACTTCTCAAAATTCTTGAAAAACTGTCTGTTCAAATAGATGGTTTTGTGCAAATTCCTTAAGCCAGCGCTCGGGAGAGAAGAGAGAAATGAGGATTCTAAGCCTTGATGGAGGCGGTTATCTTGGTTTGGCTGACGCGGCTTTCCTCGCTGAATTGGAGCGCCATTTCGGTGTCACATGTCACGACAGTTTTGACTTGTTTTGTGGAACGAGTACAGGTGCAATTATTGCTCTCGCGCTCGCTTCAGGCAAAACCGCGCGGGAAGTGGTTGATCTCTACAAAGATTTTGGGCCTGCGGTCTTTTGGAATCCCTTCCCTGGAAGTAGGAAGCTCAGATGGGTTAAAGGAACGTTCACCAGCCTTTATGGTAATGCTGGGCTACGGAAAGCTCTCGACAATACTTTTGGGGATCAGACGCTCGGCTCAATACTCAAAAAGGGAAAGTACGTAGTAATCCCCGCATTCTGTCTGACAACCGGCAAGCCGCGGATCTTCAAAACAGATCACGCAAATAATTTATCGCAACACAATCAGTACCTGATCCGAGATGTGGCTCTGGCCAGTTCTGCTGCACCAGTGTACTTGCCAGTAGTCGAAATACCTTTCCCAGTGGACGGCAGAATGGAGCGCTTTTGTGATGGAGGCATTTTTGCAAACCACCCCGCAATACTCGGACTTAGTGAGGCACTCTATTGCTTAAATGCAACGCCAGCGGATCTGAGCATTCTCTCGGTATCAACACCCCGATCGAATCTCGCGGAAGAGGCATCAGCTGCAGGCATCTTTCGAAGATATATCCTGAGTAGAGGCTTATGCATGTGGGGTTTTAAGATGGCAAGACTTTTTATCGATTCAACTTCCGAAATCACCAATGAAACCATCTACCGCATATACGCCTCAATCGGTTGCTCTAAGTATACCTTCCAACGTGTGGTTTTTAACAAACCAAAAGGTCTTGATCTGGACGTGGCAAATAGAAGGGCAACCCACACCCTTGAGACTCTAGGTACCGAAAAAGGCAGCAACAATGAGGTTCGAGATCGAATGAAACAGTTTTTCAATACTAATAGGAGGTAAGCTTATGGCTAATGTTCAGAAATACTTCGAACAATTCCACGATACGATCCGCACAGACTACGAGATGAACAGTACTCTCTGCGAGAAAAAAGATATCATCTTGAGGCTTCTCCATAAGCGATTACAAGAAGATGATCGCTCCGATTTCAAAGAACTACTCCAAGGAAGCTACTCGACTCCGATCAGGATGGGAGTGCGGCCGATCGCGGAACTCGAGTTTGACATCGACATCGGCTTGCGTTTTGCATTCGCCGATGAGGAGTTCACCTCAGCGGAAGTCAGAAGTTGGGTCTATGGCGCAATTGACGGCCACACGGACAGTGTCGAAGAGATGGGGCCATGCATACGTGTTGGTTATGTTGCAGGGTACCATGTGGATCTTGTATGCTACGCCAACTGGATAGACTCTGCGGGCCAAGAACAGTTCCGCCTCGCCCATAGAAAAAAAGGCTGGTGTCAGGCAGATCCCCCTGCACTTCTGGAGTATGTTAAAAAAGCACGGGAGGCATATGCGGGGACTGAAGACTCAAAAACTAAAACGGACCAACTTAGACGGGTGGTCCGATATCTCAAACGGTGGTCTGACGTAGCCATCCCCAAAGATTCCAATGCGAAGCCGACTGGCCTTTCATTCCTTCTGTTGGCGATCGAAAAACTTAGCCCGACGTACGCGTACGGTGGCTCTGCAGATGATCTTTCTGCGCTACGGTCTTTGGCCGTGTATACATCAGGTCTCTTTGGAAGGATCACTGCCTACAAGCCGACTCCAGAATTCGAAGACATGTTCGGTAAACTATCGGAAGACGACATGAATGCGTTGAAAGGCCGCTTTAAAAAAATGGTTGACGCCCTTGATAAGGCAAAGAATGAGACAGACCCAGTAAAAGCGTGCGAAACCCTTCGAGAAATATTTGGTAGCGACTTCCCGGTACCTGAGCCTGAGGAAACGGCAAAAAAAACATCTGCGCCGGCGATTGTGACGTCGAGCTCCTCGGCGCAAGTTCATGTTCAAAGAATTACTCAAATCTAGCCGGCTAGCGGCAAGAAAGAGGGCTAGTATCTTTATCGCTGATGCAGGTCTGGTGTCTGATGAAGATCTGTGGCGCGGGGAGTTCCAGATAGATGGAGGCAAAAAAATCACGATTTGGGTGTTTTTGCCAGAATTCTTTCCTGATGAACTCCCCGTTATAATGGTTAATCGGCTCCAATTGCCACGGCAAATTCCACATATTGAAAAGTCCGGTAAAATCTGTCTGGCACCTTCTACCGGCATTCTCTTAGACAAGGAAAACCCCGAAGGAATTGTTCGTGACTCACTAAAGATCGCCCAAAACACTATAACGGAAGGTTTGGCCGGACAGCGGGACGATGATTTCTGCAAAGAATTCCTCGCCTACTGGGATCCAACGGATACTTATATCGCCGATTGTAATGTTAACGGTAAAACTCGTAAAATTAAGCTCTTGCTTATGGAATACACGGGCCACAATTGGAATTTGCTTGAAAAGTGGGTACTTACGGACACGTTGGAACGCGGGCAGAAGTTGATTGATATGATGGGGGGAACACTGAAGAAACGGAGAACGGCATTCTTCGTATCGCTTGACAAGTCGATTCCTACTCCTTATTTCGACATCCTAACAGTTCAGGAAACAATGAGGATAGTTCAGGATGCTTGTCACCTTGACTCATGGACTTCTTTGCAAGAGTGGCTTTTACAATCTACAGTGCCGGCAACTGTTCTTTTGTCGATCCCGAACTGTGAGGGAAGAATCCTCGCTGCCATTCAATTTGAATCCCCGACAGTGCATGGCTTCAGACCAGACAAGGTACTGACAAAGATAGTATTGCAATCTGCACAACATAATCCAATAAAGAGAATCGGATTAGAACGGTTCGACGCATCGTTTCTGATTCCAAGAGGAGGTGCCATGGATGACCTTCAAGATAAGACTATTGCGGTAATCGGATGTGGTTCAGTCGGATCCCACATTATTGAACGGATTGCCTCTCTTGGGGTGGGTCATTTTAGACTAGTCGACTCCGAGTTGTTGGAATCATTAAATCTGTATAGACATGCCCTCGGGATCTCTTACGTTGGTAGGAGTAAATCAGAAAGCATGTGCGATTGTATATGTTCCCGCTATCCACACATCGAGGCCCAGGCTCGCGCAAGAGATATACGGATTGTTTTAAACGATGAGCCGAAATTCATTATGGATGCTGATCTCGTTTTGCTGGCTCTCGGCGACGAAACCCTCGAATTACGGATTGATGAGCTTCTTGGAATGAAGAAGCCAAGGATTCACGCTTGGGTTGAGCCCCTGGGCATTGGTGGGCATGTCTTAGCCACCGGACTGGGAAACAGCCATGGTTGTTTTCGTTGCCTTTTCCAACGAGCAGAAGATGGTAGTATGGCAAACAGGGCAGCATTTGCAAAGCCGGGCCAATTGTTCCAAAAATCCATGGCCGGATGTTCTGGGATTTTTACGCCATACGCTGGGATAGACGCCGACAGAACTGCCATCGAGGTAGCCAGGTTGGTTATTAAAATTCTGACCGGTAAAGAAACTCGGAACCAACTTGTTAGTTGGTATGGTGATCCTGAAGAATTTGAGCAAGCGGGTTTTCATTTATCAAAACGGGCACAAAATTTATTTAGTCCAGGTGATTGTAAATCTCAGATTGATATAACCGACTCAGAATGCCCGCATTGTGGTGGTGGGACGAAATGACATTTAAGCGAAGCCGTGGAGGAAGTGTTTATTTCGCGGTATCGACAATGAATGTATTGGAGAAAAATCGTCAGTTTAAGTCTTCGTCCGCTGAAGCCGGCGGTATTATGCTGGGACGACTTATCGCCGGCACAGCTGATATTGTTGTTGATGAGGTTGTTGGCCCTCTTTCTAGGGACCGGCGGAGTCGGTTAGCTTTCTACCGGCCCAAGAAACAAACTCAGCAAATTGTAAATCAGGCGTGGCAAGCCTCGCATGGGACAAAGATTTATTTAGGAGAATGGCACACGCATCCTGAAAAGAGTCCAACCCCTTCCGCAAAAGATCTGAGCAACTGGAAGCAGATCTGCGAAACGGCAATTTATGAACAAGAATACCTTCTCTTCTTGATTGTCGGACATAAGAGTTGCCGCCTCTGGGAGCTATCCAATGGGAACTCTCTACTGGAAACCATTCACATTGCCTTCCCCAAGTCCCCCGCAACACGTTGTCCAAAGATATGATTGTTTGAATGTTTGCCTGCTATGTAGCAATCAAGGCTCAAAGAAAAGAGGGATTGTTATTATACAAGGGCATCCACCCTTAGCTATTTATTTTCGAGCATTAGCGTTTAATTCTTTTGACTATTAAATGCTCTCATTTTATCAAGAGTATTATTTAGTTGCTTCAAGAACGTGCCTCAGAATCGATCCTGGCGCGACTTTTTCCGGAGATCCCCGGCCAGGTTCCTAAAATCCGGGCCTTGACCTGGTCCCCGATCGCCGTGCTGCCGACATTTCTGTTTTTTGCGGTCGATTCCAAGAGATATTGCGACTGAATTTATTATTTTCATCAATCATGCGACTAATTCCGATCTTTCTAACTAGGTTTTATGTCAGTCGCATGATTCAATGTAATTGTCGCACCATTTAAGAGAATTCTCACAATCGCTACCTGATATTCAAAATCAGTGTTTCTTGTCTTTGGGGGGACAAGGATCATTACCGAAACTATCCTTGTCCCGAATTACTCCATGCTTATCGTGGATGACGACTTCCGTTCCCTGATTACGTGCGATATCTCTTGCGATTTTATCTGCTTCGGCCTTGGTAGGAGTGATAGCAGTCATCCGGTCATTTCCTTCGCCTCGAACTCCCCAATCTTTGCCGTGAGGCACAACGTGCTGATTTTTTTTAGTCATGATAATCCTCCCCTCCGAAGAGAAAAAAACGCACTTTAGAAGAACTCTCCTTTTTCTCTTCTCTTAAATTCAACAAAATAATAACGCCACATGTTGTGCTTGTCAAGGTCAAGTGTAAGAAGTAGATTCAATAAATTATCTTGAGGTATTGCAAATACAATCAAGTTGATAGTAAAATAAATCATCTAATTAAGGGGGTACAAGATGTCTCGAAGAACTGGATATCCGCTTTACAACAACCAATACTGCGGCAACAAAAACAAGATGGAAGTCCATGATCTGGACAACGAAGACAAAAACGCCTCGGGGTGCCAAATCGACGAGATAATCCGAGCTAGCCACGCGAAGGCGTTTTCACCCGACAGCTTAAGCCAGGCACATTCCGAGGGCTATGATAACTGCGCTTATTGCATTGGAGGCAGCAGGCATTGATAATTTCTGGACCGTCATTTACTGCAGGTGTTTTCCCTTGGTCTTTGATATTTAACCAGGCCGAGATCGCGCCTCAGGAACGATCCTGGCGCGTCTTTCTTGTCCTGCCTGAAAGAAGAGGCTAATTCCGCCCAAAAATTTATGAATCAGTTTTTTTTCGAGCTGTTTATTTTAATTCCCTTTTTTGATAATGAAAATTAATATATCACCGGCTAGGTGTGGCAGAGTCAATATATCAACGTGATAGTTTTGAAAAAAATTATAGAATATAATACTTTTTAAGGGGCATTTAAGTAATGGAAAAGCTTACTCTATATAATCTTTGGAAAAAAATTTCACAAAAAAATAAAATCGTTATAGCTATCGATGGCAATTCTTATCCATACAATGATGAAGAAATAAAAACATTATTCTATATAAATAATTTTGAACAATTTGAAATTTTATATATTTCTTCAAAAAATGATAAAAATCAAAAATCAAATAATTTACTTTTCCAACCCAAATACAAAATCCACAATGAAATTAGTATAGAAAGAATCAATCCGCATAATGTTAGGGTAACTGGTTTTCAAGATGAAAAGATAAAAAGTCTTTTTTCCATTGAACTGATCTCAGCAATTGGTTTTGGGGATTTTGCAATAACTAGAGAGAATGTGTTTTCGATTCTTAATGAAAAAGAGCTCCGACGCATTTTTTATGATGGAAAAGTTTTCATTGGGAACTTATCCAAATGTTTTTCTGCCTTGAGGCCTTGGATAAACGAGCAAACAGAACTTAATTACAACAAAAATAACAGTATTTTAATTTCTAATTGGAATTCCATTTATACGGCTGCTTATAGGGATTTTATTTCTCCTAATTTAACTAATGTGAAAAGAATTGTTTATGCTTTAAATGATAGTAAAACCAAGTTCTCAACAGGAGATAATATAAAGGATTACTTAGACGCAATATCAACAAGGATGATTCATATTTTAAAAACAAGAGATACGCTTGAATCGTTTAAAATGAACTCCTTTAAATCAACTTTTGGTGGGAATAATTATTCAAGCAATATGCATTACTTTTTTGGATATTTGTTGATTTTAGCAACTGGAATAATTGATTCAATTGGTCGTGTACTTTTCTGGAGTATTGATAAGCAAATAAAAAATTACATGGAAGTTACTATTAAAAAAGATAAATCCGGTAAGCGCTATAAAAATTTCTTGGAGGACCTTTCTTCTAAAAATAGTATTTTAGCCGATTATCTGGATTCTGATGATACCCAGTATTTTTTTGAATTGATTTATAGCATAAGAAATTATGTTGCTCACGGAATATTACCAAATAGAATTAGTCTTCAAGGTAATTTTGGGGGGCTACACGGGGACTTAATATGTATCCAAGTAGATAGCGAATTAATAAAAAAATATCTTACTTCAAGAAATGTTATCGAGTCTCAGGACATTGGAATTGAGATTTTAAGACAAACACTGGATGAGACAAAAAATCTATTAGACCCAGTGCTTTTCGCAAGGCATGTTGTAAAAAAAATCATAGAACTTAGTGAAAATATATTTGGAATGTTATCCTTAGAACACAAGATAATAGATAAAGAAGAAATGGATAAATATCACCTATATAAAAACGGTTCTCAAATAAAGAAAAAAAACGATCCATTAGAGATAGAGATGTTGGATCGGTTCCTATCCACAATCGAAACACAATTTCCTTGATTCTAACATTTACCGAATAAAAATCCATATCAATCTCACTTAGTGTTAGATCTAAAACAAGCTAAACCATTGTCGGCATTTCTGCAAGCACCCTTCACAATGAGAGCCCAAAATGAATTACAACAAAATACGCAAATTGATATACTTAAATTATTCTCCCGCTTCTTTGATTCCAAGGTCCAGCTGATGATTTTATTTTAATTGTGAAAACTATTTACTTAAAATAGCTGCTATGCTAATTAGTAATCGAAATGGTGTTAGAAAAGTGTATTTCGTATAATTATCGTTAGGCAAGAGGACAAGTTTGAATATGAACGGGTATCCCGTCTTCAGACGAGCCGATGAACGCCCTTCCATTGCGGCTCCCCCGAGTCCTGTGTTCGACCGCGCTGTTGCGCCATATGGGGGCACGTTAGACATGGCGGCTATTCCATGCCCAGAGCGTGGCGGGATTAATGAGATCGTGTCGGTATTCCGTGGAACGATAGATAGCTTGTCACACAATGACGTTCCTCTGAGTATTTGTGATAACACGGAGGTCGGCGTTATTGATAACGTTGACTTCAATGCCGTCGCGCTACAGAAGGAAGGGGTCAACTGCATCGGAATTTATTTGGGTCTCATCCTCGGTGTATACCGGCTATTCATGGGCCTCTTTGCTAGTCCCCGCTTCATGCCGAACATCGGTTGTCCAAGCGAGGAGGATCTTCCTGACCGGAGTTTGGGTCTGCTTCTGGCCGGCGACATCGCCGATGAGTGGCGCGCACCAAACGATTTTGTTCGATTGGACGCCGCTCGTAACTTCGCCTTCAACGCTTGCATGTACGTCTTCCTGCACGAACTAACGCACGTTGCGCGTGGACATCTCGACCTCTTGAAAACAGCACATGGCGTGACTGAGCATCTCGAATACTCAAGCTGTCCTCTACCGCAGGATAGGGCCTTCTTGATGCGTGTTCTTGAACTCGACGCGGACGGTTTTGCATCCCTTCACAGCATGGCAAAGTGGCACTACGCCGTAACAAGCGGCATGTTCCCCGCTATCGGCGGCTTACGGCCGGAATGGACATGGGCCACGGGAGTCAATGTCTTCTTCCGCCTTTTGGATCGGAGATCACTGCAGCTCCCGGACTTGGCGAGCCGCACCCATCCTGGTCCGGGTGTTAGGTGGGTCGGAGCAGTGCTCAACCTTCTGGGCGAATGGCCAGCCCCCTCTGGTTTCTTGAAGGACGATTTCAGTGAGCTAACGATCGCAGCAGACCGTGAGGTTCGGACCCTGTGGCGCGAGTTGGCCGTGCCGCACCCGGCGTTTGAAAGTCTGTACCGCAGTATGGAAGACTCTCAAAACGAACTCCTTAGCTACGTCCAGGAGTTGCGCGCTCTTGATTCGACGCTTACCGACATGGCGCGGAGAACCAGAATGGCCTAGCAAGCCAGTGCACGGGACGTTAAGTGCAGCACAAAATGATGATACCAAGAGAGAGGTTAATCACCCACGCCGGCGAACTGATCAGCGCGAGATACTACACAATCACCCGGGAGACCCTGGAAAAGAAAGTACTTTCCGATGAGTTGCTTTTGGAGGTTTTGCGGCGCTGCAGCTCCGCCCAGGGGATCCCCGCGGGAGGCCCCGGGGTGATGATCCCCATGGGGGATAGTATCGATCGATGATTTGTAAAACCTCAGCATATCAATACTAGTTTCTCCTTCGAGGATCTGCAGGTTGAAATACTTAAAAAGTATGATCACAAAATCGATTTTTTCGTGAGCCGGGATATTCCTGCAGCTGATGGTAACAGTCAGTGGCCACTTGATCATTAAACACTTTTATTTTAATAAGTATTGTGTATAATATATTTAAATGGAAGATAGAATATTTGATATTCTCAAGGAAAGATTCAATTTTGAAATTGAAAGGCAATATAAAATAAGAGACAATATTTCTATTCTGATTTCTTTTTGTGTACTGGTTATTACTGGATTGTTGTTAATATTTAAAAACTTTTATTTATTAAATAATGATCTTTTATCAATCTTTTGTTATTTCTTGGCAGTTGTTTTATATTTACTACTTTTATTCTCAATGTATTTTTTTTGGAAAAGTGTTTTTGGATATACATATCTAAAGTTTCCACCGCCATCAAAAACTTTAGAAGACATTAAAGAATTAAAGAATTATTATAATGGTGATTTTTTTAAAGATAAGTCCTCTGAAGAGAAAGAGTCATTAACAAATTCACATCTCACGAGATTTTTTAAAGAATATTATATTGAAATCACAGATATTAATATCGCCAACAATGATAGAAGATCGAAATATTTATATTTAACACATGCAACTCTAACAATTGCAGTAATTATTCTACTTCTGTCTCTTCTTCCATTTTCTATTAAATATGTCAATTATCAAAATAATATTAATTCAAATAAGGAGAAAATATCTATGCCAAACAATGAAAGTAAGCCCGAACAAAAGCCCATTGAAAAAGAACCTACAAAAAACCCTCAACCAGAACCTCAAAAATCTCCACCAGAAATGTTAAGGGAAAGTGATGATAAGCCTGTGGAAAGAAAATAAAATGAATAAAATAGATGACAGTCAAAACAATAAAAATAATAATGAGATAAAATCGGAAAATGACCCAAAAAACAATGAAAAAACTCCTCCGCCTGAACCGCAAAAAACTCAAGCAGCAAAGGCTCATGAATTTGCGGAAAAACCATCTAATGAAATCATTAAGATAGAAAAAGATATTAATAAATAAGCCCCAGCTCACGAAACGGAAATCATAGTACGTTAAGCAGGACCGCTGAGGAAAGACTTCAAGAACTTAAGAAGAAGTAAACAATCATCCTTATGTAAATGTCATTGTCAAGTTAGAGTATACTCTAATTGGCTGTCAGGGGTTGTTTCGGTTAAACGTCAATTTAGGGTCGGTAATTTTATTTGTTGACATTTTCCTTAAAGGGTCATAGACTATATCCTGACACATTTTATAAAGAGAGGGTTAAATGCCAGGTCAACGTATTGGTTATGTTAGGGTCAGCAGTTTCGATCAGAATCCCGAACGGCAACTGGAGAATATTTCAGTCAATAAGGTTTTTACCGACAAAGCCTCCGGCAAGGATACCAAGCGGCCTGAGCTCGAGGCGCTCCTTGCCTTCGCTCGTGAGGGCGATATTGTTGTTGTGCACAGCATGGACCGCCTGGCGCGAAATTTGGACGACCTGCGGCGGCTGGTCCAAATGCTGACCAAACGGGGCATCCGGATCGAGTTCGTCAAGGAAGGCTTGCATTTCACAGGCGAGGATTCGCCCATGGCCAATCTGTTGCTCTCGGTCATGGGCGCCTTCGCCGAATTTGAGCGGGCCTTGATCCGCGAGCGCCAGCGCGAAGGAATCGCCCTGGCCAAAAAACGCGGAGCCTACCGTGGCCGCAAGAAAGCACTATCACCCGAGCAAGTGGCCGATCTGCGCCAACGGGCCGCTGCCGGTGAACAAAAAGCCACCCTTGCCCGCGAGTTTGGCATCAGCCGCGAGACTTTATACCAATACTTGAGAACGGTTGACTGACCATACACAAACACAGCGGCAGAGTGCCCAGTCCCACGATCCAAAGAACTGTGCCGGGATGAAAGCAGAATGGAAAAAGTAATAATGAAAGACCTGGCACCAATGTCTTCGAAAATAATATTATTTTACAGGTTGGTGGCGAGAGTGGAGAAAGAATATTGGAAAATGGAATAACTGGGGCGAGGGGCAATGATAATTTCTGAAAACTGGAGATTAACCCCTACAGCTCTCCCATTCGTCCAGGATGCTTTTCGATTTTCATCGGATATCCCCCCCCCTCCTGCCCTTTGTTTTTCGAGAATAGGAGCCATAGCATTCATTCAATTTTATTCCGACTACGTCATTTTCAGGAACGACCTTTTCTCTTGCTCGAACGTCGAAAGAGAGTCAAGATATATAGATCGTTTCTTCTCAATTGAGATATCTCCTTCCTATTCTCGATCATTGCCGAAGTGAAGTCCAAGATGGGTTTCCCTAGTAACCCGGCAACTACAAAAGCCGGAGCACCTAGCCAGAACGACAACCCAAGTATGCCAGTAGTGAGCAAGACGCTACGTTGCTTCAAGGCTCGCATCTTAGCTGCTTCAGTGAATGACCGAGTCAAATCCTCTGTGCCAGCCAGTAGATTATCTCGGACGATCTCCGTGGCATGGCGAGAGAACTCATCAGTATTGTGCTCAGCCTCAATGACTGAGAAAGCCTTCGTCAGTGCCATGCGAAACCGGGCGAGTGTGTCCCCGTAATCAAGTTTGATGCGAGAGAAGGTCTTTGCATCAATGCCGGACAGATAGGGAATCTCTATATCGACGATAGCTGCGGCAACCTTAGGGTTCACTGAAAGCTTGGTGAAGGGCAACACGCCTGCTTCTCGATGGCCTACCGAAAGTGCCACGCCCTCAGCGGAGGCGGCTGCCTCGGCCTGCTCCGGAGGAAGAAACGGCGCATAGCTTATGAATCCGTGCTCGGCCCAGGAACGACCACCAGTGATGAACCAGTCCATGATCTCTCGAGCTTCATTGTCAACGGGTGCACCCTGTTCAAAGGGGAATGGCGGGAACGGTAGACTACTGAGTTCAGAGATCACTTTTTTTAGATATTCATTTGGGGGCAGAAACGCGAGTGGTTTGTCGCCGAATATACCACCACCACCTGTTTGCGGGAGAAAATGCTTGTGCCGAATGAATATATGGTCGGTGAAGATCAGCGCTTTTCGAATCTGATCATCCAGCCCCTTAGGTGAGTCAGCAGAAAGAACGACCTTGTGACCCGGAAGGTGAGCAATTGTAAGAGCGAGGGCGGCAGAACGGGGTCCGAAGTAGAAGAGCGGCCATGAGCCCCATCCGATTCGCTTTGCCTCAGCGTAGTGCTCAAGGAATTCGAGCGTAATCTCCCGTTTAAGGCGTTCGAAATCAACACTCATCTGAACCTCCTTTTGTTGGCTTTACAGTAAGGGTTAGCCGCCGTGTTCATGAGGTCGTTTCCACCCTCTTGTTAGCCATAGCTCATATGACTCTGTTTCTTGAACCAATCGTGATTGGATTCAGAAAACTCAATAAAAGCGAGTGCCTTCTTGTAATATTCCGAGAATCGGCTGTCAGTATCTAAGCCGGAAACCAATGCTCTGAGATTTGTTTTGCGTGTTTCCCTCCATCTTCTGGGCCAATCAACAGTAATCCCCGTGGCGTAAGGACTGGAGGTATCTTTGTAATGGCTCTTGTAGGGTAAAACTGTATGAAGATGAAAGTCCTTGCTAAAATCTGGTGCCAAGAAAGAGGGCCCAAAGGATACACCTATCCACTCTTGTGCTCCCTCAGCCCGAACAGCCTCTATAATTGGCTGGCCTAAGTACGTACCACTTCCGGCATCCAGAATAGCCTCACCTACTGTTATTGTTCCACGCAGTAACAATTCATGTTCAAGGCCATAGCAAACAGTTTCTGCAATGAGTTGAGTGAAACTGGGAAGTGAAACTTTACTATATTTTGTCCAAAAGAGAAGTGTGTCGCTAAAATAGGTGTTGCCAATCACCAACCACCCGACGGCAACATGACCATCTGGTGTTGAGACTACATCAATGCCGCCAGTCTGTTCCTTAACGTATTTCGTCAATTTGTCATATCGTTCTTTTATCGCCTCTAATCCAATTCTCTTGAAAAGGCTTTCAAAGCCGAGGACATCAAGAAGACATAAAACTTTCACTTCCAATTCGGGTATCACAATGTTTCCTCTTTAGGGTTAACGGGAGGGCACACGGCGCCTTCTTGTTGCGTTTCTCTTTAGCGATTTTTGGGTTGTTTCTTTGTCTTCTTCTTTTAACAGGTTCGATATGGATTGCTTTAGGCGCTTTTCGACCATCTCTCGGTCGACAGTTTCATCATGCCCTATTCGAAGAACCATCTCTTCTCTAAATTCTTTGTCCTTATAGGTGCGGCGAACAATTAGTTCCAGTGGCGATTCTGGATGGTCGCCTTTTTTGATACCCTCAGAGCGAGCCTTAATAATCACAACAATTAGATCGATGATGCTCTTAGCGAGTGAGATGCCCGCAGTGATGGCTGCCACAAAAATCAATAGTTCTGGACCACTCTCATGTTCATTAAGCGTGATCTCATTATTCATGATAGTTTCATTTAGTTGTTTATCGATCAAGCTGTAGGCATACGATGAATGTTCGCGATGGAAACAACCAGAGGTTACCCGGACTTTTATTGAAATTGGAATGGCACCTTGTGGGATTAGGTGCTGTGCTTTAAAATCGCGCATTCGATTTCGAAATATTCTATTCCATTCATCGTTCATTAATTGCCTCCTTCCACGATTTTGATTTCCTCTTTCGTCAGGCCGTACAATTCATACACCAGACGGTCGATCTTCGCATTTCCGCCTAGGCGGATCCCCGGCGTTTTTAATTTAGTAGTTTTTATTTTATTTAGTATCATTATCTATAAGTATTTTTCTATGATTCATCATCTGACCAATTTTCTGATCAAGTAGATCTAACATAGATACTTTGAAATGGAACATATCATCTATATCAGCGGGTCCAAATGGAATTATAAGAGCTGATGATATTTTAAGCCTAATTTCTTTTATACAATTATCTGTGAACCCGGAAATTGAAAATAGTATTCCGCCATTCGTTGTAGCACGACTTCTCACTCTGGATTCAAGAAGCTCAACTTCACAAGGTTGAATGGGATCTTTTACCCATTTACATGAGCAAAGAAAATAGTGCAGACCGCTGTTTAATATAAGATCGATTTCCTGCCCTTGAGATCTTACTCTTTTACTAACATTCAATTTTTCATTTTTAGCAATATTTTCCAATAAATTTTCAAGCTCATGCCCTCTTTGCTGTTCAGTAATATCCTCAAGCCTTAATAATTTTTCAAACGATTCTTGTAGATGGCACTTAATTCTTAGATCATTCGCTATTTCTTTTCCATAAGAAGTTATAGAAAAATCTCGTTGACCCTGATCAGTTTGTATCCATCCTAATTTTTTAAGAATATTTTCATTGTTAGAAAAATCTTGGTTTTTTACTCCCGCTTCCTTAATCCATTCTATCCAGTTTGTCATTTCTCCATTTTGAGATTTCTCATAAATATCGTTCAAAGTTAATATGAGTTTGGTCCTAATATCAGTTTGGTATTTAATCAGATTTATATCTACAAGCTCATTCTTTTCACAATATAATAAACCTTCTTCTGTTGGAGCAATTTCTCCCCCACTTCCATATTCTTCAATTAAATCTGCTTGTCGTAATTCTTCGAAAGCTTTAAATACTAACTCTTTGCTCATTTTATTTCTTTCCGCAAATTCGTGAAGGTTGAATTCTCTAGCTACTCCATTTTCAAACTCGCCTGAGTATGCACGCTGCAGAATCATTTGTTTAATCTTATTAATGTCCATAGTTCTTTCATTACCTCTTTAAGAATTATATCAAAAATTGAAATTCGTGGGTATTTTTTATAGACCTTGATAGTTAAAATAATATCGATTCCTTTCAAACTAATGTAATTGACATATAAATTCTATTATTGTAGAAGTAACTATTAGGAAATTGACACAGAAAAGAATCGGACAGAGGAGAGATAAAATGAATATAAAACTAAAGGACTTCATTGCTCAATCATTAAAAGAAATTATTGATGCAGTAAATGACACTCAAAAATATGCAATAAATCTCGATGCAAAAGTTAATCCAAAAAGTCAATCAAGAGCTGCAAAAGATCAAATCAGAGTAAATGATTTCTATGATTCATTTACTAACCGATATGGACAGTTTGTTGAGTTCGATATAGCGGTTACTGCAACAAAAAATGAGAAAGAAGATGAGGGAATTGGTGTTTCGGTTATCCCATTAGGCCTGTTTAAAAAATGGAGTAAATCATTTTTTGAAGCTAGTGTTAGTCGAATTAAATTTGCGATTCCTATTGTTCTTCCAATTCAAGAGACTGAAAAAGAGCTCGCTGCAATAGAAGCTGAGAAAAAAAGTGAAATTGAAAAAAAAGAGAGAGAAGCCTATGAAAAGAGAAAAAAAATCAATCGTGAATATTGATTTTATTTGTAGTTATCTAATGTAAATTAACAGAGTCTTTATCTGGAGGACAAGTCTCCAGAATCCAGGGATCGAGCGAAATTCAGAACATTGGTATCAGATCTTTCATTATTATTTTTTCCATTTCGCTTATAGCCCGGCGCAGTTCTTGGGATCATGGAATTGAGGCCAATCGCGGTTGTCGGATCGCCCGAAACAGTGCCGGCATTTCCGCCCAGGCGGATTCCCATTGTTTTATTACAACATTATGGAGTCAACTGACAAAACGGGGCATCCGGATTGAGTTCGTCAAGGAAGGGATGCATTTCACCGGCGAGGATTCGCCCATGGCAAATCTGTTGCTCTCGGTAATGGGCGCCTTCGCTGAATTTGAGCGGGCGTTGATCCGCGAGCGCCAGCGCGAAGGAATCGCCCTGGCCAAGAAACGCGGAGCGTACCGTGGCCGCAAGAAAGCGTTGTCGCCTGAGCAGGTGGCCGAGCTGCGCCGGCGGGCCGCTGCCGGCGATCAAAAAGCCGCCCTTGCCCGCGAATTCGGCATCAGCCGCGAGACCTTATACCAATACTTGAGAACAGCTGACTGATCATCCGCATCAAAGTTTGTTGATTCTCGGGCTCCAATTTCCCACATTTTTGTTTTTAACCCAGGACTACCTAAAAAGAAATGTGCGGAATTTATTTGACACGACCATATGATTTTTAATCGTTTGTTATTGATTGCATGTCCTTTCAATTCATTCGAAACTTGATTTAGTCAAAAGGAATAGGTCGCAGTTTATTGGCGAACAACTAACCCACATATTTTTCTAAAAGTACTTTTGCAATAACATTTGGTGCTAAAAAGTGAGTTTGTGGAGACCGGCAATCATTGACTTTAAAATATTCAATTAATCCATTTATTCCATCTATCAACATTAACTTTGCCATTGGAACTTCATTTTTAAATCTCCTTAAAATCTCAACAAATAGGATCCCAACTAAAGCAGGTAAAAGTATTACATTTGGCGATAAAATGTTCATTTTTAAATAACCAATTAAAGTCTGATTTTTATCGTTAACATAAAGTTCGTATTTATATACACCGAGTGTTCCTTCAGTTGAAATTCTATTTATTAAAATAGGTTTTTTTGTTATTGGTTGTCCCAAGAACATTATTTGTTTATATGCTTTCTGTTCAGAAAGAGTTAATGTGCTCCAGAGGGTTTCTTCAAGTTTTGATAAAAATACTTTGGGTTCTATGTCGCTTAATTCAGATAAATCAAACAAATTTTTCATGGGATCAATCTGTCTTTCATCACAAATAAAAAAGTAATTTGAAAGACAGCTTATATATCCTAAAACTTGAGCCGTATTAGGATCAAATTTACTATTTATATCAGTTTTAACTACATTAGCAATTTGGTCAAAATAAATATCCCAAGAAACAATATTTGTTTTTGATTTTATCAATGATTTAAAAAATCCCATCTGTTGCCTCTAGTAGTAATATACATAATATTTCCTTTAATTTAATCATAGATGATTCGGAATATTAAAACAATAACGATCCAGGCACCTTCATTGACATTTTTAAAATTTCTCGTCAGAAGGCAAGAAGCATGGGGGAAATTGATTTTACTATTGTGTAAATTGCGAAATAGTTTTTGTTTTTAAGATTTAGTCCCCTTTATTACTTGTAAATTAATTTTAGAGTTGTTAAAATTATAACTATGATGAAGGATGAATTGGATTATTTTATTTCAAACCAACAAGAATTAGTAAAAAAGTATTTTGGGAAAATTCTTGTAATTAAAGACAAAACGATTGTTGGAGTTTACGATCATATTTTAGAAGCATATGTCGAAGCTCATAAAAAATATGAATTGGGAACTTTTATGCTTCAATCATGTGACCGTGGAGTTGAAGCATATACTGTAACAATTAGTTCACGAGAAGTATTTTTAAGATAGCCTTTGAAATATAAGCCTTTTAAACAGAATATTAATAAACATCACACCCCACCACCATTTCAAGCATTTACTGCAAAAGCTGATAAAATTGTTGCCCAAATAATTGTTCCAGTAAGACTATCGAAGGCTTTTGACCCCTTAATTTCTCCAAATGCACCGTTTCCACTATTTGATACGATGGCGCTGTGGGATACCGGTGCTACAAAAAGTGTTATAACAAAAGCGACTGTCACTAAAATTGGATTGATTTCAACTGGTAATACGATGGTTAATCATGCAGGCGGAAGTAGTTTGAGCAATACTTATGTCATAAATGTCTTTTTGCCAAACAAGGTGCTTTTAGCCGGAATACAGGTTAGTGACTGTCCAGATACTGCGGGAAATTTTGGAGCAATAATAGGAATGGATGTTATTTCAAGTGGAGATTTATCAATTTCAAATGTAAATAATCAAACTTGGATTTCATTTAGAATTCCATCTTATAAACCTTGTGACTTCGTTAATGAATACAACAAGATATTTTGTGCAGGACTTCAAAAATATGCTCCATGTCCTTGCGGGAAAAAAGATAATAATGGAAAGCCAGTAAGTGTAGGGAATTGTCACGGAAAAGATTTGTAAGTTATAAATGGGGAGATTATTATGTCATTATTTTCAAAAAAACCAGAAGTAAATTTCAAAGACTTTTGCCGAAATTTTTATGATAATCAAATCCTTAATCCTGTAATTGGAAGAAGCGATTTCGGTGGTGTATTTCCAGATTATGCAAAGACATCTCTAACAGAAGTAGATCCGGATTTTGCAAAAGTTGATACTCTTTTATTGAAGAATGAACTTATAGCTTTACGATTTGAGTTATTTGCATTGGCCTGGTTACATAAATTTGGTGAAAAACCAGCAATCGCTCAAAGTTTTTTCACGAAAAAGTATTTACAAGAAAAAGGCAAGATTGAAATTTGGAACGGGATGGAACACTATAATAAAGGGATTTCACATTCAGTAACTGCTGGACTTGGTGATGTTAATAAAGCCTTCTGGATTCGGATGCGAGCAGATGTGGCAGATAAATATATTGCAGACGCAAACAAAAATGGCATCTTTGTGGACGAAAGTTTAGGCTGGGCAATTAATCGATTCTTTTCAGAGAAGGTTTGGAAAAAGGAAACAACTTCATATTATCTCATGTTGGGATTATGTCATAAACTTGGACTTGGTTATGGGCCAGACTATCATGGTCCAAAAGAAGAGGCTCAATTTCGTTTGATTGTTTTTATCAGAGGTTTTTATGATGGTGCAATGCAATCTTGGGAAAAAGCAAAGATAATAGGCTTTTAATTACTCCTTCTAAATTTGATTGGGTTTATGTAAAAAAAAGCTCCATGAGGGAACCATTTGAGCACTTGGAAGAGGAATCGTTCAGCCAGGTTTGATCACTTCAATTAATTGACAGAACCTTCTTTGTTCTTTATCCACTCCACCCACTCATTTTTGAAACGTGTGATAGAATCGGTTAGAATATTTGCCATTTCAGGAATAGAAAAGCATTTTGCGGAATCCCTCAAAGCTTCTTCATCCTTGGAATAAAACATAAGAAAAGGAATAGTATTTTGAATTGCTTTGGAGTACTCATAATTGCCTGAATCAAAATAATATTTTGAAACATCATTTAGTGCTTCTTCTAGAAGATTTTTCGGATAAGGTAAAAAAGATTCTGGTATCTGGCTTTGAAAAATTGAAAACAATAATTGATGGTATGGATAAGCCCATTTTGTCCAGACATTAAAAATCTTAATTGCTTCAGATTGGTTCATGTAAATATTATCTGATTTTTATTTTGAATATTCAACGATCGGAGGGTCGCATTTAGTTTCTATTGTAATTTCCACAAATTTTCATTAAAATCCAATCATGGGGGAAATTGATTTTTTTAGCAGTCCTGAAGTAGATAAGATTGTTGAAAATGGCATGGCCAAAGCTAAATCAAATAACTTTGATGGTGCATTACAGGATTTCAATAAAGCATTGGAGATTGACCCATACTGTGCCTCTGCATTTTTAGAACGAAGCAAAGTGAAACAAGAATTAGGAGACGATAAAGGTGCAAGTCAAGATTTAATTAATGCCAAACTTATGATTGATAAATCAGATGAAGGATTAAAAGCGTACGAAGATGCAAACATGAATTATGATTCCGGGGATTATATTAATGCAATAAAAAATTACAACAAAGCAATTTCATTTCTTCCCTCATTAACTGATGTTTATTATAATCGTGGAATTTCCAAGGAAATGTTAAAAGATTTCACAGGAGCCATTGAAGATTTTTCCAAAGGAATTGAATTAGATGCTTCTAATAAAGTTGATGCTTTTCATCGTAGAGGATACATACGGTTTTATAAGTTAAACGATGCAGCTGGAGCTTTACTTGATTTTAATAAAGCGATTGAATTGGATCCATCCAATGGAGATTTTTATTACCACAGGGCAAAAGTTCTCGATTCATATCATGCCATTCAAGATCTAATCAAAGCTGAACAATTTGGGCGTTCTGATGCTAACTTATATTTTGATATTTATTTAAGAAAGTTGGAGATGCATGATTATACAGGGTGTATAGAAGCCTTAGATAAATATATAGAACTGAATCCAACCAATCCCAAAATATCACTATCACAAATATTTTATTTTAGAGGTTTTGTTAAAAGTATTTTAAATGATACTAATTCTGCCCAATCCGATTTTGACAAAGCAATTGAATTAGATAACAAAAATGCAGAAGCATACTATTTCAGAGGACTAGCGAAAAACGCTCTTAGAAATGATAATTCTGGAGATTTGGATATAACAAAAGCTAAAAATCTCGGATATCATGTCGAAGAAGATGTATATAACGAGGAAGAAGCTAAAGTGGAGTCAGCGGAAGCTTTGAAGAGAATGATTGTAGAGGTTGAAGAAAAAAAGAAATTGCATGGTTCTAAATCAAAAGAAGAACTTGATAAAGAGTATGAAACACTTTCTAATGATTTGTTTGAGCTAACAAAGAAATCAAAAGAGTAATATTCAAAATCAAATGCTGGCAACTTTAAAATAAAATGACAAATAGCAATTTCCCAAGAATTCATAGTGTTTTAAGTATTTTTAAATCTTATTGCTTGTTTCGACACTATCAAATATAATTTTAACAAGAATGGAACTAACAGGAAATTTATTTTATTTCATTTTAATAACAATTTTAGGCTGCATTTGTTTTTCATTTCTTTTCTTGTTTTTATTGAGCACCAGACTTTTCCGAAAAATTGTTGGAGATAAATTTGAATTATATTTTTTAATAATATTAATTGTATTTGGTTCACTTATAATAACCATAAACCTTCAAGCGTTTTTAATTATTTTTATTGACCGTGTTTTATCTGGAAGATTATTTTGGCTTAATGTTTATTTTGGAACTGTTTTTTTAACAATGTCCATCACAGAAGTTATAATAAAAAGAGTTGAATCATCAGAGAGAATTAGGGCGCTTTTAAGTATTCGACCATTTACAGAAATTGGTCTTGTGTTGGGGAACCTCTTAATAGTTATCAGTTATGGAGTATGTTGTTATTTACAAGTCCCTTCGCTTTTATAAATCATTCAATAGGAGATAAATTCTATGAAATGTCCCTTTTGCTTACAAGGTTTTTTTGAAAATCGACGTTTGTATCCTCTTGAAAAAGATATAGAAGGGAATTGGGGTATTATTGCTGATATTTGTCCAACTTGTAATAAAGCAATCTTTAAACTCACTAAAGGTCAAATCATGTCAAGCCCAGGAACACACCCAAGATTCAGCCTCATTAAAGGCGAAGCAGAAATATTATTTAGACCTAAGGCTCCAAACCGAGCGCCGTTGCCACCTCAAGTCCCGATGGAATTTGCTGAAGATTATAAAGAGGCCTGCCTTGTTTTATCAGATAGTCCGAAAGCAAGCGCAGCTCTCAGCCGAAGATGTTTGCAAAACATACTTAGAGAAGAAGCTAAAGTAAAAAAGGGGAACCTCAGCGATGAAATTCAGGAAGTTCTTAACAAAAAGATTTACCCCAGTTTTATCGCTGATCCCCTTGATGCAATTCGGATTATAGGCAATTTTGCAGCCCACCCCATTAAAAGCAAAACCACGGGGGAAATAGTGCAAGTTGAAACAGGTGAAGCTGAATGGAATCTGGATGTGATTGAAAGGTTGTTTGATTTTCATTTTGTACAACCCGACATTATTCAAAAAAAGAAAGATGACTTGAATGCAAAACTTATGGACGCAGGGAAACTTCCGATGAAATGATAAATCACAAAACTGCCACATTGGCAATATAAATCATTAAATATTCTTGATATATCGGCCATGTTTGGAGTAAGATCAATCATTTCTTAATCAGTAGCCGAAGTCAATAGTCCGAACTTCGAGGAAGATAAGAAAAAGAACTGGCATTTCCGCCCAGGCGAATCCATGGCGTTTTGCCACATCAATATGTTTACATTGTTATGGTTTACGTCCGATTTGAAACTTTCCGATTTTTAAAGAACCTTTCGTGAGCTGGGACCTTATATGATCCCCGAACTCGGCCGCGTAATTGCGCTTTTCAATTGCAATGTTTCGTCTTTGTTATTTTTAAACTGCTAAGTTATTTCCGCTGTTCATCGTTTTGAACGACCATTCCATTTCATTTTCTTTCACCGTTTGTCTTGCCTTCCAAGCCACTGAGATATTTCAATCGCATTTGTCTCAAATCGTTTTTTTGTTTTGATCATTTTTAATTCCTTTTGATTATCGCCTGCAGCTCAGTTCTTATTTAAGCTTTTCAACATTTTCTGAAAGTTCCGGCCTTGGCTACACTTAACCGATTCTGTCCCAGGATGCGATTTTCGCTTCTCGAAAATTATTTTTCTCCTACACTCCCTTAGTCCTAAAGAGCGATCGCTTGTAGAAAAATATTGCATTAACCTGGGCAGCCCGCAGGCAAAATCGGCCCAAGATTCCGCCAGTCCCGCTCACGGGTGAGCTTTCAGAAAATTAAGTTGAAAAGCTCTTGACAATAAGTCCTGACCGAAAGGCAGGCGGTCAAAAGGAGTTAAAAAATGTCTGATGCAAAAGTAAAAAAACTGGCCGATTTGAGCCTGCTGCTTCTGTTCCTCAGTGGCTGGGAAGAAGAGTCAAGACAATTTCCCGGTGAAAAAGTCTTCAGGGCATGGAAAGGTTTTTTGTTCACCACTCTGAACGACCTTTGCGAGAATAACTTTCTAACCCAGTTTAAAAACACCAAATCCGTCATTCTGACACCTGCGGGAATTGAACGCGCGAAGAAACTTGCGACCGAGTTCGGGGTGGGGCTATAAGCCCCACCTTTCTCTGGGCCGGAGCTCTAAGCTCCGGCTCTTTTCTTTTGATTCACCATCTTTTTTCACGCCCCCTATTAAAAGGTAATAGCGGTTGCATCCGCTTTCACCTTGATTAATTTGAACCGCCTACCCCGCCGATGATTTATTTGAAAAATGCCTGGTCATATATATAAGGTAATATAGAGATCGTGTCTCTGAATCAATTTTAAAATGATTTTTTTCAATTTCTGTGTCAATTTTATTAATTTAGGAAATGTATTAGTTTAAGGTAGATGAATAATAAATATTTTTATTGACAAGCAACAAAATCTCTATCGCTGGAATTTCCAGAAGATAAAGAATAGTCTTAATTATTCTTTAATGATTCGCCTATTGACATTAGTATTATGCGGGGATAGCATTGATTTATCAGATAGGGGGGTTATTATGAAAGTATCACCTTTTCATTCTACTTTACCTGGAACAAAAGTTCATCACGACAACAACAAATGTACCGAGGGGAACAACATTGAATCTCGTTACAGAAAAGAGGGAACCGGGAATCTTCCTCTTTGTGAACATTGTAAACGATTAAATACAGAGGGAAAATAGTTTACGGAACTAAATTTTTGCAATGAGCTGCTACTAATTGGCCCAAAAAAGAAACACTAACACCCCATTTAGTAGCCAGTTCTCTAAAAGTTAAACCGGTTTCAAATCCATTATTTCCTGTTCTGCGACCGTTATCTAATACATTACCTTAATTTATTATCTTTTAGATATTTTATTTTAAGTAGTTTCTATTTTTATTTTTTCAGTTTGAGCTTTTTTAGCTTACGTTTTTTATGTTGTTGGTTTTGTTTTATTTTTTGGAATTGTTTTTTGAATTTAAGATAGGTTTATTTTAATTTAAGCGAAATAAGTTTTTGAATTCATTTAATAAAGTGTATGTCGGGGGCACGTCTTCCCCCACGGCGAAGCTGGCGGCCGCCGATCTCCGCCTCCCCCATCTTCGGGGCCTTCCCCCAATCCCCGCTTTCTGGAAAAGATATTAGCTCCGCTATCCAGGGCGGCCCTAAGACCCTATGAAGGGCTTGCGGCCGCTTCCCGGAAAGCTTCGCCATCCGGATCCGGGGCAGCCGGAAACGGTAGCCTTAAACCCTACATCCGAAGCGGAAGTAAGGTTTTTTCCGGCCTGCTACCCGGAAGATCTGGAAAATATTTCAACATGCCAGCTTATTGGGCTAGTGGTTCAGTAGTCTCCACACTTCCGGATTAAGATGCCGGCAAGCCGGCATATAATCAATACCTGGAAAAGATATTAGCGCCGCTATCCGCGAAGCGGCCTTATGAATTGTTTTTGTCGGCCGCTTCCTGGAAAGCTCCCCCAGATCCGGGGCGACCGGAAACGGCAACCTCAAACCTACATCCGAAGCGGAAGTAAGGTTTTTTCCGGCCTGCTACCCGGAAGATTTAAGATCACCAAATTAATTTCACCCCCCACCCTCTAAGGGAGCTAAAATTCCTTTTCCCCGGCGGGCCGGAGGCCTGGCTGCACTTAACCGAGTTTTGGCCCAGGAAGCTATTTTCGAAACGATAATTATTTTTCTCCTTCACTCCCTTAGTCCTAAGGAAGCGGTCGCTTGTAGAAAAATACCGCTTTGGTCTGGCCTTCCCTCACGGCAAAATCGGCCCAAGATTCCGCCAGTCCTTACCCAAAGAGTGACCCCGCCGAAAAAATTTCTTTTAAGGAGAAATCCTTTAAGACCTGACCGAAAGGCAGGCGGGGAAAGGAAAAGAAAATGACACCAAAAAACATGCAAACCGAAAGACTCGGAGCAATTTTTAATTGCATTGACAGCCTTAAAGCCGATTTAAACATAGCAAAATCATTTAAGGTTCTGAAACGTACTCCCGGCTTTAAAGCAAACGCCATTAAATGGAGTTGGAATACGGATAAATTATTCAGAAACAATGAATTAGTTTTAGATGATGTGACAGATTTTAAGGTTTCTTTTTTCCCGGATGCTAACAGCGTTTTATATCGAATTGAAATGCAGAAAAAAGACCAAATAAGAGGATACATTTTCTTGCATAATTTA
>Ga0307378_10002726_pt1 | contig 26559 bp, 15 predicted proteins | sample UN1MG_FD_202238 | JGI IMG/M metagenome (GOLD analysis project Ga0307378, IMG submission 202238) | Soil microbial communities from Risofladan, Vaasa, Finland - UN-1 | ecosystem: Environmental > Terrestrial > Soil > Coastal area > Acid sulfate soil | place: Finland: Risofladan, Vaasa | collected...
CGCTGGTTTGAGACTCGTACAAACCCCCGGTTTACCACGTGTTCAAGGACCAAGCTAGTTCGGCTCGGCCTCCGCTTCCATAGTATCACCCTACGCGTTCTTCGGTCGGTCCTTAAGATCACAAAAATCCGATTCAGCCGGCCGAGAGCCTACCGGCCCGACGCCTCGCCGGACTCAGCCGACTGCTTCGATGTCTCCTGCGACTCGGCCAACTGCTGGAGGGTGGCTGCGACGTCGGGCGCGGTATCGGCATCCCGCAGCGCCTCCTCGTCCGGGAGCGTTTTCGCACGGGCCCGCGCGGCCCGGCGGGTCCGATAGTAGACGTAGGCGGTGGCCAGGACGGCGAACGCGGCCGCCCCGACAATCATCAGCATCGAGGACGAGCGACCCACGGGCGGCGCTTGGGCCACCTCGGGCCTCTGGTGCCAATGGATGGTTCGCGCCAGCAACATCGGCGCCCGGCGAACGGTCCCATCGGCCGCCTTGTACGCCCAGAGCTTGAAGTAGAAACCGGTGACCTCCGCCGGCTCCGCCGCCTCCATGCCGATGGGGAAACCGTCGGGCAAGTGGAGACACCACACGACCATCGGGTCGTCGGGATGGTCGTCCGGCCAGAGCCACGTCTGGTAGTAGTCGGTCAGGCCATACTCGTTTCGGGGCGTCTTGGCCGGGTGCGCGCGACGGATGACGCCCCTGGTCGTCACCAGTTCGCCGCGGTACTCCTTCGACTGCTCGAAAAGCTGCACGTAGCCCACCCCCGTGGTCGCGGCGCTCCGGAGGGAGGCCTCGTCGTTCCGCTCGAGCACGTCGAAGACGTGGAGCCACGCGTCCCACTCCGAGACGCCGAGCGGCTTGTTGTCGCCGATCGAGTCCAGGTGACTTGGGTCGACTCCGGGGAAATACCGCGACGGCGCAGGCTCGTTGCGCACCCCGGGCCCGGGGGAGAGGAACGCGCCGGGGAAATCGTCCTCCGGCTGGGAGAAGACCCGGGGGTCGACGCGGCGGTCTTCGGACGACCGGCCCGGACTGGCCGACCCGTCCGCTCCGCGCTCGCTTTCGGCCAGCAGCCAGCGGTAGTGCCTGGGCTTGCGGGCCTCGAGCATCAGGATCAGCACGAGCCCCAGCATCAGGACGAACATCAGCAAACGCGACTGCTCGCGGCGCGCCAGGTAGTTCCGGGGCTTGGGACCTCGTTGGAAGTCCAACACGGGCACGGACCTAACACTAAGCAGGGCTTGGAATTCCGTTGCGACGACCCTCCATCGCCATTGTATCGCGGGGACTGGAGAGTCACAAGTTTGGGGCACGAAACGGCTCGGTCCCGCGGCCCGAACGTATTGCCCGCCGGCCCGTTGCCTCCTACTGTCTGCCACAGCGCTTGCCACACCGCAGCCCATCGTCTCGCCGGTCGACCGAGGGGCCCTCCACTGCGCTTCAGGAGTCCGCATCGGCCGTCAACAGCCTGGGCGCCGCGACGATAACTCGGAAATAGGTCGCTGATGCCCGTGCTCCAACGGGCCGCTCAAGTCGACGCGCGGGTCCGCCAACAAGCCGCGTTTGCGGAATTCATCCAGCACATCGAGCAGGCGGAGTCGGCAAGACCACACCGAGGTGGGGGAGGGAGGTAAGGTGCGCTCTTGCCGGCAAGATGGGAATCCTGTCGAAAGCTCGCCGGTTGGCTGGCGGAGCGAAGCTGGACCCGCGGCAGCGACCCGCTCTTGGGAAAGCGACCAGAGAAGCGGAAGGAAGAGGGCGAATCGACGTCCTTGTCCTGCAACTTGGCAGTCGTTACCCTGTTAAGCGAGGGTGAGAGTCTCCGACGCAAGCGAGACGTGTCGGCAGCCGGAGAACGGTGTTCGATCACGATCGTCATGTCAACGTGTCTCTTCACGTCCCCTTGAGAGACAACACCACGGCACAACCGTTGAACGGGCTTCCCGTGAAAGATCACAGGACCTTCCATCTGGAATCTGAAACAACCGCGATGCCTTGAACTCGGGTCTCCCGACTTGAGCGCAGAAGAGGTGAAGAACCGATGAGACATTCGACTCGTCTGCGAGGGTTGTTGGTCGGCAGTATCGTCTCCTGTTGCCTCGTGGCGGCAGTTCGGCGCGGCGAGGCCGCCGAGGAGGCATGGCGATTCCTGGAGGGGCTCCGGGAACGCGGCTACTACGACATGGCCCTGGACTATCTCACCCGAATCGAAGTCAGTCCCCAGTGTCCCGAGGACCTCAAGGAGCAGATCGACTACGAGCGGGGCGTCACGCTGATCGCCGCTTCGCGGGTGGCCGGCGCGGCGCGGGAGCAGCAGCTCGACCAGGCCCGCGACGCCCTCCAGAAGTTCGTCGCCGGGCATCCGCAACACGCTCTGGCCGCCACGGCCAACACGCAGTTGGCCAACGTGTTGGTGGAACGGGGTCGGATGAAGGCGGAGCTGGCCACCCGGCCTTCCAAGTCGGCCGACGAGAAGAAGCAGTTGATGGCCGAGGCCCGCAAGCACTACGAGGAAGCCCAAAAGGTCTTCGTCGCCGCGGAGCAGCGGGTGTACGAGCGGGCGAAGGCCCTCGAGGAAGAGGCCAAGACGGACAGCAAGAAGGTCGCCGAGCGGGACGAGGCCCGGCGCGACCTCCTCCAGGCCCGGCTGTACCTGGCCGGCGTGATCTACGAAATCGGCAAGACGTACGATCCTGCGAGCAAGCAGTTCCAAGCGAACCTCACCGAAGCCGCCAAGAAATATCAGGAGCTGTACGACAAATACAAGCAGTTCACGGCCGGCCTGTACGCCCATATGCAGGAAGGCCGGATCTACAAGGACTTGGGCGAAAACGACAAGGCCATCCAAGTCCTTCGCGAGATGCTCACCGTCCCCGGCGGGGACGCTACCGCCCGGATGCTCAGAAACGAGTCGCTGGGCCTGCTCCTGGAGACCTACCTGTCGCCCAAGGTGAAGAACTACGCCGAGGCCCTGACGCAAGTTGCCAAGTGGCAGGAGGCCGCCCGCGGAGCCGAGGAATCCAGCCCCGAGGGGCTAAAGATCCGTTTCCTGGCCGGCCGGGCGGCGCTTGCGTCGGCCGAGGCCCTCAAGCCGGACGATCCGAAGCGCAGAGACCATCTCAAAACCGCTCGGCAGCACTTCGAGTTCGTCGGCCGGTTTCGCGGCGAGCACCAGCGCGAGGCCCGGGAGATGCTCACCCAAGAACTCTTGGGCGGAGAAGTCGACACCGGCGAGCCGAAGACCTTCGTCGACGCCAAGGACCAAGGCGACTTCGCCTGGGGAACGATGGTCGTCGCTTCAGGCAAGACGCAGGACGCCAAGACCGCCGAAGAGAAGAAAAAGTCCACCGCCCAGATGAATCAGGCCCGCGACGAAGCGTTCCAGTACTACCGCCTCGCCCTGGGCCTGAGAACCGACGAGACCCCGGTTGCCGAAGTGAACGTGGTCCGCCTCTACTTGGCCTACCTGTATTTCATGAACGAGGACTTCTATCGGGCGGCGGTGATGGGGGAGTTTGTGGCGACGCACTATCCCCAGAGCATGGGCGCCCAACGAGCGGCCGAGATCGCCATCAAGGCCTATCGGACGTTGTACACCCTCTCTCCCAAGCGCAAAGAGGAGCGGACCTTCGAAACCAGGCGGATGACCCAGATCGCCAAGTTCATCACCACCCGCTGGGCCGGCCAGCCCCAAGCCAACGAGGCCTGGATGATGCTCCTCGACACGGCCGTCGATAACCGTGACCTGGACACGGCCCAACAGTGCCTCGCCAACATCGATCCCGAGTCGCCCCGCCGGGCCGAAGCGGAGCTTCGCACGGGCCAGGCGCTCTGGGCCTCCTACGTGCAGGAGTCGAACAAGCCGGAGGAAGAACGCCCGGAGCAGGCGAAGCTGGACGAACTGATCACCAAGGCCCAGCAGACCCTGGAGCAGGGCATCGCCCGGATGCGAAAAAGCGTCGACCAAGGCGGCGCCGTCGACTACACGCTGGCCTACTCCGTCCTCTCCTTGGCTCAGATCTACATCGGCGCGGGGCAGTCGGAGAAGGCCGTCAAGTGGCTCGACGACCCGAAAATCGGACCCATGACCCTCGTCGCCGCGAAACACCCCGCCACCGACAAGGAGAACTTCCGCGTCGAGACGTACAAGGCGGCGTTGCGGGCTTACGTCGGCGCCCAGGAGCTGGACAAGGCGGAAGAGGCAATGGACGCCCTGGAAGCCGCGGTCGCCGAGGGTGGCGACGCGACCGCCGCCGGGAAGCTGACCGAGATCTACCGGCTCCTGGGGCAGGAATTGCAGGAGGCCCTCAAACGCCTCCGCCAGGAGAACAAGAACGAAGAAGCCGAGCGAGTCACCCGCGGCTTCGAAGTCCTCCTCAGCCGTATCTCCAAGCGCGAGAAGGGGAATACTTTCAACTCGCTCAACTGGGTGGCCGACACGTTCTACAACCTCGGTGCCGGGCTGGATCCGGAGGGAGAGGAAACACCGGAGAAGGCGAAGACCTACTACAAGAGTGCGGGCGCCACTTATTTGACGATCCTAACCAAGATCAAGGAGGATAAGAAGGGCGAATTCGCCCCGCCCGGCGCGGAAACCAGCATCCAGCTTCGGCTGGCCGTGTGTCTGCGGGGGTTGGACGAGCACCCCAAAGCGATGGAGATGCTGGCGAAGATCCTCCGAGACCGCGAAACCCACGTCAGCGTGCAGGTCGAAGCCGCCCGGACCTGTCAGGACTGGGCTAGGATGAAAGCGACGAAACGCAAGCGCGACTGCTACAACGTGGCCATGAGAGGAGGGAACGGCCCAATCCTCTTTGAGTTGCTTGGCGAGAAGACAACACTACGGTGGCTGAAGGAGCTACGTGGTTATTTCGTCTGGGGATGGGGCGGAATTGCCAAGAGAGTCGCTCCCTTCGACAAGTATCAAGACACGTTCCACGAAGCCCGGTACAACCTCGCCCTGTGTCGGATGGAGCTGGCACAACTGCAGCACGGCACCGAGCGAGAGAAGACCTTGAAGATGGCCGAGCTCGACATCACTCGCGTCCATCAACTGTATCCCAAGATGGGCGGGGAAGGGTGGTATCAGAAATACGACGCCCTGCTCAAGGCCATCCAGCGGCTGCTCGGCAAACCGGCTCAGGGACTCCAAGGCGACGCCAAAGCCTCCTCGCAAGCCAAGTAGACAAGCACGGGCACAACGACTGCCTCCAAGTAATCCAAAGGAGCGCTGCTATGAACAAGCGACGTGTGATCCTCGCCGTGGCCGTTTGCCTTGTCACGAGTGCGGTGGCGCAGGCCGACGCCATCAAGAAGATCGACGCACAGGTAATGGGCGACGTGACCGAGACCAGCTCGCTGGAAGTGACCGTCAAGCTCCGAGGCGCGCCCACCAAGATCCCCGTCAACGAGATCGAAACCATCCGCTACTCCGACGAACCCGCCCGACTCAACACCGCCCGCACGGCCATCGAAGCCGGGCGCTACGAAGACGCCGTCACGGGGCTGGAGGGCATCAACCTGGACGAAATCAAAAGCCCCTTCATCAAGCAGGACGCCCAGTTCTACACCGCCCTGGCCAAAGCCCGCATCGCCTTGGTCGGCGCGGACCCGGACGCCGTCGTCGAGGCCGGACGCTTGATGGCCGCGTTCGTCAAGGACCACCCCAACAGCTATCACTATCTCGAGGCCTGCGAGATTGTCGGCGACATGCTGGTGGCCGCCGGCAAGTACACGGCGTCTCAGGACTACTACGGCCGGGTGGCCAATGCCCCGTGGCCGGATTACAAGATGCGCGCCGGGGTGGCGCTGGGCAGAGCGTTGTTGGCCGAGGGAAAGGCGGACGAGGCCCTGAAATACTTCGACAACGTGCTCGCGACGGAAGCCGCCGGCGAATCGGCCGCTCGCCAGCGACTGGCCGCCACGTTGGGCAAGGCCCGCTGCCAGGCCGAAGCCGGCCAAAGCGACGAGGCCATCAAGCTGGTCCAGGAGGTCATCGACAAGGGGAATCCCGAGCAGGCGGAGCTCTATGCCCGGGCCTACAACGCCCAAGGCTTGGCGCACCGCAAAGCGGGCCGCACCCAGGACGCCCTGCTGGCCTACCTCCACGTCGACGTCCTCTATTTCACGTCCCCCAAGGAACACATCGAGGCGCTGGAGAACCTGATCGAATTGTGGGAGCAGGTTCAACAGCCGGAGCGGGCGGACGACGCCACCCAGATCCTCCAGGAGCGCTACCATCGGAGCCCCCGCTCCAAATAGGGGGGGTGTGCGGACGCCCGCAACGCCTCTCTGGATGGAGAAACGCATGGCTGCCGGTTTACCGACACCCGACAATGAGGGTACACTAAAGATCTCAAAACAAGTCGGGGCGTCCTTCGTCACCCGGCCGACGTTCGCTGGCGAGCCCTGCATCCCCGAGGAGCGAGGCCAACCCACGCAAGGCCGGAAAACCTGGCTTCCGGCGGAGCGGAGCGTTCATTGCCCGTGCAGACGTCCGTGAAAACGGACGTGCGCCGGCCGATGCCCGCGACCGCCCGGTTCGATCGACATATCAACCCATTCACAACCTATCCGTTGGGAGGTCATCATGCGGCATCGGTTGTTGTCCGGATGGTTCGGGGCGGGGCTCTGCTCGTACTCACTGTTGTTCCTGGCCTTGGGGACGTTCTCCCTGGTGGGGTTCGTCGACGCCACCGCCGTCCGGGCCGCGGAAGAAAAGCCCGCCGAGCCCGCCGCCGAGGGTGAAGCCGAGCAGCTCCCCGAGTTTGGCGATGACGAGGCAGCGGCGCCCGCAGCGGCGCCCGCGGAGCCGGAAGCCGCCGACACCGGTGCAGCCGCCCAGGACAAGACGTATCTCGTGTGGATGTGGGAAGCCTTGGGGCTCTTCTACAGCGTCGTCTTCCTGGCCCTGTCGTTCACGCTGGTTGCCCTGCTGGTGATGAACCTCCTCACCGCCCGCCGCGATAGCATCCTGCCCACCGGCCTGGTCGAAGGCTTTGAAGCCCAACTGAACGAGAAGAAGTACCAGGACGCCTACGAGATGGCCAAGAACGACGATTCGTTCCTCGGCCAGGTGCTCTCGGCCGGGTTGGCCAAGCTCTCCTCCGGATACCAGCCGGCGATCGAGGCCATGCAGGAGGTCGGCGAAGAAGAGAACATGAAGCTCGAACACCGCCTCAGCTACATGGCCCTCATCGGCACGATCAGCCCGATGGTCGGACTGCTGGGGACCGTCCAGGGCATGATCTCCTCGTTCAGCGTGATCGCCAACAGCCCTACCACGCCCAAACCCTCCGAGCTGGCCGCCGGTATCTCGACCGCCCTGTTCACCACGCTGGTGGGACTGTTCATCGCCATTCCGGCCATCGCCCTGTACAACATCCTCCGCAACCGGGTGGCCCGGCTCGTGCTGGAGGTGGGGATCGTCAGCGAGGGCCTGATGGGCCGGTTCTCCGGCGTCGGCACCAAGAAGAGCTGAGCCGGAAGGTGGCTGCAATACCCTAGACGGGAGCCGTCGCATGCGTTACGCCGCCGAACGTGGAGCACCGCCTGCCAAGGGCGAGATGACGCCCATGATCGACATGACCTTCCAGTTGATCGCCTTCTTCATGGTCGTGGTCAATTTCAGCGAGGCCGATCAGAACCAGCGGATCAAGCTCCCCTTGAGCGAGTTGGCCAAACCGCCCGAGGCCGCCATCGAAACCCCCATCACCCTCCAATTGACCAAAGAAGGCACCGTGATCTTCGGCGCCAAGGAAGTGGCCGTCTCCCAACTGCCCGCCGAGCTGCTCCGCGAGAAGCAGGTGCTGGAGGCCACGGGCACGAAAAGCGCCCGGCAGGCAACGATCATCATCCGGGCCGACCGGGAGGCGATGACCGGACAAGTGCAGGAGGTGATGGAAGTCTGTCAGAAGACCGGCTTCGAGAAGTTCGCTCTGCGCGCCAAGCAAGAGAGTACGTGACCGATGCGAGTCCGAAACGTCCAGCGTCGCAGCGAAGAAATCGAGCTCCAGATGACGCCGATGATCGACATCGTCTTCCAGCTCTTGATCTTCTTCATCATGACCTTCAAGATCGCCTCCCCGGAGGGCGACTTCAACATCAAGATGCCCCTGGCCCGCCCCAGCCCGGGTATCCCCAAGCCCGACCAGTTGCCGCCCATCAAGGTCCGGCTCACCGCCCGCTCCAGCGGCGCGCTCAACCAGATCGAGTTCGGCAATCGCAGCTTGGGGCGCGATTTCAAAGACCTGCGCCAGGCGGTGATCGACATGCTCGGCGACGAGCCCGGACCCAGCGTGCTGGAAAACACCGAGGTGGAGCTGGACTGCGACTACCGGCTCCATTACGAGTACGTCCTCGAGGCCATCACCGCCGTCTCCGGCTACGTCGTCAAGGAAGGCCCGGACAAGGGCCAGATTATCAAGGTGATCGAAAAGATCAAGTTCGCCCCGCCCCGGCCGCCGGGCTGAGGCCTGATCGTAGCATAGGCATCCTGCCTGTGCCTTCCCCCACGCGCCCTCGTTCTCAGGCTCTGCCTGGGAACGCCCCGGTTTGCCCCATACTACTCTCCGGGGCCAACCGCTTCCTTGAGCTCCGCCAACTCAGGCTCGCGGCGGCCGTAGCCCGTCTCGCGGATGAGCGCTTCGGCGGCAGCGAGGTGCTGGCGGGCCACGTCGGGCTTGCGCTCGTCGAGCGCAAGCCGGGCGAAGCCCAGGTGGCAGTCGGTCTCGTGCAGCTTCATGTGCCCGGCCGGGTCGCGCGTGGCAATGGCCATCGCCTCGGCGAGGTCCCGCCCGGCCGCGTCGCGCTCGCCCGTGAAACGGTGGACTTCCGCCCGGCCGAGGAGACCGCGGGCGACCTCGTCCTGCTGCCCGGCTTGGCGGAGCGTGTCGACCGCCGCTTGGGCGTGCGAGCGGGCCTGGTCGACGGCCTCGTTGCGGCCCGACTGCGCGGCCAGAAGCGCGGCCCGGGCCAGCGATACGTGGTCCAAGCCGATGTCGAGCAGCCAATTCTGCGCCGTGACCCATTCCAGCGTCTGAGTCGCCCGTGCGAGCACCTCGTCGTGCCGGCCGCGGGTGAGCAGCAAGTCGCAGTACCGATGGGCCGCCACCGAGCAGAGCAACGGGTACTTAGGCTGGTCGTCCTTCTGGATCGCCTCCGCCTCCCGGAACCGCTCCTCGGCCTCGCCGACCCGTCCGGCGTGATGAAGGGCGTCGCCAAGCTTGGCCCGCTGCTTCAATCGCTCGAACGCATCCTCTGTCCGGTCGGCGTACTGGACCGACCGCTCGGCAAACGCGATCGCCTCGGCAACCCCGCCCAGCGTCAGGTGCAGCTCGCTTAGGTTGCCGGCGCTTGTCGCCGCGTTAACCCAGCTCTCTTGCGCAACCGGTGCGTCCAGTCCGGCCTGCATCGGCTCGACCGCCTCCGCCAGACGGCCCAGCGCGCGGAGGTCGAAGCCCGCAACGGCGAGCACAAATCCCTTGTCCGCGTCGGAGAGCGCCGCCACGGGCGTGTTCCACGGCGGGTCGAAGAAGCCCGACAGCGCGGCCAGATCCGGGCCGAACGCCCCGAGCTTCTTTGGGCTGTAGGACTGTTCTCGCCGCCTAATCCGCGCCCAGAAAACCTCCTCCAACGCCTCCTGGTGCCGGCCGGCGGCGCAGCCGTGCTGGACGGCGGCGAAGAGCGGGGCCATCTCTTCCAGCGTGTCGGGAAGCTCCTTGGTGCAGCCCTCGCCGCGGTAGTACTCGAAGAGCCGGTCGTGCCCGGCACGCCACGCCGCCCCGTCCTCCTCGCGGAGCTTCTCCCCAAAGTGCTCGCGCACGAGCGGATGCGCGTCGAGCGCCTGCCGATCACAGTCGTCCGGCTCCAGCACGAGCCGCGCGTGCCGCAGCCGGACCAGGGCCTCTTGCCATCCCTGCTGGTCCAGCCCGGCGATCCGATCGGTGAGCCCCGCGATGGGCGGCTCGCGTCTTAACGCCCGGAGCGCCCCGGGCTCGGCGGGGCGGTCGAAGAGGCCCAGCATGCGGAGGATCTGGCGCTCGGGCCCGTCGCCCAGCCAGGTCTCGTAGGAATCCATCACGCGCCGGGCGTGCCCGCCATGCTGGATTTCGTGCTCCAGCGGCCCGATCTCGCCCCGGCGGCGCACGTCGCCCCCACAGGCGTCGCGGAGGAACGTGCCCAGGAGCGTCAGGGCCAGGGCGTGCCCGCCGAACGCCTCCGAGGCGGCCCGAAGCTCGTCTTCCGGTCCCTGCACGCCGAGCGACGCAAGCAGCCTGGCCCCGTCGGGCGGGTCGAGCAATTCCAGGTCGATCCGCGGGCAGGTGCTCGTCTCGAACCCGGCCAGGTCGCTCACCCGGACGCGGGTGGTGATCACGCAGAGGCCCGGGTTCTGCGCGGCCAGCTCGCGCACGAGCGTGCGGAGGCCCGGGTCCTTGATGTGCCCCTCGCCCGGCCCCGGCGGGTACTGGAGCGATTCGATCCCATCGAGCACCAGGAGCGTGCGCTCGCGCCGGACCAACTCGGCCAGCCGGACCGCCCGGGTCTCGATCGACTCACCCGGCGGCCGGTCGTCGCCGAAGAACCGGAGGGCCTCGTCGATGAACTGGTCGGCCGAGGTCACCCGCTCCTTGCTCCCCTGGCTATACGCCGACCAGCCGTACACCCGCCCGGCGCCGCGGTAGTCCTCCTTGGCTATTCGCGCCAGCCAGTGGTTGACCAAGGCCGTCTTCCCCACGCCGCCGAACGCGACCAGCGTGATCAGGTGGGTGTGCAGGTTGTTCCACGCCCGGCTGAGCTGCCGCAGCTCTTCGGAGCGCCCAAACAAATCCGGCCCACTGGGGGGAAGGCGGTGGGTCAGCACCAGGGGCGCCGCGTGCTCGATCGGCGTTGGCGACGGTGCGGGCGAAGAGCCCGGGCAGATGATTTCACGGAGTCTTGTCACCACGGCCGCAAGCGTGCGCTCCTGTTCGGCCTCGCCCATGTCGAGCAGCGAGTTGTCCGGCGAGTTGAATGCCTGGAAGTCGGCCAAGGAGCGCTCGGCCGGACCTTCCTCGGGATCGGGATACCGGAACTTGACCTCCTCGGAGGCACACGGCTTGACGAACAGCGGAAGGATCGCCACGCCCTCCTCTTCCGCCCGGCGGAGCAGGATGGGCATCTCGCAGTTGCGGATGTACGTGGACGCAAGAAACGCAGGGCTCACCAGGAGCACGGCCGCGGTGGCAGCGTGGAGCTTGCCCTGGATTTCGTTGTCCCAGAGGTCGCCGACCGCGAGCTGCTTGTCGGAGAAGACGGCCAGCTCGACCTGCTGCCTGAGCGGCTCCAAGTGCACGAGCAGCCGATCGAGCCAACGGCGGTCGCGCTCGTGCGCCTCGTTGTCGGCGTGCGCGTAGCTGACGAAGACCACCCCGGGGTGCTCGGCGGACATGCGATTCGCCCTCCAGCGCGATCCAGCGAAACACAGGGCGAAGCCCGGGCCCATGCTTCACGCCATCCTACCGTGTGCCCGACGCCCGCACAACCATTGCCGCCGGTGCGTTCGCGGCCGAAGCCCTTACATGTTCGTCGCGTCGTCCGTATCGCTGCCTTGCGTGAGCCGGTCCATGACGGCGGCCAGCGCGGCGTTGTGGCGGTCGTCCTCGGCGTAGATGCGGCAGATGCGACAGCTCAGCGGGATCTGACGGAAGAGATCCCGGTCGTCGAGGCTCCGGATCCGGCCCGCGGCCGAATCGTAGAGGAAGTTCTGCCCGGCCGCCGGGGCATGCGTGCCGGGGCGGTGGACGTGCCGCGCCGTGTCAAACCGCAACGGCACGTCCCTCAGCTCAGCCGGCAGATGACTCCGCACCGCGGCTTCAAACAGCGTCTCGTTGCTGAACACGCTGGTCGGCTCGGGCTGATCGGGCTTGAAGAAGATCGTCCGCTCGCAGGCCATCTTCCAGCGGACTTCCCGGTGCAGGAAATGCTGCCACCTGCCGCCCAACTGCCGGAGCGTCGGGTCGTCGCTCTGGGGCCATTCGGCCACCTTCACCAGGAGCGACCATTCGGTCCACCGCCGGTACTCGTCCAGGTGCTCCAGCGGATTGCCGGGAAACAAGAATCGCTTGCTCTCGGCAAACAGCTCCACAAGCGCAAGATCGATCGCCCGCACCGTGCGGTGGAAATAGACCGCCCGAAACAGCTCAGCCCGCACGCCGATGAACCGCACGAGCGCCGAGAGCCCCCGATCGTGGACCGTCAGCCCTTGGGGCATAAACGCACTATACCTGAGGAGGCGGTCCAGATCGAACGCCTGGGTGCTGTAGCCCGACATGTACGCGTCGCGCAAGACGAAGTCCATGTTGTCCACGGTGTACAGCCCGCTGAACAGGCTCCGCAAGAGCGCCAGCCAGCGAGGCACCTGCTCGCGCGCCGGGTCCTTGGGGCGCGTGATCAGGAGCGTGATCTGGTGCGGGTCGAGCGTCTCGTCGTCTCGGAGGGAGCTGTTCGGGTTGCGGCGGACCCGGCGCAAGAGATCGCCCAGCTCGCGCCGGATGATCTCGCTGCCGAGCGTCTCGTGCGTCAGCCCGTAGTCGGCCAGAAAGTGCCGGTCGAAGAAATGGCCGAAGGGGCCGTGGCCCACGTCGTGCAACAGCGCGGCCATGCGTACGAGCGACTCGACGTAGCCGCGGCTGGGCACGTCGGGACACACGTCCGCGAGGCTCGGATAGAGCCGGTCCACCGCCCGGCTGGCCAGGTGCATCGCTCCCAGCACGTGTTGGAAGCGGGTGTGCTCCGCGGAGGGAAACACCCACCAGGCGGTCTGCAACTGGTGAATCTGACGCAGCCGCTGCACCCAGGGATGGTCGACGATCTGCCGCTCGGAAACCTCCCCCTCGGCCATCCCCTCGGAAGAAGTGAAGGCAATGTATCCGTGGATCGGATCGTTGCTGAGGTTCTCGCTTGGGAAATACTGCATGCACGAAATTATGCCCGCTCCGGCCCCCCGCGTCCATGAAGGCGATCGGTCACCAAGCTCCTCCGCGCCGCCCGGACCTTGCCGGCTGAACGAATCGGCAGGCAGGGAAAGCCAGGGAAGATGGGAAGTATTCTCTTTTTGCACCGACCTAGCGGAATACGGCCACTACGGCTAAACTCTCGCAGAAGGGCGCGTCTGCCGGTCGGACCCCCTTTGGCGGACGTCCACATAGCGAAAAAGGAGGCATATCGTGCGGCGGAACTGGACTCGGGCGTGTTGGGTCGCATTACTCGTGCTGACCATCCAGGCAGATCTCGCCTTGGCGGTTGATACCAGTGAGACCCTCTTGCCAGCCACCACCAAAGGGTTTGTCTCCATCACCAACGTGGATCAGTTATCCGAGCAGTGGGACAAGACCCAGCTCGGCCAACTGAGCAAGGACCCGGTGATGAAGCCCTTTGCCGACGATCTCCGCCGGCAGGCCGCGGATCGCCTTTGGGATCTCCGCCGAAGGCTGGGGGCATCGTTGGACGACTTGGACGGTCTCGCGGGCGGCGGGGCGAGCGTGGGCCTCATCCAGCGTGCCGAAGGCGGGTCGGCCGTCGCGCTGCTCGTGGACGTGACCGACCACCCGGAAGAAGCCCAAGCGTTTCTCAAGAAGGTCTCCCAGAACATGGCCGAGCAGAAGGCCAAGCAGACCTCGATCGAGGTTCGGGGCGTGCCCGCGACTCTCTTCGAGCTGCCCAAGGCGGAAGACGCCGCAGAGGACGAGCCGCCGCCGCAGACGATCTACGTCCTCAAAGGCGACCTTCTGGCCGGCGCGGACGACCTCGACGTGATCAAGGGCATCTTGGGCCGTGTGGCTGGCGACGCCGGCGATACGCTGGCCGAGCTGCCCGCCTTCCGGGCCATCATGGACCGCTGTCAAAAGGATGCCGGCGACGAGGTGCCGCAGGTGCGCTGGTTCATCGAGCCGTTCGGCTACTCCAAGGCAGCGCGGGAGGACACGCCTGAGAAGGAACGGCCTCGAGGAAGAACCTTGCTGGACCAACTGGAGGCGGCCGGCTTCAGCGCCATCCAGGCCGTCGGTGGGTTCGTGGACGTGGCCGTCGACCGCTACGAGCTGGTGCATCGCACGGCGGTCTATGCCCCGAAGCCGCACGAGAAGTCGATGAAGATGATGGTCTTCCCCAACACGGCCCGCTCGAGCCCGCCGGCGTGGATCCCCCGCGACGTGGCCACCTACACCGTGCTCTACTGCGACCTGCTCAACGCCTTCGACAACTTCGGACCGCTGTTCGAGCAGATGGCCGCCGACGGCGTGGAGGGCATTTGGCTGGACACGCTGGAGGGCCTCAAGACGGACGAGGACGGGCCGCAGATCGATTACCGCGAAGAGCTGTTCCAGCACCTGGACACCGAGCTGATCGCCGTCACCGACTACGAGCTGCCCATTACCACCACAAGCGAGCGACTACTCTATGCCCTCAAGGTCAAGGACGTCGACGCCGTGAAGAAGGCCCTCGAAAAGACCCAGTCGGTCAACGAGGAAGCGCGGCGACGCGAGTTCCAAGGGCACGTGATCTGGGAGACGGTGCTCCGGGAGAAGGCGAAGGTGCAGAAGGTCCAGTTGGATCTTCCTCCGCTGGGGTTCGGGCGCGAGGACGAGGGCTTGGAGGAGACCGCCCCGCCGCCTCTACCGAACATGGCCCTCTCGGTCGCCCACGGATACCTGCTCATCGCTTCGCACTACGACTTCCTCGTCCGGATGCTCGAGCCGATCGACGAGCGGGAGACGCTGGGCCGCTCGATCGACTTCCGGATCGTCGACACACTGCTACAGCGCTTGGCGCCCGAGCAGAACTGCGTCCGCGGCTTCTCCCGGACCGACGAGGAATACCGTCCCACGTACGAGCTCTTGCGCCAGGGCAAGATGCCCGAAAGCGAGTCCATGCTCGGCCGCGCACTGAACGACCTTCTCGGCCCCGATCCCGACACCACCCGCAAGCAGGAAATCGACGCCAGCAAGGCCCCCGACTTCGACTTCGTCCGCCGCCACCTCGGCCCCGCCGGCACCTTCGCGGTGAGCGAAGAGGACGGCTGGTTCTTCAAGGGGATCATGGTCAGCAAAGAGGCGGAATAGGCCTGAGCTCGCTTCCCGCGACTTGTCCACGGGGCCTGGTGGGTTTTTTCCGCCTGGTTCATTCTCTCGTTTTCTCTCGCTCCCACGCTTTGCGCGGGAACGGGTTGGCGCGACGCTTCACGTCGCAAGTCAGGACGCGGAGCGTCGGAACGCCGACCGTCGTCGGTGCTGGCGACCGTCGGACCTCGGTCTGCGCCCTCTCTTCCCGTATCCGACGTGTGCCGCTTGCACCCTGCCGCCCGGTCGATTAGACTGCGACCGTGATTTGCGATCCCCCGTCTCGCACCCCCGGGTGAACCGATGTTGAATCCGCTGGTGATCCTTCTGATCGGTGTGGTCGTCGTCGTCGGGATGATTATCGTGCTTAGGGTCAATGCTTTTATTGCGCTGATCACGGCGGCGATGGTGGTGAGCCTGTTGTCGGCGGGAGAGCTGGGGGAGAAGATCTCGCGGGTGGCGGATGCGTTCGGCGGCGCGGCGGCGAAGATCGGGATCGTGATCGCCCTGGCGGCCGTGATCGGCAAGTGCCTGATGGACAGCGGGGCGGCCGACCGGATCGTCCGGTCGTTCCTGAAGTTGCTCGGCGAGAAGCGGTCGAGCTGGGCCTTGATGGGGAGCGGCTTCGTGCTCTCCATCCCGGTCTTCTTCGACACGGTGTTCTATCTGCTCGTGCCGCTGGCCCGGTCGCTCTGGAGAAGCACGCGGCGCAACTACGTGCTCTACGTGACGGCGATCGGCTGTGGCGCGGCGATCACCCATACGCTGGTGCCGCCCACGCCCGGGCCTCTGATCATGGCCGAGTTCCTCCACATCAAGCTCGGGGTGATGATCATGATGGGGGTGTTGGTGGGGCTGCCGACGGCCGTGGTGGGGCTTTTTGTCTGCCGGGCGATGAACCGGGTGTACGACATCCCCATGCGGCCGTACAGCGGTGAGACCGAGCCGGACCCGCTGGCCGACGAGGAGCTGCCCCCGCTCTGGCTTTCGCTTCTGCCCATCGTGCTGCCCGTGATCCTCATCTGCACGAACACGGTGACGGAGACGCTCTTGAGCGAGTCGACGATTGCGGCCATGAAGAGCGGTCGGGTCTTCGACTGGCTGGGTTGGACGGCGATCTTCGGGGATCCGAACATGGCGCTCCTGTTGTCGGCGGCGGTCGCCATGGTCACGCTGGTCCGCTACCGGCGCCTGTCGCTCAAGGACCTTGGCAAAACGACGGAGACGGCGCTGATGAGCGGCGGAGTGATCATCCTCATCACGGCCGGCGGGGGGGCCTTTGGGGCGATGCTCCAGCAGTCGGGCGTCAAGGAGTACATCGAAGGGTCCATCAACTTGCAGGGCGGCAACCTGGGGATCGTGATGCTGTTGGCGAGCTTCGGCATCGCGGCCGTGCTGAAGATCGCCCAGGGCTCGAGCACGGTGGCGATGATCGCCGGCTCCTCGATGATCGCCGCCATGGGGCTTTCGAGCCAGGATCTCGGGTTCGACGTCGTCTACCTGGCGTTGGCCATCGGCAACGGCTCGCTGGTCGGCTCGTGGATGAACGACAGCGGCTTCTGGATCTTCGCCCGAATGAGCGGCTTCACGGAAGTCGAGACCCTCAAGCTTTGGACCGTGCTGCTGGTGATCGTCGCCCTGGCCGGGCTGGGGTTCACGCTCTTTTTCGCCTGGCTGATTCCGATGGCGTAGAGGCCGCCGAGAAACAGCCGGTCGGGTGAGCCTGTGGCACGGCTCCAACGTCTCCGTACTGTTCTAAGTCACTGAGGATTACGACGTCGCCGTCGTAGTCGAACAGGGCCGGCCCGGCCGAGACGTTCTCCACGATATACCGTCTCCCGCTGCTGCCGTCGTAGTGTCTAAACGTGATGCCGGTCTCGGAGGTCACGTCGCGGAGCACGATCGGGCCTTGTCCAAACGCGTCGGTAGAGTTTTCTGAGGCTTCGACTAGAATACAATGTCTGAGATCGTTCTGCGATGAAGTCGGGCGGGATGGGAGAGGCGGACGGCTCCCCCCGGCCCGGGGAGAACATTCGTGCGCAAGTGCATCCTGTATATCGTCGTGGCCGTCGTCGGCGCCGGAGTCGCAGCGGCCTTGGTCTATCTGTTTCGCGAGCCTGCCTTTCGCGTCGACGAGATCCTCGCCGGCTACCGGGAAGGGGGCGAGTACGGCGGGTTGGCGATCCACTACCCGCTCGACGAGGCGATGTTTCCCCCGGAAATCGCCGCCCCGACCTTTCGCTGGCAGGACGAGAACGACGCCTCGGATGCATGGATCGTGGCGATCGAGTTCCAGGATTCCGGAGGCCGGATGAGCTTTCCCTGCTTCGAGACGGAGTGGACGCCGTCGGACGAGCAATGGGAGACGATCAAGCGCCGCAGCCTGGAGAAACCCGCGAAGGTGACGATCCTGGGCGTCGACCGCCCTTCGCGGAACAAGATTCTCTCGTCAGCCGGCATCCGCGTCAGCACGTCCAACGACGAGGTGGGGGCACCGATCTTCTACCGGGAAGTGAACCTGCCGTTTATCGACGCGGTCAAGGACCCGTCCCACATCCGCTGGCGGTTCGGAGCGATCTCCTGCAAGCGGCGACCCCCGATCGTCCTGGAGAAGCTTCCGGTTTGCGGGAACTGCCACTCGTTCTCCGCCGATGGGAAGGTGCTGGGGATGGACGTCGACTATGCCAACGACAAGGGCTCGTACATGGTCGACGCCGTGGCCGGGGAGATGCTTCTCGGCGAGAGCAACATCATCACCTGGAGCGACTATCGCAAGGAGGACGGCGAGCCGACCTTCGGCCTGCTCTCGCAGGTTTCGCCGGACGGCCGCTACGTGGTGAGCACGGTGAAGGACCGATCGGTGTTCGTCCCCAGAGACGACCTGGCGTTCAGCCAGCTCTTCTTTCCCATCAAGGGCATCCTGGCCGTCTACGACCGAAAGACGAAGACTTTTCACGCCTTGCCCGGCGCCGACGACAAGCGGTACGTTCAGAGCAACCCCACCTGGAGCCCGGACGGGAAGGAGATCGTCTTTGCGCGGAGCAAGATGCACCAGTTGAAGAACCCCGTCGATCCGGACGCGGTGCTGTTGGACGAGAACGCGTGCGCCGAGTTTCTCGCGGAGGGCAGGCCCTTCTTGTTCGACCTCTACCGGATTCCCTTCAACGACGGCGGAGGGGGCGAGGCTGAGCCGATTGAGGGGGCCTCGAACGACGGCAAGAGCAACTACTTCGCCAAGTTCTCGCCCGACGGCAAATGGATCGTCTTCTGCAAGGCGCGGAGCTTCATGCTGTTGCAGCCGGACAGCGAGCTCTACATCATCCCCGCCGAGGGAGGCGAAGCGCGACGGCTCCGCTGCAATACCGGTCGCATGAACTCCTGGCACAGTTGGTCGCCCAACGGCCGGTGGCTGGTATTCTCGTCGAAGTGGAATTCGCCCTATACGCAGCTCGTTCTCACCCACGTCGACGACGAAGGGCGCACCAGCCCGGCCGTCCTGCTCTCGCGGTTCACGGCCTCCGACCGGGCGGCGAACATCCCGGAGTTCGTCAACGCCCCGCCCGACGCGATCCGCACGATCCGCCAGCGATTCGTCGACGACGCCTCCCTGGTTCGCGCCGGACTGCTCAACGCGCAGCAGGACTATCACCTGGACGCAACGAGGGAATTCCGCCAGGCCCTCAAGATGAACCCGACAAACGTAGAAGCGCACGTCGGCTTGGGGGTCAGCCTGACGCAGCTCGGGGAGCACGAAGAAGCGACGGCCCAGTTTCTTCGGGCAATGGAGCTTTCGCCCGACGACGCGCGCGCCCACGAGGGTCTGGGCACCGTGCTGGCTGAGCAGCGGAGGCTCCAGGAGGCCGCGGACTCGTTCCGCGAGGCCGTGCGGCTCGATCCAAAGCTGGCCAAAGCCCATTTCCGCCTGGGAATCGTCTCCATGGACCTCGGCAACCTCGCCGAGGCCGAGAAGCACCTTGCCGAGGCGGTCCGCCTCGAGCCGGACGACGCCAGGGCGGTCTATTCCCTCGGCAACGCTTTTGTCAGCGAGGGGAGGCTCGATCAGGCCGTAACGCACTATCGCCGCGCGCTCGAGCTCGATCCCAATCTCCTGATGGCCCTGTTGGAGCTGGCCGCGATCCGGGCGACGAGCAATAACCCCACGCTCCGCAGCGGCGAGGAGGCGGCCGAGCTGGCCACGAGGGCCTGCCGGTTGACCCGCTACGAAGACCCCATGGCGCTGGTCGTCCTCTCGCAGGCGTACGCCGAGATGGGTCGATTCCCCGATGCCGTCTCCGTCGCCGAGCGGGCGCTTCAGATCGCCCTGGCCAAAGGAAACGAGGCCGCGGCCGGCGGGATCCGAGAGCAGATCCAGCGCTACCAGCGCCGCGAGCCCGCCCGTCAATCGGCTCCCCCATGAATCGAGGCGGCGTCAGCGGCGAGCACTTTCGCCTCGTTACGACGCTTCGCCTCGCAACGGACGCACCCGCGGCGTCGGGTTCTCGAAGCGCCCCACCGGGCGCCCTCCGGCGCCCGGCTTGTCGAGGTCTCCCAGGTCGGCGCGCGCTTGCTCGGCCAGGCCCATCAGGCGCCGGACCACGTCGGGATGCTGCTCGGCGACGTTCCTCTCGCAGCCGACGTCCTCGGCCACGTTGAACAGCACCGGCGGCGACGGCCCTCGACGGCGATGATGCGGGTGGCGCGTCGGCGGGTCGCGCGGGACGAAGAGCTTCCAGGGCCCGGAGCGCACCGCGTGGAGCTCGTTGCCGAAGTAGTAGTAGAACGCCGCATGGGGCGATTGGGCCCCCGGCCGGCCGAGGAGCAGCGGCCGGACGTCCTTCCCGTCGATGATCCTATCGTCCGGCGGCTTGGTGCCGGCGAGCAGGGCGAACGTGGGCAACAGGTCCATGCTGGTCGCCAGCTCGTCGCAAACGCGCCCGGCCGGGACCGTGCCGGGCCACCAGGCGATGGTCGGCACGCGGAACGCGCCCTCGGCCGTGGTGTAGCCCCGCCCAAAAAGCGGCCCATTCGACCCGCGGCTGAGATCGTCGGGCTTGCCCGTCGTGGGAGCCCCGTTGTCGGAGGTCCAGATCACCAGCGAGTGCTTCTCGATTCCCAGCGATTCGAGCTTGTCGAGGATCTGGCCCGTCGACCAGTCGAGCTCCTCGATCGAGTCGCCCCACGGGCCGGTGGCGCTTTTACCCCGGAATGCCTCGCTGGCGAACGGGGCGGCCGTGCTCCCGGGCATGGCTTGGGGGAGATAGATAAAGAACGGGCGGTCGCGGTTCGCCTCGATGTACTCCAGGGCCCGCTCGGTGTAGCGCTTGGTGAGCAGGTTGCGGTCGACGGGCGCGTCGATCACGCGCTCGTCCTCCATCAACGGCAGCGGCGGCCACTCGCCCTGCGGACGCTTGTCGGCCGTCATGTCGTCGCTGTACGGGATGCCCAAGTAGGAGTCGAACCCCTGGCGCGTGGGCAGGAAAGGCGGCTGGTCGCCGAGGTGCCACTTGCCGATGATCGTGGTGGCGTACCCCCGCTGCTTCAGCACTTCGGCGATCGTGATCTCGTCGGGATTCAGGCCGTTGCGGGAAACCGGGCGGAGCACGATGCCGTCCGGGTCCGTGTCGGCCAGGCCGACGCGCTGGGCGTAGCAGCCCGTCATGAAGCTCGCCCGCGACGGCGTGCACACGCCGGCCGTGACGCAGAAGTGCGTGAACTTCGTCCCCTCGGCCGCCATCCGGTCGAGACAGGGCGTGCGGTGGACCTTCGACCCGAAAGGCCCGATGTCGCCGTAGCCCAGGTTGTCGGTGACGATGAGGATGAAGTTGGGCGGGCGCTGCGATTCCGCGGAATTCGCGACGGAAGCGCAGAGACCGATCGCCAGTGTCAACACAACGCGGATTCGAATGGTCATCTCATGATCTCCCGCAAGAAGCGTGTCGTTGTCTCCTGGTCGTTTCCTCTGCTCCTTCCTCGACCTCGTTTCCCTCGCCCACTTGCCCCCGGGGCTCTTCCCGGGAACGCACCGTGTGCGAGGCTCCGTCTCGCCGTGGGCAGGCGGAGCCTGCACGGCACGGCGTGTCCGGGCATAGCCAGCCTGGGCACGAGGGGGAATATCGGACGCTGTACGTCCAGACATTCCCGGCGCCAATCAGCCACACCCCGCGGCGTCCGCCGGACGCGAAGAGGTTGTGAAGAAATCGGTGAGGCAAAGCCAAATGGAGTTGCACGATACCGGGACATCCGGCCTCCACGGCCACGCTTCGGGAGGCGGCTCGAGGCCGATGGCGAAGTCCCAGAATCACGCAACGCTATCTGGCAACCACAACATACGGTAAGGATAGCACTGCTGGCAATACGGGTCTTCTACCTGCGAGCGTGTTGAAGTCGATTTTCTCACGGCCTGAAGGCGTGGGAACGACGGCGTGAAACGACCCTTGACGAGTCACTAGCCTGCCGTGGCGACGTCCGTGGTCTCGTGCCCGGCCTCTGCCGGTTTCGCGGGGACTGTGGCGACCACCGCGGGCGGCTCCACTTGTTGGACCGGAGCGGGCCTCGGGGCGTGTTTGGCCGGCTCCTGCCAGGGGGCAAAGACGAACAAGGCCCCGGAGGCGATCAACACGAATCCCACGACGTAGGTCCACCTCATCGGTTCTTTCAAGTACCACACGGAGAATAAACAGAAGACCACGAGCGTGATCACTTCCTGGATGGTCTTTAGCTGCGCGGCGGCAATCCCGGCGTTGTGCCCGATACGGTTGGCGGGAACCTGAAAGCAGTATTCCACCAGCGCGATCATCCAACTGACAACGATGGCCATCCAGAGCGCGGACGTCTTGAACTTCAAGTGCCCGTACCACGCCAACGTCATGAACACGTTCGAAATCACGAGCAACAGGACGGTCAGCAGCCACATCGCGATTGTCTCCGGACCCTCGAACTGAAAGGGCGGATCATAGCGTGAGAAGACGGTTTGCAGAATCCCTCCTCGGGGGGTACGCGAGGTTCCGCCTCGCTCCAGGCAGGCAGAGCGCACGTGGCATAGCGTGCCCAAGTAGAGCCTCGGCACGAGGGGAAGGGGGACACGGATCGCCGGATCACATCCGCGCCCCTGCTACTTCTCCTCGGTCTTCCCCTTCGGCCGCCACGGGCCGGGGTTGTCGAACACCTTGCGCATCATCAGCCCGGTCTTCGACGTGCCCCCTTTCCACAAGTCCCACTTCGGATCGGCGACCCGGTCGAAGTAGGCGTGCATCCGTTGGGCCAGCTCCTTCTGGATCTCGGCCTGCTCGGGCGCGTCGATCAGGTTGTCCAGCTCGCCGGGGTCCTTGCCCAGGTCGTACAGCTCGTTGGGCTCCTGCCGGAGCCGCTCGATGTATTTCCACCCGTCGGTGCGGATGGCGCGGACGTTCTCGAACTCGTAGTAGATCGTGTTGTCCCAGTTCTCGATCTCTTGCCCCGCGAGCGCCGCGGCGAAGCTCCGGCCGGGTGACTTGGGCTGCGACGCGTTCTTCCAGGAGAGCCCCAGGTAGTCGAGCATCGTGGGCATGAAGTCGACGTTGCTCACCAGCAGGTCGACGCGCCGGCCGGCGGGGATTTTTGCGGGATGCCGGAAGATGAGCGGCACGTGCATGGTCCAGTCGAAGGCCGTAAGCGGCCGGGTGTGATCGCCCATGCCCCAGAAGCCGCTGTGTCCGCCCGCCAGACCCTGGTCGCCGGTGAAGACGACGAGCGTGTTCTCGTCGAGGCCGAGCCGCTTGAGGGTCGCCATGATGCGGCCCACGCCGTCGTCGACCCCGCTCACTTCCGCGGCGTACTTGCGAATCACCTCCAGATCGCCGACCCACTTGCCGTAGTTGTGGTTCCAGGGATGGGCCGGCAGATCGCGGGGGAAGGAGGGGAGGGTCGCGTCGGCGTAGGTCTCCTTGTGCCGGTTGCGGATCGGCTCGCGCATCGCGCCGCCGAGGCCGTAGGGCCCGTTGTACGCCAGGAACAGGAAGAACGGCCGGTCCCGGTTCGCCTCGATGAACTCGATGCCGCGGTCGGTCCAGTAGTCGGTCAGGTAGGTCGGCTCGACGCGGATCTCCGCGTTTTCGATGACCTCCTGATCGTAGAACCCCTGGCTGTGGCCGTGCGGCTTGGTGACCCAGAAGCTGAATCCTTCCTGCGGGTGCAGGTTATCGCCGAGGTGCCACTTGCCCGACAGCCCGCACACGTAGCCCGCGTCGGCCAGGAGCGACGGGAGCGTGTCGAACTCGGCGAGCGTGTTGTACGCGCCGGGGCCGATCTGCGCGCCTCCCGCGCCGAGGTAGCGGTGCACGCCGTGCTGGCAGGGCATCAGCCCGGTCAGAAGGCTCGCCCGCGTGGGCGAGCAGACGGCGTTGTTGGCCAGGCAGCGGTTGAACAGCACCCCTTCGGCGGCGAGCCGGTCCGCGTGCGGCGTTTTGACGTCCGGGTTGCCGTAGCAGCCGAGTGTCCACGCGCCGTGGTTGTCGGTCAGGATCAGCACGACGTTCGGGCGAGCGGCCTGCGCCCGCACGGTGCCCAAGCCCGCGAGCAACAGGGCAACAACCGGCCAACGTGCCGCCTGGAGGAGCCGATCGGCCGGTGGCAGTCGCTGTCTGGTGACAGAATGCGTGTTCATGGCTCGTCCTCGTTTCGCGCGATTGCGGGAGCGGAGACCGGCTGAGGGTCGAGGAGGCTCAACCCGTCTGTGCTGTGCTCCGAAGATCGGCCTCCAGGATACCCTCCTGGCGCATAGGTCTCAACAGCCGGAAACGCGTGTCTGCAAACACCGGCCCGGCGGGGCCAAAGCGTCGGCCCGGCGGCACCGGCGGGCGAAGCGACGGCCGACACGAGCAGCGGTGCGAGAATTCGCCTCGGCGACCGTACGGGCCCCGGATCCTCCCTGCCCTTTGAAGGGGCTTTGAAACATAGGGGCAAGCTGGTACTATCGATGATTTCCGCCGACGCAAGCCCGCCCGCGACCGCGGCGGGATGCTCCCGACCGGACCTTCACGACCAGCTAAGTCCAGATTCGAAAGGTGCCACTTGTGTCTGTCACGAGACGTTTTGCGCGCGCAGTTTTCCTGGCAGCGACAGTCTCCCTCGTTTCAAGCGACGCCTACCCCGACGTCAGGACGTGGACCGACAGCACGGGGGAACACCAGACCGAGGCAGAGCTCGTCGACTTGCGCGACGGAGTGGTTCGCCTGAAGAGGGCGGACGGGCAGGTCGTCTCGATCGACTTGGAGACGCTCAGCGCCGCGGATCAGGCGTTTGTCAAGCAGCACGCGGGGAAGGAGCCCCAAAACGTTGGCGGCACGGTCGGCATGGCCGCCTCCGCGTCGACGGACGCCGCGATCGAGCTGCTCGGCGGCGCCACGGTCGAGGGCCGGGTCACCGCCCGGGACGGCAAGCACGTCACCCTCGAGACCACCGTGGCGGGCCGCACCTATTCCCGGAAATACGCGCTCTCGCGGATCCGCGCGATCACGGTCGGCGGGAAGCGCGAGGTCGTGAGCGAGCCGGCCGGCGGCGACGGCGGATCGTCGACGGGGTTGGACGCCTCGGCGGCCGCGCCGTTGGGCATCGAGCGGAGCCCCGCGGAGATCCAGGGACTGATCGACCGGCTGGGCCGCACGCCGCCCGACTGGTGGGATTCCGTGCCCCTGGACTTTCCCAAGACGCTCGACCTCTCGTGGCCTCAGAAGCCCCCGCCGCCCTGGAACGCGCAGAAGAACGTGGGCCAATACCTCTGGGACGTCATCCAGCCCAATCCCGGCAAGTGGCGGGAGGGGGTCCGCTTCGTCCACTACCTGCTCGAGCGGCACCAGGACGACCGCGAGAAGCGCACCCGGGCGATGACCACGCTGGGGCGTTTATACTACCTTCTCTTGCAGGACTACGCCCGGGCGGCGTTCTGGTGGCGGCAGGCGGGCGTGGGGCCGGGGAGCCAGTCTCCCCACGGCGTCAATCTGGCCGACTGCTACTGGAAGCTGGGCAACCGGCAGATGGCCTTGGACCTGCTGGACGAGATCCCGGTCTACTACTCCACGATCAAGCTACTGGCCGACATGGGGGAAACCACCCGAGCTTTGAGAATCGCGGAAGCGGCCGGGCGCGGCCCCTTCCGCGACATGGCCTATCTCTACGCCGGCGACGCCTGCCGGATCGACGGCCAGTATCAACAGGCGATCGCGTACTACCAGAAGGTCCTGGACGTCCCGGCCACCGGCAGGGCCAAGCAGCGGATCGAGCGAAACCATCAGCGGGCCCGGGCGAACGTCGAGGGAATCAAGATCTTCGACATGCTCGACCTCGATCGCGTGGCCGACGGCACGTATCGCGCCGCCAGCCCCGGCTACGCCGACCAGGTGCACGTCGAGGTGACCGTCCGAAGCGGCCGGATCGAGTCGGTCCGGGTGACCGGCCACAAGGAGAAACAGTACTACACGGCCCTGACCGACACCCCCCGGAAGATCATCGAGAAGCAGGGCGTCAAGGGCGTCGATGCGACCACCAGCGCCACGATCACCTCCGAGGCGATCCTCAACGCCACGGCCAAGGCGCTGGCCAGCGGGCTGAGCGGGTGACGGGGTGAAGGGATGACTGGGTGACGGGGTGATTGCTTCTGCATTGTCACCCCGTCACCCCGTCACCCTGTCAGGCGCTTCCGCGAGATACCCCCGTAGGAGACCTGGATGCGTTTGCACTGGTTTCTGGCTTCGCAGCGCGGCGCCGGCCGGCCCGGCTGGATGCGCCGCACGCTGGGCCGGATCGGGCCGACGTGGGCCGCGTCGCCTCTGCGTCGCTTGATCCAGGCGCTCTGCTTCGTGACGTTCGTGGGGCTGTTCTGCTACGTCACCTGGCCCTACACGGCACGCCCTGCCCGGACCTGGCACGGCTGGCTTCCGGTCGAGGTCGATGCGGAGACCGGCGAGGTGAAGCTGGCTGCGGAAGCTTCGCCGGCCGAGCCCCTTACGCCGGAGATGCTCGTCCACGTGGTCGACGCCGGCGTGGACGAAGACGTGGACGAAGGCGGGGACCTGGGGTTGTTCGCCGTCCGTCGCGTCGGCGAAAAGGAGCTCGAGCTGGCGCCGGCCGAGCCGCTAACGCCGGTGCAGCTCGACAAGCTCTCGGCCAGCTTTGGCCCGTGGATGCTCTCCGAGACGGAGCCCGGCAGTTGGCCCTCCCACTACGCCGACAGCCTCGAGGCCAAGGAGAAGCTCCCCGCCGAGCTGTTCCTCATCCTGGACCCCCTGGTGAGCATTTCCACGGCGATTGCCGCACGATGCTGGGTATGGTCGCTGGGCGCGGCGGGCGCAATCCTCTTGGTGTGCATTCTCATCCCCCGGGGCTTCTGCGGCTACGTCTGCCCCCTGGGTACGCTCGTCGACCTGTTCGACTGGGCGGTGGGCAAGCGCGTGACGTGGTTCCGCGTGGCGGCCGGCGGTTGGTGGGTCCACCTCAA
>Ga0307378_10002728_pt1 | contig 26531 bp, 22 predicted proteins | sample UN1MG_FD_202238 | JGI IMG/M metagenome (GOLD analysis project Ga0307378, IMG submission 202238) | Soil microbial communities from Risofladan, Vaasa, Finland - UN-1 | ecosystem: Environmental > Terrestrial > Soil > Coastal area > Acid sulfate soil | place: Finland: Risofladan, Vaasa | collected...
CACTAAGTGAAACTTGATATCATATGTCGTATGGCTGGATTTGCGATAATGCTCCATGCCGAAACAATACTAAAGTCTTCGCCTGAAGGCGAGGGATTTTCTCCCATTCCCCGAAGGGGACATTAAACTTGAGGAAGTATCCTCCACCACGGCAAGCACCTTCGCCTCCTAATACCAATGGCACTGCCGAACCCCAGCCTTTTAATATTGCCAGAATAACCTCATTTTCCGCGTCAGTACCTTTAATGTATGTGCTGGGTCTTCGTTTATTATATTCATCATACACTGTCGTTTTCTTCGCAGTAAAGTCATTGATTATTTTATCTTCAATGCTGAGTTGCTTATCAGTCGACGCTGGGGAAGATACCGCTTGAATTATTTCCTGGTCTTCCTGACTTAGGTCCTTATTAAGCACATCAAGGCGTGATAGCATAAAGTCTATGGACTTAATTCTGTCCTTATCGTCGATTTTTTCGAAGAATTTCTTTGCTTCTAATAAATCGTCTTTTGCCTTCTTCTGTTCGCCTTTCAGATTGTAAGTAATGCCACGCATAAGGATAGCCGACGCCTTCGATTTTGACGATGCATCGAGCATTTTAATGACGGCAGTAAAGTCGGCTATCGCATCTTCTATTCTAGGCGTCTCTAACTGGGAATATGTAATACCACGGTTAATGAGAGCACCCGCCTTATGTTCAGCCGTAGCATCGGGCATCTCAATGATGTCGATATAGTCGTCTATCGCATCTTCTGTTCTCGGCGGATCTAACTGGCCATATGTAATACCACGGTTAAGGAAAGCCCGCGGCTTCTGTTCTACCAGAGCATCGGGCATTTCAATGACGGCAGTATAGTCGGCTATCTCATCTTCTGTTCTCGGAGGATCTAACTTGCCATATGTAAAACCACGGTTTAAGAGAGCCCATGCTCTTAATTCAGAAGTAAGTTCAGGGTAATCCAAAAGTGAAGTACTTAAATCGATAGCGATATCGTATTGAAGATTCACTAATGCCAGGCGTGCTTCAGTTAGTAGCACCCAATCCTTTAACCCAAGTTGCTCGGCTTCGGTCCGGAGCTGTTCCAGAACGCTGCGTTTTTTGTTGTCATCCTCAACCGAGTATAGTTGTTTATAGGCTTCATTTATTTGTTGTTCTGTCATAATAATAGCCCTTAAGAAAATTAAAAAGGTCAGACACGCTTTTCAGTTTATCACTTTATTATCTTACTCTCTTTTTTTTATAGACCTGGCTAATCCGTCTTATAAACTCTCTATAAAACGACAAACACAAACTTCCCGCCAAACACTTTCGTATCTCGTATTTCCCTTCGGCCCATTCGACAAGGCTCAGGGCAGGCTAAGGAAGCGTATCTCGTGTTGATTTCGCTCCCGGATGAATCACGCCTTTAGGGACAGAAAATAACACAGAAGAATGGAAAAGGCAAAGGATTTTTTGGGTTAATTGGTTAATTAGTGAATGGTGAGTGCAAGTGGTGCGAAATATGACCCCGCCCACAGGTGGCGGGGCTAATCGGGGTGGCGTATGGGGGGAAGGGAATTTCGGATTTGTGATTTGCGATTTCATATTGAATTATGGATACATCTCGGGTGTGGGCGGACCCCGGGTGGAACCCGGGGCTAAGCGAGGCGGAGGCCCTGGCCCCCGACAGAAAAGCAAGTAAGCATACACCGGGGACAAGCTCCGGGGCAAGCAACCCCCGACAATGCCAGGGCGGTTTTTTAATTGGCCCCCAAATAAATCCTTCGACTCCTTCGGTAGAACTCAGGACATAAACAAAAATCGCTTCCATTCGACTACGCTCAGGACAAGTATTTTTTGCTTTTTGACAGCATTTGGCCAAATCGGTAAAATGACAGCAAAGCTGTCATTCTGAGCGGAACGCAGTGGAGCGCAGAATCTCTTTGCTGCACAGGAGATGAGATTCTTCGGCTGCGCCTCAGAACGACACGTAAGTGTCGTTTTTGAACTCACCTGTACCCGCGTTTTCTGTGCGGGCAGCACAGGTGCGGGCAACCTTTATTGCGAAACTGTTCAGCAGGAGGATAACCGGTGGCTGACAAAAGAGCGGTAATTTTAGTAAGCGGCGGCCTTGATTCAGCTACAACTCTGGCCATAGCCCAAAGCGAAGGTTTCGAGTGCTACGCCTTGACCTTTCGGTACGGCCAGCGACATAAGCGGGAAATCGAAGCGGCAAAGAAAATAGCCAACTCTCCGGGAACGACTGAGCATCGCATTATCGATATTGACTTAGCTGCCTTTGGCGGCTCAGCCCTGACCGATTTAACCATTGAAGTACCAAAGGACAGAGCTGATTTAGATAAACACCCTTCGTCTGCGCTCAGGGCAAGCTCTCAAATTCCACCTACCTATGTGCCTGCCCGCAATACGATATTTTTAAGTTACGCACTTGCCTGGGCGGAAGTGTTAGGTGCATTTGACATATTTATCGGCGTTAACACAACCGATTACAGCGGCTATCCCGACTGCAGGGCTGATTTCATAGCCGCCTTTGAGAAGACCGCCAACCTCGCTACAGCAGCCGCAGTTGAGCATAAAGGCCGATACAAGATTCACACCCCTATTATCAATATGACAAAGGCCGAAATTATCCTCACCGGCACAAAGCTCAGGGTCGATTTCTCTCTAACGCATAGCTGCTACGACCCGGACAAACAGGGCCGAAGCTGCGGCCGATGCGACTCGTGCAGATTAAGGTTGAAGGGCTTTACCGAAGCGGGCATCAAGGATCCAATAGAATATCAAAAAGTGAACTAAAGTGAGCTAAAGTGAGCTAAAGTGAACTAAAGTGAGCTAAAGTGAGCTCCAAACTTTAGACGCTTCAAACTTTAGACAATGACGAATACGAGATACGATGAGAGTAAATGAGATATTTTATTCATTGCAGGGTGAGGGATTTTTAGCAGGTGTGCCCAGCGTGTTCATACGTCTTGCCGGTTGTCCTTTGCGATGTCGATGGTGCGATACGAAATACGCCTGGGACCAAAAGGCAGGACAAGATTATAGCGTCGACAAAATCGCACACACTATCAAGCAATGGCCCTGCAAGTTCATCGTAATAACCGGCGGTGAGCCAATGATAAATTCAGACCTGCCGCAGTTAGTACGCCAGCTAAAAACCGCCGACAAACACATAACAATCGAGACTGCCGGAATAGCATATATCCCGGATATTCCCTGCGATTTGATTAGTATCAGTCCGAAATTAAGCAACTCGGCGCCGACCGACCCTGAACTTGCCGCGACTCACGAAGATTCGAGATTGGACATAGCCGTCTTGCAAGAGCTGATTAGTAATTATCAATATCAACTAAAATTCGTTGTGGACTCACAGGCCGACTTGGCTGAAATACAGCAGACCTTAGAGAAAATAGGAAACGTCGATTCCGATAATGTAATGTTAATGCCGCAAGCAACGACAAGAGATGAACTTTTAGCCAAATCGGCGATAGTGGCGGATATGTGCAAGCAAACCGGCTTTGTATTTTCACAACGTTTGCAGGTTCTGCTCTGGAACAATCAAAAGGGCAGATAATTGTGTTTGGCCATACCCTGATTTTAAGGCGTTTTATCTTAATGTTTGACATACTTGCCGCAGCCTCATATCATATTGACCGAATTCGTATGAACTCTATGATGAGGACGAGGTAATGCCTCGTCTTTGTTGCTATTGATTGAAAGGTTCTTTTTTTATGGCGAGACGAAAAGCAACTTTAAAAAATAAGCCGTTTGTATTAATCATCCGTGACGGGTGGGGCTACAACCCAAATCCGGATGAAGATGAATATAATGCCGTCAAGTGTGGAAATACACCGGTAGATGATATGCTGATGGCCGAGTATCCAAACTGCCTTATCCACACCAGCGGCGAAGACGTGGGCCTTCCGGACGGCACGATGGGCAACAGTGAAGTTGGACATCAAAATATCGGCGCCGGCAGAATCGTCCCACAGGAATCCGTAAGAATCAGCAAAACTATTCTCGACGGCTCTTTCTTCGAGAATAATGAATTTCATAACTTAATCAAGTTTGTGAAAGAAAAAAGCGGCAAAATGCACTTAATGGGCCTTTGCAGCGACATCGGAGTACATTCGCTGTTAGACCACCTCTACGGGCTGCTTGAGCTGGCAAAGAGAAACGACGTAAAGGACGTTTTCATCCACGCATTCACGGACGGCCGGGATTCACCGCCGGACAGCGGAGCGGGATACATCGCTGAAATCGAAAAAAAGGCAGGGGAAATAGGCGTAGGTAAAATCGCAAGCGTTATGGGCAGATTCTATGCGATGGACCGCGACAGCCGATGGGAACGTGTACAAAAGGCTTACGAATGCATAAGGATAGGCAAGGGGAATAAAGCAGCCAGCGCAGCAGAGGCGGTTGCCAAAAGTTATGAAAAAGAAGTAACCGACGAGTTTATTGAGCCTACGTGCATAGTCAACGAAGACAACGAACCATTAGCCACGATTAACGATGGTGACGGCGTAATATTCTTCAACTTCCGCGGCGACAGGCCCCGCGAAATTACCCGGGCGTTTGTTGATCCGAACTTCAAAGAATTTACCAGAACAACCAAACCAGATATATATTTCGTCTGTACGACCGAATACGACGCCACGATACCTGCGGCAGTGGCATTTCCAAAGCTGCCAAAGATGAAAAATATCTTGGGGGCATACTGGGGCTCTCTGGGTTTAAAGCAATTTCGCTGCTCCGAGACGGAAAAATATGCGCACGTTACTTTCTTCTTTAATGACTACACCGAAAAACCGTTCACAGGCGAAGACAGGCAAATTGTGCCTTCGCCGCGGGTGCGAACATACGACCTAAAACCCGAGATGAGCGCATACGAGGTCGCTGAGGTTGTATTAGAAAGACTTGACTCGAATAAATACGATGTGGTGGTGGTCAATTTTGCCAATCCGGACATGGTCGGCCACACCGGCGTATTGTCCGCAGCGATTAAAGCGGCTGAGGTGGTTGACGAATGCGTGGGCAGGATATTGGACAAGGTCAAGACTATGGGCGGAGCAGTAATAATCACCGCCGACCACGGTAATTTTGAGAAAATGTGGGATACGGCAAAGAATCAGCCCCACACCGCTCATACCGTCGGCGATGTGCCGCTGATAGTATTCGACGAACGCTACAAAGGCTGCGAGCTCCGTGAAGGCGGCAGATTAGCCGACATAGGGCCTACCCTGCTGGAAATGATAGGACTGCCGCAACCCCAGGAAATGATCGGCAAGAGCCTTATAGAATAACGAATATCGAACAAGGAGCTTCGAATTTCGAGGTTCATCGTTCATCATTGGATATTTAAATGCGCTTTCCGGGGACGGGAGAAAATAATGGGCCAGATAGTCGTCCTTGACCAGAATATGGTTAATATGATTGCAGCCGGTGAGGTGATTGAACGGCCTGCCAGCGTGGTCAAGGAGCTGATGGAAAACAGTATCGATGCCGGGGCTACAAAGATAACGGTGTCCATCGAAGATGGAGGCCGAAAATTAATATCGGTCGCCGATAACGGCTGCGGAATGGACGGCGAAGACCTGGGGCGCGCATTTGAGTCGCATACAACCAGTAAAATTAAAACCAGCTCCGACCTACATGGCATATCAACGCTTGGCTTCAGAGGCGAAGCGTTAGCAAGTATTGCCTCGGTTGCACAAGTGAAGGGCACAAGCAGAACAAGAGGGCAAGACGGCGCTAATTGTATCGAGATTGATTGCGGCAATAAGGGCAGCATCAGCCCATGCAGCGCAGATTACGGCACAACAATCCAGGTCAGAGACATTTTCTATAAATTACCCGCCCGGCGGAAATTCTTAAGAACCACCAACACCGAAATGGGCCACATAGCCGAGCAATTCACTCGCATCGCGCTTGCAAATACCCCTGCCAGCAACAAGCAGGGGCTGGATTTGACGCTGCTTCATAATGGCAGAGAGCTTTACCGGCTATCAGACAAGGATAATCTTCACCGTCGCATAGCCGAACTGTTCCCGATACCTTCGAGCGGGATTTCTGAAAATCTAATTGAGACCGAAAGCAATGAAAAAGGCTTACACATCCTCGCCTTGATGGGCAAACCGAGCATTTCAAGAACAAGCAGGAAGTTTCAATATATATTTCTAAACGGCCGATTCATCCGCGACAAATTCATCTCGCACGCAATCAAAGAGGCGTATCGCGGCCTCCTGGAACCTAACAGATTCCCCGTCGTCTTTTTGTTTATTCGAATGCCCTATGAAGACTATGACGTGAACGTACATCCGACCAAGAGCGAAGTTCGTTTTTATAATGCCAACCTGGTTCATTCGCAAATCCTGGCTACTCTTCGGGAAAAGCTTTTAAGCACAGACCTCCAGATGCAGGCACAACTGCCGAGTCCGGCAAATTTTCCTGGAAGCCAGGGCAGCCCTCCAACAGGGCATAGAAGTCAGGCAATTGCTGATGCAATGGCCGAATTTTTCAAAAAGCACAGACCGGTCCAAACGCAAGAACAATTCAGCTACAAATCAAAACAACACCTCGTTGCGCTGCACCCCCCTACCGGACAGATACCCGAAAGCCACACCGGCCCCGCTACGGCCTCGGCCTTGCGGGCTACGACGGACTCCGCCGAGACGAGCCCACCTGTGCCGGAGATTCGCTCGGAAGAAAGAAAATTTCTGCAAATACACGACAGTTTCATTGTGGTACAAACTGATGATGGATTTGATATCATCGACCAGCATGCGCTACATGAGCGGATAATGTATGAGCATTTGTTCAGGCGAATACGAAAAAGCAAACTCGAATCGCAGAAATTGCTGATACCTGAAAGTTTTGAGGTTACACCCTCCGGTGCCGATGCACTCAAAACCAATGCAGAGCTGCTCGAAAAATTAGGAATCGAGCTTGTCCCGTTTGGTCCCAAGACTATGGCTATTCAGGCCTTTCCCACCTTGTTGTCAAAGGCCGACCCACTTGATTTTGTTCAGGATTTAATCGACTTGCTCGACCGTAAGGACGTAAACCTTGATGGGGAAAGATTACTCGACGAGGTTTTGAATATGGCTGCGTGTAAGGCGGCAATCAAGGCCGGCCAAAGACTAACGATGAGCGAAATAGAACAACTGCTTTGGGACAAAGAAAACGCCGAGTCCGCAAGCCGCTGTCCGCACGGCAGACCCACCACGATAAAATTTTCGATAAGTGATTTGGAAAAGCAGTTCAAAAGAACCTAATGAATAAATGGTGGTGGCTATTGTTGATAATCTCGGGTTGGATGGCCGCTGGATTTGCCATTTTTGGTCCAAAGCAAGGTCAAAACTGCTACGATACCCCCCTGCCGACCAAGGCTGACAGAATTGTTTCCTTAGCTCCAAACCTTACGGAAATTCTTTTTTCGCTCGGGCTGGAGAAAGAAATTGTCCGTGTTACACTTGATAGCGATTACCCAGCGGTGGCGGCCCAAAAGCCAAAGGTAGGAACATTCTGGCAGCCGAATATCGAAGCGGTGATAGCCGCCAGGCCGGATTTGGTAATTACGCTCGGATTCCACCAGCAGAAAAATATTGCCGAGCGGCTGAAGCGGACAGGCTATAACACTCTGACGGTGAATATTGAAAAGGTGAAGGACCTTTTTGAGGCCATCGAGAAAATCGGTGCAACGACCGGTAAACAGCCTCAGGCAAATGAGCTGGCAACCAACATCAGGAAAAATTTGGACAGGCTCTCAGCTCTGGTTGGTACGGAGACAAAAGTAAGGGCGCTCTGGGTTGTTCAGAGAGAGCCTTTACGGGTGGCCGGACGCGATACGTTCGTTAATGAGATGATTGAACTGGCCGGAGGTGAAAATGCTATTGGGCGAACGGTACATAAATACCCTCCAATTGGGGCCGAACAGGTCATTGTCTGCGACGCGGATGTCATTATTGAACCTGCGATGGCACAGGAAGTCCCGGCGAGACAACAAAACAGAGCGCTTCAATACTGGAGTAAGTTTGAAAATCTTCCCGCCGTAGCAAACAAGCGGATTTACGTGATACCCGGCGATACAGTCTCACGGCTTGGGCCGCGTCTATATGAGGGGACAGAAACTATTGCCAGATGTTTAAGGCCGGAGCTTTTTGAGAATTGAAGTAATGAAGGAGCTGCTGACACCAAAAAAGTTAATTACAAGGGCCGCATTGGCACTTGCAGTGCTTATTGTGGTGATGTTCGTGTGCTCTCTAATCGGCACCGAGAGCGTCTCCTTGAAAGCAGTATTCAGTGGGGGCCGGACACGAGCGGCAGCGAATCCCGATTACGAAATATTTGTGCAGTTCAGGTTACCACGAATTATCCTGGCTTGTCTGGTCGGAGCGGCGCTGGCGTGCTCAGGTGTCGTTTTTCAGGCCCTCTTGCGGAATCCCCTTGCCGACCCATACATATTAGGTATATCGAGCGGGGCCGGCTTAGGGGCAATTATAGCAGTTATCTGCGGGCTGGATTGGGTGCTTTGGGGACGCTCTCCGATAGCGGTTTTCGCCTTTGCAGGAGCCTTGGGAACGGTTTGGCTTGTGTGGTTCATCGGCCGCCTGACGGGAAAGTTTCACGTAACCGGCCTGCTACTTGCAGGAGTTGTCGTTAACGCCTTTTTTTCCGCGGTCATTATGTTCCTGACATCGATAGCCAAAAGCCAGCAGGTTTATTCAACAATATTCTGGCTGATGGGAAATATGGCCGAAGAGGATTTTCTTGTGCTGTGGATTGGGGCCGGATGTGTGGTCGGAGGGATAATAGCGTTATTCTACATAAGTCCACAGTTAAATGCCCTGAGCTTTGGCGAGGCTGATGCCAGAAGTATGGGCGTAAACATTGCCGGAACTCAGATAATCGCCTTTGCAATTGCAGCGGCCATAACTGCCATTGCAGTCAGCCTGAGCGGGCTAATAGGATTTGTGGGGTTAATCGTTCCGCACGCAGTTCGACTGGTATTCGGCCCGGACCACCGTCAACTGCTCCCCCTAAGCGGTATTTTCGGTGCGATATTCCTGGTAATTGCCGACACACTGGCACGGGTCATCATCGCTCCTGCACAACTGCCGGTAGGCGTGGTAACAGCCATTGTCGGCGGGCCATTCTTCCTGGCCCTGTTGGTTAAATACAATAGAAAAGTTAGCTGGTTAAAATGAACGCCGTTATAAAAGTTGAAAATCTGAGCTTTGGTTATACGCGGCAAGACACAATCTTGAAAGATATTAGTTTCGAAGTAAATCAAGGGAAGTTTCTGGCCATAGCAGGGCCTAACGGAGCAGGTAAGACAACGCTGTTAAATCTGCTCTGCGGCCTGCTCAGACCCAAAGCCGGTTCCATAAGGATTGACGGGGTGCCTGTGCAATCGTATTCGGCAAAAAAACTCGCACAAAAAGTCGCCGTCGTTCGCCAGGAATTTGTGCCGGTATTCGATTTTACCGTTGCAGAAATGGTATCGATGGCAAGAACACCATATTTGGGTACATTCGGATTCGAGAGTAAAACAGATGTACAAATGGTCAATGAAGCGCTCGAGGCAACCGAGACGGCCCAGTTTGCTCTGCGACCACTCGGAAGCCTGAGCGGGGGCGAACGGCAGCGGGTTTTTATCGCCAGGGCGCTTGCGGCGAACAGCCCGGTTTTGCTTTTGGATGAACCGACAAGCTTTCTGGATTTGAAACATCAGGTCAGGATATATGATTTGCTCAAAACCGCACAACTTAATAAAGGTAAAACAATTGTGGCTGTAACGCACGATATCAACATGGCAGCCCAATACTGTGACGAAATTTTACTTCTGGGTGCCAATGGCAATTATCATATCGGCGAAACCAAAGATGTTTTGTCACCGGAGCAAATCGAGAAAGTTTTTGGCGTCAGGACATTTGTGGGCAAGCTTGGCCAGGAAAAATTCTTCATTCCCCTGGGAAAATTTGCAAAAGACAGCGGACAAATCGCCAGCAAACCACACAACATCCAACAGGAATAAAAACGGCATATCGTTGACGTAACTGCTTATATACCAAGAGGTTAAAGCTGCCTGCGTAATTTATCTTGAATAATCTTATTATACTGACTATACTTTTGCCGCCTGAACAACAGCCTGTGCATAAAACAAATACTATATACAACATACTTTTTAAGGTGTTATAATCGGGTTTTATACGAAACGTAAAATCAGTAGTAAGAAAGGTAAACCAGCAAGTGGCACAAAAACGTAAAAAAGCATCCAGAGAGAAAGTAAGTTCGACTCGAACAAAGAAACGTTCTTTGACTTCCACCGATACTGAGCATTTCAAACAAATGCTGTTGGAAAAACGCAGAGAAATCCTGATAAATGTAAACGAATTTGAAGACGAAGCCTTGAAGAAATCCCGGCTGGATGCAACTGGTGATTTGTCAAGTATGCCAATCCATATGGCTGACATCGGAACCGATAACTACGAGCAGGAATTCGCTTTGGGACTAATGGACAGCGAAAGAAAACTACTGAGAGAAATCGATGAGGCACTGGGACGTATCGGGCAGGGAACTTATGGTATCTGCGAAGGCACCAGTAAGCCGATACCCAAAGCCCGGCTTGAAGCTCAGCCCTGGGCCAAATACTGTATCGAATATGCACGAATGTTGGAACAGGGCTCTGCACAGGAAGAATAAATATAAGATTGATATATTAGTATGAAACACAGATGTCCAGTCTGTCACAAAACCATTAAAGCATCAATTCAAGAACAATCTGAACAAGCAACATTCTTTCCCTTCTGCTCCAGACGATGCAAGCTGATAGATTTGGGCGCCTGGCGGGATGCCAAATATAAAATTGTCCCCAGTCCAGACTCGCAAGAATCCGGCGAGCCATTCGATACTTCCCCTGACACCAATTCCGACAAGCTGTAAAGAACCGCATTTATGGGTCTTTGCAAAACAAATGAAACCCAAAATTTACAGAAGAGGCAGGCTTTACCGGCAAAACCACGCTCCGTCGCCAAAGCTTTGGAGCGTCGGCGACCTCCAAACAAACCTTCGACGAACACAGTCCAGGGTTTGAGGGTTCCACCCCATATTCCATTAATATGGATACATACGCTTGCCCCTGTTGGAAGGGGTCTTCGACTAACAGGCGTAACCCAAAGCTCAATAGAAACAAAATCTTAAGAATTTGTTGAAACCAACCGATAATACGTTATATTTACATTCGCGGTTATTCTTTACGAGGCCAACAATTTTTGTAACTTTTAGAAAGGAAGCAAAATGGTCAGCGAAAAAGAATCCTCCAAAATTTTTGACGATCTTCTCTTTCCGAAAATATTTAAAACCTTCCGCATGGCTATTCAGCCAACCAAATTAATAATTGCCTTTTTGGCACTGGCTATTATATGTCTGGCCGGCTGGCTTATGGACTTCAGCGAAACAGTGGTTGCAACAGAAGGTACCCAAGGTAAGATCACAGAGTTGGATATATATATGACTAATCCGGCGCAAGTAGACTCTTACATCGAAGGTTTTAAGGGAAAAAGCCGGGGCACAGGAGTATTCTCTACGCTTTGGCGCTTCTCCGCCACAAAATTCCAGGGCGCAGTAGATTCGGTATTTGAATTCAAGGTCCGAGGTGTAGTGAGAAATGTTGCTGATTATTTTAGGGCTGTGGAATGGGCATTAAGGCATCACCCCGTTTATTGCATCATCTTTTTTGTTATAAAACTGGCTGTGATTTCCATCGCCGGCGGCGCCATCTGCCGAATCGCAGCTCTGCAATTCGCCCGGGGCGAAAAACCCGGCCTGACCGAAGCACTGCGATTCAGCACAAAAAGATTCACAAGTTTCTTCACCGCGCCTCTGGTACCGGTCGGCATAATCATCTTCATAGGACTGTTCATATTTCTTCTGGGGCTAATAGGCAACATTCCCTGGGCCGGTGAGCTGATAATGGGTATCTTTATGCTGTTGGCTTTGATTGCAGGCGCGCTGATAGCGGTCGTTTTGATAGGGGCTTTTGCCGGATTCAACCTGATGTTCCCCGCTGTAGCGTATGACGGCTCAGACTGTTTTGATGCGATAAGCCGTTCCTTTAGTTATGTATATGCCAAGCCCTGGCGAATGGGCTTTTACACGGTAATAGCCGCGGTTTACGGTGCAATTTGTTATACATTTGTTCGATTTTTTACCTTTCTGCTGCTCGGCGTTACCCACCGGACCTTGCAGTTAGGCGTCTGGGCTGAAAACAGCAAAGAGGTCGACAAGCTTACAACAATCTGGCCGAAGCCGGAATTTATGAATCTGCTTGGCTCTTCAGGTTTGGCAACAACCAACTGGGCCGAATCATTGGCGGCCTTTTTGGTGCTCTTATGCTTACTGGGTGTCGTCGGTTTAGTAGTTTCTTTCATAATAAGCTTTTATTTTTCCGCCAATACCATAATCTATTCGCTCATGCGCAACAAAGTTGACAATACTGCTCTGGAGGATATTTATAAATATAACGACGAGGCAGAAATCGAGCCGGCCACAACCGAATCCAAGACTGACGAAGCCCAGCCGGATTCATCATCTTCACAAGAGTAACAGAAAAACCTTTTAAGCGAATACTTACAATATGCCGGATAAATGGTTTTGGATTGCAGGTTTTTTCGCATCCTGCTTTATGGACGCACACTTAAGTCATTGTTATTCTCAAGTTCGTTTATCAACAATGATGTGTAGAAAACACAGTATCGATAAAATATGCCTGAGACAAACACAAATACACAGTTGAACTTTAAGAACCAAAACCTACTAAAATCCTCCACTCACTCCCCTACTATGTTGCTTCGTTTCCGCAGAGGCATGATCATACTTGCCCACATAATTGCCTTTGCCTGCTCTTTGATGCTTTCCTTCTTAGTGGTACATAAAATGCGGTTCGAACGACCAGGTTGGGTAGATATATATCCTCCTTTGTTACTTTTTTTTCTCATTGTCAAGCTGCCGGTATTTGGACTTTTCAAGCAATACCGTGGCTGGTGGCGTTACGTAGGGATTTCCGATCTTCGCGACATATTCAGGGCCTCGCTGATAAGCACTTTAATTATCGTAGCTTTATGGTTTATAATGGGCCGTATCGATGCCGTTCGTGCAAATCTACCCCCGGATATGAAAAGGCCTGCCGAAGGTGTATGTATAGCCGATATGTTTGCCACAGTTTTGATGCTTGGCGGATTGCGGATAGTAATACGGCTATACTATGAGGAGTTTCGAACTGCCGAAGCAGGCCGACTGAAGCGATTTCTTATAGTGGGCGCAGGTAATGCAGGCGAAGCACTGCTGCGAGAAATTCACCGTATGCCCGTAGCCCAATATGAGGTTGTCGGCTTTATTGATGATGACCCCATTAAAAAAGGCACTAATATTCATGGAATACCGGTCCTCGGCACTGTTGAGCAGCTGCCCAAAGTATGTGAGGAACGCAAGATCGAAGAAATTGCCATCGCAATGCCCTCGGCGAGCCACAGTGAAAGAATGCGCGTTGTACGGGTATGCGAAGGCATCAAAATTAAGTTCCAGACCGTACCATCAATAACCGACATTGCTTCTGGAAAGCTCCGTGTTTCACAAATTCGAGAGGTGGATATTAACGATTTGTTAGGCCGAGAAGCTATACAGCTTGACCTGGACCTAATAGAAGCCTTTGCCAAGGACAAAACAATTCTGGTTACCGGCGCAGGCGGCTCCATCGGTTCGGAAATGTGCAGACAACTATGCAATTTCAATCCGAAGCTGCTTTTGCTTATTGAGCAGGCTGAAAATCCACTGTTTTACATAGAGCGTGAATTGCGGAAACAATTTCCCGCAGTTCGCATAAATGCACTTATTTGCAACATTACCGACAGGACCCGCGTGGATGAAATTGTCGAAAATTACAAACCACAGGTTGTCATTCACGCTGCCGCCCACAAGCACGTACCTTTGATGGAGCTTAACGCCGGCGAAGCCGTCAAAAACAATATCATCGGCACACAAGTCGTCGCTGACGCCGCAGATAATTATGGTACTACAAACTTTGTAATGATAAGCACCGACAAAGCCGTTAATCCAACCAGTATAATGGGCTCATCCAAAAGAATTGCAGAAATGTATGTCCAGGATTTAAGCACAACCAGCAAAACACACTTCGTGACAGTAAGGTTTGGCAATGTGCTTAATTCTGAAGGTTCGGTAGTACCTATATTCAAAAAGCAGATAGCCGAAGGTGGACCATTGACTATCACTGATCCAAAAATGAAACGGTACTTTATGACCATACCGGAAGCAAGCCAGCTCATTCTCCAGGCAGCAGCAATGGGAAAAGGTGGAGAAATTTTCGTGCTCGATATGGGCAAACCAATAGAAATCATGGAACTGGCCAAGACACTTATTACCCTCAGCGGTTTCAGGCCCGGAGAAGACATTGAAATGGTTTTCACCGGACCCAGAGCCGGCGAAAAACTCTTCGAGGAACTTTCGATAGAAGGCGAAGATATGCAGCGCACAAGGCATCCTAAAATTAGTATATGGAAGAATATTCCGATGGACCGCGACAGGCTTAGGGCGGGTATAAACGAGCTTGTAAATATCGCCAAAGCACAAAACAACAGCCAAATAGTTCAGAAAATCAAGGAGCTTGTACCGGAATATACCGGCGGAGACTCCACCTTGTAGAAACCCGGCAATAAGAATATACAAAATTACTCAGGACTAAACCATCCCCTGCTTCCGGTTTCAAAGATACCTACAAAAGATACCTACTACGGAAGAGGCTATAAGCGACCGCTTATGTTTGAGAAGTCAGACTTTGAAAAAAAATCAATCAAGTGATAAAATGACATTTATTGATATGTTCCCCCCTTGAAACCACTCCAGCTTTATAGCACTCCAGCACAAGGGAACTTATGATTTATGCTCCTGTTTTCGGCGCATTATGCAAAACCAACACAACACGATATACGACATACGAACTACGGTATCCTCTTGTCGGTCAGTTTGCTGGGCCTATCAAGAAGCATAAACGTGTCTAAGTCTGCCATTAACTCCTGCCGATTAATACGAGCAGTACGCTCATGCCTTCTTCGCCCTTCAGCGGCAGTCTCACCCATCTGGTTATAAGAACTGCACCCTAAAGGCATAAAAAACAGAGCGCACAAAACAATAACCAAAATCACCTTACATACAGAAACGCCTTTCATCATCATTCCCTCATTGAAATCCACACTTTCAGCTACAGTTATCGGGCTGGCCTAATTTATCGGTCAGCCTGTGTTTTTATTATTAAGGCGCTAAAAAACACGCCCCTGACTATTTCTATATTATAGCAGCCGCCAATGCAATTGTCAAGCCCGTTGCCAAATTCCTGCCGATATTGCCGGAATATTTCCAATTTTTAGCACTTCCACCGTGCCTTATGCCGCAATTTCTAAGCCTGCCAAGACAACAATTCTCCCTCGCTTAGGAAAGAACCTGCCCCCTTAAATACCAAAAAAAGTCTTGTTTATACCGCCGAAACGCCATTTCTTCTGAAATCGCACCTCTTATATGCCGATAATTCGCTTAATCAAGTGGAATATGATATGTAAGAATGGAAGATGCCGGAAATGAACGACTCACTAAGCACCCACAGTTATGGACCCGACACGGGCGCCGTGTTTACCCTTGAATTACCCTTCCAAACTCAGGAGACCGTAAAATGAATAACGGCGAAAAAGAAATGATTGGGTTCCCGCAAGGCAGGGTCCCTCACCGTATTCTCGTCATAGACGACAATCCCGATATTCAGAGGGATTTTAAGACCATTCTCCTTGAAGAGCAAGCCAACGCAAAGTTGGACTCGCGTAGTGCCAAGCTTTTCGGCCGCAGCACCCGTAAATCCACGCCCAAGAGCAAGTATGAGCTCGATTTTGCATCTCAGGGAAAAGATGGCCACGAAAAGATTAAACAGGCGCTCTCACAAAATCGCCCATACGAGCTGGTTTTTGTCGATATGCACATATCTCCGGGCTGGGACGGCCTCGAAACGATAGAGCACATCTGGAAGACCGACCCTAACGTTCAGGTCGTCATCTGCACAGCCTACACCGACCATTCCTGGAAAGAAATAAGCCAGCGGCTCGGAAGGTCGGAAAACCTTCTGATTCTCAAAAAACCCCTCGACAGCGCCGAAATCGCTCAACTCGCCGCCACACTAACTGAAAAATGGACCTTAGCTAAGCGGGCCTCTATCAAGATGGACGAATTAGAGCAAATGGTCAAAGAACGGACGCGTGAACTGGAAACAACCAATAAGCAAATCCAAAAGGAAATCGCTGAGCGCAAACAGGCAGAGGAGACGCTACGGCAGAGCGAAGAGCGGTTGAAGATATTATTTGAATACGCCCCTGATGCCATTTTCCTGAACGACACCAAGGGTAATATCGTCGATGGTAATAAAGCTGCGGAGGAAATGGTTGGATATGCGAAAGAGGAATTAATTGGGAAGCATTTGTTTGAGACGGGATTGCTGTCAGAAGAGCAAGTACCTAAGGCAGCCAAACATTTAGAAGAGATTGTCATCGGCAAACCAACAGGGCCAGACGAGTTTACCTTAAAAAGGAAAGATGGCCGTTATGTTACAGTTGAGATAAGAACTTTCCCAGTAAGAATAGGAAACCAAACATTAGGATTAGGCATCGCACGCGACATCACCGAGCGCAAGAAATCCGAACTCGGTCAGAATGAACTTGTCGAAAAAGTGGATAAAATTAACAGAGAACTGAATGATTTTGCATCGATAGTCTCGCATGATTTGAAGGCGCCGCTGCGAGGGATTAAGACCTTGGCCAATTGGATATTAGCTGACTGTGCGGATAAGCTTGGGGACCAGGCCAACGAGCAAATAAATTTGCTTTTGGACCGCGTAGAGCGGATGTATAACCTCATTGAGGGCGCACTTCAATATTCAAGACTCGGCCAGACAAAAGGAAAACAGATTCAGGTCAATCTCAATAAATTTGTTCCGGAAATTATTAATATGGTGGTTCCGCCGGAAAACATTACAGTTACAATCGAAAACGAACTGCCTGTAATTGAGTGCGATGAAACTCAGATTATGCAGGTATTCCAGAATCTGCTGAGCAATGCTATAAAATATATGGACAAGCCACAGGGCTGGATAAAAGTCGGCTGCGTCGAACAGGACGGCTTCTGGAAATTCAGTGTCGCTGATAACGGGCCTGGTATCGAAGAAAAGCACTTCGAAAAAATCTTCAAAATATTCCAGGCATTGCCGACCTCTCCAAGGTTTGAAGGTACCGGAGTCGGACTTACCATCACAAAGAAAATTGTTGAGTTATATAACGGAAAGATTTGGGTGGAATCGAAAGTTGGCGAAGGAAGCACTTTTTTCTTTACTTTGCCAAAGCAGAAAGTAGGGGCTAAAAAATGAGAAACTCAAAGCCGATATTGCTCATTGAAGATGATGATGTGGACGTGATGACCGTGGAACGTGTGCTCAGAGAGCTGAAGATTGCAAACCAGCTAATTAGCACGAACAACGGCGAGCAAGCTTTGGAGTATCTAAGAACCAACGGTAATAAAAAGCCATGCGTTATCTTGTTGGATTTGAATATGCCAAAGATGAACGGCACCGAATTTCTAAAAAATTTAAAAACAGACGATGCCTTGAAAAAGATTCCCGTCGTAGTACTGACTACATCCAGCCAACAGCAGGATGTAGTCGAAAGCTTTAAGCTCGGCGCTGCCGGTTATATGGTCAAATCTGTTGATTATGGAAAGTTTGTGGAAACAATCAGAACAATTAACCTGTATTGGACTTTAAGTGAACTGCCGTCAAATGGAGATTAAAACAATGGAAAACACAAGATACAAGATTTTGCTCATTGAAGATAACAAACTCGACCAGATGGCTTTTAAGCGCTTTGTGGACGATAACGCCATTCCGTACGATTGTGCAATCGCCGGCTCTGTTTCAGAGGCCCAAGACGCATTGAATTGCGACCGGTTTGATATTATAATTGCCGACCACTCACTCGGTGACGGCACAGCTTTTGACATCCTGGCTTCGGCCAAGGATACTCCCATTATAGTCGTTACCGGAGCAGGTGATGAGGAAACAGCCGTAAAAGTCTGGAAAGCCGGCGCTTATGACTATCTGATAAAGGACCTCGACCAAAACTATCTCAAAGCCATTCCAATAACCGTCGAAAATACCGTCAGCCACAAGAAGGCTGAAAAGAAACTCCAATTGCTCTCCGGCGCTATTATGGGCACCGATGACAGCGTCTATATTACCGATATGCAGGGCAGGGTTATCTTCGTTAATAAGGCATTTTGCAACACTTACGGGTACGAGGAACAGGAGATTATCGGAAAAAACAGCGCTGTCCTCTGGATAGGAAAACATCAGACCGAAAATACCAGAAGTGTCTTCCAGACCCGAACTGTCGGAAGCTCCTGGGAAGTTGGGTTCTACCATAAACGAAAGGACGACAGCGTATTTCCTGTCTCTCTTTCGAGGTCAACCATCAAAGATTCAAAGGGAAACGAGGTTGCGATTGTCGGAGTCGCTCGCGATATTTCCGAGCGAATCCTTATAGAGGGTGAACTCAGAACTGAAAATCAGAATATGAAGAAACGAGTTACGGAGCTGGAAGAGAAACTTGGAATAGAGCATAGCTATTCAGCCACGAATGCTTAACGCTCTCATCCCTTCCAGCATTGAATGGAGTATAATGGTTACAGAACAAAACAAGGAAAAAACCTGCTTTTTAAAGAGAGCGTAATGGCAGAAAATAGCAGCAGACAACAACACAGCGAATTGGTCGAGAGCCAGATAAGACATAGTTACTCCGCTCCTTTGACGGCCACCTCCAGGAATTGGCTGGAAGTGGGCGATATAATGACCGAAAATGTCACTACTGTCTGTCCGGGAAGCTCTGTGGTCTTGGCTGCCAAGATCATGTCGGATAAAAATATATCCTGCATCATTGTTTCAGACAACGGAGATTTGTCAGGGATTATTACAGAGACAGATCTGCTGAAAAGGGCCGTAGCTGACAGTAACGATTTCCGCAAGATGAAAGTAGAGCAGATAATGACCTCTCCCGTCCGGAGCGTACCCTGCAATCTTTCGGTCCTGGAAGCCAGCAAAATCATGGAAGCTGAAAACATCAGGCGGCTTGTCGTTCTGAAAGAGGAACGGCTGGCTGGTATCGTAACACAAACCGACATTGTCCGAGTCCTGACATCTTACGGCATGTGGAAGAATGTCTCAGAACTTATGAGCTCCGATGTGGCCGCTATAGCCGGTTCTGCAACTGTCAGGGAAGCGGCAGAGGTCATGGCTTCACGAGACATATCCTGTCTGGTCGCTATGGATAAGGACGAAGTTGTGGGCATCTTTACGGAACGAGACCTTCTCAAAAGAGTCATCGCCCTGAAGCGAAATCCGGCCCAGACTATTCTACAAAACGTAATGTCTTCTCCGGTGATGAGCGTACCTTCCAACTACTCTATTCCAAGTGCCAGCAAAATGATGGAAAAGATGAGAATTCGCCGGCTGCTCGTTATGGATGACAGCACTTTACTCGGAGTAGTAACTCAGACCGACATTCTCAAGGCCATCAAAAACAGGCTCCAGGAAGAGGAAGAAAACTACTTCAGACTTCTGAACGAGTCCCGCAACTGCATTTATATCGTCGATTTGAATAATAATACAACCTATGTTAATCCTGCCTTAATGGAATTGCTGGAGACAACCGACCCGGACGAATTTATAAACAAGAAGTTTTTGCCGGAACGATTCTGGGACAATCCTCATCAGCGAGACCGGATTTTGAACCAGTTGAAGAAAGCAAGTGTCGAAGTCGAAGAGCTGACGCTGAGAACTGCCGGGGGCAAGAAGCTGTTCGTTACGCTGTTCTCAACCCGCACCAAGAACATCAAAGGCCAAACCAACGGAAGTCAGGGTGTTCTTTACGACATCACGGCGAAAAAGGAGCTGGCAACCCTCAGAGAAATGGAGCACCAGCTCCGCAAAAGTGAGGACCTCTTGAGAGGAACTCTTGAATCTACTGCTGATGGTATTCTGGTGATTGATGAAAAAGGCTGCATCAGCCATATGAACAAGCGATTTGTGAAGATTTGGGATGTTCCGGAAGAGCCGATTCAGCAGGGAGATTTCCAGAAACTGTTTGAACATCTTGGCTGCCGGATAGAAAACCCATCCACCTTTCTTGAAAAGTTGCACACTTCCTGTCCTGCTGACCAGGACAGTTCCGACATCTTGTACTTAAAAGAAGGTAAGGTTCTGGAAGTATATTCCCTGCCATTGATTCGAGAAGGAAGATTTGCAGGACGGGTTTGGAGTTTTCGCAACGTCACCGAGCGCAAGCGAGCCGAGGAGGCGCTGCGGAAAGCTCGCGACGAGCTGGAAGTACGCGTTGAGGAAAGGACGGCAGAACTTGCGAGAGCCAACAAAGTCCTGGAGTCCGAAATCGCCGAACGTAAGAAGGAGGAGGAAACGCTGGACAAAGTTAATAAATGCTTTTTGAGTTTTGGTCCAAATCCAGAAGAGAATATAAATAAAATTGTTGAAACTGCAGGACTTATTTTCAAAGGTACATGCGCGCTCTATAACAAGGAAGAAGGTGCTATTTTATGCACAAGAGGAGGGTGGAATATTCCGGAAAACCTCAAACGAGAGGACAAGAAAGAAGGCCATATTTGTTATGATGTTATAAGCAATAATAAAGATGAGCCATTTGTAATCAACGGTCTTGATGAAACGCCTTATGCCAAAACTGATCCCAACGTCACGAAATATCAACTCAAGACATATGTCGGCTGTGCTGTTAAAGCCCACGGTAAAGTCATCGGCTCTTTGTGCGTTGTCTTTCAAAAAAATAGAACGTTCAATTCAAACGAGCTGAAAATTTTCTATATACTTGCCGAGGCCCTCGGCGTTGAGGAAGAGCGTAAGAAGGCAGAGGAGGTCTTGGAAAAGCTCAACACGTACCTTGAATCAACTGTCCGCGAGCTGAGGCGTACAAACAAAGAGCTGCAGGAGTTTGCATACATTACAGCCCACGACTTAAAGACACCACTGCGGGGAATCGGAACCTTAGCCGAGTGGTTATCAACAGACTACGCCGATAAGTTTGATGAACAAGGCCAAAAACACGTAAAGATGCTTGCCGAAAGAGCAAAGCGAGCTGATAAACTGGTCGATAGCATCCTTCAATATTCCAGCGCCGGACAGCTCAGAGAAGAACAGGAACAGATGGATTTAAATACGGTACTACCCGAAATAATTCACGAGATCAACACGCCGGAAAACATTGAAATCACTATAGTGAACGAACTGCCTGTCCTGATGTCCAGAAATACACAGATTAGACAGGTATTTCACAACCTGCTGAACAACGCTGTAAAACATATGGACAAAGAGAAAGGTCAAATCAAAGTGGGCTGCCTTGAGGAGGAAGGTTTTTGGAAATTCAGTGTCACAGATAACGGCCCCGGAATTGACCGGAAGTACTTTAAAAAGATTTTCAAGATATTCCAGACGCTTTCACCGCCGGACAAAACTGAATCCACCGGCATAGGCCTTTCTGTAGCGCAAAAAATCGTTAAGCTGAACGGCGGCAGAATCTGGGTTGAGTCAAATCCCGGAGAAGGAAGCACCTTTTTCTTCACACTCCCAAAGTCAGGCGTACCCTGTGAAGTACCTATAGGGGCCGCTTCGGAAGATATAAAATAGTTCATTTCACAAGCCCCGGTTGACCATTGTGTTACGCCTGTTAGTCCCAAGGACTCCTTACGGAGAAGCGTATGTATCCATATTGAAGAAACCAGGAGTAGCGCCCTCAAATCCTGGCCTGAGTTAGTCGAAGGCTTGTTTGGTGGTGGCCTCAACAAAAGCCTTGAGGAAAAAATAAATCTTGACATCACACCCATCAGACGTTTCAATTCCTTCCCTGTCGATATGTCGAGTTGTGCATAACCGAACAGAGCTTTGTGGAGAAGCACAGATGAATAAAAATCAAGAATTGCTTAATGCCATCCTTAAATTCGCCAACGGCAGAGCAGGGTCGGATGACATGGGGAAAAAGAGGTTGACGTGTGCTGAGGCCTTTGAGCTGGCGAAAAACTTCGAGACGGAAATTATTGAGATTGGTCATATTTGCAATCAGCAAAATATCAGAATCTGTAAATGTCAGCTCGGCTGTTTTGCATGAAAGCCAGGAGAACAGGAACGTGAAAAAGTTGAGAGCAAGGTTCAAGCTCTGGCTGAGCACAAGAGACATCGAAGGTGTTTTCGGTGACGGCAAATGGCGGCTGCTTAAGGCCATCGAAAACACAGGCTCATTAACTTCGGCCAGCGAGTCGCTCAGGATTAGCTATCGAAAGGCCTGGGGTGACCTGAAAAAAGCGCAGGAGGCTATGAATATCACTTTAGTAGAAAAAAAGCGAGGCGGCATCCTGGGCGGCCAAACCAATTTAACCGAGAAAGGCAAAAAATGGGTCAAAGCATATACGAGATTTCGTGACGACACCGAAAAAGCGGTAGAAAAGGCTTATGAAAAACATATCAAGGCACTTCTGAAATGAGCAAAACGCCCAAGGTTACATCTCAGTCTGCTTTGCGTTCCGCTTTTAGCCTTGTCGAACTGCTGGTCGTTATCTCTGTGATAGCTTTGCTAATCGGCATTATTTTACCGGCGATTGAGATGTTGACTTGGCAGACTTTAGTATTTTCGCCAAACATTGGCTGCAAACCGGATGTAATGAACCTGATTGGTGTAGTGGAGCTGACCTAACTAAAGAGAAGGCGGATGGACTTGTGGACACCTTTGATTTATTAAAATTCGCCCAACTTCGGCTTGAAGGCAGGTAAGAGCTATGATATAACCTTAACGGAACAAACAAAGATTTAATTTAAGGAAAGATACAAATGAAGAAAGAGCATATTTTAGGAGTCCTGTTTTTTGGCGGCTTGTGGGGTATTTCCGAAGCTGTTCTGGGCGGTGCCTTGTATCGTGCGGCTGTGCCCTACGCATCGGTTCCTTTAACTATTATAGGCTTTATCGTGATGAGCACCGCTAAGGTATATTTCCCGCAGAAAGGCACCGCGACGCTTATTGCCGCCTGTGCGATGTTGTACAAGTTTCTGAACGTCCCGTTCTTTGCCTGTCATCTCCTGGGTATCCTTCTGATGGGTCTCTGTTACGATTTGTTTTTTAGCGTATTTAAGATAAAGAGCCGGTCGCTCTGTGCAACGGCAGCCGTTTATTTAAACTACACGTTGTTTGCCTTGATGATTACTTATGTTTTCCAGTATGAGCATTGGGTGCAGGGTGGATTCACTGGGGTGTTGCGACACGTCGGAATCAGTGGCAGCATGGCAGCTCTGGGATGCGCGGTTTTGGTGCCGTCGAGTTTCCGTCTTGCCGAACGGCTCAAGGCAAATTTTGTCAGACCATTCAACTTACGATTGCAGTTGGTCCCGAGCGGGGTATTGGCGGCTACTGTCGGATTATGGGTCTTCAGCATAACGGCATATATCTTTTGAATTAACAACCGCGCCGGTAAGTTTCTTAACGGCTATCATAACCAAGAAAGTTCCCGATGGTATCAACGCAAAACAGGCTCATTTTGTGGACTGGCCCAAAACACAGCGGCAAAACCACCGGCGCTACGAAGCTTGCACAAATCGCCAGCGCTGAAGGATTTAACGTCGCAGGACTGTTGTCGCCTTCCCTTTACCGTAACAGCAAATTGCTCGGATTCGACGTCCTTGACTTACACAGCCAAACGCGAGCACCTCTGGCAAGACGTAAAACAAGCCAAAGCAAAGCCGGGCCGTTCACTTTTATCGCCGACGGACTAAAACTCGGCAATGCTGCCCTGAGCGCAGAAGCCACGAAATCCGCTGACCTTGTCATTGTCGATGAATTCGGGCCATTGGAACTAAACAACGAGGGCTGGCGCAAGAACGTAGATTCATTATTGATTTCGAGCAATGCCGTCGTATTACTTGTCGTTCGCCGGGAATTAGCTGACACAGTTCGACAGGTATATGCAAATGTCCTCTGCCAGGAGCTTGCCGCAACTGAGGGGAACTCCATCGATGAAGTAATCACTATGCTCAAAAATCGCCGTCATCACATTGAGGGACCCCGCTTTGCGGGAACCAAGAACATGTTTAAGCTTGATGGAATGTTGATGATTGGCTCTGCCGGAAGCAATGTGGGCAAGACAGAGCTGGGCTGCACACTTCTTAAGAAATTCTGTAAGACCAGTGATATAATAGGAATAAAGGTTACTACTATAAAGGACAAAGACGGCCAATGTCCTCGCGGCGGTGAAGGCTGCGGCGTCTGCTCTTCGCTGGAAGGCGTCTATTGTATTACGGAAGAGACCGATAGCAGCTCAGGTAAAGATACAGCAAGACTTCTAAGTGCCGGTGCAAGCCGGGTTTTCTGGCTTCGCGTTCTCAAAGAACACCTTCAGGAGGGCATAACCGCCCTGCTGGACATAATCGGTCCTGATGCCGTTTCAATTTGCGAATCGAACTCGCTGCGGCAAGTGGTCGAGCCGGGACTTTTTCTGATGGTCAGGAACCGTAATTTGAAAATCTGGAAAAGCTCAGCCCAACAGGTAAAAAAATATGCGAACAGAATTGTAGTCTCAGATGGCAGCAGATTTGATTTTGACCTCGACAGGATAAAGCTTCTCAATAACAAATGGACACTACAAATAAAAGCAACAGCGATAATTATGGCCGGCGGAGGCAGCAGCCGAATGGGCACTGACAAAAGCATGCTGCCGATTAAAGGCCAATCTATGATAGAGGCAATCTGCGAGCAGCTTCGTGGCTCTTTCGACCAGATACTTATAAGTGCCAATGAAGTGGACAAGTTTGCGTTTCTTGGCTTCGAGGTCGTCCCGGACAAAGTGCCGGAACAGGGGCCTTTGATGGGTATAGCTTCGGCTCTGGAGGCCTCGGCCAACGAACTCAATTTTGTAATTGCCTGCGATATACCAAAAATAAATTTGTCCTGTGTAAACAGGATGCTCACCGAAGCCGTTGAAAGCCAGGCAGACATAGTCATTCCAACCACCCGGAAACGTGAAGTCTCTAAAACTAAAAAACGCGATACAAGATACGAACCGCTCTTTGCCATCTACCGCAAAAGTGCACTCGAAGTCATAAACAAAGCACTCTCATCAGGGAAACGTAAAATAACCGATGTATTCACCCTGTGCACGGTCAAGTATATTGAGCTGGACGACACCAATTGGCTTGTGAACCTTAATACAATGGCTGATTATGAAGAATTCCAAAAAAAGATGATTTGATGTGCAAAGTTACGCAGAAACGAAATTGCTTTGTAGAAAACATCAGGCCAGAGAGCGTCATTGCGAGCGGAAAAAGCCTTTAGCCCTGAGCGAAGCCGAAGGGGAAGCAATCTCAAATACAACGATAGCTTTTTCTGCCTATCACGCGAGAGATTGCCACGGCCCTTCGGGCCTCGCAATGACATTTTGCAAAGGTTTTCTACAGAGCAAAACGAAATCCAAATAGAGGTACGAAGCACAATGGCTCACGAAGGTCTTTGGGAACAACTTGACAAACTCGACGGCACTAAAACAGCACAACGGGCAAAGTGCCAATATCTCACCAGCCCTGAGCGTTACATTGTTACCCTTCTGAACGCCGAGTATGTGGTCAATCTTTCGGACAGGAGTATCTTTTCCGCCCGGTCCGGTTCTCCACAGTCCGCAGGACACCAGACGATGGAACCTGCGGAGTTTCTCGAACAGCTCTGCATACTTGCATATTTGATAAATGCCCAAGATATCCCGTTAGCCGACAAACTTGTTGGCCCCGAAACCTTACGGGGCGGACAGTTCTTCTTTAGAGGCCTGCATAGCCTTCCTACTAAAAAGTTAGAACAAGCCTTTGGCAGCCGTCCCGAAGTTTTACATCATATTTCGGCGCAATTCGATGCTAAACTATGTGAATTTGGCGACGCCTCAATCCGGCTGTATGCACTACCTCGAGTACCGTTGACCATAGTGATTTGGCGCCGCTGTGAGGAATTCGACGCACGGGCATCAATACTATTCGACCAAACCGCAGCTTCTCAACTACCATTGGACGCCCTGTTAGCGGCTGCGAATCTGACCGTAGAGGCATTAGCAAAGACCGCAACTGAGGATAGTTAAATGGTGAGTAGTGAGTAGTTAATTAAGCAATAAACCACTTACCAAATTAACCAATTGCAAATAGTACCACCTAAACGCTTGACAGATTCTAACAAAGCTGTTAGATTCTTGGCCCATAACGTATATTGAGACGATGTCCCATCCATAGTTGGAGGTTGAAAAAAGCGATGGCTACTCCGGCCTGATTTCGTATAAGATCAGGCCAGTTTAACAATTATATTTTTTGAAAGGAGTAGCCATGCAAAGAAAATT
>Ga0307378_10002731_pt1 | contig 26522 bp, 15 predicted proteins | sample UN1MG_FD_202238 | JGI IMG/M metagenome (GOLD analysis project Ga0307378, IMG submission 202238) | Soil microbial communities from Risofladan, Vaasa, Finland - UN-1 | ecosystem: Environmental > Terrestrial > Soil > Coastal area > Acid sulfate soil | place: Finland: Risofladan, Vaasa | collected...
TACGTATAGGTCTGATAGCTTGTCTAGAAGAAGATTAGCCCACCTGCCTGAGTCTTCTTGGCTGAGGCATTCTTCTTCCACTGTTTCCCAGTTTATATCTGTCTCTATGAGGGTTCTGATGTCTTCAAGGTCTGCTTCTCTCTCGGTGATTCCTTTGAATAGGACTATGTCTTCGGGGGACATGAGGTGGATGCTGAGTTTGCCCATGTCTCTATAGTGGTTGGCTCTTGCGACTACCGTGTCTTTGACGGTTAATGCGTTGCATACGGTTTGGTTGAATAGGTCTAGTCGTATCCCTGAGTCTGCCACCATTATCACTGATGCCCCGATGTTCCTGTATTCTTCGCCGAGGTCTTCAGTTAGTTTTATCCCTGCTTTTTTCGCCGCGTCCATGAATTGGCTGAGGGCTTTAGGGTTGAGGAACACGATGTCCATGTCTTTGGTGGATGGTTTTAAGCCGTAGAACATCATGGCTCCGCCTCCTATGAGATGTATGTCTGTTTCTTCTTTGGATTCTGTTAACTTATTAGGTCTTGGATGGAATCAAATATGTTAGGTGATTTTTATAAAATATAGGAGAGCGGGCTAGATCATACTTTTTCCTTTAATCGCTGGATGCCTCTTTGACTATCCCAGCACACGAAGGGGAAGGCTAAATCGATGGGGTTATAACTTTATATGAAAAACTATTAACTGTGTTTTCTAAGGGAAGAGAGATGAATACACTAAAAGGGCTAAGAATCCCCACTTATTCACCAGAAGAACTTCTGGGTCCGCTCAACGATGTTGAAAAGAAGTATGCTCCAAAGAAACTCTATGTAGTAGGTGATATACCGATTCCGCTGCCAAGTCCAAGGTCAGCAATAATAGGCTCACGGGAGGCCTCTCTAGAGGGTCTAAAAGCAGCCAGGGACATCGCAAGAACCCTTGTTAGAAATGGAGTCGTAGTTGTTAGCGGGCTTGCCAAGGGAATTGACACTTCGGCGCATAAAACTGCTATCGAAGAGGGGGGACATACGATTGCGGTTCTCGGAACGCCCTTAGACCACGTTTACCCAAAAGAAAACTTCCAGCTTCAGGGTGTCATCATGCGCCACCACTTAGCCATTTCCCAATTTCCAGTTGGGCATCCAACTCAACCGGGGAATTTTGTTATTAGAAATAGAACGATGGCACTCATCTCCGACGCTTCGATCATTGTCGAGGCTGGGGATTCAAGTGGATCTCTGCATCAAGGATGGGAGGCTCTTAGGCTCGGACGACCACTCTTCATTTGGAAGTCCATTATGAATGAAGCTTCATTAGATTGGCCAAAGAAGATGATTGAATATGGCGCTATGGAACTCACTGATCCAGAAGAAGTGCTAGGTTTCTTGCCGTCTCACAAAGGAATCCTCAAGTTAGTTCTGTGAGATATGAGTATGAGGCTGTCTCAACTTCAGTTCGGTTCGTTATTATCTTATTGTCCTCAAGGGGATTCTCCTGAAATACAACTATCCAAGAATGTGATGCGCGTATTAAAATTTGATAAATTTGTTGAAGACCCCCCGATTCTTATGTCTCAATGGGTGGCGCAGACAATACAGCAAAATAAAATTACACTTCCATTTGCTTCATTTTTCCAACCTGACACAATCCTGATTCCAACGCCGAGGAGTTCACTGATGCAGCCGAATACACTGTGGGTTCCTGAGCGAATTGCGACCGCCCTAGTCGGAGCTGGACTCGGAAAAGAGGTTGTCCCGTGCCTTGTTCGGGTAAAATCTGTCTCTAAAGCTGCACTGAGCCCACCACAGGAAAGACCAACTCCCGCTGAGCACTATGGGTCGATGAGTGTCCAAAAGCGTCTGTCCCAACCAGGCGAGATTGTGCTAGTTGATGACATAGTGACGCGTGGTGCAACTCTTCTGGGTGCTGCAAATCGGTTGGCAGATGTTTTTCCCCAAACTCGAATCCGTGCCTTCGCAGCCATACGGACGATCAGCAATCCAGATGAATTTAGTAAGGTGTATGATCCGTGCACTGGAACGATTACACTTCGGGCGTTAGGGGACACTTTACGGAGACCATAGATTCTTTTCCAATTAAAGATCCACTCGGTAAAAAAACAGACCTAATAAGTTAACAGAATCCTTCTTTGAGATGGTCTGCGACGTTGCTTAGTGTGTTGGTTTGCTGTAGATGTTTCTTTTATTCATTGCTGTATTCCCTGAGTTTTTCTGTGAACTCGGTCCAGTTGAGTAGGTATTCTGGTTTTTCTTTGCCTTTGGTTTGGATATAGGTTTGTGCTGCGTCTGTTACCGTTGATGCCTTGAGCCTGTACGCTTTCTTGTTGAGGTATTCGGTGTCTATGTCGTCTTTGTTGAGCATCCAGGTGATGAGTAGTGGGAGTGTGTTTTGTTTTCCCTCGGCGAGTACGTGGTTGATTATGTGGTCTTCGAGTCTGAGTTTTTCCTGGGTGTTTGTGTATAGGTTTCTGGGTGTGAGGAAGAGTGCCCTGTAGTCTTTGAAGGCGGATATGCCTGTGGGTTGGAGGCTCAGTGTTTTTGCTGTCTCGAAGATGTATGTGTCTCGGCATCCCCATTTGATGAGGGCGTCGTCGGCGATTTTTGTGGCTTCTATCTGGTGGATATATTGTTGGTATGCTTCTATGAATCTGGTGATTTTCTCGTATCTGGGGGTGATTGTTATTGTTTCATTTTTCTGGATGACGCCCATGCCTCTAACTGTGTCCATGTAGCTCCATAGGGTACGGTAGGATACGCCGGATGCTTCTAGGAGTTCTTCGGTGGTGCGTATGTTTTGGCACTTGATGGTTGTCAGTATGGTGGTTCCTTTGTTTGCGAGTATGTCATGGTTGAGGTGCGGGGTGTCTAGGATCAGTGTTCTTAACGTGGATGCGTGGAGGGTGTCTGCGATCTGGGGTTTTTTCTCTCGGTTTTTTCTACGCTGGGTGATGAAGCCTTTTTTCTCTAGTTTTTTTAGGGTGGTGGATGTGTAGCTGAGGGATGTGGATGTGGTTTGGGCTAGCTCTGATATCGTCTCTGGGTTGGTGAACGTTATTGCTCTGAATATCTGTAGCTCTTTTTTCGTTATCTCCATCACCGACACCGCGCTTTGTATACTTTTTTTAAAGTGATATATATAATAGTTTAGTTTTTTTATACAGGCTGCGGTGTTTATTCTTCCAGTGTTTCCTGTATTGCTCTGAACTGTTCTAGGGCGCCTTCTAAATATACCCTTTTACGGTATACTGTGATCTAAATTATAAATAATTATTTGTGTTTTTGATCATAATATACCCTTTTACGGTATACTGCGCTCAATAAAGGGAATGGGGCCATTCTTCAAGGTCTCTGTGGTGGAGTCGGTGGGGGGGCATGAAGGGCGGGGGAGATGGGGGAGGAGCCGAGGACGGGGAGCTTCGACGTCCGGTTCTTGTGGTAGAAGTCGCGTTGCCCACCCTAATGCTCCCATCCTACATACGCAGGCATCATTGCCTCGGGTGGGTCTTTACACGCATTATTTGGTAAGATTTAGTAATAGAAAAGGATACTGTAAAACGCTGGCTTGAAAAGGGGTAATAGTGCACATCTTTTCTTTTTCTCTTAGGGGTTTAGTCGGTCTTGATCGCTCCAAGTTTTATAGCTCTTACACGAATCCATACTCGATTCCCATGGTTGAGACTGCTCCGTATGGTTCGTGGAGGTCCCCTATCACGGCCGAGTTGACTGCCTCCAGCAGCGTCAGGATCGGTGACGTGCAGCTGGTGGGGGGCAGGGTCTACTGGTCTGAGATGCGGCCTGACGAGAAGGGTCGCTGCGTCGTCGTGGAGTATTCGGACGCTGGTATCAGGGACCGTACTCCCGCGGGGTTCAACGCCAGGACGACGGTCCACGAGTATGGGGGAGGCGCGTACACCGTCGTCGACGGCGCCGTCTACTTCTCCAACTTCGAGGACCAGCTTCTCTACAGGTGCGGGGACGGTGGGGCCCCGGTCAGGGTCACGGTGGACCCGGATCAGAGGCACGCGGACTACGTCTATGATCCGAGGGGGCGCCTCATCTGCGTCAGGGAGGACCACGGCGACGGGGGCCGCGAGGCCGTCAACTCCCTCGTCGCCGTCTCCACCGTGGACGGTTCCTCGGTGGCCCTCGCCGGGGGGAACGATTTCTATTCTAACCCGCGGCTGAGCCCGGACGAGAGGAGGCTGGCTTTCTTGACGTGGAGGCACCCGAACATGCCTTGGGACGGCTGCGAGCTCTGGGTGGCAGAGGTGGAGGTGGACGGCTCCCTGGGTGGGATGACGCTGGTGTCGGGGGGCCTGGAGGAGTCGATTGTCCAGCCGGAGTGGGGGCCCGATGGTGTCCTATACTTCGTCTCGGACAGGGGCGGCTGGTGGAACCTGTACAGGTGGCGGGAGGGTGTGGTGGAGGAGGTCTATCCGGTGGAGGCCGAGTTCGGTGGCCCGAGCTGGGTGTTCGGCCTCACCTACTACGGCTTCGAGGGGCCCGGCAGCATCATAGCGGTATATAGTAAGGACGGGTTCAGGCACCTGGCGAGGATAGACACGGAGACGGGGACTCTGGAGGAGATGGAGACGCCTTACACCGACATGAGCTGCCTGAGGGTGGGGGATGGGTGCGCGGTGTTCGTGGGCGGCAACTACAGGACGGCGCCCGAGGTGGTGAGGCTTGACCTGATGAGCGGGGAGGCGAGGGTGCTGAGGAGGAGCGACGAGACCGAGGTGGATGAGGGCTACCTGTCGACGCCTGAGCCCATAGAGTACCCGACGGAGGGCGGGTTGACGGCCCACGCCATATATTATCCCCCGGCCAACAGGGACTACGCGCCGCCGGATGGTGAGCTTCCTCCTCTCATCGTGAAGGTGCACGGTGGTCCCACGGGTGCGGTCACCTCTACCCTCAACGGGGGGGTCCAGTTCTGGACTAGCCGAGGCTTCGCGTTGGTGGACGTCAACTACGGGGGCAGCACCGGCTACGGCAGGGAGTACATGCGTCGCCTCGTCGGGAACTGGGGTGTGGTGGACGTGGACGACAGCGTCAACGCCGCCAAGTACCTCATACGGCGGGGACTCGCGGACCCGGGGAGGACGGCCATCAGGGGCGGCAGCGCGGGCGGCTACACCACGCTGTGCGCGTTGGCTTTCAGGGACTATTTCAAGGCGGGGGCCAGCTACTACGGGCTCAGCGACCTGGAGGTCTTCGTGGGGGACACCCACAAGTATGAGAGCAGGTACCTGTTCAGCCTGGTGGGGCCTTACCCGAAGAGGAGGGACCTGTACAGGGAGCGGTCGGCGGTGAACCACCTGGACGGGATCGGTGTGCCCATGATCGTTTTCCAGGGCCTCGAAGACAAGGTGGTTCCACCCAACCAGGCGGAGCTGATAGTCGAGGCGTTGAGGGAGAAGGGCTTGCCTGTGGCGTACATCGCGTTCGAGGGTGAGCAGCACGGCTTCAGGATGGCAGGCAACATCAAGAGGAGCCTGGAGGCGGAGCTGTACTTCTACTCCAGGGTGTTCGGGTTCACCCCAGCCGACGAGCTGGAGCCCGTACACATAGAGAACATGGAGTGAGAAGCTCGTACTCTAAATATCAAGAATTTTCTCTTTCACTGTTTGCTCGATTATTTGCGAGTCTATACTCCCGTCTGCTTCATCTTTTGAAGTGATCAGATGTTCCAATAATCCATTTTCTGTGTACCATTGAAGTTTTTTCTCCCATGATTTTCGATAGGATACATCCTCCAGCATACCCAAATGTTCCCAGTAGAAGGTTTTTCCACGATACATTACAGTGAAATCAGGTAGCCTAAAATCATTCTCTGATATTTCTAGTGGTTTTTCATATTCATAATCTAATGATAGGTTGGTGAGTATGTTCGCGACTATTACCTCAGATTTCGATCTTACCATCTCGCCTGTCAATGTCCGATGTATCAGGTTTTCAGGGTATATTATGGCTACTTTATCTGACATTATAATAAGTTCGAACAGGTTTGTGTTTCTCAGGATGGTCTCAGAATGCTGCATTTTTCGTAGTATTCGTAGAGGTGCTATGTCTTTTTCTATGAAAATGATCATTTTTTCCTTAGATCTTGTTAATCCAGTGTAGATCAGTTCCCTGGATAAGGTTCGGGCTTTTTGCGGAATTATCAGGAATACATACTCAAAGTCACTTCCCTGTGCCTTGTGTACCGTGATCGCATATGCAAGTTCCAAGTTGTCATCGATCTCTGATTGATAATATCGATAAGTACAATCTTCCTGAGTCGAAAAACATACATCCAAATAGTTGCTACCTCTCACAATTTTCTTGGTATTCTTTACATATCCAATTTCACCATTGGCAACATATCCCATCGATCTTCTACCATCGTATTTCATGCGAGACATATTTCTATTTTGGATCACTTTGTCTGTCCAAACAATCTTCTCGTTACCAAAAGGTTTAGGCATCTTTGACCAAGGTGATACAGACAGAAGCTTAGACCTATGTTGGCGCTGGATTATCCGATTAAGTTCTCTTGTTCCATACCTATGCATTTTTACTGGAGAAAGGATCTGCCAACTTTCCGGGGTATTATTTGTATCATTGGAGTTTATTCCCAGTGATCTATTAAATGAGACATAGGATTTCTCTGAATCATCTATCGATAATAGTTCTCTCATCACGTCATTAAGCTGTGTATATAGTTGATCTTCATTCTCCCAGAAATGAACCTCAAGGTCTCCCTCTTTATATTCACTGGATATTTCTGAGAGTATTTGGTCATCATTAGGTTCCGGATACTCCGATACATATCCGTCTGATAATCTCAAAGCATTACTTTCAACGGCTCTCTGTCGTCGTCTCTCCCTTAAATTAGCGATATTTTCAGAATATTCGCTTGTTTTTACCCAATTTATTGTATCGATAAACGGTCTTCCAGGTCCTATTGGTGGAAGCTGGTTAGGGTCTCCAACCATGATTAACCTCTTGACGTCGTTGAACCGAATTGCTTTGAATAAAGTTCCAAGGAGGTCAATAGGTATCATCGAGGACTCGTCGATAACTATAGTGGATGCTCCAGTTTGGCTTACTCCTGATTTATTGAATGTGTATGTGTCTTTGTTTATCCATCCGTTGTGGAATAAGAACTGGTGAATTGTCTTAGCCTTTTCACTTGTTTTCTCTTGCAGTCTAATTCGTGCCTTTCCTGTTGGTGCCAATAGAAGAATATCTGTATTTCCTTCTCTCTCCCGTATCTCTTTTAGAAGTACACTTGTTAGGCTTGTTTTTCCTGTTCCGGCTCTCCCTGTAAGTATCGAGAGACGTTTTCTGTACATTTTATCAAGAGCTACAGCTTTTTCTCTTCGTGCTTTTTTCTCAATCTCTTCTTCTTTCTGATCAATAACTTTTCCATACTCTTGTTCGAGTTTCTCTTGCCAATCGATTTCATCAACTAAATAATCGGGGGTTGTAACGAGTTCTTTTATGGTATCAGCGATGACTCTCTCAAGTTCTCGTATACTCTTCAGGGCTAAGTATGATTTCTTTTCATCGGAACCAAACTCAATTATCTCTGAGTAAAACTCTTTTTGGCTTAAGATCCTCTCCGGGTCTGGCTCACAGGCTCTCTCCTCAGAGAACCTTTTCATTATCCTTTCTAGGACTTCATTGAGTGGAAGCAAAGTATGGCCTTCACTCGCAGCCTGGCGGAGGGTTTCAGCTATTAACGCCCTCACTCTTCTTCTATCTTTAGTGGAGATTGGGGCGCGCATCCCCCATAATTCAGACATTCCCGGTAGTGGTATCATACCGTGGTCGATTTTTTCAAAACCTATAGGAGCGGAGTCTTTTCCACCAATATCCTGTTCACATAAAAGGTAAGGGTTATCTATTATCTCCTCTATTGAGGCTGTTATCTCTGATTTTTCTCTTAAAATCGAGTTTGCGACTCTTTTCACTTGGTCAGACGATAACTCGAATAGAGCTAGTTTTGAAAGTAATTTTTGTAGGTATTCAGATTCTTTCCACTCGTTTTTAGCTTCTTGATAATATTGTCGGTAATCTTGTTCAGGATCTTTTTTTCCCTCCAGAATAGACACTACATGCTCCCATGCATCCAATCCCTCATTAGAGATTTTGTTTAGAACCTGATACTGGTATGTGTAGCCTCTTTTAAACTCTAGATAATTAAGAATCGCCCCTATCCCAGGATATGCACCCCGACTTTTCCAGGCCTCACCGAGGACTCTATCGAGCCAGTCTATTTTTGACTCCCAGTCCTCGTGAACTACTTGTTCTTCCTGAAGGGTTCGTGCAACCTCGATTAATGATTCAAGCGATATTACAGCAACATCGTCAGACAAATGCTCTGAAACGTAGGAGTAGTTTCCTCTGATTGAGTTGGGTATTCCGCTGATAATATTGGTACAATCCGCATCTTTTTTCAGGTATTCTTGGTATGGAATAAAGAACGACTCTTCTGGGTCTATAGTTAATGCTCTGGACCATAACGGATAATCCTCCTGATACTTTCCCTTCTTTGGGAAGTAATGTTGAGGCCCTTTTTTCACTATCCTTGCCAATCCGAGTAGTAATCTGTCGCCTGCTTTATCCATCAAGGGGTTTCCATGATTTGTGTAAAAGAAAACAAGTGAACTGCCTTCTTCTATTTGCTCAAAAAAATAATCTAAACGTAGTTTCTGCTCATAAGGATCATTTTCCCATGTCACGCCTTCCTCCTCTGAGAACATTCTTCCATATGGGCGAGCACAGAAAGAAAATGATGGCAGCGTCTCTTCTATATGTGGAAGATTTCTCCAATCTAAAGGATCATTGTGAATGATGTCACTGGGCTGCTTTGAGAACAGAGAAATGTCAGTCATACAAGGTGGGTGGAAATCAATGTCATGCATCTCGGCTCCAGCAAATCTTGCTTCCTTATCATCGTCTCTAGATTCTCGAATGTAATCATGAACCATACACGATGTATTGGATAATGGGTCTATGCATATGCAGCCGTTCCAACCATCATCATGCCATACAAGACGATTAGAAAGATGAGTAACCATGTACATTCATTTGATTCCAAAGGTCAAAAAACCTTCGAATTAAATTAAAAAATATTTCAACAAATTTGATAGAAAAACACCCTTTTTTGGTGCTATACATTTATGTTTATAATCTTCATCCATATTTTGGAATAGTAAACGCGAATTTTCCATCTTTATAATAAGCGTTGAATTTTTTATTGCATTTATCACAGTCGTGTTGTTCAACATCGAACACATGGTATTTCCATGTCTTACCTGTTTTCTTAGCTTCTTTTCCACATCTAGGACATTTCATGAATAGTAAAATGATTGAGAAGATATGAGATTTAGGATATTAGACTCGTAGACAGTTGTTTATGTCTCTTGAGTACATTCTTAGTCTATCTTTCTCCGTTGGTGTTAGCTCTCCTCTCATATGGGCTATTTTATTACGTATTGGTTCCAGTTCTTCTAGTTTAGTCGATATGTTTTTAGGGTCTTTAAAGTATTTCTCGAAAGCTTCTCTCCAATTGTTCTTTCTCGTTATAATTTTCTGGTACTCTGGGAAATTTATGTAGTGGATGGGAGAAAGGTCTTCATCTTCTTGCCATGGCCAAGTTTTTGTTTTGTTGTTCATTCTTTCTTCGGCGTTTTGTGATACATCTGGGGGGACTCGTTCTTTCCACCAGTTAGATGATAAAGCTGAGAGCTCTTTCTCAATTACCTCTCTGAGATTGTTCTCAACTTCTTTAAGAATTAAGTATGGTTCGTTTTCAGAATAGCCTGAATAATTCTTTTTCGTTGAGGGATAGATTTGGTTTACTGCTTCTTGGAGTCTTTTAAAGTATCTGAATCGTATGTTGTCTAATAGTTCGGTTGGGATTGTTTGAAGCTCTCTGCGATCCTGTATTGGGGCTAGTATTGTTCTCGCTCCGGATTCATATGCTATTTTGATCTTAGATTCTAGGCCTTCGATTGATCCTATTTCTCCATGGATGTTCATATCTCCTAGAACAACCATCTGAGATAGAACCGGTTTGTTGAGAATCGCTGATACAAGGCTAAAGTAGAAACCTAAACCGAGATCCGATGAGTCTGTTCCCTGCATCGGGCTGGTGACTTGGACCCTATACGTGTAGTTATTAAGGTCGTGATCTATTCCTAGGTCTTTTACTGTCATATTTAGTATATCGAAGGCAATTTTTGCGCTCTCTTTCACACCTCGTTTATTTATTCCGAGTGTACTCAGTCCTCCTTTTCCTGGGATTATCGAGGTTTGTATCCTGAATAAGGCATATCTTCCCTCGTCGCGGTCAAAACCTACCGTGAATACGTCACCTGGTCTAGGAGTAGTTTCTGGGATAATGTCTGTGAAACTTGGTTCTTTGCAATAAACAATAGTCTCTATTCCTGTTTCCTTATCGATGTAGGACAAGTCTGTTTTTGAGAACTCTAGGCCTCCCATTCTTTTTAGTTGCTCTTTTACTCTTCTGCGGTGTTCGATGGAGAATTCGAGTAGTTCTTTCATGTCTTCTTTGGGGCAGTTTCCGTCTGGGTAGATTAGTTTGATGAAGCCTGATAAGGTTCGGACTATTGCTCTTTTGTCTCGTTCCTCGATGTGGCTGCCGAGCTCGAAGTATTGTTGATATGTATCTGTGTAGTTTAGTCTTCTCAGTTCTGTATGGAATATCTCGGCTAGATAATCGGCGATGAAGCCCATGTGGGATGTGAAATAGGTTGGCTTCATGTATGGTATCTCCCACCCTGGGAAGTAAGCGTGCCATCTGTCATGGAAAGCCATGTCGTTTCTGATTGTGTCTGGGAGTGGGCTGAAGAGGTGTGAGAGCCTTATCGTGGTCTCGACGTCGCTGTTGAGGTTCCCGATGAACACGATTCCAGAGTCGGCTGAAAGGGTTCCTTTGTCGTCTCCCCTTGAGAATGAGCCTTGCTCCATGTATCCTTTGTACATCTGCTTTGCAGCTTCGTCCTTGAAGCTTGGGCCTGCTACCTCGTCGAAAGCTACAACATCATATTTCAATACGAGGCCTGGTTTGTCTCGCCTGTTTTTCCATCCGAATAAATCTGGGATGCTTCCCTGTCCACCGCTTAGTAGAATGACGTAGGGTGAGATTTCTCGGTATATGAATGATTTTCCTGTTCCTCTTGGGCCGAGTTCTATTAGGTTATAGTTTTTCTCGATCATGGGGATGACTCGTAGGAGGAAGAGGAGTTTTCTTCTGAAGGTGAAGTCTGGGTGTGTTGGTTCGTATCCTAGGGATCTGAGTAGAACGTTTATCCATTGGTCTCGTGTGAATTCTTGTCTGCCTTTGAGGTATTCTTCTAGGTTTGCGCTTGCTACTTGGATTGGTGCCAGTCTGCTGATTACGAATGGTCTGAGTGATGTTCCATGCAGTATGGTCTCATCGTAGAGGAGTTCTACGTTGGACCATACTCCGCCGGTAAGGAGCCGCTCGTTGCGGTAAACTAGATCAGGATCGATGTTTACGAACGAGAGGCCTGCGGTTGCTAGATGCGCCCAGTATTTTGCGCTTCTCTCGTCGAATGTCACGTTTACCAAGTCGATGATTTTTACAGAACCAAATCGTTCTAGTCGAGCCTTGATTAGCTCTGATTGATCTCCGTGGACGATGCGTTCGGCTATAGCGTTTTTTACTTGGATTAACCCTGTTTGGATCTCGTCCTCGTCTGTTGTTGAACAGTATTTTCCTAGGAGGTATTCGAGGACGAACACCGGGATCGTGAATCCGACTTTTAGGTCTTTTACGAGGTCTTTTTTTACTACTCGACCTGGGAATAGGGTTATTAGTTTTTTATCGGTTTCGTCGAGTTGTGTTGTTTTCATTGCGGTTTTCCTCCTAGTACCATTCGTCTAGGCTTACTTTGAGTGTGACCTCGGTTTGGTCGAGTGTCTCTTCGTTGTCGCTGTCACATATCATTATTGTTGCCTTTGTGTCGCGTTTTGCTTCAGCATCATCGAGCTTCTTTAGTTCGATCCAGTAGCTTCGTGCCCCTGGCTCGATTATCGTGTCTTGTGATTTGAATAAGATGCTGCCATCTTCGGGGTTGATTACTTTGATGAAGATACTTCGGGAGAGTGTTTTTTCGTCTACTTTTCCTGTGAGGTCGGTTTGGGCTGGCGAGGAGATTTCTACTCTTTGTGATAGTGAGGTGATTTCTTGTATTGGTTTTAGGATTACTGGTGTCTTTCGTGCCTTTTTGGGCCACTCTATTATGATTGTTGGGATGATTAGTTCTTGTAGAGTTGCTCCGCCGTGAAAGAATCCAATTCCGCCGTATGTTTTGAATGCGTTGACGCTTCTTGGTATTATGCAGTCTAGGTCAGGGTTGCCTGATACTTTGGTCTTTAAGGCTGTTTTATGGGTTAATTCTTCTCCAACGATTGCTCTCCTTGATGCCCAGAGTATGTTTCCTTCTGGTTTTTCCTGGATTTCATCTGTTTCGGGGTTCCAGTGGAAGTATCCGTGGTCTGTTGTTATGATGATGGTTGTGTATCCTTTGTCTCTGAGTTTTCTTATGACGGTTGTGTAGCGTTCTAGGTTGTCTTCTGCTCCGAATATTTCGAGCTGCCCGTCGTGGCCTTGGAGGTCTATTTCTCGTCCGAATATGAATACGTGTTTGCCCAAGGCTTGGGTTTGGGGTTTTGATAAGAACTTGTCGATATCAAGAAGAGCTGAGTCTTTTAGCTTGTAGTTCTTCTTTAGCCATTCGAGTCTTCCGCTTTTTTCAGCTAGATTATTTGGATCGGGTGTTGATACGAGCCACTTGTTGTTCTGTATTTGGGGTTTGATAGTAAATGGCGCACCTGGTAAGGTGAACGCCATTCCGAGCTCTGTTATGGTGGGGATGGGTGCGATTGAGGGTTTTACTTTGGCTCGTGTTACAGGTTCAACTTTGTTGATTTTTTCCGCTAATCGTTGTCCAAGTTCGTATCTGAGTGCGTCGAGTATTAGAAATGCGGTCGTTTCTTTGTTTTTTATGTGGTTTTGTGTGAGTTCTCCTGGGTATGGGAGCTTTATTGATTCTAGTCCTTGGGCTGCTATCATTTCGGAGAATGTTTGATTGACATGGTCTAGGAATCTTGTGTAGTGTCTTTGGAGTGTCGCTCTGAATGTTAGGAGCTGTCCGGGTAGTTCTGTTTGGTTTATGAAGAGGTTTTCTGCTGCGTGGTCTATTTTCCATCCTGTTTGTGTGTACCAGTTTACTGCGTCTTGGGTTGTTTTCCAAGTTTTATGGGTGTCTTGGTTGTGGTGGAGGATTATCGCTGTTTCTGTGAGTTCCGCGAGTTTCCGCCATGGGATTAAATCGTCTACGTATCTTGGGTTTCCCCAGAAGGCTTCACTGTGTTCCTGATATTTTTTATTGTTTTGTTTAAGGTGGGTGATTATCTGGTTGAGTGGATGCTGGTTTATTTTCTGGGTTTCTTTTTGGAAGAAGATGGCTTCTGCTTGTCTTGACATCAGAGGTTTGGGTAGTGTTTGTTGGCTTTGGGCCCAGTATCTCAGGGAGGCGGTCTCGTCCGCCTGTTTGATTAGTTCTTGGAGTTTTGATACTAGGTCGATTCGTTTACTCCATCTGTGCAGTAGTTTTAGGGCTTTTTCTTTTTGCGGTTCTTCTATGGTTCTCTCTGTTTTTGGTGGTGGATCTTGGGGGTTTAGTTGAGTTGCTTCCGTGTAGAGCATATTAGCTAGGGCACGGGTCCTCCAAGTACTTGGATCTGTTTCTGTCGGGTTGGGTAGTCCTAGTTCTTCGGTGATTCTTCGGGTGAATAGGCTCTGTTTTTCTGGGGGCAGGCTGTTTGGGTCTTTGTTGGTTAGGGTCTCTAGGATTGTCTCGTTGTCTACTATTGTGTCTCTTACGGTTCCTGTGGTGAGTTCTCTCCAGTGTGATTTTGGTTTGTCTAGCCATTCTTTTACCAGTGTGGGTAGTTGGTCTTGGATTTCTTCCTGTGTTTCTCTTGTGATTGGTACTCCGTATTCTGCGAGTGCTTGTACTAGTGTGGTTTGGATTACTCTTGCGGCTTGGTGTTCGTATACTTTGAGGTATGTTAGTTCTTCTCTGGATTTAGGGAGGTATATGACTCGTGGTTCTTTCTCCGTGTTTTCTATTTTATATCGTGTTTTGAGCTCGTGTTCCTCCGCTATCCATAGTTGAAAATTATTTTCTGAGATGTTTTGGAGTATTTCACGCCAGTGGCTATTTGGATCCAACCATAATATGAAGTAGGTTTGATCTTGAAGTATTTCATTTATCTGTGATATTAGCCATTGCTTGAAACTATCTTGTTTCGTCATCCAAATTCCTCTTTTCCCACCATCCCGGTTGGGGTATTTTTCCCTCTCGACACCAACGTCTCTCATCAGACCTCCACCCAGCCCTTTCAGCGATAGCTCTCTCTACATCATTTTTAGACAATACATCCGACGCCAATAGCCCCGCTTTCTGCAAAGGGGCTATGTTCACCCTAACACCATCATTAACATCGGGAATGTAAGCCCTCTCCTGCTGATAGAACCCTTCACTTATATCGGCAGGAGGCGCCTTACCATCGATGGAGCACCACGAATCTAGAGGTTCATCCCCGATGAGTTCTCTTAGCTCTTTCGAGTCGAACCCCTCATTTATTACTCCTTGGAGCTTGGCGTCGAACTCCTCGAGCTCATCTATTAGCAGCTCAAGCTTCGTTCGTCTAGTAGTTTGTTCAGTATTAAGTAAACCGATAGTTTCGAATGTTCTGAGCTCAGCCGCGTATCCGTTTTTTAAGGGACCAACATATTGACTTCGAATTTTATGTAGAGTATCCCCATCCACTTTCTGACAATATACGAGACACGAAAATGCTGGCTGTATCCTTTGCTTCCTCCCACGTCTAGAACTTCCTTTTGGTGTGCTCTGGATCTGCCAAATTACAGGGCGTTTTTTATACTGACTTTGGTGATGTTCAAAGAAGTCATTAAAAAGCCACTCCTCAATAGACATATTCATGAGTTCTTTAAATTCACGTTCTACTCTCAGACTATCTTTCTCAAAATTCTCTTTAATTCTTTGACGTATTCTATCCAGTAATATTGGTTCGTTAGTACATTTAGTGAGAGGTATAATTCCATCTGGATCAGCCCAATCGGGTATAGGCTCACCAGCTTTTATCTGCTGAGGCCATCGATGGCCTAAAAAATGGAGAATGATTACGGATAATCGATCTTGTATAATTCTTTGTTCAGTAGAGATAGATCTCCAACCATGATTTTCAATCCCTTCCCTGAGAATCCAATAAATTGATATAGGATGTATCTTAGTTATCTGACTTATTTCTTCAATTAATGTTTCAGGAGGAATAGGGATAAGCGATCCAATATTATCCTCATTTTCAATTAGATCTTCATTAATTTCAGGTTGGATATTTTCGCCAGTTTCAAAGTATAAGCGAACACAATTTTTTAGTTCATCTAAATCGTTTTTATTTAAAATAGTTTTTAAAGGTTTATCGAATTTATTCATAATATACAAATATGAAACATCAACAATATTCAAATTCATATCATATCCTTCTACTATTGGATAATTACTAACTGGCATACCAGCTTCATTTATTATAAATGATATATCTTCATCTTCTAAACCATATAGTTTGAATATCGTATTTTCTAAATAACCTTCGATAATATGCAATAACACCATATATTCAATATTTTTTAAATAATCATAATTAACACTCATTAATTTTTCGTATTCAAAAGTTTTTTCAAGCGGATCCAAAATTATTATTTCTTTTTTAAGTTCAATACACTTATTTTCTAAATCACTCAATACTGGTATTATTTGTTGAGGATAAGGAATCCTCAGTACAGCTCCTTCAAACATTTGTAAATTTTGTGCTATTGCTCTTGTCATAACACTAGAAAATCTACAATTTAGTATCGATAAAATCGCATTATTGTTTTTCTTAGGAAAAACCCCTGAGGTGGCTCTTGCTGAAAAAATAGTACCCTTTTCTAATTTCCTTAATCCTAATGAACCACTGGCTATCCCTGAATAAACATATCCCGGTTTAAAATAATACTGAGTGTTTTGAACACGTGGACTTGGTGTGGCTTTTATTCTCGAACCATCATATTCCCAATCAACTATCCAAAACTGAAAACCATACCATTTACCATAACCACCACCTTTCTCAAAGGGAACCCAGCGTTTATTTTTATCACTTTTCCATGAATCCAAATTGGTTTCCCAATTAAATCTAACGAATCTTTTGTCATTAGAAGTTTGTAATCCAGTAACTATATCTGACTCATCTCTTATCGTTTTACCTTTTAATAAGGTGAAAAACTTTTCATTTAACCAATAACATAAAGGTGACTCAGGAATAGAAAGGAAGTTTTCTTGTTTAACTTTATATATCTTTCTTTGATTTTTTTTAATTATTTGTTTTAGTAATTTCTCTTTAGCCTCTGCATTTTTTGCACCAATTAATTGAATAGCAGTTAAATAATGATCTTTTTCCTTACTATTACGAATAGTAAATAAAGCTACGTTAACAACTTCACCAGATATTTCATTAAATGCACCTGTACCTAGCTGTGAAATTATTTCAATATCAAAGTTATTAAGTAATGTTTTCCTCATCATAGAATAATATTTTAAAAACATCCAAGACTGTTGAGTAACCGTACTTATATATCCATTATTTTTTACTAAACTGATACACCTAATTATAAAACATGCATATAAATCACTTCTTCCTTCATAATAAAATTCTCTAATATATTTTCTTAAGTTCTCTCCAAAATTACCAGACCCCATATACGGTGGGTTTGTAGCAACTACATCATATTTATTAGATAATATATCTATTAGTCTCAGTCCTTTATTTACAGATTGTCCAAAAAATGCTTGAGATGCATCAGAAGATGTTGCTTCTTTATTGAAGTGCTCTCTAAGCTGTGTAATTACATTTTCTCGCCATGAATCCATGCTAGTGAATCCATTAGTCCAAAGTGTCATCTGAATACCATAATCTGTTTTCAAACCATTAAAGGCCCGTTCTAAGGGCTCCTCGAATTTTAATAATGAGCCAATCTCATCTACATTTTCTAGTGATTCAAATATTGATACCAGTGCCGATCTTAACGGTCTGTCCTCTGGATGTTTCCGTAGAAACTCTTCAAGATGATCTCTGCCCTTGGGCAGTCGAATATTTGTCGCAATAAAATGATCGTGGAAGCCAGTTAGTACAGCAGTATCGAGTAAGGGAGCCCTCGCTTTAGCCTTCATCCAAATAACAGCTACGCTGATCTGAATTGCTCTTTCATCTATGTCGATGCCAAAGAGGTTATTATTAAGGATAGATGCACAAATCTCTAAAGGATCTATAAGCTCAGCTTCTTCAAAATATAAATCGTAAAAGAGATCGAAAGCCTCAAGTAGAAAATGCCCCGAGCCACATGCAGGGTCCAAAAATGTTATCTCAGAAACCGGCTTCAGATCCATTGAAATTTTGTCAGTGGCCCTCATGTAGTAATCCCATTTCTTGTAGATGTTTGACTCCGGATGCATGCAACTCCACAAAGCTCCCAAGCTGTTATGGACAAGAAATTTCACCATGTACGGTTCAGTGTAGATGCACGTCACTGGTATGATGTCCTTTCCCTCAATCTTCACTTTCTCTGTCCTAACCCGTTCAAAAATTATGTTTTTCTCATCTTCATTCCAGTACTGGTACGCCCATCCAAACGAATCCGGAGCCATGAATACCTCATCAGAAGCAAAGTTACCGTTAACTGACTCTCTCCCCGAGAGCATCGAGACCAACCTCTTAACAATACTCACTGACGGTCTGAGGGCTATGGCTGGGGACTCGGGGTTGAAGAGAGTGGGGAGATCGTGGGCTCTCCACTCGAACTCTTGAAAGAGAACGGCATAAAGACCGTCATCCTCCCCCGCACATAGCTCCGGGTGACGTATGGCGAGGCGGTTATGTTGGAGACTGCGTCCACCGTAAATATCTTTCTGGAGGATTACTTCGTCTATGATACTCCTAGCTTCCATGCATCGGAGGGCGAAGAGTCGGTTGAACCAGGTGTAGGCAGACTCTTGGATGAATTCCTCTACTGCATCTGCTCGACTCACTCCGATATCCTCACGATATTTTATGTAAGCGTCAACTGTTCTACGTGCCTTATTATCGGTCTCTGAGAGCTGAGGGAGCTCTTCCAGGGGTTTGGCTGGTCGGTTCCTCCAGACTCCAAGCTGGTTCAATCGTTGCTCTAGGTCACCTACATGCCAGATACCTCGATCATCATAATAGCCCTCAAGGAGATGACGGATACCAAGAACTAATTTACTCAGTACCTTACGCAACTCAGCGTCCATGATTAAACCAGCTCCACGTCCTTACCAGACTTTAGGAGCTCCTTAACCTTGGAATCAAGTTTATCCATCAACTTTTCCCATTCATCAACATCGCTAATTCTACTCCGCAGGAAATAGCTCTGAACACGCACCTGCTCCACAGGCTTCTGAGGAGGTGGAGGCGGCCTTTTCTCAGCTAGTTTCTGTTTAATCCTCAACTCTAGGCTGAAAATCAATCTATTTGCATCAGTTGGTAAATTAGCTATCTCGGCAAGTCCAGTTATTGATTCAAGGTTATCCAGCCAGTCATTCAAAGGTTTAGCAAGTTCATCCTCAAGTTCTTGGTCGAGCCCAGCCACACTGAGCGTTTCGGAAATACTAGCTATTGCATCCAGAACTTTCTTCTTAGCCTCTTCTTTCCAACTATTCTTTAAACTATTTAACTCGAACTCAGCTTGAGATCTATAACCCTGAAGCTCCTTCCATACATTAGAATCTGCAACTCGAGCTGCCTTGTAGGCGCCATCAAACTCATCGAGGAACAGCCTACAATTTCCATCCTTAGGTAGTTGATACTTAACAAAACCGAGTTCACGCCAAAAAGAATGCATATTAACAAAGATTGAACCCGATTTCTCCTGAAAATCAGCTAGAGCCCGAATAGAGATCACACCAACATTAATCTCATCCCTATTAGCATGAATCTCGTTTACACGGCTAATCGGATTTGTAAGATCCAATATCGTTTCAATAGTGGATTTACCTTTCTCAAACTCTGGTGGAACAGGAAACTTGGCCCCATTGGCCCAGAGCTCCACCTGCCGAGCCTTCTGTAGAACCTCATCACTCAGAGATTCGAATTCCGTGGACAACGCAACAGAGGTCTCATCGATATCCCGTGACCCCTTAAGCGTAATCAACAGAGAACGAACATCTATCAAAGTCTGATGATCGACATCAACATCCTCTATCACAAGCTCAACCTTGACAAACTCACGAATATTACGTAAAGCTGCCTGAAGCTCACGATCAATCGGATTCCGATACGGCTTCTTACCAATCAGCAGACTCATATCCCCAGAGCGAACAAGTGCCGCAACCCCAGTCCTAACAACGCCGTCCTGCCAGCCATACGGAGGCGTAGAGAAATGATCAACAAAATCTTTCCCGAGGGTCCTCAATTGGCGCTGCTTCCTGGTTGACAGGAAGATTCTGATCTCGCTCAGCAAGGGAGACTGAGCGTTAATCTGACCGCTCTTATCGAATAACTGTAGCTGAACCACCTCAGCCGGAAGAGACTTCCTACCGTTAAGAATGTCAATGATCGCCTGCTGCTCCTTTGACAACCGAACTGGCACCTTATCGTATTTCGAATAGATTTTAGGCCAATACTCTGCAATCTCGGCTCTAAGAGTGTCCTGAACAGTCTGATTCGGCTTAGACACGACCTGATGGCTTGAACCCCTGAAAATAACGTGTGAACGCCTCAAGCCCTCATTGATCTTAGATCTAACACCGTCAGCAAGTTTCTTGAGATCCTTGGCCTCTCGTTCAGTGGCAAGAGTTCGCTCTTCCTGAGACCGGTTAACATCACCCTTCCAATTATCTATAACATCCTTCATGGCGATATACCGGAGAAGCTCCTGGTCAAACCCAGGGACGCTGTCACTCAGAAGGAAGATGGTATATTTATTCTCATCGTAGAGGCTCTCATTCTCGATCTCAACGAGTTTCTTCCCGGCAATCAATTGTAAAGGCGAATAAACCCGTACCTCCACATCTCCCCGGCGGTTCACGAGAGAATCATCGAAATACGTCTTTACACTGAACTCATTTCCAAGATAGGGTACAGTACTGAAACCTATACCTTGACTGGCAAAACCCCCCATGGCCTCCGCCTTGTACTGGAACCTATTGAGCTGGGCCTCGGAGGTTCTAACAGCCTCTTCAAAATTCCTTCTCTCCCCCGTGAGGTACTCGTATTCACCGCCAATAACGGCGACCAGCTTAGCCTCAACAAGTTTTTCAAGCTCAGGCTGAATCAACGAAACCAGTCGAGGCAGATCATCATCAGTCGATTGAAGCAATAATCGAGCAATATTATCAATAGTACGGGGAATATACGGAACCTCACCAATGAGGTACAGAACCTCAGCCACTCTCTGAGTAAGAAGCCCCCCATCATGTATTGTCTCTGTTATCCTACCTAACTCACGCCTTACATCAGGAGGAACCTCAGCGTCACCCGCCAAGTTAGCATAAATCTCATCAAAAGAAACCAGCTCCCCGACACCAAGATCCAGATACTGCCTCCTACCAGAGCTAATGACGTCTTGAGTAACAGCAAGCAACGTCCGAGTAGAACCAGATAACTGCTCCCCTCGACCACCATGACTACGCAGACTCTTCACGAGGTCAGGAATAAGGTGAATGTGATAAGGCATGAAAGGATAAAACATAACGAAGTTATCCTCATCACACGAAGGAAGTTTCTGCCCCGAGTTCTTGAGCTCACCTAAATCACGAAGAATACCTGAATTACGATTATACACCGACTTGATCTCATCGACCCCAGAGATCGTCTTCTTGAAGATTCTCTCCTTAAGAACCTCTTCAATGTTCTCAGTAGTCAAAGGACACTTATACCTAAATCGGCTCTCAATCTTCTTCATATCAGCCTGCAAAGCCCGAGCATTCTGGTAAACCGATCCAATATCTTCGTGTGTCGTGATAACGAACCATATCTTGCCCCTGGCCTCCTTGGCGGCCTCCTCAACAAGAGCCTGCAACTGATAAAGTCTTTCAGACTCGTCCTCTATCCATTGCCCCGTCTCGTCTAAAACAAAGACCATTCTGCAGGATTTGTTTAACTCTTTCTGACGCTCTTCAATGTCCTGAAGTAATGTCTGAACAAGAAATTGTATATTGAATAGCTGACCCTGTTCAGCTGTCCTTAGAGCGTTAAATATATCCTCTTCGCAGGTGAAAACATCTGGTATTGTCTCACAAATTGCTTGGTTAAGCTGTCTCTGATAAAACGAGAGATTAGTCCTGATATCCTCCCAGTCTCGACCCGTCTTCTCTTCTATCTTAGAATAAAGATCTAGTAATTTTCCACGCTTATCTAACTCACTTTCAATGACACTCGAATATAGTAAATTTGAGCTATATCCTTTAGACTGATGGAACTGTGATAATAGTAGCCGTGCCAGATGCGTCGTTTTACTATCGGTCAACGAGTTAATGTTGAAGGCCATTACCTGTGTATCACATTGCTTCATACGGGAGAGATGGCGTTTAATCGACCCCGTTCTTATGCTATCAGGATCCAGTCTAGACGGGAATAATTCAACGGCATTTATCCCTTGGATCTGACGATTTTCTGTTAGTAAACCAATGATTTTTGCCAGATACGACTTTCCTGAACCAAAGTATCCAGAGATCCAGACCCCGATCTTTCCAGTCTCAGAGTAAAATGTATCAGTATAATGTTCTAGAAAATTCTCCAGATATTCTTCGATCTTTGGCGTTACAACGTAACTGTTCAATTCTTGTGCGAGTTTAGCCTCGTTGGCCAACTCGCCTACCTTGATAACGGGCTCAATTTTTTCTTGGATTTTTGTCGCAAATACTTCCTTAATCAGCATCTCCCTCACTCTCTCAGATTAGGTCTCCTCTATACATGAACTCCTCAACCGAGTTCAGGAACTTGTAAGCTCTCGGTTCTGTTAGAGAACCTGGAATGAATAATATAATCGGTATAGAAAGTGTATCTCTTCTCTCAATCATTGACTGAACTAGGGCTCGAGGCGTCGAAGCAGGAAAAAGAGCACCCAGACGTGTAAGATAAATGACTAATTTTTCTGTCTCGTTATATTTTGAGCATAATTCGAATATTTTATCAAGTATAGCATTTATCCAGATATTTCCCAATTCAGATTCAGGGTTTGCCCCGGGCATTGGGTTCTCAATCATATTTACGATATGATCGACGCCAAGACCTTCCACTTCATCCGTCGTAAGCTCAAGTACATCTATCTCCTCAAACCGATAACCACTGATGGTGTTGGATTGGATCCTCCACTCATTGACCGCATTTTCCTCCATCTCAGGTGAAACTATTATACCTAAAACTGGAATCCCAGTCATCCTACCAATGTTATCGTACTGTTCAGTAACACGTTCTATTGCTCTGTGAACCTTGTCTCGCCAATCATCCATCAAATTTCACACCCCATGTTCTCTTATCAGATCTAATATCACAGTCGATCCTGATTTCTCGAACCCGATCCATCCCAACATAGATAATCTACTCAGAGCATAAGAAATATTAGATTCATCAAAAAGAAACATACGCCAATCAGGAGCATCAATTATCTGTTTTCCCCTGTAACCTTCATCCCATAAAACGCAGAGGAGATGGAAAACAGCTTCATCGGATATTGATGGCTGTTGGATACTCCTATTTTTATTTCCTTTAATTAAACCAAATGCAGTCAATGAACGGATAGTATTCTGAGCCAATTTTCTTTTCGTGCTTTCACGCCAATGAGTGACTTCAATAAAATCCTCAGATATTTCCTCTAAATATTCTCTAACATCATTAGACTCGATTGAAATTGTTTTACTATCCCAAATCGACCAAAGCCGCTCCGTAATGAACATGAACGTAAACCGGTCCCTCAGAACATAATAGAGATACGCAAGCGACAGAAACTCGATAGAGTCTTTTCCCCCACTAATAGACTCCTTTAACCTTCGAATGACCCATTCATTCCCATGCTTAAAATAGCGCTTAAAAACATGATTCCAAATCGTTCGACGCGTATGATAGGAAGTGTGTGGAAGGATTTGACCATGAACCATCGCATCACGAAAATCACGAATATTAACTCCCTCTCTATATGCCTGCAAGATTAAATACGATTCATCAATCAAAGGCCCTTTAGAACTAAGCGTAGAAGATAACACGCCAACATCACGAATATGGCTTAACGAGTCATCCATACAGTAGTATAGTATCCTTCAGCTCAAAATTAATTTTGGGTAAGATTTTTAAAATCATGTTCTGTGATTTTTCTATTAGTTTGGACAAACCACCCCCACCGCTTATTAGGATCCCTATCTTTGAACGAGTCAAGCCTTTTCCTTAAACTTCCGTCAAGCCGAGTGGGGAACTCTGGATAAACGACGGTGTTGATCAGCTTGAAAACCCAAGGATATTTTTCAGGATCCCTTACTTTAGGATGTTTAAGGTATGTCGGGTTTGAAGACACTTGACCATGAGCCACCACACCCTTTTTCGAGAGATAGAAACAAACCCAGTCACCTGGTTTAACGCTTTTTCGCCCAGGGGTTTTCTCCCCAAAAGCCCAGATGTTTTCCTCAACAATTAATCTTTGAAGCGCCCCAGGGTCTTTGAAAGGGATCAACCAATAATTCACACCAGTAGTCATATAGGTCGAAGTTCTACGCCGAACCTTTCTTTTATCATCAGACATTGAGATGGAGAGTTTGCCAAGTTGATTTCGGATATACCTCTCAAGGTTCTCTTTAGAAGCTCGAAAACCACTGATATCCTCGATTTTCCTATTTAAAATCTCCATGAACTCCATGTTGTTTTCATTAACGATAAGGCTCCAAGCTCTAGGGAAAGCGTCTTCAAGAGTTCTCCTTTTCCTCATTTCCTTAAAAGTCTGAGAGGCAATGTCCACCGCTTTGTTTGATAATATATTTTCCTTGTTAAGGTAGTTGAATATTTTTTCAGAGAATCTTGATAAATCATCTCGTGATATGTCTAGAGAATCAAATTTTCTTTCTTCCCAACTTGCCTCCTGTAAAGGTAGGTAAAACCACCAAGTAGTACCATTCGTTAATACCGCCAACCTGATGCCCTGCATGAAGGCATAAGTCAACAACTGTTCCTGATGATCGCTCAAATCTTCGTCTGACCTCTTCACCTCGATAAAGACTCTGGGTTTACCTTCATCACATAAAGCGTAATCAACTTTCTTTCCACCAATCGAAAATTCAGGAACGACTTCTCTCGAACTAAAAATATCCCATCCCAGCAACGAAAATAGCCTAAGAATGACTGTCTGTTTCAGGGTTGCTTCATCTACGCTCGTTAATTCATCTATCTTGATTGTGTTAAGGAAATCAGTGATCGAGCTTGACAATTCAATCAGATAAAGTAACAGATTTATGTTTAAGATACTTTCGCGTTCTTCTCCATAATAAAACAATAGATTTATATTTGTTATAGTATGTTTTGTATTTGGTGACCTTTATTATCTAAAACACATGCTGACAAGATTAGAGAGGCAATACATGAATTGGGCGAAGCTTCTCCTAACGAGTTCATGGCCTGGATCAGGATGCATTACCCTGACGATCCTGTGAACCCAAGCTCATATAGAGCAGATATAATCGGTTGCAGCGTTAACCATAGCTCATCTCATCATTACCCAAACATGCCAAAATTTCTCTGGTTTATCGAAGAGACCAAGAAATATAGATTAGCGAGGGAGGATGAAACAGAATTCGACTACAAGGTTACTCCAGTACCTACAAGCGATCCTGAAAAAACGGAAATAATTGACGGCGTCCATGTATCCGAATTAAGCATCACTGGACAGCTCTACATACCAGCTGAGATCCGAGAACAACTCGGTCTCCAATCTGGCGATAAAGTAGGGTTCATAGTAAGTGAAAGTGGCTCTGTGGAAATAAGGAAAGTAAGACTAAGGCTTTCATTCGAGTGAGGGTGCATGGAAATTGGTTGAGATCGCTTTCTGTGTCAAGGGTCATCCACCGAAGAAAATATCTGAAAAATCAATGTGGTCCATAGATAACCAGGCTCCACTACTTATCGAATTAAGGAAACAAGCTCTCGAGGCAAGAAACAGGGCAGGTCTTGATGAGCCATTAAAAACAAAACTATCCTTAGAACTGAAACTATTCGGTTCAGAGAAAGAACTTAACGAAATTGGTGATCTTGACAACCTATTATCAGGAGTGTGTGACGCCCTCCAACCAAAACCAAACAATCCAGAACTGGTGCCAAGTGAGATCCACAATTCACCTGAATATGAGGACGTATCTCCCGAAAAAGCGATCTTATTCGAAAACGATTCCAACATCTACAAACTATATGCCGAGAAAAGAAACTCAAAACACGAAAAATACTACGCAGTCACAGTAAAACCTATTGAAGTAAATGTTCCAGACGCTAACCAACAAACACCTGATCCCTTTATCGAGGACATCCAGTATTGGGCTGCAAAATACGATGAAGACCATCCCTGGTGGACAACCGAGGAACAGAGAATCGGCGAACTCATCAGAACAAACAACGAATTTGGACTGGACACCCTTAAAGAAATTGTGCACTGGAAGTTCTACACCCTCCCAGGAAGACAAAAACGAGTAAACAACCTACTAGCACAATACTCCGATAAACAAATCAGAGAGATAACAAGAAAAGCGTTCAAACAAAAAACTGACCTAGAACGAATAAAGACGTTAAGAACCATAAAAGGAGTAGGAGTAGCACTAGCAAGCACCATACTAACCATGTACGACCCAAAGCAATACTGCATCTATGACATACACGTAATGAGAGAAGTATACGGCCAAGAACCAAAACACATGTTCACAAGCAACAGACACTATCTCCAACTACTCAAAGACCTGAGAAAAAACGCCCAGAAACATAACTTGCCTGTAAGAACAATTGAAAAAGCATACTTCAAGAAAAACTTAGGTTAACCATTGCGCGTGCGTAGCATTTTTCTGACCCAGTCAGAAGTCAATGCTTGGTCTGTGTACTGTTTTTGATAATATTTTATGGTAATAGGGATGTTTTCCCAAAAGTTGATGTTCTCCTCTTCCATATCTGCCAAATCGACGAATGAGAACTTCGACATTGTTTTCCTCATTGTCTGAGTACCCGTACCAGTGTCTGACTTTAATCTGGTCAAGAGGATGAATCTTGATCCCATCAATTAATGCGTTAAGGCAGAAATCTATGTCTTCTCCTGCTGCTTCTTTGAAATCGGTTGAAAATAATTTCCCGCTCTCAAAGTATGATTCA
>Ga0307378_10002735_pt1 | contig 26509 bp, 25 predicted proteins | sample UN1MG_FD_202238 | JGI IMG/M metagenome (GOLD analysis project Ga0307378, IMG submission 202238) | Soil microbial communities from Risofladan, Vaasa, Finland - UN-1 | ecosystem: Environmental > Terrestrial > Soil > Coastal area > Acid sulfate soil | place: Finland: Risofladan, Vaasa | collected...
GGAGTAGAAACTATCCCATTTTATTATTGGACAGGAAGCCCCTTTTCTAAAAACCTAACAACCCATAACTGGGAAAAGACATTTTTGATATTTGGCCTAAACAAATCAAACGATTTTAAGACTCTCCCCGCTATTCATAATCATTACTCAACAAAATATACATTCCGCTTTATCCCAGTATCCATATCCTTTCTCCTCGCCTTTTTTATAAGTATATTCTTGATAAGATGGAAAGGAATATTCAAGATGATTGGGATATTAGTATTCATCTCCTCACTACTTTTCCTGATTAATTATCATCCCTTAAGATCAACCCTGTTTACACAATATAACGGTGATCAGGCTATGCTCCCGTATCAAGAAGTGATAGATGATGTAAATCATAAAGATGGTTTAATTTTTTGGTCACAGCATAAAGATAATAAAATAGATAAAAAAATTGGCCCCATAATCATAAAAGACGGTTTCAAACCAAGAGATCTTATTCTGTCGAAAAACTATACAGGATTTTTAATAACACCGGATAAGTATGAACTGACTAAAACGGGAAATGAGTGGGATAAAATCCTTTTGGAATACTGTTCTAACCAAAGAAAAAGTCCCATCTGGCAGATTGGAGGATTCCATCTAAACGGAAGCTCTCTTGAAAAGATTGATACGGTACAAACAGTCTTCCTCCTTGAAAAAAGAGATAAAATATCTCTTCTTGCGGCACTAAAAAGAGGAAGGACTTATACCCGTATTTTAAATAACAAAATAGGTCTATCTTTAAACCTATTTTCTGTTTCAGACCCAAAAACAGAAATATATGGAATCATGGGGGAAGAGATCAGTCTAAAAGTTTCTCCACTAATAAAGATAAGTGTAGTGACCTTGAAAAAAAATGATCAAGAAATTAGCGTAAATCTTATCAGGTCTGGAAATATCATATCGACTTTTAAGGGACAAAGTCCCCTCAATATCACTTATCAAGATGATTATTTCAAAGAAGGGGAAAAGGTCTATTACCGTTTAGAGATCTCAGGAGATGATCACTCTCGGATTATAACAAATCCAATATTTGTTAAATTTTATTCAGCCACAGAATAATATTATAAATCGGCATATGATAAAAAAATCAATCAAAAACTTTTTTCTTTTACTTATCATTTGCCTGATTTTTGCCTTTCTCATTTTTTATATAACCTACTTAATTGAAAATTTTCACAAATATTCCACGGATTACTACGAGCCTAAAGATACTGAAAGGTATGAATGGTTGAAAAAAAAGGGTATTAGATCAATGATAACAATTAGTTACCAATAACTTAGAGATTTCAGGAGATCTTTATACTCAGATTATAACAAATCCAATATTTGTTTAATTTTATTCATCCACAGAATAAATATGGCAAGTTTGCGTAGAGTAAAAAAATCAATCAAAACCTTTTTTGTTTTATTTATCGTCTGTTTAATTTTTGCTTTTTTCTTTTTTTATGCTGGTAAACTGATTAATAGAACCTCCTCAAAAAACTCATCTCAATATAAAGAACTCAAAAAAGACTATAAAAAATATAAACAGATGGAAAAAGAAGAAAAAAGAAAGAAGGTATTCAATCAATGATAATAGCTATTCACCAGCCCCAACATCTCCCATGGCTCGGTTATTTGGATAAGATCGATAAGGCAAATATCTTTATCCTGCTTGATAATGTCCAATATAAAAAGAATGAATGGGTAAATAGAAACAAGATAAAAACTGTAAGCGGTTCTCAGTGGATAACCGTACCCGTATCCTACAGCCATCCAGAAAAGATTAATAATGTAAGGATAGATAATAAGACAAACTGGGGGAAAAAACACCTTCATGCCTTAATAACCAATTATTCAAAGTCTGATTACTTTAAAAAACATCTCCCCTTTTTTGAAGATGTCTATTCTCGAAAATGGGAATATCTCTCTTCCCTTAATCTTCATATCATTGAATATCTCATCAAGGCATTTAATATCAAAACAGAGCTTGTATTAGCATCAGATTTTGAGCTCAGCGAAGAACCCACAGAACGACTAATTGACATCTGCAAGACTCTAAAAGGAGATGTCTATTTATCAGGCGCTCATGGTCGAAATTATCTCAATACTGAAAGGTTTAAAGAAGAAAATATAAGGGTTGTTTTTCAAGATTTCAAACACCCTGTATATAAACAGTTGTATGGCGAGTTTCTGACTCTTATGTCATCGATTGATCTTCTCTTTAATCATGGCCCTCAATCAATTAAAATTTTAAGAAGCTATAATAAAGAAAGCATAGAGTTTAAATCTCATATTAAGGAGTAAAAAATGAATATACTCGCTCTTGGTGCTCATCCTGATGATTTAGAATACGGTTGTGGAGGAACCTTAATCAAATATAGCACGGCAGGACACAACGTCTATCTTATTATGAGCGAAGGAGAAATGGGCGGCAAAGGAAACATCAGAAAGGCTGAGCAAATGAAGTCTGCTAAGATCATCAATGTGAAAAAGGTCTTCTGGGGAGGATTTAAAGACACCAAGATGCAAATAAATAAATATGTGATATCAAAGATTGAAAGAATACTGAGTCAAATAGAGCCAGACTTTATATTTACGCCTTATTTTGATGACACACATCAAGACCATAGAAATTTATCCCGGGCTACTATCTCAGCCACCAGATATATTCGAAATGTGCTTTTTTATGAAGCCCCAACAACACAAAATTTTACTCCAAATGTGTATGTTGATATCAGCACAGTTTTTGATGGAAAAATCTCAACTCTCAAAACCCACGAATCACAGGTAAACAAGACCAATATAGAGGGACTAAATATTATAGAGATTGCTACATCCACCGCAACTTTTAGAGGGGTTCAGGCAAGGGTAAAATATGCTGAGGGCTTTAATTCCCTCCGTTTATTTATTAATATTTAAAGATCTTTATTTATGAAAGAATCTATTATTCCTCACTCAAGACCAACTCTCTCAGAAACAGATATTCAAGTTGTCTCGCAAGTATTGAAATCAGGAAATATTGCTCAGGGAGAGCATGTTGGTAATTTTGAAAAGAGTCTCTCTACGTTTATCGGACATAAGGGAGGCGTGGCTACAAATTCTGGAAGCTCTGCCTTGCATCTGGCCTTACTGGCTCTTAAGATATCAAAAGGCGATGAAGTGGCCCTTCCAAGTTTCGTATGCACCGCACCTCTAAATGCTATTAAATATGTAGGCGCAATGCCTCTTTTGATTGATATAAACCACGAAACAATGAATATGGATTTTGCTAATCTCAAAAGAAAAATAAACCCTGAAACCAAGGCAATCATCCTTCCCCATATGTTCGGGCTGCCTGCAGATCTTGATGAAATCATGGAATTTGACACACCTCTCATAGAAGACTGCGCCCATTCCTTAGGGGCCAAATACGTTGATGAAAGGGTCGGCAGTTTCGGCATCTTATCCATATTCTCATTCTATGCCACAAAGATGATATCGACAGGAGAGGGAGGAATGATAACCTCCGCGTCTTTAGACTTAGTAGAAAATATCAAAGACCTCAGAGAATATGATAAGAAGGAAGAGTGGAAGGTTCGTTATAACTACAAAATGACAGATTTTCAAGCAGCCATGGGTTTAAGCCAAATTTCCAAACTCCCGGAGTTTGTTCAAAAGAGAAGAGCAATAGCGAAACTCTACAACCAAGAATTTAAAGACCTTCCTATTGAGACGCCTAAAGAATATGACGACCGAAGTCATGTCTTTTACAGATATATCATTAAGGTGGATAAAAATCTTCTGGGAATAAGAAAAAGATTAATGGATGAGGGTATTATATGCGAAAGACCTGTTTACAAGCCACTGCACCAATATCTCGATAATACAGAATGTCTCAGCGCACAAAGGACATGGAACAGAAGTCTCTCCATACCAATCTATCCTTCTCTAACAGATAATGAAATTGAAAGAATCATTTCTTCGGTTAAGAAGATATTTTTATGAACCTGAAAACAACCCTTGGAAAGATTTTTTATATCTTAGTCCTGTTGGCTCTTCTCTTTCTGATTTCACCCATTGGAAAGGAACTCTGTTGCCGAACAGGGGTTAGGTGGTTATATATCGTTCTTGTTTCTTTCTCCCTCTCTTATTTTCTCGTTCCCATCATAAGTTATATAGCCTTAAAAAAACAAATCCTAGATTATCCTGATCAAAGAAAAGTTCATAACGCCCCCACACCTCTCCTTGGAGGAATTGCAGTATACGTGGCGTTCTTTTTTGCAATATTTTCCAACTTTATATTCTCTGCGGAGGTCAAAGGAATAATCATAGCTGGAACCATTATACTGATAATAGGGACTTTAGATGATATCAATAGAGGAGGGATTTCTGCAAAAATAAAGCTCGCCGTACAACTACTGGCTGTATTTGTTGTTATAAAATCGGGTGTCTCTCTGATTTTATTTCATGAGACTTCTCTTTTGGGAAAAATGGGAAATATATTTTTGACAATCTTTTGGATTGTGGGGCTTACCAATGCCATGAATTTCTTTGATGGGATGGATGGCCTGGCTACTGGCTTAAGTGCTATTATCGCCTCTTTCTTGGGTATTGTGGCCTTTCAGACAAATCAACCCTTTTTTGGGTGGCTCGCAGGGGGAATTTTTGGAGCATGTCTTGGATTTTTGCCATATAATTTTAAACTCAAAAAACCAGCAAGTATATTTTTAGGAGACTCAGGCAGCACCTTTTTAGGCTTTACCTTAGCATGCCTTGCTATACTTGGAGAATGGTCTGATCTTAACCCTATTGTATCTTTGACTGCTCCTCTCCTTATATTTGGAGTCCTGATTTTTGATATGAGTTATATAACAGTTACGAGACTGCTCACAAATAAAATAAAAAACTTCAATGACTTTATCGAATATGTAGGAAAAGACCATCTCCACCACAGGCTGGAGGCCCTTTTTAGGAGCAAGAACAAAACCGTTATATCGATATATTTTCTAAGCATTGCCTTAGGACTCACAGCCATTGTTCTTCGGTATGCCAGAACTGTCGATGCATTTATCCTCATCCTCCAGGCGATCATTATCCTCTTTATCGTAACAATACTGGAGCGAAGAGGAAATGAATTGGAGCGAAGGGCAAACAGAAGGGGATAAATATAAGGATTCTTTTCAAAAACCGCTAACCCCTTCTCTTTCAGACTATTAATCTCCTATTCCTTTCAATCATCATATCCTCTCCATACCTTTTTCCTGCCCATAAAAAAATATCGCATATCATAAATCATATTTTTACACCACTTCACCCCGTCTCAAACAATCCCACATCATCCATAACTTTCCATAATTCAGTGTATTAAATAGGAGTTATTTTTGTCTTTAGTGCCTTTATTCTTTTAATTTTTAGTTAAAGATAACTTAAAAATTTCCGATAAAATATAAATGGTATAGTAAAAAAATCTTTCAGATCTATAATATCTTTGGATAAAGAATAACCATTTATGAACGATATGAAAAGACATCTCAAGGTTGATAACGAGCTTATCATTGTATTCTTATTAGTAGTCATCATCGGATTAATCTACTTCCTCGTACCTCATCAGAAGGTATTCCTTAATTTCTTCTATATCCCCGTTCTTTTAGGGTCATATCTCTTCGGAAAGAAACACGGAACATACTCTGCTTTTTTATCTGTTCTTATGGTCTTTTCTATAGCCTATTTTATCCCAGAGACATTCACAGATAAAAACAATATCAGTATGAGTCTCTCTAAGTGGTTGGATATTACGACATGGGGTTGTTTTCTTATCATCGTTGGCTACTTAATGGGTGCCCTTTATGAAAAAAAGGAGAAATATAACAGAGAGATCAAAAAGACATATCAGGGAATTATCACCATGCTCTCACTTATCTTAGATTCTGTGGATCAATACACCCAGAACCACTCCATTCGTGTTGCGAAATATTCTGAAAAGATAGCAAAGGAGGCAGGGCTGTCGAACTCTGAGATTGAGGATATAAAAATCGCTTCCCTCCTTCATGACCTTGGGAAGATCGGTGTAAGCGCAGAGATTCTCCATAAGATAGGGAAGCTTTCAGACGAAGAGAAAAAAGAAATAACCGGCCACACAGGAAATGCAAAAGATATATTAGAGCCCATTGGCGGGCGAGTGTTAAGAATTCTTCCCCTCATCATCAACCACCATGAAAGACAGGATGGAAATGGCTATAATGGACTTTTAGGCGATTCTGTTCCCATGGGTGCCAAGATCATCGCTGTGGCAGATGTCTATGATGCCCTCACTGCTGATAGACCCTACAGAAAGGCCCTCTCACCCTTAGAGGTAAAGGAGGAGATTGTTAAAGGCTCGGGCACACACTTCGACCCAGAGGTTGTAAAGTATTTTGAGAATGTCTTCCCAACACTCGAGATAGAGGAGCCTGCCCTTACCTAAAAAATAATAGAAAATAAAATGATTAATACTTCTGAGTAAGAGCTAAAAGCCACGGCGCATCATTCTTAAGGGGATTATTTATTAAATCGCTGTTATAATTAATCTTTGAATCTCCACCTCCAGCAGTAAAAAACCGAGCTGGCTCGAATGCATCATCAGCATTTAAGGGTATGCCGTCCAAACCGTCGATATCAGCAACAATGATGGAACCATTAATCGTCCCAGTCCCAGCCCCATATCTGATAAAATTTCCGCGTCCCACCACTAAAATCACACCATTATAATTAAAGTCTCCTCGAAATGTCAGCGTGTCAGTCACAACCAATATCCCATGACCTGACTTGGAATTGACAGAGTTCGAATCAAAGCTTCCGTCGATAAAGACAACTGATGGGTTATCTTCTGTTCCAAGATTAAAACCAGGGTCACTGGTAGAGGTAAAATCTGCGTGGGCTTTCATAATCTCAAGAATATTGTGGAGGTTCTCGATGCTGTCAAGACCAGCTTGGCTAATGGCGCCAGGGTTCGCTGCGACAGAAGGGATGACCTGTCCCGCACCCTGAATCTGGTCACATCTCGGTTTACAACCATCAGCAACGCTCTGCTCTGCCTGTGCGTTAGACACAATAATAGCAGGAACACTCTCTCCCCCTGCAGTATCATTTCCGTTGATAAAGAATGAATTACTATTACCCGGCTCAAATTGCTGCACACCTGGCCCGAGTAAAACGATGGGAGCTGGAGAGGAAAAAGAGATTTCTGGTTTTTTAATAATCCCCTGAACAATTGATAGGGAACTTGATGGTCCATATCCAAAGGAGGTAATGGTTATCCGGTCATTGGTATCATTGACATTGGTAACCCCATCATCAGCATCATTGGTGAGATATACGGTATAGGAACTGCCTCCAATGGTCTGGCCCGAGTAAATAGGGATATCATCCCCAGGGAAGCTATTGATATCTTTGCTGTTGACCAGCTGATTGTCCCCGCCAGCAGCCTTGATTAGCTCTGTTTTAAAATCCAGACCGCGAAGGTATTCCCTTGCCCGCTCAATACCGGCCTCAGCAGCATAAAAGCTCTCTGTGTTGCTTCGATAATTTATTGTTATCATATTATCGATAAGGCTTGAAGTGACCCCCCATAAACCCAAGAGAGTCAAAGACGCCATTATCATCATTGAGGCAATAAGGGCAACCCCTCTTTTTTGCTTTAAAACCCTTAAAGTAAATTTCTTAGCAATGTTACAAAATGATCTCTTCATTTTTCTATATTTTTCTTTTTATTAAAATTCCTCTCGCCAGGATGAAACCATTAAGCCTGACGAAGGTCCTGTCCTTCCTAAGGACTCATCATAATGGATTCTGGCATTTGAGTTTAATGTTATTCTATTGGCAATCAAAGCACCGTGTATTTCTACATTGCTACTCACAGTAATATCAGAATTCCTTGCATAAAGAGTTCCAAAGTAACCGCCGTTGGATGATAATGAACAATTTGTAAGGCTATCTGTTCCAAAAATGTTCATCTTTGTCGGGTCTTTCGTATTACTATTAATCTTGGCATTGCTGCTCACAGATAAAGAATCTGAAACAAAAATGGTTACGCTTGTAACCCCAGAGCCGACATTCAATTGCGTGTTGCTATTCAGACTGAGAGTACCTGTTGATATGACCACCTCACCACTACCACCAATGGTTAACTGCGAGTTACTGCTAAGGGTTATGGATGAATAACTCCCGCTACCACTTATGATCTGTTGATCGTTACTGCTCAGTGATATCGAACCCATACTCGGAAGACCAGAAGGAGCACTCATCAAAGGTAGCTCTACCGGCTCATTAATCGCTGTTTTTTCTCCTGTAATCTCTGCATTGCTCGATAGGGATATAGCACTGCTAGGATCACCGCCCTCTCCTATAAAGGCATCTCCATATATCTTGGCATTGCTTGAGAGGGAAACTGCAGCTGGGCTTGTAGATGTCCCATTTGTGCCCACATCTCCTTTACTCCCTATATTGCTTCCACCATAAACACCCAGCTTTGAATCGTAGCTATCTGTCTTGGCATTTGAAGAGATGGTTATCCTCTCATCTGCAAATATCCCCATATTAAATATGTAGGCAGGTTTTATGCCGACCCCGATTGTCTTAACAGCATTGCTGTTATTAACCCTCCCTCTTGAGGCAAGGACAATCATCTTATCAGAGTCACTAAAGAGGTCACCATCCCCATCATCATTATCTTTAACCCGAACCTCATACGCTCCGCTCCCAAAGCTAATAGATGGACCTAAACTCAAGATGCCATCATCAGAGGTGTTTGGAACTCCATCGCTCCCAAGCAAAAGATCATCTAAGCTGGTTGTACTGGCCTTTAAGATATTGACCGCATGCTCGATCCCTGCTTCGGCATTATAGAATGCCTGGATATGATCGCGGTAATTGCTTGTTATTTGGTTATCGATGAGGCTTGAAGTAACCGCCCATAAACCCAAGATAGTTAGAGCTGCCATTATCATCATTGAGGCAATAAGGGCAACCCCTCTTTTTTGCTTTAAAACCCTTAAAGTAAATTTCTTAGCAATGTGATAAGAAGACCTCTTCATTGTTTAACCTCATTGAAATAAATCCAAAATTTTTTATAAAGAGGTAATCTATCTAAAACGAGAGTATTTTTCTTTAGTCGAATTTCTTTGAAATCACCGCTATTGTCGCTTCCTTGGCTTAGGCTGGCTGTTTGAGCTATTTTCAATCAGAAAAAAGAGAAATTATTGTCCATACTTCTGCGTAATCGCTATTGTCCTTGGGGTGTCGTTCTGCATAGGATTTCTCGCTACATCACTATTATAAACGAAGCTTGAACTTCCACCTCCACTCGTCACAAATTCTGGTGATTCCCATCTATCATCAGCTGTAAAAGGCGTTCCGTCCCGACCATTGATATCAGCAACAATGATGGAACCTTCAACCGTGCCGGTTCCACCACCTCTTTTATAATATTCTCCCTCTCCCACCACAAGAATCACGCCTTTATAATCAAATTCTCCCCTTACAGTGAGTCTGCCTGTAACGAACAGTATCCCTTGACCAGATTTGGATCCCAGACCAGTATCAAAATCACCATCAATAACCACTATCTCTGGATTAGTTTCAGTCCCAAGATTAAAACCAGGGTCATTCGGATCTGTATAATTTGCACGGGATTTCAGGTCATTATAGAGATCTTGGTAGTACTGAATGCTATCGAGCCCAGCCTGATTGAGGGCCCCTGGATCAGAATCGATGGAAGGGGTTCCACCAGCACCGATGACCTGGTCACACCTCCTCCTACAGGCTCTCTTTGCTTGATACTCCGCCCACCAATTTGACACAGTAACTGCCGTAGCTGGGTCTCCTCCAGCTGCATCATTCCCGTCAACTAACCATGCATTACTCCTCCCCGGTCGAAAAGTTAAGGATGGACCAGGCAGAACAACAGGGCTTACTGGAGTAAAAGAGGCGGTTGGCTGTGCAACAATCGCCTGAACAACGGATGTGGAGCCGTCAGGCCCCGTCCCAAATGCGGTAATGGTAATCCTGCCATTTGTGTCGTTGCTGTTGGTAACGCCGTCTGCAGCATCATTGGTTATATAGACGGCATAGGTGCTGTTCCCGATCGTCTGGCCCGAGTAAATAGGGATATCATCTCCAGGGAAGTTATCGACATTGGTGCTGTTCACCATCTGATTGTCACCACCAGCTGCATTTTGGAGCTCTGTGCTAAAATTCAGACTCTTAAGATATTCCCTTGCCCTCTCCAGGCCAGCCTCTGCAGCGTAGTAGGCCTGGGTGTGATCGCGATAATTGGATGTCACTCGATAATCGATAAGATTCGAGTTAATTCCCCATACACCTAAAACAGCCAGGGATGTGAGTATCATCAGCGAGGCGACAAGAGCCACACCTCTTTGATCTGTTAGGGTTAAAAGAGCCCTTTTTGCGATGATTTTATATAATCTCTTCATATTTTCCCTCATTTTTTCCTCATTTTGATTATAATCCCATATTTCTTAAATTAACCCTTGATGTTAATGTTCTGATCCTAAAACCACCATTTTGACTGAAATAGGGATCGGGATTGCCTGTCCTCACGGTTATTGATATCTCTACAATCCGAACATTTGCTGCACTCACAGGGGATGGCAGGAGATTTCCATTCTGATCGAAGTATTGAAACGTTAAACCCTGGATATTATCAACCAGTATCTGAAACTGTTCACTTGTCGTGCTCCTTCTTTGAATCACAAGACTGCTTGCATCGTATCGATAGGTGATATCTTCGTTTGGCTCGCTTGCGCCAATCACCCCATTCTCATTCACATCTCCTGTGAAAGAGAGAGCCGGGGTCGCCTCATCAATGTTTGTAATCCCCATGCCTCCTGCCTCTGTGGGATCAAATCCAGCCATCCTGATATCCCTTGCCATGATATCCATGGCAGCCCTTACATTCTCCTGCATCTCTACGATCTGATCCTGGGCTATATAGGTCCTGTGCTGGCTCAAAAATATATTAAATATCCCCACGAGAAGAATGCTGGTTACAGCCAGGGCAATCAGGAGCTCGATGAGGCTAAAGCCCCTCTCATTATTTTTTAATTGTAAAATAAAAGTCCTCAATTACTCACTCCTTAGTGTATCGACTGTAAAAGTGCTGGTCCCCCCTTGTCTGTTGGGCCAGCTTACTGTTAAGGTAATTTGTCTTAAGGTCGCGCTGATATTGGTCACAACCCACTGCCTTGTGTAATCACCCGCAGTATCATTTCCACTATTAAGGTTATTAAAAGGGATGTTTTTCAGCTCTTCCATCTTATCCTGAGCAACGGTTGCCGCCTGTGTTACCATGTCATTTGTAGCATTTCCCCTGATAACAGAAAGGGATGTCATCGCCATTGCCAAAAGCGCAATGGAGAGAACCGCCAGGGCAATCAACACCTCAATCAGCGTCATCCCTTTTGAATCGAGTTTAAAAAGTTTAAATCTTATTTTTTTTATCATCGCTTTAATTTATCCTGACTCTTCCTGTTCTAAGGACGACGACATCTCTTGTTGAACCTACTGAATTTCTTAAAGTTATTGTATTATTGTTGGCTAATCCCCTTGAGTTGAACGTCACATTATTAAAGTTGGTTAGGGTAACCCCTGTATAATCATTATTTAAATTCCTCTCTGGAAGAAGGTCTGTCCCATTCGTTAGTTCAACCACGTATCTTTGATTGCTCATATAACTCATCCTTACTGACTCATTTCGAGAAATCGCCATCATTTTCACCAGATTGAGATCTGAGGCAACAGTTCTTGCAGCACCGTTCAGTCTCCATCCCTCAAAGCCAGGAAAGAAATTGACAAGAGCAAGAAGTGCTAATATAGCAATAAGGGAAATAACAATTAGCATCTCCACAAGAGTATATCCACCCTCACCTTTCATCTCTTGCCCCTTTAATAAAAAAGCCTATTCCCTCTCGAAAGAATAGGCTTTTCATTTTTATATCAAGGCAACCCTGCTGCCCAAAAGGGCCAGTGGCTTTGCGTCCTATCCTTTCGGAGTAGTTTGCCTTTATCTGATATAACTTCTTATTATAGTTATATCAAATTACTATCTTTTAAATATTTTGTCAATACCCTGCTCTAGCTTTACCTTTTTCATTCTCTATTTTATGCGATATCCGTGCCAAAGTGTTAGAAAGATTTATATTTTATAATCCTTTTTATTACAAGGAGTTGCAGTTACTTTCTCCTCTCTAAAAAATCTCTTTTTTGTCCGGAAGATTTAAAAAGTAACAACCATAAAATAAAATCCCTTTCATATGGAGATTTTTCATATTAACCTATTGATACTAAAGACATTTAAAGATATTTTTAATATGGTTTAAAATAGACCACCATTGATTCAAAATATACCTCAAAAATCTCAAAAATCAAAAAGAAAAAGAATATTTAAAATAAAAAGGGGAAAGGCTTAAGATATTCTCTTGCAATATCTTAGGCGATTTGTTAATATAAAATATTATTAATTTCACAGAAACCAAAATGAATAATAATAAGATTTTGGTCGTTGATAATGAGCTGGAAATATTAAATGTCCTTCAAGATGTCCTCAATATCTTAGGATACGCACCTGTTGTGGTCACGAGCGGAAAAGATGCCTTAGAAATCTTTGAAAAAGGGAAGTTCTCTTTAGTCATCACTGATATGGTTATGCCAGATATCAATGGGCTTGACCTTCTTAAAGAAATAAAAAAATTAGACTCAAATATTCCGGTAGTTATTATTACTGGTTTTGGTTCAGAAGTTATTGAAGAGGCAATTCAGGCCGGAGCGGATGGATATATCGAAAAGCCTTTTAAAATAGAGGATATTAAGAATATCCTTGAAAAAAACCTGCGATAGACCCTCCCCTTTTTAATCTTTTTTCACATAGTAATTCTTTTAATTTGCTTATAAGCTTACTTATCTTTAACTAAAAAAATAGAGGATGAGATTATTCATATTCATGCTTCTGTGCTATAAGCTGGGGCGGGATATTTGTAGGAGGGTTATTTGCTAATTGACTGTTATAAATGATGTTTGAATTTCCACCGCCTGAAGTTGTGAAAATAGGATTTCCTAAACTATCATCAGCGGTAAAAGGTATATTGTCCGGACCATTGATATCAGCAATGATGATGGAACCTCTAACCGTACCGCTTCCACCTCCATGTCTTATCAAATTTCCCCGTCCCACCACAAGTATCACACCATTATAACTAAAGTTTCCTCGCAAGGTCAGTGTTCCTGTAACAATCAATATCCCATAGCCGGTTCCAGGTCCAGTATTAAGGTCTCCATTGATATAGACAATGCTAGGTTCTTGCTCAGTCCCCAGATTAAAGCCAGTGTCAGATGTTGAGGTATAATCTGCAAATGCTGCCAGATTTTGAATCATACTTTTTAATTGCTGAGGGTCATCCAGACCGGCCTGGCTTAGGGCCACAGGGTCTGCTACGACAGAAGGGCTCACACCGTTGCTTACTATCTGGTCGCATCTGGGATTACAACCATTTCTTACAGAATTCTCTGCAGTCACATTCGACACCGTAACCGTTGGAACATTTGAGCCCCCTGCTGAATCATCCCCGCTGAATTGGAATGCATTGCTATTACCAGGTTCAAAATATACATCTGGTCCCGGCATAACAATAGGACTTGGGGGAGAAAAAGGGAGAGAAAATTTTTTAACGATCCCCTTCACAACGGCCTTCGAATTTCCAGGCCCGTATCCAAAAGAGATGAGGTTTACTTTGCCATTTGTGTCATTGTTGTTCGTAGCTCCATCTGCTGCATCATTTGTTAGATATACGGTATAGGAACAGTTTCCAATCGACTGATTAGATAAAAGAGGGATATCATCTCCAGGAAAGTTATTGATATTGGTACTGTCGACCAGCTGATTGTCTGTACCATCGGCATTCTTTAGCTCTGTATCAAAATTGAGACCAGCAAGAAAATCCCTTGCTCTTTCTACACCAGCCTCTGCAGCGTAGTAGGCCTGTGTATGATCGCGATAATTTATTGTTATCCGATTATCGATCAGGTTTGAAGTGATCCCCCATACACCTAAGATAGCTAGGGATGTCATGATCATCAGCGAAGCGATAAGAGCCACTCCTCTTTGGTCTGAAAGGATCAGAAAAGACCTTCTCAGGATGTACAATAATCTTTTCATCTTTTTATCTCATTAAGGTGAAAACCCAAGATTTCTTAGATTGACTTTTGATGTTAATGTTCTCGTTCTAAAGCCACTATTTTGGCTATAATAAGGGTCTGGGTTGCTTGCTCTTGATGTTATCGATATCTCTACGATCCGAACATTTGCTGCACTCACAGGGGATGGCAGGAGATTTCCATTCTCATCAAAGTATCGAAAGTTCAAGCTCTGGATATTGCTAACCAGAGGAAGGAGGTTATCATTTGTCGTACTTTTTCTTCTAATCACAAGATTATTTGCATCGTATCGATAGGTAATATCTTCGTTCGACTCACTTGCACCAATAACTCCATTCTCATTAATATCTGCTGTAAATGATAGGGAAGGGATCGCTTCATCAATGTTCGTTATCCCCATCCCCCCTGCCTCTGTGGGATCGTATCCAGCCATTCTGATATCCCTTAACATGATATCCAGGGCAGCCCTTACATTCTCCTGCATCTCTACGATCTGATCCTGTGCCATATAGGTCCTGTGCTGGCTCAAAAATATATTAAATATCCCAACGAGAAGGATGCTGGTTACAGCCAGGGCAATCAGGAGCTCTATGAGGCTCAAGCCCCTCTCACTCCTCTTTATCTCTGAAACAAAACTTCTCAATCATTCACCCCAAAATTTTAATGATTGTAAAAGTTCTGAATTCGTAATCAATATTAGATAAATATTTGGATTTTTGTCAAGATTATATTTAAGATTATTTATTTAAGGAAAGAGTTGATATTTGTTATGGTCTGTTATTTTGGGAACTCACCGACAATAGATAGCAAAAAGGGATATTAAGACACTATCAAAAATCTAAGATAGATCCTCTTCTTTATCTCTCTTTTTTTCATCAAGGAGTTCCTTTAACTCACTCATGAACTCATTGATATCTCTGAATTGTCTATATACCGAGGCAAACCTAACATAGGCCACTTCATCGAGTTCGTGAAGCTCCCTCATTATCTTTTCCCCGATAATTCCACTTGGTATCTCCTTATCACCTATCTCTAAGAGAGATTTTTCAATCCTGCTTATCAATTCTTCCATCGTGGTAAGGCTAATAGGCCTCTTTTCACAGGCCTTTTTAATTCCTGTTAAGATCTTTTCCCTGTCAAAGGGCTCTCTTCTTCCGTCTTTCTTAATAACAAAGGGGAGGTGTTCTTCGATTTTCTCATAAGTGGTAAATCTTCTTCCACACTCAAAGCACTCCCTTCTTCGTCTTATCACATCTAATTCTTTTGTTAGACGAGAGTCTACGACCTTGTTCTCCTTGAATCCGCATCCAGGACACTTCATATATTCAATCTCTCAGAATAAAGAGGAAACTTAAGGCAGAGCTCCTTGACTTTGTCTCTGACCTTTTTTTGGGTTTCCTTGTTATCAATATGTTCCAAAACCTCTTTAATAAAATCTCCAATAAGCTCCATCTCTTTTTCCCTCATTCCTCTTGTCGTAACCGCTGGAGTCCCTATCCTTATCCCACTGGTTACAAAGGGGCTTCTGGTCTCAAAAGGAATCGTATTTTTATTTACGGTTATTCCAGAAACATCAAGGGCCTCCTCGGCCTGCTTTCCTGTAAGGCCTGTATCCGTAAGATCTACAAGCATAAGGTGAGTATCTGTTCCTCCACTAACCAATCTCAAACCCTTTTCCGTTAACCGATTGGCCAGTGTCTTTGCGTTGTTTATGATCTGTTTCTGATATTCGTTAAATTCCTCTGTTAAGGCCTCCTTAAAGGCAACAGCCTTTGCTGCGATAACATGCATCAAAGGACCTCCCTGCGAACCAGGAAAGATGTTCTTATTGATGAGTGGTCCAAATTTTTCCTTACACATGATCATTCCGCCCCTTGGGCCTCGAAGGGTCTTATGGGTTGTGGTGGTTACGAATTCTGAATGGGGAATGGGGCTTGGATGGAGTTTGGCAGCAATAAGGCCTGCAATATGAGCAATATCAACCATGATTAAGGTCTCAACCTTGTCTGCAATCCTTCTAAATGCCTCAAAATCGATTATCCTCGGATAGGCACTTCCTCCAACAACGATAAGCTTCGGTCTGTGCTGTTGGGCAAGGTTTTCTACTTCTTCAAAATCAATGGTCTCTGTATCCTTTCTTACACCATAAGATACGACCTTAAACATTCTCCCTGAGTAATTCACAGGGCTTCCATGCGTCAGGTGCCCTCCGTGTGAGAGGTTCATGCCCATGAAGGTATCGCCTGGTTCCAAAACAGCGTTATATACAGCAATATTGGCCTGAGTCCCTGAGTGAGGCTGGACATTGACCCATTCCGCACCAAAAAGCTCCTTCGCTCTTGAAATAGCAAGGTTTTCTGCGATATCTACAAATTCACAACCCCCATAATACCTCTTTCCTGGATAGCCCTCAGCATACTTATTTGTCATTACACTCCCTGCAGCTTCCAATACAGCCTCGCTGACGAAGTTTTCAGATGCAATCAGCTCCAGCTTATAAGCCTGTCTTTCTGTCTCTAATTTTATTGCTTCAGCTATCTCTGGATCTACATCTATCAACCGTTTCATTCTGATCATATCCTCCTAAGATAACGATTTTCTAATCCTTTCCTCAATCTCCATAAGTTTATCTAATCTTCTCTTATGTCTCCCTCCTGCAAATTCGGTATTTAACCAGGTCTTCACAATCTCTTTAGCCTGTTCTATATCTGTTACTCTTCCTCCTAAGGTCAGGATATTCGAATCATTATGTTCTCTGCTCATTTTTGCTGTATAAATATCATGGCATAGCCCAGCTCTTACATTGGGAAACTTATTTGCAACCATTGACATCCCAATCCCTGTCCCGCATACCAGAATACCCCTTTTTACTTCTCCCTTGGAAACCGAAGATGCAACCTTCTCCGCATAATCAGGATAATCTACGGATTCATCATCCTTAGTTCCAAAATCAATGCAGCCAAATCCTTCTCTATCTAAAAACCTCTTTATTGCCTCTTTTAATTCAAAACCACCATGATCCGAGGCAATTGCAATATTCTCCATATTTCAACTATATATTGTATTTCCTAAAAAATTTTAAACTATATTTTGTGCATCACCGAGAATTGATACTAATTGAAGGTATGATTTTTGTCAAGTAAATTATCCTTTTATACGGAATAAACAAGGAAAAAGGAGAAGGATTAACTCGTCAAAAAATCTAGAGGGAAAATAAGTTTATCAGTTAATCGTCTATCAGACTCATATCCGCACCAAGATTCTTCATAAGAGTAATAAAATTTGGAAAGGTTATCTTTATGGCCTCAGCAGTGCTGATTTCAGTCACACCCTCTGCTACCAAACCTGCTATAGCCAAACCCATCACAACTCGATGGTCTGAGTGACCATGAACTTTTGTCCCTTTTAATGGACTCTTTTTTATGATTAATCCATCAGGCATCTCCTCAATTTGAGCCCCCATCTTTTCTAGCTCTTTCTTCATAACCGCAATCCTATCTGTCTCTTTAATCCTCGCTTGAGAAACATTCTTTAAGACGGTTTTCCCTTCTGCAATACAAGCTGTTACTGCAAGGGATGGGAGCGCATCTGGAATATTACTCAGGTCAAATTCTCCACCTTGTAATGGACTTCCCCCTCTTACCTCTATCAATTGTGGAGCGATATCAATAGAAGCTCCTAAATCTCTCAATACATCTATAACCTTTTTATCTCCCTGAGGGTCACTCATATTAAGACCCTCTAGTTGAATATGAGAATCTGACAGAGAACCCGCACAGAAAAAAAAGGTAGCAGAGGAAAAATCACCTGACATTTCTTCCTGAAACGGTTTGTATGATTGTCCACCCTTTATTTCAAATTCTTCAAAATCTCTATTTTTATACTCTATCCCTCTCCTGTCCAACCAACTTAAAGTCATCTCAACATATGGCCTTTCCCTAAGATTGGAAACACATATCTTAGAATCCCTATCAGCTAAGGGAGAGCTAATAAGGAGGGAACTGAGAAACTGCGATGTTACTCCATCTACCTCAGTCACACCCCCTTTCATTCTTCCTCGAACAACAACGGGAAGCTGGCCACCCTCCCCTGTGGAAAAGACACGAGCGCCTAAATTATTCAATGCATTGATCAACGACTGCATCGGTCTTTTTCTCGTCTGCTCATCACCTGTGAAAACAGAATAGCCCTCGCACAGAGATGCCATCCCTAGCCCTAGCCTGCAGCTTGTTCCTGAGTTTCTAATATCAATAATATTTTGTGGTACTTTGAGATCCCGCCCCCCTCCTTTGACAATCCAATGAGTTCCCATCTCAATCTTCGCACCAAAAGCCCGACACATCTTTACACAAGAAAAGGTATCTGAGGATTCCAGGGGATTTTTGATTTGAGATTCTCCAGAAGCTAGCGACCCAATAATTAAAGCCCTGATGGTTTGTGATTTTGAAGAGGGTATTCTAATTCTTCCCTTTAGGCTAGATTTTTTTACGATCAGTTTCAAATATCTCTCCTTTAACCAGACCTAAAGACCTTTATACATTCTTTTATAATACTCCATATATTCTCCGCTCTTGATCTTCTTCCACCACCATTCATGATTCACATACCATTTAATGGTCTTCTCCAAAGCCTCTGAAAAGCCTGTGGCAGAATCCCATTTGAGCCGATTTTTTATCTTCCTCGTATCTACGGCATGACGCCTCACATGTCCTGGTCTGTCTTTAACAAATTTAATAAGAGATTTTGGCTTATGAAGAATGACTAAAATCATCTCAGCGATATCTAATATGCTTTTTTCAATCCCTGAACCGATATTAAAAACCTCTCCTTCAACCCCTTTACTATGAAGAGTTACATCCAATGCCTGACAGTGGTCCTCTACATAGATCCAGTCCCTAGTATTTTCGCCATCACCATATACAGGAAGGGGCTTATTCTCTAGTGCATTTGTAACAAACAGGGGGATCATTTTTTCTGGATATTGGTTTGGACCATAATTGTTGGTGCATCTTGTAATGACTACAGGAAGATTATATGTTGCCCAGTAAGAAAAAACGAGTCTGTCGGCTCCTGCCTTGCTTGCCGCATATGGACTTTTTGGCATCAGGGGGTCTGTTTCTAAGCATGGTTCGTCAATAGCTTCTCCATACACCTCATCAGTTGAAATCTGGATAAATCGATCTATCTTGTACTTTCTTGCCATCTCCAGAAGAACATACGTTCCATATACGTCTGTCATAATGAATTGAGATGGATCCCCTATTGATCTGTCAACATGGCTTTCAGCAGCAAAATTGATGATAACATTGATATCTTTTCCTATCTTATTTACGAGCTTTTCGTCTGTAATATCTCCTTTGATAAATTGATAATTTTTAAAATTCTCGATATCTTTTAGGTTGTCAAGATTTCCGGCATAGGTGAGTTTGTCCAGATTGACAACAAAATATTCAGGGTATTTATTAAGAAAATACCTTACAAAATTGCTACCTATGAAACCTGCACCGCCTGTAACAAGAACCCCTTTCAATCTTCCTCCGCAAAAAAAGTCATGTTTAGAAAAATCTTTATCTGAGATTACCTCTTTCTTTACAAGATAACCTCACATCTAACCATCCCTGTCAGCCCAATCATATGGAATGTCATTTTTATGGGGATCTATCCTAAACTCATCAGGGTCTTCATAATTATAGACCTCTGAAGGACAGTTAATAACAATGGCTTCTGTTTCACTTATACATTTAAATCCATGGATAACCTCTTTTGGAACTGAAATAAGCAGAGGATTATAATCCCCCATGAAGAACTCATTGACTTCACCATATGTAGAAGAGCCTTTACGATTATCATAAAGGACCACTTTCATCATTCCCTTTACAACGGCAAAATTATCAGTCTGTTTTTTATGATAGTGCCATCCCTTAACCACACCAGGATATGCAGCAGTCATATAGACCTGGCCAAACTTTACAAATAGGTCATCATCCGCTCTTAAGATCTCCATAAGTCTTCCCCTTGTATCAGGCATGACTTTCAATTTTTTAATCTTAACCCCTTCTATCATAGGATTTCCTTTATATAAATTATATGAGCCCTATTTCGCTATAATCTCCCAACATGAGACGATAGACCTCTGGTTTATGCGGTAACTTAGATACCTTGACATTTTTACCTATTAAGCTGTCGGCAATTCTTATCTTGACATTTAAAATTGAACTCGATTCCAAGACAATGCTATGCTCAACTTCAGTATTTTCGATGATGACATCCTTGCCAATAGAGGTAAATGGTCCTACATAAGAGTTTATGATCTTAGACCCAGCCCCTATAATCGCTGGCCCTCTGATAATACTATGGGTAACTGATGACCCTTCTTCTAATACTACCTTAAAATCGATATGGGAGTCTTTATCAACCTCTCCTTTTATATCGGTCTTCAATGTATCTAAAATGATTCGATTAGCCTCTAGCATATCCTCGAGCTTCCCCGTATCCTTCCACCATCCATTAATGATATGGGATTGAACGTTAAAGCCATTGTCAATAAGGTATTGAATGGAATCAGTAATTTCTAATTCCTTTCTCCGTGAGGGTTTTATATTTTTGACAGCCTCAAAAATAGTATGATCAAACATATATACCCCCACCAAGGCTAAATTGCTCTTAGGTTTCTTTGGTTTTTCCTCCAGGTTGATGACCCTTCCTTCTGAAAGCTCTGCCACTCCAAATTGATGGGGATTGGGAACCTCAGCCAACAAAACCTGCGCATTTGGCTTATGGGATAAGAATTCATTAACAAAATCCTTTATCCCATATTTGATAAGATTATCGCCTAAATACACGACAAAAGGTGATCGATTAATAAATTCTTCAGCAATAAGAACGGCATGGGCAATCCCAAGGGGACTCTCTTGCTCAATATAGGTAACTTTAACATCCCATTTCGAACCATCCCCAACGGCATCCATTATCTCTTTTTTAGTATCGCCTACAATAATCCCAATATCCTTAATACCAGCATCCCTGATAGCCTCTATTCCATAAAAAAGAACGGGCTTATTGGCTACAGGAACCAGTTGTTTTGCCTGGGTGTGAGTTATGGGTCTAAGTCGCGTTCCTTTTCCACCGCTTAGAATAAGTCCTTTCATTTTTATCAGCTCTCCTCTTCAATAAATCTTTTTATTGCTTGAGAAACCTTCTTAGCATTATCCTTCTCTAATTCAGGGTACATAGGAAGTGATAAAACTTCTCTTGTTGCTCTATAACATTCTGGCAAATCATCTTCTCTGTATCCTAAATCTTTATAAATTCTCTGCCCAGGAATAGGCAAGGGATAATAGACCATGGTTGAAATATTCTGATCTGCAAGGTACTTCTTGCACTGATCCCTCTCTTTAAGCCTTATGGTATACTGATGATAAACACGCTTAAAGCCGTCTTCCTCATAGGGAAGAGCAATATCGAGATCTTTTAATAGGTCGTTATACAAATGGGCTCTCTCTCTTCTCATATTGTTCCAACGATCTACTCGCTTAAGCTTTACCCTTAATATGGCAGCTTGTATCTCATCCAATCGACTATTATAGCCCAAAGTGGAATGAAAATATTTATCTTTACTGCCATGAACCCTTAGCATTCTTACCTTCTTTGCTATCTCAAGATTATTTGTTACTACCATACCCCCATCACCATAACCCCCAAGGTTTTTTGTAGGGAAGAAACTAAAACACCCCGCATCACCAATCGCTCCAACTTTTTTACTTTTATATTCTGAGCCAAAGGCCTGAGCCGCATCTTCGATAACATGAATTTGATACTTCTTTGCAATTCTTAAAATGGCATCCATATCTACGGGATACCCAAAGATATGGACCGGAATAATCGCCTTCGTTCTTTTTGTAATCTTTTCTTCTATCTTATGAAAATCAATATTAAAAGTTCTTGGGTCTATATCTACAAATACGGGGGTTGCCTGACAGTAGGTAATGGCTTCTGCTATTGCAATAAAACTAAAAGGGGTTGTAATCACTTCATCCCCTTTTTTTATATTACAGGCGAGAAGGGCGAGGTGTAAAGCATCCGTACAAGAGGCAACTCCAATACCATATTTCACCCCGCAATAAGCAGCTACCTCTTCTTCAAAAGAAGAAACCTCTGGTCCAAGAACAAAATGCCCTTTGGACAAGACACCAGCAAGGATACTATCGATCTCTTCCTTTATCTCTCTATACTGTTCTGTTAAATCAAAAGATTTAATTTCTCTGTTTTTACCTAACAAAAATAGTCCTTTTCTAAATTAAAAAATGAAATTACTATCTTTTATAGATATTGTCAATATGTATTCATTATCCTATCTTCCAAGCCTTTCAAAACTACCTAAACCTCTTTGAAGAGTAGACAGACTAAATCCTTTCCCTATTTCTCCAATCCCTACTAAGCTAACCAAAAAGAAAAACTGAGTCTCATCAGGCCTGTCAAGTAAATTGAACTCTAATGCCCAACATTGAGATTTATATTTGGCCCTGAAATAGTTCTCATCGGTTTTATTATCCAGGTCATCATATCTGATATTATACTCAAACTCCCATTTTTTGAAATAATCAGTTCCAACCCCACCAATATAATATCTGGTATCTGTAATGCCTGTGAGGGCATCTTGAGAAAACCTTGTTTCTAAATCAACATAACCCAAATCTTTTAAACTATATCGAAACACACTGTTTACAGTAGAGAACTTATCGCCTTCTATATTATAATTAGTGTCCACATTAAATTCTAAGTTTCTAAAAATATTTGTGTCCAAACTTAAAGTGATACCAGAAAACGCTCTTTTCCAAGGAACATCAGTATCTCTCGCTACATTAATACTATAACTATTAGATATGACGAATTTTAGAATCTGTCTGGTTTCAAACTCTCCTTCCCCTAATTCTTCTTTTGCCAGTATTCGATTCGTCAAAGAATAAGTGGCACTATTTTGGGGACCAAAAGAGTCGACACTATCAAAGACATTGATATCATCGTTTATCTCATCATCAGAATCGGATATATAATCATAGGATACTGTCGGTTCGATGAGATGTTTTACCTTAACAATATCACCGATATTCGCATTAAAGATATTATAATATGTAGGTCCTTGAAAGGTCGTCCCTGCAACAAAAAACTCCCTCGTTGCTTCCTTACTCGTCTCTCTCTGCTCTGAATAGGCAGTCTCCCTAAAACCAACTTTTGGAGTAATCGTAAACCAAGGTAATTTCGTTAAGGGAAGGGAAATCTGAGGAAAGAAATCACCTCTAAAAACTTCGGTTTTATTATTATCCTTGTCTTGAAAGAAGTTTACAACTGATGAATCCATTTTTAAAAACAAGGGGGTATTTTTTATTTTCTCGTCAGAAATCGTAAAGGTCAAACTTGGCAACCTTCCAAAGATATCATCTGGTCCTTCTTGAAGGCCCTCTATACGCTCTGTAATAAACTCCAAAGAGCGGGTCTCCCAGTTCTTTGTCAATGATAAAAAGCTCCTAGCATCTCTTCTCGATCTGAGCTCAAGATCATTCATAAATTCTCTACTAAAGTTCTCACCTTGGTTCTCAATATCGATTTGCAATAATCCTTTGACATCATGCTTAAATATTTGTTCATGGTCCAGCTTCGCAATATAATATTCCTTACCTGTAGAGGTCTTTTGCCCTGAACCATCCGTACCATCAAAGAGTATTGAATTCTGTTCTATACTTTGATTAAAAAATTCCCCGTCCTTGAGATAGGCACCATCAAACTGTCCAAAGGTATCCTCGCTCAGCATGTATCGGAATTGGAAATTGTATCGCGTCCCCCGGCGTCTGAGATAGTCCAAACCAATGGTGGCATCCATATAATCATTAATTGCCCAGAAAAAGAGATTATTCAGAAAAAAACCATCTTGATTACTGGAACCTATCTCTGGGAAAAGAAAGCCTGTTGACCTTTTTGTCTTTATTGGTACAATCGCGTATGGAAAATAGAGGATGGGAAAAGAAGGATGTTGAAGCTTGGCAAATTGTTCTATCTGAACATTAGATGTCTTCGATTTGAACTCCCACGGAACCCTATCTTCAGGACAGTCTCTTTTACACGAAGTAATCTTTCCTTGTTGGATTCTCAATCGATCTTCTGCTATCCTTTCAACCATATCACCAGAAAAATAAAAGAAAGGAGCTGCAAATCCAGAAGCATCAAACATAATTCCTCTTTCAGTATAGATATTGAACAAAAACTTTTTTCCTGAAATTCTGCTCCCTTTTCCCTCGACAAGGACATTCCCTATAGCGATACCATCACCCGTCTTTGTATTTATCTCTATCCTATCCCCCAATAATTTTATTTCTTCATATCGAACATCTACTGAGCCTTTTCCTATAATGAGATTTTCTACTTTTTTATAAACGATCTCATCGGCAATGATATTTGTTTGTTTATCATCCCCAAAGGTTTTAGATGGAAGTAAAAGAGCTGTCAAAAAAAATAGAATGAAGATATATGACCTAAATCTTTTCAGAATAAATCTCCCAAACATTAGCTCAACCGGAATTGACAGAAACTGATTCTAATATTTGCAATGCCTCTGAAACAAGATACAGGGAACCAATAATACATATGATATCCTTCTCGCTAGCCCTAGATAGTGTATGATCAATGGCTGCTCCTACATTTTTGATAACCAATACCTCTTTCTTATATCTTTTGAATTCACTTAACATAATCTCTGGATCAAGAGCCCTCTCAACATTTGGCTTGACCAGAATGAGGCTATCAGCGTGAGGAATAATACATTCCCCCATTTTTGAAAAATCTTTGTCACTCATGACACCAAATATTACAAATAACCGATCATAGGCAAAAAGCCGAACAAAACTCTCCATAAAAGATTTTATGCCGGAAGGATTATGAGCTCCATCACAGATGACGATAGGATTTCTCTTTGAAACATCAAACCTTCCTCTCCAACGCACATCCCTCAAGCCTCTTTTAATATCCTCTTCTCCAATCTCCCAACCCAAATCGTTTAATATCACAGAAGTTTTGATGGCACAAGCTGCATTATCAACCTGATACTCCCCTGCTAAAGGAATCTCTATACTCTCAAATAAATTATCTTCATCCTTAAAACGAAATCTTGTTCTCGTTATCTCAAAAGAATCTGTTCTGACTTCAAAATCCCTGTCGATGGCAAACATCTGGGCATTTAAAGAATGACATATTTTTTTCATTATAGATAAAATCTCGGGCTCTCTGATAGCAGTAACTAAAATTCCTTCTTTTTTAATAATTCCTCCCTTTTCAGTAGCAATCTTTCTCAAATCTTTTCCAAGATAATCTGTATGCTCATACTCAATATTGGTAATGATAGAAACTTTAGGATGTATTAAATTTGTAGCATCAAATCTTCCTCCCATTCCAACCTCGATTACTGCCCAATCTACCTTTTGATCAAAAAAGTACCTTAGGGCCATGGCCGTTAAAAACTCAAAAAATGTCACCTCCAAGTCTTGGGGAATCACATCTTTAACCTTCTTAAATAGACCAATAAATTCTTCTTTGGGAATGGGAGTATTATTAATCTGAATCCTCTCTAGTATGCTAAAGAGGTGAGGAGAGGTAAAGAGACCGACTTTATATCCTTTGGCATTTAATATATTATAAATAAAGGCAGCGGTAGAGCCTTTTCCATTTGTTCCCCCAACATGAATAGCATTAATATATTTCTGGGGTTCTCCTAATTCAGATAAAAGACTGGAAATATTCTCGAGACCAAGCCTTATGCCAAATCTCTTGAGTCCATATAAATTGTCGAGGATGGCTTGAAAAGAACTTCCCTTATGCATCCTTTTTTATTCATCCTTGAAAAAGTCGAGTAACTTTTCTAAAGTTGATTTTAAATTCTTTCTCATTACCACCATATCTACCATACCATGCTCTAACAAAAATTCTGCCCTCTGAAAGCCCTCGGGAAGTTTCTGTTTAATCGTCTGTTCAATAACTCTTGGCCCTGCGAATCCAATCAAGGCTCCTGGCTCAGCAATATTGATATCCCCCAGCATGGCAAAGCTTGCTGTAACTCCGCCTGTTGTCGGATCGGCTAATATCGATATATAGGGTATCTTGGCATTGGAAAGTTTAGCTAATGCTGCGCTTGTTTTGGCCATCTGCATGAGAGAAAGAATACCCTCTTGCATTCTCGCTCCACCAGAACAAGAAATAATAATTAATGAAGATTTCTTCTTTAGTGCTCTTTCAATACTCCTTGTAATCTTCTCTCCTACTGCTGATG
>Ga0307378_10002737_pt1 | contig 26502 bp, 21 predicted proteins | sample UN1MG_FD_202238 | JGI IMG/M metagenome (GOLD analysis project Ga0307378, IMG submission 202238) | Soil microbial communities from Risofladan, Vaasa, Finland - UN-1 | ecosystem: Environmental > Terrestrial > Soil > Coastal area > Acid sulfate soil | place: Finland: Risofladan, Vaasa | collected...
AGTATAACCTAAATGTGCTTTGTCAAACCAGACACTAAAGATAGAGGAAAGAATCAAAGAATTTTGCATATCAAGGCATTCTCCTAGAACTTGTTTAATTTAACTTTAAAAAATGTTAGAAACTTCACTCATAAACATTTCTTTAAATTTAACTTTAATCAAGAAAGAGTGTTTTATATGAAAAATAAAAAAGTGGAGTGACCAATGAGTTGATCACTTTATATTATTGATCTACTTTTGTCTTAGATCAACTTTAATTGCATGAGCTGAACATGAGATGCAAGGATCAAATGAACGAACTAGCATATTTAGAAGTAGTTCTACTTCTTCTTTCTTTTTATCAATTATTTGTGGAGCAAATTTCTTTGCATCATCTTCAATTTTGTTTAAATTATGTGCAGTAGGAGTGATTACATCAGCACGTTGAATGACACCATTTTTATCTACATCGTATGAATGATTTAATAGTCCTCTTGGTGCTTCTGTAGCAATTGAACCAGTTCCTGCTTTAATTTTGAAATCTTTGTTGTCAGGTTTAGGTGGTTTCTCTATATATTTATCAAGAATTTCTATTGATTCATCAACACAGTGCATTAATTCAATTACTCGAGCTAAGTTATTATTGAAGGGATTGAAATCGGGAATTTTCATATTAAACTGACTTTGCACAGCTTTAGCATCATCTGTAAGGAATTTATTATTGATATTTACTCGAGATAATGGAGAGACATAATATATTGTTCCACCATTTATTGTAGAGAATTTCGCTGTTGAATAACTCTTCACTTCTTCTATGAAGAAGTTATTTTTGTAGTCTTCTGGGGAGATAATTTTACCATTTAATAGACATTTATGATCTCCACGAGTAAAGGGATAGCCTTTTCCATCATAGACAGCTACTTGCTCTGTTTTATTTTCAAATTCCGGCATTTTTAATGTTGCAAACAAATCAGCAATAACTTGTGTATCTTTCTTAAATTGAATTAGTTTCTCACGCATCTCTTTGAGTTTAATTGTTGATGGATATTGCCCAAAACCGCCTGGAGTAATATTTACTGGATGTATTTCACGTCCACCAATAAGAGCTTGAAGATCATTTGCTGTTCTTTTCATTCGAAGAACTGTTTTTACTTCGTTTGGAAATTTTGGAACCATTTGTATAGCACCATCAAAACCTAAGAAATCAGGAAGTGCTAACATTCCTACATGGAGAATGTGAGATTGCAAATTCTCTCCATGATCTAAAAGAACACGAAATTCATGAACTTGATCACTAGGTTTAATGTTTACGCTTTTTTCAAGAGCACCTACAGCAGATAATTGATGGGAAGTACTACAAATAGCACATATTCGAGACATAATGTTAATAGCTTCATTGTATTTTCTACCAACTGCAAATCCCTCAAAGAAACGAGCTCCTTCAACAATTTGCATTTCAACATTATTGACTTCTGTGCCATCCATTTCAACTAGAAGATTACCATGACCTTCTACTCTACAAATATGTTCTATATGATAAGATTTACTTGTCATTTTAGTTGCCTTCCAATTATTCTTCCCGATAGACTAACGCCTTATCCTGCTCCTTCCATTTCTTTAAAAGGAAATCTCGAACTTGATTATCTTCACCATTGTATTTCAAAAGAAAGCGTGTAATATCTTCAACAGAAGCACCTTTTGAAAGTAAAAGATCAACTTGCTGATCATAAGCAGCTTGCAATGTAGATCCACGACAACCATCACATGGCATGCCGTAACTTGGGCATAAGGCTCCACAACCTGCTTGTATCACTGGACCCATACAAATAATTCCTTCTTCAAGTAATAAGCATTTGTAACCATTTGCTTTGCATTGTTGACAGACAGGAATATTGGGTAATTTTGGTGTTCCACCTACTAAATAATACTTGACAAATTCAAGAAAATCGTTTTTATTTACTGGACATTCTAATAAATAATGATCGACTTCAACTACTTTATTAAGAGGTTTAACTTTTATTTCCTTAACTTTTTTTGCTCCCTCTTTACCATATTGAGCTATTTTTACTGTTTCATTATCGCGATAATTCCTGATTGCTTGGACACCTCCAAAAGCAGCACATGAACCTATAGCAACTAGCACCTTTGTCTTTTTCCTGAGCTCAATAAGTTCTTTTTCTTGTTTTTCATTTGTGATACTACCTTCAACAAAAAGAATATCATAAGGTCCTTTTTTATTACCAGTCATTGCCATTCTAAAATCTATTATTTCAACTAATTCTAATAAATCTAGTAATTCATTTTCAAGGTCAAGAATACTAAGCTGACAACCTGCACAACCAGTAAAACCGACGATACCTATTTTTGGTTTTTGTGTCATTTATAATGCCTCCAAAACACCTCTTATTTGATCCAGAGTAAAAACAGGACCATCCAAGCAAACAAATTTATCGCCAATTCCACAGTGGCAGCACTTACCAACACCACATTTCATTCTTCTCTCGAGAGAAAGATAGATATTTTCACTTTTCATACCTATTTTTTCTAATTCGATAATTACGAATTTGTACATAATAGGTGGACCACAAACAATTGTAATAGTATTTTCAGGATTGATTTCTTTAGCAACTTCTGGTATTAGAGTTGTAACTACTCCAATATTACCATCCCAACATTTGTCATCATCTCGATCTACAGTTTGATGAAAGATAATATCCTTTCTCTTTTCGTATTCTTCATTTTCCCAAGGGAACAAAACATCAGTTGGACATCTATCGCCATAAAGTATCATTATTTTACCATAATGTTCTCTTCGATCAATTGCATCTTTAATAGCAGATCGTGATGGAAAATATCCTGTACCTCCAAAAATAAACAAAAGATCTTTGTTCTGTATTTCTTCCATCGGGAATCCTTTGCCAAAAGGTCCTCGCACACCAACTACATCACCAATTTTCAATTGATGAAGTTTTGAGGTAACATTACCAACTTTTCGAATTCCAAGCTCAAATGAGCCTCGTTTTGTTGGAGAAGAGGTGATTCCAATAGGTACTTCACCTACGCCAAACACAGTAAGAAGTACAAATTGTCCTGGCATGTAATCAAAGAAATCATTAATATGTTCATCTTCGATTTTTAATTCGAATAATTTAGTATTATATGTCAATTGTGTTATTTTAATTATCTTAGCATTATGAGGAGTACAAACTCCAACATTATGAGCAATTGCAGCGTTTCTCATTTTAACTTTCACCTCTTACTTTCTTTAAAACATCTCTTACATCTATTTTTGTTGGACAATATGTTATACACCTTCCGCATCCAACACATCCTTCAAAATTATATCTTCGGGGTAAATCAACAAATTTATGGAGATATCTGTATCTAAATCTTTGTGCTTTTCTTTCTCTGAAATTATGGTCACCAGCAACTAAAGCGAATTCTGGGTAATAACAAGAATCCCATTCGCGTTGCCTTTCACCATCTTTCAGATTTATACTCACTTTATCCATAACATTATAACAGTAACAAGTTGGACAAACAAAGGTACAAGAACCACAGAAAAGACATTTATCTGTAAATTCCTCCCAGAGACTTGATTCAAAACTGTCCTCTACGTGGCTTGCTAAACCTTCTACTTGAATCTCTCTTTTGAAATTCTTTTGCTTAGTCTCGATTGCTTTATTATAATTATTAATGTCATAATAATGTACTTCTTGAAACAATTCATTGTATTGTCTTAAGATTTTCTTTCCATTATCAGAATTTGGTACAGCAATTAATTTCTGTTCAGAAATTTCAGTAAGCATAATATCGAATCCACTTTTTGGATCATTTGAATTCATTGATTCACAGAAACAATTCTCATAACAATGGTCTAGACAATTCATACCAATTATGGTTGTTCTTTCCCGTAACTTAAGAAACACGTCATCACTATAATTATCTTTGAAAATCCTTTCTAATACACCAACACCAGTGATGTCGCAAGGACTAATTCCGAACAAAACAATATTTTTTTTGAATGTAGAATTTGAAATATCTCCACAGCCTTCTGTTATTCCTTCAGTTAAACTATATCTAAATACAGTCTGGTTTGCTGGTAGAAAGATTTTCTTTGGTGGTATCATCGGTAATTTTTCTTTGAAAAGAATACTAAATTCTACTTCTGAAGAATTTTTTACTTCTGAAAAGGTTGGAACGTTCTTTTCATATGTAGGAGCAATGACAGAATAGTCTTTTACAAGCGCGTCTATAAGCTTTGGCAAATCTTGTCGAGTGATTATCTTCGAGAGCATGATTTGGCATTCCCCATGATGGGTAAATTTATGATTAAAAAATACAAGAGATATTTAATTATTTCCATCTGATTTGTTTCGAGATAAAAAAACTGAATTAGGTCAAATAATATCAAAAAAATTATTTTACGATAAATAATAACGATAATTTTATCTAAATTTATATTTAGACTACTATTTGATAAATTAATTTTCACTTGATAAAATTAAATAATTCTGAAAGTTCAGCAATTACTGGAAAATCGTTTTCATTTTCTTTAACAAAAACTAACTGTTCTGGTCTTCGAATTATGATAGAATTAATATTATATCCCTTTGAACCAAAACCATCTGTTATAATGTCATCGCCTATATGCAATATATCTTCTGGAAGATATTTTGAATGATCTAATAAAATCTTAAAATTTCTAACTTTTCTAGGTGAATATTTATCAACTGTTATTAATTCTTGAAAAAAATCAATAATACCAGCTTGTTCTAATAATTCAATAATCCCATCAGAATGATTTCCAGAGAGTATATATTGTTTCATTCCTAATGAATCCAATTTCCTAATAGTTGGTATGACATCTTCGTACAGAATTTTTTTCTGAGTTATAAAAATTTGTTTAGCAAGCCAATTTTTGAGTTCAGTGATTTCTTCTTTATCTTCAATATCTAAATTCAAAACAGCTATTCTTGCTTTATTGTACTCCATAAGAAATTGATTTCGTTCATCTTTAGGCAGAGTACCAAATCTACTGAAACTTTCCTTAATGTGACTTGGTAAATTAATTCTCATTTCAATACATTTTTCTTTAAATTCTTCAACTGAAATATGAATTCCTTTTTCTGCTAATAATTTTGGTACCAAATGATGAATTAAAGGTGTAACATGAGCTAATGTTCTATCAAAATCAAATGAAACACATTTTATCATTTTAGTCACTTTTCCATAATAAAGAATATTTTTTATTAATTATTAATTGGATTCGATATTTCCATTTTATTTTCATCAATAAACCTAGATTTTTTGCCTTGTTTCACTAACTTTTTATCTGGGTCTAAATCTTTTAAGCATTCAATTATTGCATCTCTAGCTTGTACTGTAAATTCAAAACCAAGTTTTTTCAGCTTATTTGAGTTGTAGATAAAACTCTTTCCGATATAGTTGATAGCTATTGGTGATGTTGCAGTATGAAGTAATTTGATTCCAGGGAATAATTTCTTGAAAAATCTTAGAGTAGGTAGAAGTAATTTAAAAATCCAATATTTTATTGAAAATGTAGAAGGTTTACGATTATAATATTCCGCGATAACAGTAGACATATGTCGATATGTTACTGAATCATTTGCAACATTAAAGACATCACCATTAATATTATGTCCAATATTTGCTAAGAATACTTGTGCTTTAGCAACATCTAGAGGTGAGGTGACAGAGAACAAATCACGACCACCATTTATGAGTTTTGGTAGAAATCTGTAAGCCATGATGTTAACTAGAGAAGGAATAGTCATTTTATCTCCCGCACCTATAACAGGACCTAATCTTGTAGTTATGAAGGTTTTTTCGGGATATTTTTCTTTATAATAATGAACAAGACCTTCAGCAATTCTTTTTGACACTGGATATGGTTCCCCTTTTAAATTTCCCAAAGGAGAATTTTCATCTATTCTTTCAAGACGTTTTCTTCCTAAAAAAGAAGCATAAACTGCAATAGAACTAGTATAAATAAAGCATTTAGCTTTTGACTTCACAAAAGCATCAAGCATAATACGAGTACCTAATACATTTGGGACATACATTTGTCTGTATGATTGATTTAGTAAGCAATTCGCAGCGACATGAAAAACAAAATCAATGCCATTTTCCATTACCTCAGAAATAGTATCACTATCTTGTAAATCACCTTCGATAAGGGTTACTCCAAGTGATTTCAAATGTTCAGCTTTTTGAGGATTCCTAACTAAACAGATAACATCTTCAGGATTCTCGATATTTAGTAATTTTTCTTTTACAAGATAACTTGCCAAATGACTACCTACTTGACCTGTGCCTCCAGTAATGAAAACTTTTGCCATTGACTATCCCAACGTTGTAATAAATTGAGTGAAAGAATTTTCACATAGATATTATAGATTTCAATTTTTTATCTCTTTGAAAGACTAATTTTTGTTATATCTTAGTACTTTAATAATATTCTCAAATTTTATAACTTGATAATCTTATTCAATGTTTACTAAATAATTGACTAATTGTTTCAATCACATAGTGAATATCTTCTCTTTCGATTCCATAATGAGTAACTAATCGGAATATTGTATCCCATCTACTACTAACTATTATGTTTTTCTTTGATAATTCATCTTTGAATTTTTTCCCCGTTATGCCTAAATCTGAGATATCTATAAATAAGATATTTGTTTCAGTTTCAGATATATTAATTCCTTCTATTTTTCCTAATCCTTCAGCTAGTAGCCTTGAATTTTCATGATCGATAGCTAATCTATCAATCATAGTATCCAAAGCAACAATACCAGGTGCAGCAATAATACCAGCTTGTCTCATTCCTCCTCCTAATAATTTTCTTACACGCAGAGCTTGATCAATAAATTCTTGATTTCCTGCAACAATTGAACCTATAGGACAAGCTAATCCCTTGCTTAAGCAAAACATAATTGAATCACAATTTCTAACTAACTCACTTACAGGTTTGCCTAGTGCAATAGCAGCATTGAAAATTCTAGCACCATCAATATGAACTTTCAATTTGTGTTCATGAGCAGTATTAATTAGAGCTTGTATTTGTTCAATTTTCCAAACCTTCCCACCAGCCATATTATGAGTATTTTCAATTGCTACAAGAGAAGTTATTGGATAATGAACATCATGTCCTCTTATAACTTTAGTAAGCATTTCTGGAGTAATTAGATAACCATTTTTTCCAGCAAGTGTTTTGCTTTGTACTCCACCAATTACAGCGGAAGAAGCTTGTTCATGTAGAAAAATATGTGAATTTTCCTCAAGAATAATCTCATCACCTTTTTTAGTTTGTCCAACTATTCCGCAAATGTTACCCATTGTTCCTGAGCTTACTAGGAGTGCTGCTTCTTTTCCAAGCATTTTTGCTGCTTTTTCTTGTAATTCATTAACAGTTGGATCTTCACCATAAACATCATCACCTAAGGGAGCATTTCTTATCGCTTCTTTCATTTCTTCTGTTGGTAAAGTTACAGTGTCACTACGTAAATCGATTATTCTCAAATAATTCATCTCATTCTTTTTTTATTGTGAAGTTTTGATATAATTGTTAAATTTATAGTTATTGTTTACTAAACATTACAAAACTGCTTATTTGCAAGAAAATACTTTAAAACTAAAAAAGCTTTAAAAATATTCAAAGGATTAATATTGGTTTAAGAGAAAGTAGGTTTAGAGGCTAAACTATGCAAAAATTGGACAAGACAGATTTGCGAATTTTATCTGCTTTAATTGAAGATTCTAGGACAAGTTATGCAGCTCTTGCTCGAGAAACAAACTTAACCATTCCGTCAATTAAAACTAGAATGCAGAAATATATAGATACCGGGCTTATAGAGAAATTTACTATTATGCTAGATGAACACATGATAATGCAAGGAACTTCAATGACTTTTCTCCTTAAAATAAAACCAGGACATTTAGATAAAGTTGCTAAGGATCTCTATTCAAGTCCATATATAGCAAATTTGACAATTACGTCTGGTCATTATAACCTCTTAGTAGTAACCCATAATATGAGAGATAAAGATAAACTTGATTTCATTAAACACATTAATGCTCTACCCGGGGAATCTGTTATTGAGTTGGTCTCATCTATTAATTTAGAAACTTTCATGTGTAAACCAATTGAATTACCTAATTCACCAGTAAATCTTGTTATTAGATGCGATTATTGTCATAGAGAATTTTCTGGCGAAGTTTTTTCAAAAGCAATTTTGGGAAGAAAGCGATATTTCTGTAGTCCTGTTTGTCAAGATAAATACGAAGAAAGGGCTAAAAAATATATTAAAGGTGAGCTTTTCCAACATCCTGATGAAGAAGCAAATGAAACCTAACAATATTTTCCATTTTTTTTCCAAACTTTACCAGTGAAAAATCGAAGTGCTATTATATATATATAATCTATAATGAATTAGGGTGCTAATTAATATTGAAACAGAAGAAAAAGTTTGAAGCTATCATTTTTGATATAGATGACACACTTTTTGATAGTACTTTTATGTCTCAATCTGCAAGGAGAAATGCTATTCGAGCAATGCATGAAGCAGGTATTGAATTAGATGAAAATGAAACATTTGAATTACTATTGAAAATAGTAAAAAAATATGGTTCAAATTACAATGAGCATTTTAATAGACTCTTAGAAGAATTGGAATATGAACCACACCCAAAATTAATTGCTGCAGCTGTAGTAGCATATCATTCAGAAAAAGAAGCTTTACTAAGACCATTTCCAGATGTAATCTTAACCTTGCTAACCTTAATTAAAACACAGCATAAACTTGGAATTATATCTGATGGTATAAGAGAGAAACAATGGGAGAAATTAATTTATCTAGGAATTCAACATTTCTTTGATGTAGTTGTTATTAATGAATTACGAGGAAATTGGAAACCTGATAATCATGGATTTAAAATAGCAATGGAAAAACTTGGATTAACAGAACCAGAGAAAATTATCTATGTTGGAAATAAAATTGAATCGGATATCGTTGGTGCTAATAAAATCGGTATGATAAGCGTTCTTTTTGACCCAAAAAATCTTGTTAAACTAGATAATTTAATAGAATTTGAAAAACCAAATCATATTATAAAAAGGATCAGTGAAATTTCTAGAATAGTAGGTATCGATCAAATTAAATGGCGATATTAAAAAAAATCAAAAAAGAGAAAATATCATTTAAAAAAATGACATAGAATAGGGGATAAGAAAAAACCCCTAAATAACCAAATTGGTTTCATTCAATTGAATGGCATTTTGCAAATTTAACCTTTAGCAATATAGGGTTTTGCTTTTTCGCCATTGGCGCAAGTTGGAACTTCAACTGATTTATTACAACCTTCAACAACACAAACTAATTTGTCTCCTTCTAGTTCCATCGGTTCACCACAGCAAATTGGCCAATTTAGGTTTGTTCCATCGTCACATTTGAAAACTAATTTCATTTCCGATTCTTGTGCTTTAGTTTGAGTTTCTTTCAGTTTCACGCCTTTTAAGTCTGCTTCTGAAACTTGCATTTCTTTATCTGACATTGGTAGATATTCACCATCCTTTTCTAATCGACGTTTTGTTTATTATTAATATTACTGTATTGACATTTCCAATATAAATCTGTTTCAAGAAATATTTAAAATAAGTAATAGATAGATGGAAAAGTCAATTTTTAGTTTTACTTTTCCAAATATCTAAATGCTGTAAGTGCAAGAATTGAACAACCAATAGGAATTGCATCCTCATCAATATCAAATCGCGGATTATGACCAGGATAGATTATTCCCTTCTTCTCATTGCCAACACCTAACCAAAACATAGAAACAGGTATTCTATAATTATCACTAAAATCAAAGAAATCTTCTGCACCCATCGAAGGGAATTCTGCAATTTTAATATTCTCTTCTCCAATAATCTCAGAAGCAGCATCTTTCAGAATGGCATTTAAATCAGAATCATTCATTCCTGGTGAATACCCTAACCTAATTCCTATCGTTATTTCACCACCAAAGGTCTCTTGTACTCCTTTTACAATTCTCTGAAGATGATTATACGTTTCTTCACGATCTTTGGGAGTTAATGCTCGAATTGTACCTGTTAAACGAGCAGTATCAGGTATGATATTATAGATTGTTCCTGCATGAAAAGTGCCAACTGTTACTACAATTGAATGAACAGGATTTGTATTTCTTGAAGCAATAGTTTGTATCGCATTAACTATAAACGAACCTACTATTATAGGATCAATAGTTTCATGAGGTAAAGCTGCATGTCCACCTTTACCTTTTATATCAATCCAAAATTCATCTGAACTTGCAGTAAAACTTCCATCTTTGATTTCAATCGTATTTATCTGAACGTCTTCATCAACATGTAATGCAATAACAGCAGATACCTCTGGATCCTTTAAGGCACCTTCTTCAACCATTGGTTTTGCTCCTCCTTTACCTTCTTCAGCAGGTTGGAAAAATAATTTTATATTCCCTTTAATTTTGTCTTTTAATTTAACAAGAATTTTACCGACTCCAAGCAGAATAGCGGTATGTGCATCATGTCCACAAGCATGCATTTTACCATCTACTTTTGATTTATAAGGAACATCATTTTCTTCTTGTAGAGGTAAAGCGTCCATATCTGCTCTAATTCCAATTGTTGGACCTTCTCCAGCAGTACCTCTGATAATTCCTATCACACCTAATTTAGCAATATTTGTTTTTGTTTCAATGCCATATTCCTTTAATTTTTCACTCACTAGTTTAGATGTTTCATATTCCTCATAGCCCAATTCAGGATTCATATGAATTTTCCTTCTCAAAGCTACTATTTCATCTTTAATTTCTTCAGCAATTTTTTTAATTTCTTTATTCATAAAATCACTCTCTAATTTTTTTTCAATCTAGAAATCTTCTTCTTTATACTTTAAAGTTTATTCTCTCTTGCTTCTTTTATCATATTTTTTGATTGAGGTCATTAATGCATGTTCTATATTGATATTTAATCCTCTACCCATAGCAAGAACTGCGAATAAAAGATCACCAAATTCTTCTTCGATTTTCTCCAAAGAAGTATGCTTCAGGGGGTGAAGACCAGCCTTTATCTGTAACTCCTTTGAAAATTCTCCCAGTTCTTCAATGACAGGTTGAATTAACCATTCCTCAGACCAGTAACCACCAAGTTGAGATATTAATGCATCAATTTCTAGACAAATTTCTTCTAAATTTTTCATTATTATCAAAAATATATCATTATTATCATAAAAAAAAATTAGGGTTATTTTGTTATCAAGATTATATCCTTTGATGTTCTGAAGCATTTACTAACCAGAAAGTTTGTTTTAATATGTCAATTGCATTAGCAAGTAATTCATCATGAATATTCTGGCTCTCTTTCTCGGACAAAGAATCTTTTTTATCTTGGAAGATTTTGATAATTTTAATGTCTTCATTTAATGTATCTTCGAATTTTTGCATTCCTAATTCCTGTGCTAATCCAATAGCTTCTTCAATTTCTTCTATTCCTTCATCGAATTTATCTTTAAATGCTAATATCTTCCCAAGCAATCTTTTTGCATACATTGTCAAAGGTAAAAATTCAAGATCAAGAGAAATAAAAACCATATCTTCAACAGAGGAAATAACTTCATCAAAATAATCTTGTTGAGGATTTTCTAAATATCGTAATAATAAAACATTTGCTTTTTCTGTTAATGCCAATGACATTGTTAAAGCTGAAGGGAATTCTTGGGCTTTTTCAAAGACTGCTTCAAGTAATTTTTCAGATTCTTTCAATTCACGCTTTTGAATATGAAAACGAATTCTTGAAATAATAGCTTGAACATTTTCTTCTGGGGAATTATGAATAGAAGCGAATAAATCAGCTCTACTTATATAAGAGTCAGCTAGAGACATTTTTCCCAATGCAGTAGATATCTCAAATAACCAGTTCAGGATATCGAAATATATTTCATCCTTCTTCCCTAATTTTACAGTAAGATTTAATGCTTGTTCAAATTCTTCAAATGCCCTTTCAAGATTACCAACTATTGCATTTAACTGACCAAGTTTCATATGTTCAATTAGTAATTCTTCATTGTTGTATGCTAATTTCTCTTTATAGATTACTGCTCTACTTCTATTTTCAACAGCAGACCAAAAATCACCTGTTATAAAATTAACGTAAGCAAGTCCATCTAATATCGATGGTAATAGATATTCAAATTTATTCTCATTTGCGATTTCATGTGCTTTTTTATAAGTCGCTAGTGCTTCGGCATATTGACTTTTATTAGAAGTTATTTTTGCTAAAGCAGAAAGTGCTACTGCTTCACCATAACTATCATTCATATTTTGGGAAATGTTATAGGATTCAGTATAGAATTGTTCTGCTTGATCTTTGTCATCCTTTTTATAAGTTAATTCAGCTAATTTTAATACACAAGAAGAAACTCCAATTTGATCCTTTAATTTTGAGTACAATTCTTTAGCTTCTAGGTAATTTTTTTCTGCTAAAGAATAATCTTTTTTCTTCTCAAAAAGCTCACCTTGAATTCTTACTGCTTTTGCTTCTAAAGCAGAGAATTTCAAAATAGCTAATGTTTCAAAAACGTGTTTCAATAAAGATTCAGATTCTTGTAGCTCATTAGCTTGCAAATAAGCTATTGATAAGTCTAATTCTATTTGTGTATGCCAATAATTGTCGTTTATTTCTTCTGTTATCTTGTGTAATTTTAAGACTTCATTGATTATTTCTCGAGGAGGTAATTGTTGGGAAATAATTCTCTCTTCTATAAGATAAGCAGGCAAAAAGATATGATTGAAGTCAGGTAAAGAAAGTTGATGTTTTTCTTTAAATTTTTCAATTTCATTCATAATCTTTTCTAATTTTGCTTTTTCTTTTGAACCTCTTACAAAATAAATCTGAGCTAGTACACCTAGAACTTCGATATAATGTAAGATATCCCCAGAATTTTCAGTGTTTTTCTTTACGTCTTCTAATATTTTTAAGGAACTTTCTACTTCTCCTTGTGCAGCTTTTGCTAATGCATACCATATGCGAGATCCATCATTTCCCATTTCTTTTTGTTTGAATGTTTCTGAAGTAAAGAATTCATAATTTGCTAGCATATATGCAACTTTAGATGCTAAATATATAACTTCATAATCATCAGGAGGTAATGTGGGCGATTGTGCTATTTTCAAAAATCTTTCAAGAAATATTTTAATGTTTTTAGAATCAAGACCTATACGCTCAAATTGGAATTCAATCCCTTCTAAAGCATCTTTTGATAATCTGGTTTCGTGTAATATAAAATCTTTAGGCAGTACCAATTAATTACCCTCTGGAAATGATGTGAATCAAGTTGACTAGTATTTTTACACTAATTAAAAGTTCAATTTACCTTTAATATTAATGTGTTTTGTATTCTTTTTTTACTCTATAAAGTCTTTTAAATGTTATTTTACTGGGCATTCTGTGAATATTATATGATTTTATATATTAAGGATGTTCATATATCCCAAACCGAAAGATAATAAGGTAGTAGTGCAGCTTTTTTACCAAGAAAAAGCTTTTTCAATTAAAAAACTAACATTCTTTCCGAAATGGTGAAGAAAATGAGTGATGACTCTTCCCCTCTAAATCAAAAACAAATCAATAAACTAAATCAGAAAGCAAAAGAACTTGGATACCAGAATCTGGGTTTCTTCATAGATGATTTAGACATGTTACTACGTTCTGCAAATCTTTTGAAAGAGAAAGATATGAAATATTTCGAACTAGAGAATTTAATTACTCTTCTTTCTAATAAAAAAATCAGTTTGGGTATGGCACCTCGAATGATTTCTATGGTTTCAAAATACTCTGAAAGAAATGAAGAGCTTGAAAATGAAAACGCTACACTCAAACAAGAGAACATAACCTTAAAGAGTAAATATCAAACTTCAGATGCGCAAGTTAAAGAATATCAAAAACAGCTAAAGGATCTATCAGTTGCTCCTCAAGCGGATGCTAAAATTAGAGAAGAAAACATTAAGCTTATTGAAGAAAACAAATACCTAAAAATGACAAATGATTCATTGACTGAAGATTTCAAAAATACAAAAAAGAAATATGAAACCAAACTTGAAGAAGCAAATAATCTTGAAGTTGAAAATAATCAATTAGAATTACGAGTTAAAGAATTGCAAAGAGAATCAAAAGAATTAGAGATCGAATTCGAAGAATTAAAGAAAAAGAATGTTGGTTCTGATAAAACACTCATGAAAATTGAAGACCTAATTGAGGAACTTGATGAAATATATGGAACAATAGATGATCCTTTCAAAAAAGAATTTCTAGCATTCTTTGGTGTAGAATTGAGTGAAATAGTAGATGATAGGCATCTAACTAAACAAAAAATATTGAATCAAATTGCAATTCATGCTAATGAAATTGAAAAAATCTTTGAACCTCGTATTGCTGCTTTAGCTAGACAACAACAGATTATAACAACAGCAGCTCCTGTTAGAACACATGAACCTGTGAAGAGAGAAACAGTAGAAGAAAAACCTACAGAAGAATCCATTCCGGAACCAGTAAAACGTCAACCTGTTAGGGAAGAACCAACGGTAGATGTTACTTCAGAAATAGATGAATTAGCTGAAACGGGAGACAGATATGTTAAGCCTAGTGAATTTCTAAAAGGTAAAAGCGTACATAACGCAAAAACCTCAGAGGAAGAAGAAACTGAAGCTCAAACAGATGAAAAACCTACATTAACAGAAGAAGATGAAATACCAACACCTAAACCTGTCTCATATCCTAAAAAATCAAAATCTAGAAAAGCTACTGCACCAGTAGATAGAACTCCAAGTCCAGAATTAATAAAAGTATTTGATGTTTTTATTAAATATCTTGATGCAATAAATGATAACAATTCCTTTAATGATCTTTGTGATAAATTCATAGAACAAATGTATGAACATGTTGGATCTCCTGGTATGACTCAAGTTTATAAAATCAAAAGTGGCGGGGTAAAACGAAAGAAATTACTCATAGATCTTTTAGAACAGTGGAAGAAAGAATTACCTGAAATGTAATTCAAAAAAAAATCATTAATGAGAGGAAGAGGTTTTACTCTTACTCTCGAGTTTGTTTTTTTATATAATAATTTCTGCTATTTGATTAAAGGCATGAGCAGTCATACCAGAATTATCAAAACGTAATCTGACTTGATTATTTCTTGCTTGACCATGTAATCCTATAACAATTCCTTTTGCAATTGCATCGCTTTCAGCAAATTTCAGTATGAATTTCTTTCCAATTAGTGATTTGTTATTTACTTTATCAATTATTTCTGCAATTGCTTGATTTGTTTTTTGTAGGCGTTTACTTCTACGATAACCTAAAATTCTAGCTTTTACAGTAGTCTGTTTTTTAGCTATTGTAGTAGTTTTCTTTATTGTAGATGCTTTTTTACTGGTGCTAACTGTAGATGATTTTTTAACAGAGGGATTTTTAGTAGCTGTTGTTGGAGATTTTTTGGTGGTAGTTGATTTTTTAGAAGTTGTTGAGCTTGTAGGCTTTTTAGCAGCAGAAGGTGTAGGTTTCTTTGCAGAAGAACTCGCAGGTTTTTTAGCTGTAGTTTTAGGTTTTGCTTTAGGTGCTTCTTTTTTTGAAGTTGGTTTTTTAGAAGTACTTGATTTGCTTTTTTCAGACATTTAATCACTTTCTTTTTTCAGTAATGAAGAGAAAAAAATGTTTCATTCAAAAAGGTTTTCGCTAAGATTGATTTTTCCTTTCACAAATTAATTTTTAATTATCTCTTTTTTGAAATGATCTTCAACTTTTAGCAAAACATTCTCGAGACTTTCAAGAAAAGCCTCAATTTCTTCCTTTTTAATTGATACAATTCGACCAGATTGATGTACTAAAGTATTTCTTTTCTTTCTTATTGTATTGAAAGCTTCTTCTTCTTTTTCATCAATCAATTTCTTATCTATTAGAAATTGAAGAATTGAAGAAAAATTGGAATAAATATCAATTGGTGCTTCAAAACGATCTAGAATGCTTTTGAATAATTGTTCAGTGGAGCGAAACAGAAAAACAAGAGCAGTTGCTCTTTCTTCCTCTGAGATTTTTTTCCATAGATTTAATCTATTTTTAACATATTCAATATCCGTTTTTAATGATTGTAATTCATGTTCATAACTAAATACTCCACGGGCAATATCATAAAATGGACTGTCAAAAAAACGATTTTTAATTGCAGCTGTCTGTTTTTCTGATACTGCTAATCCATCTAATATTGGTTTATAAATTCGCCATGCTTGTTGTTTTGCTACTTGATTTTGAGCATATACTCTTAATGCTTCAGATAAAGGTGCAGTTAATTCATCTTGATAGATATAATCTATTCTCCTAGAGTGTTTTCTAAGAAAATTGTCACCCACTAAACTTTCAATTGGGAATTGGCTTAAAGCTCTGATATAATTATTTCTTTTAATTTCCTCCTCCTCATCAATATGAATAACTATTGGAAGTGTTTCTAGCATGAGTTTCCTAAGTCTTCCAAGTGAATAGAAAGCTAATGAATCACTTAGAATTGTTAATAAAGCAAATATTATTGCGAAGATAATAACATTAACTGGATTAACAATTTGATCAATTACTATGAAATCTAATGCAATGGGTGTAAAATGAAGAATAATTACTCCAACAAAATCAGCTAAAGAAAACATTGACCAAATTATTGAGAACAAAAATAATGTTTCAAAACTACTGAGAAGATTGTATTTATTGCTTTTTGAACGATTAACAAATGAATCAATATATAATCCTTTTACTTCATCTTCAAGTTGAGGAATAAGTTTTTTATTTATTTCATCTCTAATCTTTTCTTTCTGAGCATCTGAAAGTCCTTCTTCGTCTCCTGAAAAAATAAATAATGAATCAATATTTTCTCGTAGATTATTACGATAATAACTTCCAGCACCACTTACAAAATAAATCATCATTGGAGATATCATATAGAAAAATAATGCTGGAGCAATTAACATGAGTGCCCATAATATTATTCCTAGATTAATCGTTGTCCCACTTGCAGCTGCGTAAATTGCATAAACAATAAATTCAAGTATAATTGGGGAATATACTCCAAGAAAGAATCTTTGATTAAATAATGCATTTGTTGTTCGACTTAAAGCTCTACTTGAAATGGTTAGTCATCTCCTACTAATCAATTATTATATCTAGAAAAGTATTAATGAATTCTTCTCTCAATTATAAATAATGACATTCACAAATAAACATAACTGAGGGAAAAATCATAGAAAAACCAATTATCAAAAATAAATCAGAATTAATTTCTTCTGTTAAAAATGAAACTACAAAACAAGCACGGGAAATCATTCTTGAATTATTTGAAGAGGGAATAAGAGCAGCAAATCCTGAAATAGCTATAAATAATTTTGTTAGTTTTAAGGATAAAACCTTGGAATTTTCTAATGAATTTAAGATTAAATTGACAAAAAAATCTAAGGTGATAGTTATTGGAGCTGGAAAAGCTTCTAGGAAAATGGCAAATACACTTGTATCAATTCTTGGAGAAAGAATAACAAAAGGTATTATTTGTTCTAATGAAAAAAATCAGAGAAGTTTTGATAAACCAGAAATTGAATTTATAATCGCTGGTCATCCATATCCTACAAATGAAAGTGTTATTGGAGGAGAGAAAATCCTTCGGGAAATCAGCAATTTAACAAAAGATGATTTAGTACTCTGTCTAATTAGTGGTGGAGGATCAGCTTTAATGGAAATTCCAATCAGTGGAATAAGTTTAGAAGATTTGGTTGAAGTATTTGATATTCTCACAGAAGTTGGTGCTAATATCCATGAATTAAATACTGTTCGCAAACATTTATCTCAAATAAAAGGTGGTAAACTGGCAAAAATTGCTTATCCTGCAAAAGTAATTTCATTAATTATCAGTGATGTGGTGGGAGATAAAATTGAATCAATAGCCTCAGGACCAACAGCACCAGATAGTACAAGCTGGATAGATGTTAAGGAAATCATTGAAAGATATAATTTAGAACAAAAATTACCTGAAAGTGTAAAAAAAGTGATCGAAAAGGGATTGCTAAGTCTTATTGAAGACACTCCAAAAGCTACTGACTTTTATTTTGCGAATGTTCAAAATTTCATTATTGCTTCTAATGCAATTGCTTGTGAAAAAATGAAGGAATTGTGTGAAAGCAAGGGATTAAAATGTAAAATAAAATCTACAGAATTAACAGGAGAAGCAAAGCTTTTAGGAAGAGAGATTGCTTCTGAAATACTAAAGGAAAACAAAAATACAGTGATAATCGCGGGTGGAGAAACAACAGTAAAAATAAAAGGAAAAGGAATTGGAGGAAGATGTCAAGAACTTGTTCTAGCAGCAGGTAATCTTTTGAAAGATACTCAAGGGATAGTTCTAGCAGCAATTGGTTCAGATGGTAAAGACGGTCCAACTGATGCTGCGGGAGGAATGATTGATGGACTATTAATTGAGAAAGCCTCAAATCTAGAACTAAACATTGGAGAATATTTAGAAAATAATAATTCATATAATTATTTTAAGAAAATAAAGGGATTAGTAAAAACTGGTTCAACAGGCACAAATATTATGGATTTAGTAATTGCTATAAGGTTAAATTGAATTTATGCTCGAATTAATAATCTTTTATAGTTAATAGACTAGGTATTTATTATAGTAAAAGGGATTCAACCAACAAAGAAGAGAAAATGTCAATAATGGTAAATATATAAGACAGAAGGTTCAAAAGAAAAAATAATGAGTGTGTAGAAAAGTGGCTAATTCATCATTGTACCAATATGCATCAAAATATGCACAAAAAGCTTATGAGCAAGATCAGGCAGGCAACTATAAAGCAGCATATCAAAATTATTTGAAAGCAGCTGAAATTTTACAACAATTACTTAGCTTTACTAGCAATCCACAATTGAAAAATATGTATTTCTTAAAAGCAAAAGAATATCTTGCTCGAGCAAAAGAACTAAAAGATTCAGGGATGCAACCAGTTGAAACAAGTGGAAAAAGACGCAAGAGTTCTAAAAAGAGTAGTGGCGAAGATACAGGTGATAGTGATGAAGAAAAGGATGAATTAGAAGAAGCAATTGATGAAATAATTGTTGTTGAGAAACCTAATGTAAAAATGAGTCAAGTAGCTGGTTTAGAAGAGGCAAAAAGAGCACTGAGAGAAGCAATTATTTTACCAATGAAAAGACCTGATTTATTCAAAGGTGCAAGAAATCCTTGGAGAGGAATATTATTATTCGGAGCTCCAGGAACTGGGAAGACACTTCTAGCACGAGCGGTAGCTACTGAAGTAGATGCAACATTCTTTAATGTTAGTGCTTCAAGCATTATTTCAAAATGGCTTGGTGAGTCAGAAAAATTAGTTCAACAACTTTTTGAAACTGCTAAACAGAAGCAACCAGCATTAATTTTTATTGATGAAGTTGATAGTATTGCATCAGCTAGAGGAGGAGGAGAGCATGATGCAATGCGAAGAGTAAAAACAACTTTAATGACCCAAATGAGTGGTGTAACAACCAGAAAAGAAGATAGAATAGTGGTAATTGGTGCTACAAACTTACCATGGGAAATCGATCCTGCATTTAGAAGTAGATTTGAAAAAAGAATATACATTAATCTCCCAGATTTGCCAGCAAGAGCGAAAATCTTTGAAATACACACAAAGGGAGTAGAATGTGATGATACAGTCGACTTTCAACTTATTGGAGAAATGAGCGATGGATATTCAGGTCGTGATATTCAACTAATCTGTAGAGAAGCAGTCATGATGCCTGTTAGAGAATTAGATATTTCTGGAGCACTTGATGATCCAAATATTCAAGCTAGACAAGTTACTTTAGAAGATTTTTTGGCAGCATTTGAAAAGATAAAACCCAGTGTTGCTCCTGAAGAATTATTACGACATAGAGATTGGGCTGAAGAATTTGGGAGTATATAGAAAAAATATAATAAGCAAAATTTGTAGATGGGAAATGATTTAATAATTACTAGTACTCTATACTTCAATTACATTTAAACAACTAATAGAACATGAAGCGGGTATATTTATGTCAGTTAAAGAGAAAAAAGGCAAGCAAAAAACTAAGAAAAAAACTGACCAAGATGTTCAAGTAGCTGTTAAAGAAAAAACCAAAGTTGTTGAAAAAGAAGAAAAACCTGTAGAAAAAATCGATTCGAGCTCAAAACCACCAAGAGAAGCAACACTAACTATTTCTTTAATTGAAAATCCTGTTACTACAGAAGAAAAAATTTACAATGCAATGCTTCGTATAGAACAATTGATACAATCAGATGTTGCTATTTCTCGAGAAGACCTTTTTGATTTGGGAGAAGATATTGAACGTCAGTTAAAGGAAATTCTTCCTGAGTGGATTGATAAGCAATGGATGTTTGTGACTCCTGAACATCAGAAACAGCTTGATTCATGGTGTGCTGATTGGTCTAATTTTATTATGGAATATGCTCGAATCAATATCATGCATATAATTCATATTGAAGAAGAACGAGCAAAATATCCTTTTAATAATAAAACTGCTAAGAAAAAATTGGATCGAGAGCAATTACAATTCATTGGCGATTATATCGTTGCTCAAGAAATGGGCATATGGTGGGATAAAAAGAGGATAAGATTAAGGCTTTATTGGCGAACCCTTAGTGAATGGGCAGATATTATTTATGAATGGAGTATTAAAACTGGGAGAGCTGCAAGTGCAGAACGAGTAATGACTGTTTTCGATATCCAGCAAGCAGAACAACCATGGAGCTCTATACCTATAGAAGATCTTCAAAGAATCTTTGAAATAATGCATGAAAAGGGGTATATTGAATGGGCAGATAAAAAGAAGAAAGCAATAGCTTTCTTATTCTAGTGTAAATCTATTGTAATTATTTTTCTTTTATTTATAGTTCCAATTTCAAGAAAGTTTGTGGAAATATTTAGTGGAGATATAGGTTCTTGTACAGTTAAAATGGATTTAGCTCTTAAGAACTGATTGTTTAACTGATTGATTGTTATTCCATCCGTATGTGTTAGTTTTGTGTAAGAATTTAGATTAAGAGTAGAATTAGTGATCCATTCAACTACATTGTATAAGAAATCTAAGTTATCATTTGCTACATAACCATCATTCATACCCCAGTTATCAATCATGAAATTAGATCCTGAAACAATAACACGTCCAGCATTAGAGAAGGGAGAAGTAAATGCTGCAAGAACAGGTTTTTCCTCATAAATAAATTGATTACTACCAACTAATAAAGAAGCATTTCCTGTAGCAATTGCTTCAGCATTTCCTCCAGTAATATTCAGAGCACCACCATGATAATCAATTCCAGTTAATCCAGTGGTAACAGGATGAACAAGAAAATCAACTATTTCAACTATTTCGAAATTACCTTCACCATCTCCAGCCACATTATCAGGAACAGTCCATTCTGTAACAGTGATATTGAAATTTGTAAGTAATCGATTTACATCTTCAATTTCAGAGGATGAATAATCAGTTGTAAGCACAAATAAGCCACTACCGTTATTTACATAATCAACGATTTTTGTAATGGTATCGTTATTCAAATCTTGGTAAAAGCTTTCAATTTGTCCTGTTGAATTGAATCTTATTGAATAGGCTGCAGGATCAGCGAGTATCAATGCATCGTAATAATCGAGTGAGGAGAAATTTTCCACATGAGTTAATTCCATTACAGAAATATCTTTGCTAGCTAAATAATTTCTCATTTCACTAAATTGTCCTAATAGATGATCGATATTCCATTTTGAGTGATAGACATCAAAACCTAATCGTAAAATTGGGTCACGGATAGCTACTGAAACATTTACTTTCAACACTTCTCCATATTCACTTTCAATGGTAATTACTTCAAAATGATCTCCAATTGTAAATGAATCTGAAACATTAAATTTGCAATCTACTAAACCAGTTTGATTGATAGTAACTGAGTCAGGTATTTCTAAAATAGAATCATCTAATTCCAAAGAAGTAGAAATTGTATACTCTTGTTCTATTGCTGATACTATTGTCAATGGGAATGACCATAAATCACCTCTAAAAATTCTAGTAATCTCAAAAGGTAGATTTTTGGGTGAAACATAGGATACTAATGGATAACCATTTACTAATTGAGCATCTTGGATAATTGTCTTTGCTCTATCTACATTTGAAACGCCTGCTCCTGCATAATGTTCTAAATATACATTTGGTGTTGCACTTCTCATAAGCGCAGCTTTCAACAGACCAGGAGTAGTTTTATAACCTTGTTCAACGCACCAAGACATTAATACTGCTGCTTTAGCAGCTACTTTTGGTGCAGAAAAACTCGTTCCTAATGCATTAATTGAAAAACCAGAATCCACTAAATCAGGTTTTATACTGTGATCTTTTAATGGTCCCAAACTACTATAATATGAAATACCAAATGCATCAATTGCTCCTACTGCAATTGCTTGTAATGAATCAGCAGGACCATTAATAGTAGTAAATGAATAACCAGTTTCATCACCACTATTTCCTGCTGCTATAACTGTTAAAACACCTTGTACCTTTGTAGCTTTATTAATTTCTTTTATCACAGTATCATTATAGATCATCTCTCCACCCAGAGAGATATTAATTATATCAGCATCATTTTCTACAGCCCACTTGAAAGCAGCTAATAATGCTTCATAACTAGCCACTCCATCTTGATCAACACAACGACCAATAATAAGTTCTGATTCAGGAGCAATACCAACTGAACGACCAGCAATTTGCAGAGCAATTACAGTTCCATGATAACCTTCTGTATCATCTACAATAGTGAAGTTTTCATCAAAACCATATTCAGTTGTTGCGAAATTTTTCGTTAATATTACTTTATCTTCTAATTCTCTTGAAACTCGGTAACCAATAATTTTCGCATCCAGATTTATTCCAGAATCAAGAATAGCGATTTTTACACCACTTCCTCCTACACCAGGAGGAAGATAAAATACCAGAAATAAAATTCCACCTGCTGATAGTATTAGAAAAATTATCACAACTGTCCAAAGAATTGATCTGAATTGCTTATCTGCCATTAGAGCTGCTTCCTTAATTGTTATCAGTTATTTAATATTAAAAGACTTAATATTCTTAAAATATACTAACTATCATTAAAAACTATTGAAAGAAACAAAAATTGGAGAATATACTAATGCTGAAGGAATTTCTTCTAAATTCAATAGGTTTTATTCGAAAAAATGAAGGAAAGATTTGGTTAGAGATTGAAGAGAAATTTGAGAAGGGATTATTAAGATTGGATGATTTTTCTCATGTTATTGTTCTTTGGTGGATAGAAGGTAGAGATAATAAAGAGGACAGAGCAATGCTTCAGGTGTACCCAAAAGTAGATGGCACTCGAGAGAATGTACCTCTAGTAGGAGTATTTGCTTGTAGATCTCCAGGAAGACCCAATCCTATTGGTTTAACAATATCAAAAATTATTTCGAGAAAAGATAACCGTTTATACATTGATAGAACTGATGCTTTTGATAACACACCTATATTGGATTTAAAACCATATATTCCTAAATCTGAATGCATACTCTCTGCTAAAGTTCCAGATTTTATGAGCTCGTTGCAAAAACCACGTGAATGAATATTTACTTATTTTTTTGTAAAAAAAAATATTGAATCCCCTTCACCGGGGATCTAAAATATCATTATGAAAAATCAATCGCTATACCAGGTCTACCAGGTTCAGCTACTTTCGCTTTGGAGTGACTTGATTTTGAAGCATATGTAACAACGAAGTCTTTTATTTTGTATTCACGTTTAAAGTATTCAATAGCATCTTGGATTGCTTCAAATTCGGATTTTGAATTTAGATTAGTATCAAATGTGGGATTCTTTGCTATTTTTTGAGCATACTTTACTGCTGTTTTACTATTCCTTTTGATTTCATCGAATTCCATGATTTCTTTTATCAAATTATCAGGTTTCTTTCTATTTATATCTAAAATTTTATACATCCACTGTGGAGCTATGAAAATTTCAATCTTTGTTGGATTCTTTTTCTCATGTTTTTTAATAGCACTAAATATTCCATCAATATCCTCTTTGATGTTTTTGATAAATTTCTCTTCTTCTTCCAATTTCAGATTTACTTTCTTTTTACTTGGAATTGGAAATGGTCTATGTGCTGCAAATTGATTCATTGTCTTTCTTAGTACTTCATTAATTTCCTCTGCAAAATGAGGAATTATTGGCGTCATTAGATCTACTAAAGTAATCAAAGCTTCCTTGTATCCTGGTCCTTTTTTATTTGGTGATCTGTTTTCATACCATTTCATATCATTCAATATGCTGAAGAATCCAGACCCTATCGCACTTCTTGTTCTCTGATTTTGATAATGTTCAGCAGTTTCTTTGATGTAATTTTGTATTCTACTGATAATCCATTTGTCAATATGTTGTTCTTCATCTACAAATTTCGTAGTTGTTATTTCTCTAAATAATATCTTCATTCTTTTTATTGCAGCTTCAACATCTTCATATCTGAAATAAGCATCAGCATAACCTTCTCCAGAATAAGCTAAGCCAAATCTAGTAGCGTCTATACCAAATTTATCCATTGCTTCTTTCAGAGATACAGAATTACCAGTACTTTTACTCATTTTAGCTCCTTCAATGTTTAGCATACCATTAGCCTCTATTTCCAGGGGATAATTTCCAGGAGGAAATAGAGCCAAATGTTGGAAGATGTAAAATGTGAAATGATTAAAAATAAGTTCTTTAGCACTTGCGCGATAATCTGGCGGATAGAAGTAATTGAATTCTTCTTTCATTTCTTCGATTATTGTTTTATCTAAACCTGATTTCTTAATTGCTTCTTCCAATGTTGCCTTATTTCTAAATACATAATTAAATAATTCATTAGGTAATTGTTCTGGTTGAATGTTTTTCTCATTGATTATTCTTGAAATTGTATAATAAGCCATGTAGACTGTGCTATCAGATAAAGTTTCAACAATCCATTCAGGATCCCATGGTAATGGTGTACCTAAGCCGCTTTTTCGAGCACATGCTTTATCTTGTAACCAATCTATTGTATATTCAAAAGATTGACGTGCTTCAGGGGGATAAATGAACATTTTTTTCAAGTGTTTGTGGGTTTTTTCTTTCCATTTCTTGTCTCCATAGGTAATGAACCACTGATCCTTCAAAATCTTAATATGAGTTTTAGTTTGACATCGACAAATAACTGTATCAGCTGTTTCCCAAATTGATGCTGAACTGTTACTTTCTTTCAAATCTTTGATTAGAATATCTTTAATTTCACTTACTTTCGTACCAGCATATTTACCGCAATTTTCACGCATAATACCTTCATGATATTCTTTACTGTAAATAGTATGAGTAGCTTTTTCTGTTTCCTCATCTTCTTGTGATTGTATTTCCATTTCTTCAATGATATCTTTTGCTGGATGTTCACCCATACCAGGAGTTTTGATCATTGAAATTAATTCAATATCATTTGCGAAATCTTTTGGCAAACCGTATTTTGTTAATCCTTTAGGATTGTTCCAGAGATCTCTTAGTGCTACATAATCATAAGGAGCATGACTTGGAACACTCATTACTACACCAGTAGTATGGTCTACAGCTACAAAAGTAGCTGGCAAAATCTTCACATCTTCTTCTCTGATTGGAGTGTGGCATTTCTTTCCAATGATTTCTATTCCCTTGAATTTACGAACGACCTTAACATCATGTAATTGATCAGATAGTTTCAAGACGGTTGGTTCTGAAATAAACCATTTTTCTCCATCAACAATAGCTTCAACATAATCACCATCAGGATGAATCCACATATTTGTACATCCGAAAATGGTTTCAGGACGTAGAGTTGCAGGAACTAAATAACCATCTTCAAAGGGGAATTTTAATAGAATAAATTCTACAGGTGAAACTCCTTCACCTTTTAAACGATCATGATCACCAGTAGGACTTAAACATTGACTGCACCAAACAACGGGATGAGTTCCTTTCTTAACATAACCCATTTTCTTCAAAGTTTCATATTGCCATTCAATGAATCTACTAAAAGGTGGGCACATCGTTGTTGTAACAAATTCTCTTCGCCAATCAATACTTGCTCCAAAACGAGTCAAATCTTTTTTAGCTAATATTTTGTAATAATTGGCAATGTGTAGTGGATCGGTGAATTTAATTAATTCTGAATCTGAAACGCCACTTTGTTTTAGAATCCTCTTTTGTACTTCATCACCTTTCTTTAGTCGTTCTGCTACTCCTTGAATTGGTTGACCAGTTGCATGCCATCCTTGGGGGTAAATTACGTTGTAACCCAACATTCGTTTGTATCGAGCGTATGAATCACATTTCATAATAGTATAGCCATGCCCTACGTGAAT
>Ga0307378_10002738_pt1 | contig 26493 bp, 24 predicted proteins | sample UN1MG_FD_202238 | JGI IMG/M metagenome (GOLD analysis project Ga0307378, IMG submission 202238) | Soil microbial communities from Risofladan, Vaasa, Finland - UN-1 | ecosystem: Environmental > Terrestrial > Soil > Coastal area > Acid sulfate soil | place: Finland: Risofladan, Vaasa | collected...
AGAATCAGAGTAAAATACTGCCTGAAGTAAAAGTGCTAATCAAACAATCAGACCTTCCTGAGAAAATATCCGCGCTCTTTTTGGGAGACAGCAAGATAAATGCCAACTGTCATTTGCTGTCATAGATAGTTATCATTACGAATCCTCGATAGTGCAGCTTTCTTTAATTGGTCTGAAACAGGCTGCATGAGTAAGTCGGTCGCTACGACATCGATTGGCTCCGAATTGCGTAGCGTCGTTAGGATCACTAGTCGCTTCCTTTCGCTACTCGACATCCACTTATACTCCGAATCAGACTTTGCGCGAAGGAGATCGGCCAAGGTCATTGATACGATCTGCCTGTGTTCTGGTTTTTCAAGCAAGGCATCGACAACTACGAGCGCATCTTCAAAGAGAGCGGCACTACTCTTCTGTAATGTGAAAATATTGAGTAGTCGGGCTAGTTCGGCTGGGCCAAGGCGTTCATCTTTGTCCCTAAAAATTCGGGAAGTATCGCCCTCACTGGCATTCTTCCTTTGCACGTAAACGTACAATGAATTTACCAAGGCTTGGTCACGTAAGCTATCAGCTTCAATCCTGAAAGGGGATGATAGGTTGTCTACGTCGTAGGTCGTTTCCAACTTTTCCTTCCACCAGTCTTCGATATCTTTTCGCATATTGGTCCAAGCGGTATAGCCGAGTAGCATGCATATAAGGGTGAGTACAGCCACACTCCATTTGATTATATACTTAGCAATCCGGAAATGCTCCAGCATTGCCTGTTTTTCTTTTTGGACAAGCTTATCTAAATCTTCCTGTAATTCTCTTCGTATCTTTTCCCTGGCTTCCGCCATGAGAGCCAATATTTCCTGGTCGTTCATCTTGAATCCTCGTTCTCTATCTCCGGTAAACCGGTCTTATGCCCTTCTGTGATAACAACCGCTCCAAATCTCCTGGGGGAAGATAATAAGTTCCGTACCGGGGATTTCAGGTATCCCTCGTTGGGTATCAAGATCGATGCCCTGTCTGAGATACGCCTTGTAGGCAAGCTGACTGCAATAAAATGTATCCTCCGTTGAGGAATCAAGAAAGTTGAGGTTGTATGGCTTATGAAGGCTTGCCTGCCTTAAACAATATTCGGCAATCGATTCTCTCATCTTTGTTATTTCAGCCCCGGTGAGATCGATCTTGTGCAAGGGATAAGCTATACCATAGAGAGTATCAATTATCCCCCTTTCGTGCAGCATCCTCCTGGAATCCCAGTTATGTTCCCTGACGTCGAATGTAATCACTTTGCCTCGCGCACCCGCCTCAACGCAACGACCTGCAGGGCCGATATATATAGCGATGTGATCTACATCTCCAGGTATCAGCTTGCCCAGAAGCCGCCAAAATTGACCTTTAAGGTCAGTACCTGCATTGATTCCGTCAGTTGTACAAATTATATCGCCTGTCTGAACCGGCAATTTATCGATCTCGTACTGGTATATCATGGTAAGCCCTACCTTATGCTCACAGATGAGAAACCCGCTTTCGTCTCGTAGGTGAATACCTCCGCGCCACAGAAACCGCCGTTTTCCTTAAGCCATCCCCCGGTATTATGCAGAGTCAGCCTTCGCGGCGAAGCAGATGATACCGTATCCAGCTTTGGTGGATTCTTTTCGTTCCATGATATAGGCTGATGCGTATGGCCAAAGATTATACGCCAAGGTGCGGGAATGTTGAAGCCCGGAGCTTTCTCCTTTTGCGAATTTTCATTAATTGCTCCAATTTCCAATAGGCTAGCCTGGTAGAAATTGCGGAACCTTTTCTGTACCTCTTTCTTGTAGATAAATTCCTCGCTATAACGAGCCTTCTCAATCCCGCCGACGGTATTCAGGATTTCTTCCTTAGCTTTCTTTAGGAGATAATCGACAATCATCTCCTTAAGCCAGCCATAGTCGGTCATCTCATCGATCACCTTCTCAAGGCGGTTCATGTATTTGCCGACTCGACTGAGTTTGTTATTCTTTACATCAAGCTGCACCTGCCGCACAACATTTGTCAGAACCCCAGCCTGGCCGAGCCCGGTGCACGCAAGCTGGTTTAATGGAAAATTCATTTCAACCATCTCTTCGATATCCACTTCACCAACCTGCAGGTCGTCGTAGGCAATTTTTATTGCAAACTCCCCGAGTAGGGACCAATAAGGCTCAAGGTATTGCCCGTGGGTAACAAGGACCGACTCATTATCAGTAACTATGTAAAGATTAGGATAGGCGAAGTTGAAAGTGACACGGTTGTCCTTCCCCATTATATAATCAAGAAACATCCCTCCATATTTCGAATTATCGGCCTTATCGTTATCCTTATCCTTGGCCTTATCCTTGGCCTTAACATTATTGAGCCAAAAGCCTTTTTTCTTACTGTTTTTCCTGTCATCTATGATTCCAGCAATGGAATGTTCAAAATTTTGCGGTATATCTCCGTTTAATAGCCTGTTAATTACATTCCTCTGGTGTTGAACAATATGCCACATATCCGCGTCGTGGTTGCCGGCAATATATATTATCTCCTTAGCAATTTTATCTTCCTTGATAAAATTAAAAAAAGCCCTTCCGTATTCATAAGCCTTTTTATACGACGCTATGGAGAAATCGAAAATGTCTCCTGCCAGGATTAGATAGTTATTTTCAGTTTCCGGGTTCGGTTTTACAGCATCCTTAAACGCATTATATTTGCAGCCTCTTTCGATCACCCCTTCGTTATTTTTTGCGACCAAGGCACATGAGTCATCTCCAAAATGTGTATCTGAAGTGATTACAAATTTCATATTAACATTCTCCTTAGTTTTGTTGTTACAGAAAATATTTGACCATCGTTACACAACATGGTTGACGCATATCATGATTCTTTTGGTGAATTTCGTCGATCAGTGAGCGGCGTTTTTTCGCGACGCGCCACTGCATTAGCACTGATGCATACCTGACATGTGCATGAACTAAGGGGTGAATGTTCCTCGCTAATTTATCATTATGTCATTATTTTATAATATAAAATATTATCATATACTTATAATTAAAAATGTCAAGTATCAAAATCACAAAATTTTGATCTATTATTAGGGAGTCTGGAATAAAAGACAGATCAGCGAACAGCGGTGTCCTAGAATGCAGAACCTGCTGATGAGTTAGTACAAGATAGAGAATTAGGGTGGCCACAAATTTATTGTATAAGTACTTGAATCGATAGCGCGACATAATGCTTGCAGAAAATGCTATAGGGCACACTTTTCTCTATAAGGTATCCCGATTATAACTCTCGGGTTGCTGGAGCTTTCCCGGATTCGAAATCCGAGAAAGCTCCCCATAAACCCATAATACAACCCTAGAGAAGGGCCGGGCCAAGGATAGCGGCAGGCCCCAGCAAGGTTGTGGCTGCAGGCGGCAAGGCAGGGATAGTTGGTATTGTAGGAGTCGTTCCTGATGATAACAGGAGGAGCAAGAGAGCCAGGGGAACAGGAAGTATAGCTGGCGGTGCATAAGCTGAGTAGGCCGACAGGTACGTTGAATTGGCAATAGGTATCGTACTGAGTATCCAACTGGATGGAGTTGGCGGCAGATAGTCATAGTCTGAAGGCAACTTGATTTTCAGAGGCAGGCCTGTGACCGGATCAACTAAATAGGCCGGGGGCCAGGTATTGATACCATACAAGGGATCATAAAAAAGCATACCTTTCGGAGTATTATAAAGAAGCCACGGGTTCTGCCAGGCTGGGTCCCAGGTCAATCCGGGTTGAGAAGGGAGCACCGTGGTTCTGGACAGATTTGTTACAATGGGAGTGGGATCGCCGGAAACAGGATCAATCGGCGATAAGGCGGGCGACCACAACGGCCACAGGGTGCCATAGGGCGGAAGAGACACCCAGTTTATGACCTGCGCAAATGATAGACTGCTGCTAAGGACAAAACCGGCCATGATTACGGCCAGGAATAAGACTTTCACGCGGATAATGGTGATGTATTTTTTATCCATTGCTTTATTTTCCTTATTTTCCTTCCTTTAACCTTAAACTTTACCTTTAACCTTTACCTTAAACTTTAAGCTTAATCCTTGTATTAACTCTTAATCCTTGGTATTAACCCTTAATCCTTGTGTTAACCCTTAATCTTAACCTTTTTCTTTACCCTTTATCCTTTATATTAATAGAGCAGCTAAAAGCGTATAAATTGAAGTACCTGACAGGGCAATTGCCGTAAGAGCTCCAGTAGTCGTGGTAGTAATTGGCAAAAGGGGAGCCGGGGCTAGAACAGGAATAAGGGAAGTGACCGTGTATCCGGCTGGAGTAGTTGTTGGTGGAAGGATGGTGACCACAGGAGCGGCGGCAGTGATAGGCACGGTAGTTGTAACTACAGCAGCAGATCTTGACAAGGACATCGGAAATGGAACGGCGAAAAGAGGAATGCGGGGAGCCAATGGTGCCATGATCGGAGCAGGCAGCAGAGGGAGTCCACATGACCAGGGGTTATAGAGAAATGGGAACATGGGGTAAATTTGGGCGTGAAGTGCTGGGGCAGTTACCAGATTAAATGAAACGGATAAGAGGAAGATTGATAAAATTAATAAGATAAATTTTCTCCATTGCTTCATGTTATGCTCCTTCATAGTTGTGTAAATTTATAATAAAATTCTTACCATTAATATTGATACTGATATGGCTATCTCTGCCATCGATACGGCTATCTTGCCACTTATATGACAATCTGATTGATGAATAGTTTGCAAATGATTATACTACGGCCTCGATTTTTCACAACTATTGTTGACTCATTCGATAAATTAGGAATCCTCCGATAGCGTGAGGCTCAGGCGAATCAGTGCATGCTGACAATCTCGGCAGGATTTTTCAGATAAAACGAGGACCCAAATTTCGTGGGAGCCGCGGAATAGAGCCTTCTTTGCCTTTCAATACATCTCATCATCCATTATTTAAAGGTCACATTATCCATGTTAAAGGTCACAATCATTGAGGTTATAATAGTCAAACGGGCGTTAGAGTTTGCTACTTAACTGAGACTTTGCTACCTAACATTTTATACCTTTGATCTGGATTTTATCAAATTTTTTTATCAATATTCTCTTGATCAGGAAATATGGGGATACTTTTTGACTACGCCCATGCTTTTCATGAAATGAATAAATGAAATGAATAGAGGAGAATGAACAGGCATCTCTCTTTGAGGTTGTTGAATCAGGGGAATCCAGGGAGATTCATCTGAAAATCCCCCCAGATCCCTTTGGAAAAGGGGAAGTAATAGAGTGCCCTTTCATCAGAGAGATTGTCCCTTTATTAAGGGGAGAAATTTTAATGCTTATTTGTGTCTCCTTGTAACATGAGCGTTTCATCTTTTTACTAAGCATAAACTCCTCTGGCGAGTGCAGCCAAATTCCGCATTTCTTCTTCAGTTGCCTTCTGACCACGTATTATTCTAAAAAGCTGAGGTAATTCTTTGATGAGATTTTTATCCCCTTTTATACCGGATAGTAAATGGTCACTTTCAACGGAAGCCAGATCAAAAAAAGTGTACCAGTCACCGGTGCCGGGCTCTAAGCCGAGCTGTGCTGCCCATAATTGTAGCTTTCTCTCATCCTTCGGAGGTGTTAAGATACCCCGCTCAAGCTTACTCCAGTTACTTGGATCATGACTGTTTTTTTTGCAAAACTCACACAATCCCATACTCTTCTTTATTCTTAATCCCTTAACGAAGGTTCCAAACATTGCCCGTGCCTCCTTTAACGTTTGATAGGTACTTAAAAAATATGCTTTAAAATTTATCACCTTATAAATAATCGGTATTTTTTAATTTATAATCCATTCATTTTGAATATGATCTGACCCAAATAGGTAATTTTTCACTTTTTTGCTTTGCATCGGGGAACAGGCAGGCATATTTCGCACCCGGTTTTGGCTTATTCGTTTTTGGCTTATAATGATACAAGCTATCGCCTAAAGTGGTTGTTTCAATTCAAGGGGTTGTTTCAATTCAAAGGGGTGTTGGAGTGCGGCTGCTAGCCGTCGTTATCGTGGTCGTTATCGTGGTCGTTATTGTGGAAACAGCTTCCCGCGAGCTGGATAATACGTCCAGCCGCTTGCGAGGCAGGGTTTTGAGCCCATGTCATAATTCAAATAAGCGCCAGACGGGAGCCACGGTGGCAGATGGCGCTTCCACTATACACGCACCGCTATTATGAAGCTTTAACTACATAATAAAGCTCTAACTACCGAAACGGCGTAGCGAGTGGGGGCCCCGGCTTGGAATGGACCGAAGGAATCTCCATGTGAAAAGGGTCGCAGATCAGGACCTGGCCATACCCTTCTCTGCGGTTTTCTCCGATACCATGTTTTTCAAGAACTTCCAGGGCTGCAAAAAGCCCTGTGCTCAGGGAAGAGAAAGAGAAGACAAACACGCTTCCTCTGGCTATGGCCGGAATTGCATCATTGTCTGATTTCCACATGCTGTTCCATCCGCTTACGTACACAGGTCGGGAAAAGGAAGTTACCTCCGTGCAACTGGCTTCAAGGTCTGAAAGATCCTTTCCTGAGATTTTCCGGTAAACCCGCTTTATTTCCTCTATCAGAATAGAGGAACTGAGTCTGGTAGTCGGCCTTCCACTATGGTCTTTGAGAATGGCTTCGGATTGAAGGTTTATGGTGATCAACTCACCCATTTTTTTCAGTGCATATCCTTCCTGCATTTGCCTGTATTTTTGGTTAAATTTCAGAACCCTCTGCCTGAGAGACAGGCTATGATCATCTATCTCCTTGACACGGATTTCAACTTTCCCCACCCCCTGATCGCCAACTTCGCCAAGGTGAGTGATACTCTCCAGGGTATCTTTATACAGGGTAAACAGGGCTTGGTCAGCAGGAAGAAAAGCAAAACCTAAAAACCAGGTCCGTTCGCTGATAGATTCGATAAACTGACTCTTATCACCGGAAAGCTCTCCCTCTTTTCGATCACGGGAAAGAGCAGCTTCTGTCTGCCAATAAGTTCGAACCGGAATTTCCCTGAATTTCCCATGAGGTTTCGCATATTCGACCTGATAGGAATTAGCAACCTCACGACAGACGCTGCAGTAAAGGGTTCCCTGCTCAATGAGGGTGCGATATGCGTCCTGAATCAAATTCAAGCTCCGTGACGGCTGTCTGCTCTGGATGGAAGAGGCCAATACCTGCTGGAATATGATCTGGTTGAGCAAAGTATCAAAGACCCCATGCTGCTCATCACAATCGTTATCCTGAACAAAACCGGGCTTCCCTCTGCAGCTTTTAGCTGTTGCAGGAAGAAGCATAGGAAAAGTATACGCATTAAGATTGGGATAACAATTGGGAAAAACGATTTCCATTCCCCATCGATGAGGGTCACAGATCAGTTGATCAAAATAGTTGTTAAGATTCGGTCGGCATTGAATTAACCGATCAGTTATTGCCCCCCGCAGATAAACTCCGGGAATGTACTTTCTGGTCTTCAAGACTTTCTCTGAATACCATTTTTGCTCCCCCAAAATAATAGGGGAGTGATTTTTAATCAAGACACCGACTTTCTTCATATTATACCCCCCAAGGTAAAAATCCCAATAGATAGCTACTTATATCAGGTAATGTATAATTTGTAAAGTAAAAGTTTGAATAATCAGATGTTTCTCCGGGTAATAATAACTCACATTTCTCTCTACAGGGGACTGCACCATTTCGGTTCAACGTGTTTTCCTTTGCTCTTACGGCTCCTGCCCCTCGTTATCTCCTATCTTTATCAATGCCTGGTAGAATCAGAGCCTGGAAATTAAAAGTTTCTTTGCTTTAATTTTTAGACTAATAGAACCAAATTAGTGATTTTCTTCGGCAAAAAATCTCCATATTGTTCGCTAAAATCCTATGCTGTCTTGTGCCCGGAATTTTAAAAACCCTTTTAATCCTATAGTTTATTTTGATCATTTCAGCCGAAAAAATAGAGCTGCTGTTGCTGGCATGCAGTATGCAGCCCTTAAATATTCAGTTAGTAGAAGGAGGCAATACTTTGGAAGATTTAGATAATCAGAATCTGGAAATTTTCGTTATCGAACTCATTGATGCACTGGAACAAGAAATAGAACTTGAAAATCCCTTTATTCCCGAAGATGAGAAAAACCTTTTGGTAAGATACATGGTTCAGGATATATTTCAGAGAGAGAGGTATAAGCCTCAGTTTGATTTTTCAAAAATGGATTCCTTTTTAGTGGAAAAATCTATGAAAAGAAATAGTCAGGAAGGAACAAAGATTATATTACATTAAAAATTATATTACATTAATGTTTAAATTAAAATCAGGATTGAAGGTTCAAGTGCGAATTGATACTCCAAGCCGCTGCTCTTAGGGCCCGCTAAATACCCCACATACGATACAAGAAGACAAGCCAAAGATTCGTTGCCGGGTCTTTTAAATTTTTTGGGGGGGGAGGAGACCCGGCTAACGCAATTATCTCACTTTGCCGCAATCTCAATAACTTCAGGAGAGATAAAGAATGCAGAAATCCCAAATGGAACCATCAATCAGTGTAGCCACCACTTGGCTCCGCAGTTGTTCTGGTTGCCATATGAAGATGTTCGACCTCAGAGAAGAATTTTTAAACCTTCAGTCAAAAGGTTTGAGAATTGATTATTATACCGCTGTTGACGTGAAAGACGTGCCAGGCGTGGATATTGGAATCATTGAAGGAGCTGTAGCCAATAAAGCGAATGAAAAAATATTAACTACGTTTCGGGAAAGATGTAAAATCCTGGTGGCCATTGGAACGTGCGCCTGTTTTGGAGAGATGTCGAGGATACGAAGACTGTTTCAGGAAGAATGCATCATCGAAAAGATCCCTCCACTATCAGGGGCCATGACGGGGTATGGAGGAGAATGCAGCCATCCTCAGGCTAAGCCCTTGAATCAGTTTGTAGCAGTGGACCATTACATACCAGGGTGCCCTCCCCTTCTGAAAACCATAAAAGAGACCATAATGAGCTTGCTGAATGGTCAAAAACCAAAATCAAAGGCAACGAAAAGTCTCTGTGTAGAATGCAAAAGAAAAAAAAGTGTATCCGTGTTTCACCATCCTGACATGCCCCTGGTTCTCGACTCCTTCCATACAGCCATTCAATCCCAGAAGATCGATCCGGCACTCTGTTTTCTCGATCAAGGAATATTGTGCAGGGGAGATATAACGGTTGATGGTTGTGGAGCACGATGCTTAAAGGGAAATGTTCCCTGCTGGGGATGTATGGGACCTGCTTTTGAACTTCACGAGGATGAGATGGAAAGCCTTAAAAGAATCATTCCCCAACCCAAAGACTTTGAAAAACAAGTTATTAGTTATCAGTTGTCAGTTGTCAGTGAAAAACAAGCTATCAGTAATCAATAAAAACATGATGTCAGTTATCAGCTATCAGTAAAAATACTGAAAACTGATAACTGATAACTATCTATACTGATAAATTCTCTCCCCTGATTCTCATTTACCAAAGATGAGTTCCACCTTAATCCAATCCGACTCCCGCAGGTCAAAGGCCCTGTATGCGTCCATAATCCTACTGAAAGGCTCGACCTGCGTGGGGAGTTCGGGCAGATCAACACTGCCGCTCTCAACCAGATCCACAAGCATTGGAATGTACTTGCGATGGTTGCAGTTCCCCATGTTGATGGTGATGTTTTTCATCATTGCTGTACCTATGGGAAAAAAACAAACTGTTTGCGGATAAACTCCGATAAGAGCGAGTGTTCCTGCCTTATCCAGGGCATTCACCTCCCACTCGAACGCCTGAGAAGGTGCATTACCCGGTTTCCAGAGCTCACCTTGCGGGTTGGCTTGAGGAGCAACCTGCTGGACCTCCCACTGATACTGCTCTGCCTTTTTCTTGGCTGCTTCCGCTGCCGGGCCTCTGGCCGCACGTTGGGCATCGACCCCGACTGCATCGATAATCCGGTCAACACCAATCCCGCCGGTGAGATTCAATATTGCTTCAACCGGGTCCTCGGCGTTGAAATTAATAACCTCAGCACCTTGGTCTTTAGCCATCTGGATGCGGGCAGGAATGTGATCTACAGCCAGGATACGTCCTGCTCCCAGGAGTTTGGCACTGGCAATGGACAGTTGACCTACAGCGCCGCACCCAAAGACAGCAACAGTATCGCCTGCCTTAATTTCAGCCAGCTTTGCTGCAAAATAGCCTGTAGGAAAGGCATCGGAAAGCAGTATGGCCTCCTCATCAGTCATCCCTTCCGGGACCTTCACCAGCCCGACATTGGCAAAGGGAATACGGGCTTTTTCTGCCTGAAGACCATGAAAGCTCCCGGAGAGTTTCGGTCCCCCATAAAAGGCGGTCCCTGCCCTCTTCCCATTGGGATTGGCATTGTCACATTGTGCATAATAGCCTGCGCGGCAATAAGAACAATAACCGCAGGCAATGGTAGATGAAATAATAACCCGGTCACCGATATTCAGGTTCCTTACCTCAGAACCGATTTCTTCAACAATTCCGACTCCTTCGTGTCCCATGATCGTACCTGGCTCCATCATGCCCATTGTGCCACGAATCATGTGCAAATCCGTTCCGCAAATAGAACTGACCGTGAGTCTCACTACGGCATCCGTGGGCTTTTGAATTATCGGCTCAGGTGTATTTTCTTCAAGGCGAATATCGCCTATTCCATGAAAAACAACAGCTTTCATAACCTATTCTCCCTATCTATATCTATTCAGGCAGGCACAGAGGGGCAAAGGGGCAAAGGCACAAAGTTGTTTTCATTTTTCTTTGTGCCTTTGCCCCTCTGTGCCTGAGTAGTTACGTTTGATCAAGTGGAAATTGCTCTACAATAGTCAGGGTAAGTGCCCCGGTCAGGGCAAGTTAGTTTTAATCCAGCATAGGAGCATTTGGGCAACGCTCCATGCCTGCGACACGCACCCTTCGGGATTAAAGGGCGGATCAGCATCAAAAACCTCGCTGATTGATCCGATGCATGCCTGGTCGAGGTGAGCCACCAGCCCATCGAGAAAACGCCGGCCGCCTGCCCGATCGCCGGGGTGCTTTCTCAGCCATGCATCAATGAAGGGGCCGATGAGCCAGGGCCAGACAGTCCCCTGGTGGTAGGCTGTATCACGTGCCCTGATATCGCCGTAGTATATTTTCCTGTAGTCAGGATGGTCAGGCGAAAGAGACCGCAGTCCGAATGGAGTGAGGAGCTTCTTTCGGACGACCTCAAGGACAGACTCCCATCTGAAAGGATCAAGCACCGGATAGGGAAGAGAGATGGCCAGAATCTGATTGGGTCTCAGGGATGCATCATAGCCACTTCCGGCACCAATCTTACCGACATTCCCGCCGCCAATCTCAACGCCATTCTCAACGTCATTCTCAACGCCATTCTCACCATCGACCACATCGTACAGGTACCCTCCCTCCTCATACCAGAAGCGGCGGTTAAACGAATCATAGACCTGATCAGCTTTATCCGCAATCGGCCGCGCTTTTTGTGCGCCCATCTCTGTGCGCACCCAACCTTCGAGGAGGCGCAGGGCATTATACCAGAGCGCATTGATTTCAACTGCTTTGCCGCGCCTGGGAGTAACCACCCAATCCCCTACCTTGGCGTCCATCCAGGTAAGCTGATAGCCTGCCTCTCCCTGCCTCAAAAGCCCATCCAAAGGATCAACGCCTATGCCGAAGCAGGTTCCTGCCAAGTGGCGATCCATAATATCGAGAAGGATTGGCAGAAGATGGCTCAGCATGGCGGAGTCTTTCGTAGCCAGAAGGTAGCGGTCAACAGCATAAAAAAACCAGAGTGTGGCATCTGCCGTGTTATATTCCCCGTGAGCCTGGCCTTCTGGAAATACATTGGGGATAAGGCCATCACGAACGTGACTGCCGAAATTTCGCAAGATATGCCCTGCCTCGGCAGATCGGCCCGTGGTCAGGGTGAGACCCTCAAGGCTGATCATGGTGTCGCGGCCCCAGTCTGTGAACCAGTGATAGCCTGCGATGATGGTAGCTGCATGGTCTTTGGCAGGCCGGGCATTTTCACTGACAGCCGAATCAGGCTTATCAGCCGACCGAAGGCAGTGCACGACTATAAACTGATCAGCAGCAAGGACAAGCTCTGCCGCAGGTCCTGACTGCACGTTAGGGTGGGCTGCGGCCAAAAGCTGCAGCCGGCGATTAACCTCAGCTTCGAGAGCTTCCCTCGGCTCGATCGCCAGCATGACCTCCCAGGGTTCTGTGGAGGCAACCAGCGTTACCTCAGAAGCAGCAGTATCAGAAGCCGTATCGGTAGGATCGGCAACTTTATCGGCGTTAGCAGCATGATCAGTAGCATGATCCGCAGCATGATCCATAGCATGATCCACAGCATGATCCGCAGCATGATCCATAGCATGATCCGCAGCATTATCCGCAGCATTATCCGCATTATCAGCAGCCTGGATAACCGCCTCCAGGGAACCGGGACTCCAGAGATTGCCACAACACGCATAACCCCGCCTTTGCTCCACCCTATAGAACGTTTCCTTGAATCCTCTGCCGATTAGATCAAAAGATCTCTCCCTGCCATACAGAAACGTCCGAAGCTGAGGGAAATCTCCATCCGCTTCCGCTTTAATCTCGTATCGATTCCTCATAATCTTGAACGTATAAGGCCTTTGGGGACAGTTGTTCACGTCGGTATGGAGCTGGCGAAAGTGCATTGAAGGCCGAAGTCTCAGCCGAACAGGCCCTTTCCCTGAGATCAATCGGTAATTGACATAGACGGTGTTTTGCAGATAGGGAAGGAATACTCTCTTTTCGATGACGAGACCACAGGTTTCGTAGCGCCAGACAGGGAGCCCCATATCGAGCCTGAATTCCCTCAAGAGCCTGGCTCCAGGTAAGTAGAGATCTTTCTCGGATCGCTCCTCACCTCCCAATTCAACCACTCTGCCATTCGGGAACACAAGCTCTTCAAAAAGGCTGGTAAGCATCACCATGCGGCCTACGGGGGCGGGCAGAGCTGCGATCAGGAGGCCGTGGTATTTGCGAGTGCAGACCCCTGAGAGTGTTCCTGATGCATAGCCGCCAAGGCCGTTGGTTACAAGCCATTCGTGACTCAGGAGGGTTTCAATCTCATCGCTGGCCCCTGTGCAGGGTATTATCCTGAGTGGGTTGCTTGGTACGGGTTGCGGGGTTACGGGTTGCGAGTTAGTCATATGGATTGTGGGTTCTCTGACAGTTTTTTTGCCGGGCATTCAAGGGTGGACAGATTGAAAATCTGTCCACCCTTTGCTGTCTTGTTTAGTCCATCCTATTTGAAAACCGAGGCTATACACATGGACAATCTTTCCCTTGTATTCCGCTGTAGGAGGAGACAATGCGTCCCGACAGCAAAAAGGATTTTAGCCTAACAGCCTAACAGGCTAACAGGCTATTGCCTAAACAACCTGAGTAGTTACAAGCATTATTCTTCCTGGACAAAATCCCTTGAGGTGATAAGAACAATGCCCTGCCCTGGCTGAAGATCGTAGGAAAACGGCCCAGGAATGTACTCCAGCGGAGATTCCGGAGAAATGTCCATAAGTGGAGCACCTGACTGGATAAAGTTTCGCATGCTTTCCGCATGAAAGTTCTGCCTGCTGTGAATATCTTTGTTGAGGATGAGCAGGGACTCTTCCCGTACCCTGGTGGATGCTTTCCACAAGAGCAGAATATGCGAATTATTACCGTAATGTTCTACTTCCGTAGGAGCATCTTCCTGAAAGATTGGGTGCTCTGCTTTAATTTTATTGACCTTGGTTATAAATGGGGTCAGATCAATATTTGTTTCCTCCCAATCTTCGGGCTTGGTTTTCGCTACGTGCAGCTTCTTGCGAAAACCAAATTCAAAACCTATAGGCATCATAACCCCTCCTGAGAATAGAGCGGAGAATAGATACCGTTGCTTAAGCCCATCGATATTGCCATTAAGCTCCTCGCAGAGTCTTACCGTATCATGGCTTTCAGGGAATCCGATAGAGGGGGCGATATCACGGGTAAGGTTATATTGCTGCATGAGCCACTGACTGCTGAGATCCCACCATTTGGAGCTATTGAATATGTAATCAAACCCGGCACTGGCGGTATTTCTGGTCTGATCCGGCGGGCATCCAAGAGTTTCGGCAAAGAAAAATACGTCAGGATATACCTTCTTTGTTTCGTGAATAAGCCGCTCCCACAGGTTCCTTGGGAGCTGATAGGCTGCATCGCACCGAAATCCCTTAAAACCAAGCTCTATCATGGACTTCACCACACCAAAGAAATACTGAAAGACGCCCTCTTTATCCTTGGTATGTTTAAGATCGAACTGGGCCAGGTCCGTCCAGACTACCTTTTTGCCATTTTCATCAGCAAAGGGATGAGCCACCCGGCCTTTGGCCTCCCAGAGGAACCATTCGGGATGAGACCTCAAAAGGTTCGAATCCACACTGCAGTGATTGATCACCAGATCCACCATCATTTTGAGGCCAAGTCTTTCAGATGTCTTGATTACCTCTTTGACCTGCTCCTGCGGCTTTAAACTGCTCTTTTGATCAATCAGGACGGGGTTGTAATCGTAATAATCCGCTATGCTGTAAATACTGCCCGATTTGCCTGGCCGCTGAATGGGATTAACGAAAATCCAGGTAAATCCCATTTCAGAGGCGCGCACCAAATGTTTCTCCCAATCGGTAAACTTTCCGGCCAAAAGGGGAAACAAATTATAGACAATCATCTTTTCCGGGTGACCCATGCCAACGCTCTCCTTTCATCGAGTTTTTATCGCGGTTCCCCCGCTTTACTAAACTGCTGGATAAAACTTTATCCTTGAAGTGCCTGTTTATTGAGGGGTTTATTTGTAGCACATAAGATTGAAAACCGCTATATAAATATTTGTAAGTGGTTTTATTACCTATTTATATATATCGTCATTTTCATAGTGTATCATCATAAAAAACAGGTGAACAGTTATTCTCTGCTTTCAATTCCCACCTGAGGCCGCGCCTGCACCACTATAGTATTGTTCCTTGGAATAGAGGGGTTAGCTTTAAGACAAAGCTTCGCCCTCTCAATCCCTGAATACTTTTAAGCCTCGACTCTACTCTCATGATGTTAAATCAATAATAATCAAAATTATTTTTTACTCAAAATATTAATCAAAATATTATTACATATTTCAACTATTTGATAGTTCTCTATCGGATAAATTTTCAGGAGTCAGGAGTCAGGCGGGAAGTATAATGGACTGGTTTTTTCGGACCAGTAGATGCATATTGGTATGGTAGCAAGGCAGGGTAAATGATGCCTGTCATAGTTCAAATGATTAAAAGGATGGCCGGTAATGAAGAAGAGTTTCAGTTTTTATCAAAAGAAATCCCTGAGAAGGTTTCAGGTAGTACATATCTGGAACAAAAATTCATAGTTGCTTCAATGCCTCCTTATCAATTTTACCTGACGGTTTCTTTGGAAGGGACTTTACGATGTTCCAATGCCTCGGATGCTTAGGCAGTGAGAGCCTTGCCATGATAAACTGCATGAGTAACTCAAGCTTGAAGCTCTTATTATCCATAGGTACCACAAAAACTTCAGGAACCTCAGAAAGAACACCATCAGCCCTGCCGATTACTGCAACCTCATGCACCATCTGCGATTCTATAATGACATCTTCTATCTCTCGAGGGGCGATCCTTTCACCTCCAACCTTTAACATTTCTTTCTTCCTGCCTGTAACGTAAATAAAGCCTTCCTCATCCCTGTGCCCGATATCACCGGTTATAAGTCCCCACGGTTTCAAGGCTGTCTGGGTCTCTTCTCGATCCTTCCAGTATCCTTTCATGATATTTGGCCCCTGACCACAGATGTTTCCCTCCTCGCCAGGGGGTAACTCCCTGCCTTGATCGTCCCTGATTGTTATATGCACATTCGGAATTGGTATACCAATCGGTATACTAAGGGAGCCTAACTTGTCCGTAAGTCTATGCGGCGGGAGATAGGTAAGCCTTGCCGATGCCTCGGTTGCCCCATACATGATATACAGGGAAGCGCTTCCTATACTTTCCATCACCCGACGGGTAAGCGCAGGAGCCATGGCACCACCTGCCTGGGTCACATAGCGAAGAGATGGTATCTTTGTACTGGGAAAGGTAGATCTATTCATAAGCATGGCAAAGGTAGACGGGACACCGGCAAATCCCGTTATTTCCTTTTCTGCCATATCCTGAACTACAGCAGTAGGAAAAGCGACTTGATTGTTAATGACAATCGAACCTCCCATGCTAAAATGAGTATTGAGAAGAGTTTTTCCATATACATAGTAGAATGGCAAAATAGCCATGACTCTATCTGATTCACGAATACCAAGATAAGACACGATTGGCGCCGTATTGCTGCAGATGTTTCCATGCGTAAGCATTACACCCTTTGGCCTGCCAGTACTCCCTGATGTATAAATTATTGAAGCAAGATCATCTTCTTTGATATGAATGCCTGGGTTATGAGGTATATCATCATTAGTAGATTTCCAAGGGACATACTCACCCCAAATATCCTTCCAGGGTACATACTCACCAATACACTTCCAGGGTACATACTCACCAAGTGGATTGCTGAATACGTGATCCGGCCCGATGATGACAGGCACCATGAGGCCATCCAATCTTCGTGCACTTGCCTTGGAGAGAATACCTATACCTGCCTCTGAGTTCTCAATAAAGTATGATACCTCAGCCTTGGTGGATTTCTCAGACACTTCAACCGTAACGCCACCTGCCTTGAGGATACCATAGTAGCTTACAACCGCTTCAAGGGAATTCTCCATTGCCATTACAACGCGGTCACCCTTTTGGAGCCCTTTTGATAGGAGAAAATAGGCGAGCCGATTAGCCAGGCTGTTGATCTCCTGGAACGTGGCTTTTATTTCTCCATGAAATAACGCTATTTTTTGTGGGTATCTCTCAGAGGATTCTTCAAGAAAGTGATGGATGAGAAAACTCATTACTCAAGGCCCCTTACCTTTAAAAAACTAACTATATTGCTCATCGTTTCAAAATGCTGAGGAATAAGCTTTTTATTTCCCATAATATTTCCCATAACAAAATTCCCCCCTGATGAAGTCGATGATGGTATTATATACGAAGGAATCTGGAGACAACCCCGGCATTCAAGGAACCGGAAATGAGATTTGTACGATTTTAGCTAAGCGCAAGAGTTATATCGGAAGAGATTGATTTTTCATATCCCGCCATAGATTTCGACGCCGTTTATACTTTACCTGCCACTGTGTGAGCATACTATGATACTCTTCATGGCTTAGCTCATAGAGCGATTTCATCCATTGTGCGTGAGAAGTGTAATCAGAACTACGTGCATTTTCAGGATCAGGCATAATATAACGAAGGTTGTTTTTCCAGGCATCCATAGCTGTTGACAAAGAAGAGTCTGCATCCATTTTTTGCAATCCACTACGACGAACCTTACTGAGTAAAGGTTCTCCAAAATCTTGAGGGAGTACAATCTTGAAAAAGGTTGGATACTTTTGGTCAATTGTGCTGCTTGAAGGCATATCTTTTGTCAGCCGTGCAAGCAATGGCCACTGTTCTATGAAAACAGTTACATTCTCCTTTAAGAAAGCCAGCCATGCATTGAGTTTTCCCATGAACCACGCACCCCTGGCTGCTGTATCCAGCTCAGCTTCAATCAACCAATGTATCCAGGTGACAGATGGAGCCGGGCGATCCATGGTAGCAGGTATACTTCTACGGGCCATTTCGTTCTGCCATTGAACAAATAGAGGATCAACCGTCTCTTTCACCTCAGAATTTCGCACTCTTTTATATTCACCAATAACAGCATCCCAATCATCGGGAGTACGAAATATCACGCTTTGTAATTGTGAGGCGACACTTCGTTTCGTATTGCCCAATCTCTCCGATACGGTTGACCATATTTCAAGCAACGTGTTGATATCTTCTTCATAACCCCGAAAGTACCGACATTCATCGATCAGGAGAGACGTTTCCGGATACCATTTTTTATCATTTGCTGGCCTCAGGTAACTGGAGAAGGTTTCGATAAGTAATGATTCTGCCTCCTGAAAATCGCCCCGACTGATAGCCTCATCGATCAGAGGCCGACCATACCGCCAGTTCGCTCCAAGATGCTTTCGGCAGGTTTCAAGGTATCTGGCCGGATCAAACCGCTCTTCATAGAGGTGATTAATCTTATGCCAGCTTGAATAGATGCTGTCAAGACCGCTCCTGCGATTATCACTTTTAAAACAAAGGTATATTTCACGACCAACTTCATCCGGAAGTTTTACAAAGAAATCAACGGACTCATTTCCATTAAGATCTACCATGCTGTAGCTGTCTTCAATTTCAGATACCTTATCGAGGAAAGCCTTCCCAGGGTTTGTCTCATTTTTTGATGACAGCCATAACCATTTTAATATACAGCGTGTAGCGTTCATTCCCAGTGTGCATCCATCACTCCCTTCAACCCCCATCTCCTCAGGATAAGAAGAGATACTGCTGTCTATTTCATCCAAAGCTTCGGAAAATAAATCGGGATCATCAACCAGATCATAGACATCATCAATAAGGGAAAACATGTCCGCTGCTATTGGATCAAGATCATCTGCAAGCATAGACCCGTCAAAATAAGCAGGCTCCCAATCCTCTTCCTGAGCGGCATATTTACCATCTTCATCCCCTACTTCTTCTATCAGACTATTCCATCGCTCCCATAATGAATTCCAAAGCTCGATTATCCGCTGATCGGATGCAATCCGGGCACATGGTTTTGTTTCACTATTCCTCATTTCCACAATCTTACCTATTGTTTCAGCCATATCCAGGTCAACCTTTTCAAACATTTCTCTATATTGATTCATATCTATCGTGGAAAACAAAACGTCAAGGAGGTGGACAATTTGATCTTTGGTCAAGGATTCTACCAGAAGTCTGCCAATATGGCCTTTTATTTTTTCCATTATTCTCACTCCTCCTCAAATTAGACAATAATTTATATATTACTTTTTATCCAAGCCTAATTTTCATTTTCTTGATATCCGCCAATTATAACAGATTTATTCTAAAATTGCTCATGTGATTTTACAATAATTGGCAGAATCAATCAATTCTCATCTCTCGTCTTAACTAATTCTCATCTCTCGTCTTGAAATTTTTCTTGGCTGAAGGAAGGGGACGGGGTAGAATATAGGCTCAGGCAAGCAGAAAAAGGATTGCAGGCGGAAGATACGTTTGTGGTGGATGAATAGGGGAAATAAAATAGAAATTATGGAGGCTTTAAATGAAATATTCGCAAGCAAAACAAGGACGTATATTCGTCATACGCTTAGAGGATGGGGATATTGTTCATGAGAAGATTGAACAATTTGCCCGTGAGCAATCCATTTCATGCGCCTCCCTGGTCATAATCGGAGGAGCCGACATAGACAGCAAGCTTGTGGTCGGACCGGAACATGGACGCGTAAGACCTGTTCAGCCTATGGAATATGTTCTTGACAATGTTCACGAAATAACCGGCACAGGGACGCTTTTCCCTGACGAGCAAGGCAATCCTGTATTACACATGCACATGGCTTGTGGCAGGGGCACATCCTCAATCACCGGATGTGTTCGAAAAGGCGTAAAGGTATGGCACATTATGGAAATCATTCTCTTTGAACTGGTTGGATCCACCGGAGTGCGGGTTTTTGATCCTGAAACCGGTTTTGGACTGCTCGAACCATAAAACGAAGAGAGAATAAAGTAATTTTCCCGTAGACAAGGCCGAGCGAATAACAAAAAATAAATCCGCACCCTTTTTCTGTTTTCCGCACCCTTTTTCTGCTTTCCCTTATTATCAGGAAATTCGAGACTCACAGAATTCGAGACTCACAGAAATGGATTAACCGCGTGATGAGATGGTTGGTGGGCGCTGATAAGCCCAGTGATAGTGACATTTGACTGACGGCACCGTTGAGGGCGTCGATTTCGGTCTTTTTCCCCTGTTGCAGGTCTTGAAGCATGGAGGCATGGTGCGAGGCTGTGGCTGGAATGAGATTGTTTATGAGATGACCAAAGTATTCCTCTGCGGTTCTTTGAGGCAAGATGATCCCTTTTTGGTCCGCCACCTGGTAAATTTCTTTCACAATCTCTTTCATAATGGCCCTGGTCTCTTGATTTCCCCCCAGCTCCCCATAGGTTACCCTGAGCAGTGCGGCCAGTGGGTTGAGAGCACAATTATATAAAACCTTAGACCAGATGAAAGGAAAGATGCTATCAACCATATCAGTTGGGATATGCGCCTTTTGGAAATCATCGACAATCTGCATGATCTTCTCTGAAACTACTCCTCCCTGTCCCATAGCTCCTAATAAGACTTTATCAGCGCATACGGTTACTTTAGCTTCTCCAGGTTCCGGAATCTCAACACCAAAAATGACTCTTCCACCAATAGTGCGCTTTATGGTTACCTGATCAGCGATTTTTTCTACATTGCCGAGTCCGTTTTGAAGCGAGACCACCAGGCCATCTTCAGCCAACAAGGGGACTACCTGTCTCACGGCCTCAGCAGTATCAAAGGATTTAACGCAAAAAAGAATGATCTGACAAGGGAAGGGAATTTCCTGAATTAAGGAAAAGGTTTGTAATCCCTCTACCCTATGCTCTCCCCAGATCCCGTGAATGAATAATCCCTGCTTTCGGATTTTTTCAAAATGAGCACCTCTTCCCAGAAGCGATACTTCCTGGCCGGAAAGATGGAGAAACCCACCGAAGATGCTTCCCAGTGCTCCTGTTCCTACTACCAGATATTTCACTTTTTCCTCTCCACGCACCACGCATAAATAAATCTATGCAATGCGCACAAATCTACATACAAATTCACGGCAAACAGGCAAACAGAAAAACAGAAAAACAAATCCATACACACTAAAAACAACAAAGTGGCTAGATCGTATGACCTAACCACTAAAAATCCCTACGATACTATGATGAGATTAAGACTCACTGCCCTTTGACTGCCAGTCTTTCCTTCTGTATCAAATTTTATGTCATCCTTCATGATGGCATAAAAGTATTTAACATTTTCACAGGAGGGTGTCAAGCACCATGCTCACAGAGAAGAGTTTACGTGAGAATCAGTTACTGATCAAAGCACTTAGCGGATTGGTCAACTGGCAAACGCAACGGTGGCAAGCTGCCAAGGCCGCACCAGCAGCCTGATATATACTTGTATGTTATGAATATGTAACATTTTGAAACTGGCTGTGGCTTCAAGCTTTGGGAGAAAAATTGTCTTATGTAAGGTTAAAACTTAGCAACAGCGTATAACCATAAGCAATCAAAAGCATTGTGGCCAAGCCAGATTACCAATTCTTATCAAACATACAGGCCGATTGGTCATCTAGTGCCTTAAGACCTGGCCCAACTTACACTTTTGTCTAATTTTCGATGAGCCAGGGAAACACGATTCATCTGTGTATGCTTATTGTGTATGCTTATTATGAATAAACTCTAGTGATGATAACAGCGCCGGACGGTTTTCATTTTCCTCCCCGTTCGTAAACTTTTTCTTTGGAAAAGCCGAGTTGTTATATGGTATGCTGCAATATATACTAAAAAACTGAAATATCAGCAAACCATTACTGGAAATCTCAAAGAGGTGGAGGAAAGGCGCTATGTGCGAAAAAAATGACCAGAAAAAGAGACCAAGCCCACGAGCTTTCTTTACAAATTTACAAGTTGATATGTCCTGGATGGAAAAGGCAAAACTCCTGGTTAAAAACAACTTGATAAAAGTAAGCAAAGGTCAAAACTGTTGTGGCCATCCTGGTGAGCCTGGTTGTTGACAGGTGAAAGAGGAAATGCCTCGGTGAGGCATCATAACTTTCATGGATGAATCAGTAAGGATGCCTGAGTTTACTGCTGGTTAAGGATAAGCAGGCAGTTGTACATCACTGCAAAAAACACATTTATTCCGCTTCTTATTGTTTATCTGGACGGAAATTTCATGCCAGATAAACAATATTGCCTTACCTTCCCCAATGTTTCTAATTTATTTCTAATCTATACAATAGCGGCTGGCTAGGGACATTTACGAGCAATATCGGAAAAAGTCCCACCCAAATTCACACACCACAAAAAAAGAGGGGTTAAGCCCTAAGGCCTAAACCATTGATTTAATTGGTGAGCCGTGCTGGATTCGAACCAGTGACCCTCTGCTTAAAAGACAGAACTTCCAGGCTTTAGGTCTCCTTGAGCTAAAGCAACTTATTGATATGATGGAATATTTATTTTCCAGATTTTATCTTGTTTTTGCCTGTTTTTGCCAATTTTGGAAAAATTTTCCCACATAAAGTCCCACATAAAATTATCTTACCGGAAGAAGGTTAAGGTTACTTATCTTAATAGAATCTGATGAAACCGCGCTTCCGCACCCCCCATAATAAGATTGGGCATTTATGTATAATAATCTTGATAGCCTAACAGGTTGATAATTTGCCAGTGTCTATCCTCAAGGTTTAGCACTCCCAGGCACTGCCCATCCACATAGAGTACATGAACACCCACAAACCAATGAAAGATCCACCGGGCAGTAGGGCGGCTGGTTGGTTTTTTAACCTGATTGAGGACGGTAAGCCCCTGCTCCTTGAGTACTTTTCTGATACGATACCTCCAGTGCGGCATACACCATCAAACACAGGGTCATGATCATCAGGAGAGCCATAATCCTTTCTGGTTTTTTAAGGAAGAGAGCACTGGCTAAAAACTCAGGATGTTTAAGGAATTTAAACCCTTTTTCCACATGGAGTTGGCCCTTATACCCTTGGAGTACCTGTGGAGCTGGCAGGCAGTCTGAGTCTAATTCATTGGTTGGTAACACGAACAGCCCTTGTGTTCTCACCATTTGAGTTCGCCTTGTCAGACATGAGGCCACAGAGCCGGTAAGGAAATAATCTATCCGCTCAGGAGCTTCCCCTTGCTTTGGTTTGCCTGGATGTCCATAATGAGGCTGCTGGCGGACCTTGAGCTCATGCACATCATAGTGGAGCGTAGCCTGAAATTTCTCCCATTCCCGTATGGCATCTTCCGGGCAGGCAAAGGCACGGTGGCACAGTTTAGCAAAAGCCTTCTGCTCGGCTTCACTGCTCTTCAACGCTTTTCGGTTCAGCGTCTCAAGGTCACGCTCATAGGCTTTTTGGCTATAGACAATAATCCATCGCTGTCTCACACCCCAATACACACCACACACTTCCTGATACCGATAGTTGTCATCGATCTGGTACATGGCGGCCACTTCCACCTGCTGGAGCAATCTCTTGGCTATGGACAGAGTCTCGGGCATGCGGGTAATAAACATGACTCGGCTGTCAAGTTCCTTTAAGGTCTCTTCAGCATACAGTGCACTATCGGCTACCAGATACTCATATCCAGTCACATTCTGCAACTGCTTAACATGGCTTTGGACCAAAGAACGAAAGCCGGTTTTATCATCACTGTTCCCACTGGCTGCACTCATGTGCACCGGGATAGATGCCTGGGATTCGACAATCAGATTGAGGATACACTGATTTAACTCTGGTCGGTGATCTCGGCTATACCCTTTAGTCAGATGAATTACCCCCTCCTGGGGCGGGGAATCGGCATTATACTGCCCATCCACATGAAAGCTGGTTGAGTCCATGTGGGCAAATCGAGGCTTGAGCCCAAGCAGTACACAACTGCTAGCTGCAACGTGTGCGTAGAGTTCTGTGGGATTATAAGCATAGATTGCATCAAGCGTACGTCCAAGGGTATCATCATTCAACTGCTCTGGTGTGATGCCAGCAATTCTAATTATGAAACTTGGGTAAGATAGAATTTATAGTATACTTAAGTGTAAATACCCAAACAGTCTCGTTGCCTACGGAATATGGGTGTTATGATCAGCTATTTAGTGCTTTTATGTATAAGTACCTAAGTAAACTATAATTTTACAAATTGACACTTTTCATAATTAGAATTGCTGGTGTGATGCCTCCCCCCAACAAGCGATCAACCGGTTTATTGCAAAAAAATTCCGGCACTAAATAACCAATGGTGCTAGTTGCTTTTCCTATAAAATCAAAGACTTACTGTGTAAGACTCTCAGAGTTTGATGTACCGTTATCGCCAATTCAAGCCCTGAGCCAAAACTCGAAAGGCGCTGATTTTTTAAGTCAATGATTTTATTGAGTTACAAAGTAGCACCATTGGTTAAATAAAGCCTCTGATTCACAAAACCTAATCCATTCAGAATCATGGCACACACTGCTGTCCCATGCGAAACCTGCTTCTCAATGGAAGGCAATACCTGATCAATTGTTTCGGCAATCTTCAACTCTTCACACATCCCGGCCACCAAGCCTAAATGTCCTAAATCCTGTGTGGTATGCATCAATGACATCCGCTTTACTCCCCCTCTTTATGGCTGGTTGTAAATGATACGTTAATATGACGCTATACCACGGTATAAAATCAGTAATTATTGATCAAGTGGAAAAATCCAAAAACTATCATCATGGGTGCGGAAGCATGGCTACATAAAAAGGATTATGGATTTGAGAATTGCTGTATTCGTAAGGTATGAAAAATATTTCATAAGCTATGAAATATTTTTCATAAATAAGAAAAAAATTAATACTAATTTTTAATATCTACCTACTTACAAAATTTGGTAGTGCTAAACAAGTAATGCTGGCCTCCAACATTACTTACCTTAACTGTTTGATATTAAAACTTCCATGATTTTGTGATCAAGCTAATAGCATTACATGTTGCGCACTACCGGCATTCGATGCTCTTCGACTAATACTTTGAAAATAACATCTGGCTTTTTTTGACGGGTTAGGGTATTGATTTCCTCCCAAGGGGGGAAATCATGAGAAAAGTTAAAGATTGGAATCAACCTTGTCCCAACAAAGCATGTAATTGTTATGGTCAGAAGAACCAAGGTAACATTCGATGTATCAGCTCCTATATGACTCAGAGTGGGAAGCGTCGGGTCTTTGAGTGTAAGAGGTGTGGGGAGATGTTTTCTGAGGTACGTGATACGGTCTTTTTTGATCTCAGGACATCGGAAGAGAAGGTAATGATGGCTCTGAAGATGATCTTGGTGAAGGTGAATCTGTCCGATATCGCTTTTGTGCTTGGGATAACTGAGGAGACAATTTTGAGGTGGCTGGATAGAGCTTACCAGAAGGCTCAAGAAGTCAACTACCACCGCCAGAGGCGGTGGCTTGTAATTATTAGTCCTGGAAGGTACCCTGGTTATGCCCTTATTTAGTCAAACAAATTCAATTGCAGTTTTTCGGTCTCTTTCTCTCTTTGTTCCTGCCACTGCACATACTTTATTATCTTCTCTTCATCCAACCCCACGGTGCTCACACAATAGCCTCTGGACCATAAGTGCCGCCCCCAAAATTTCTTTCCGACTTTCTCATACTTTTGGAATAGTCTTATGGATATTTTCCCTTTCAAAAAACCCATTATCGATGATACCGAATACTTGGGGGGAATCCAGATCACCATATGTATGTGGTCTTTTTGAATATTCATCTCTATTAGCTCTACCAAATCTTTTTGGCGGCATAGTGAATATATCTGTTGTTTAGTGTACTCGGCAATTTGGCCTTCAAAAATTTTAAACCGATACTTTGGACAAAATACAATTTTGTATTTGCATTCGTATATTGTATGTGATAGCTTTCTAAATTGTTTACTCATAGTGTACCTCCCATATATCAGGAATACCTTTCCAGGGAGGTACGGTACATTATAACTCCTATAACGGTAAAACCTTTTTATGGGACCACTACCAGAGGTAGTGGTTTACGGCAATTCAGAATCAATTGGTGAGAAAAACTCTGGGCTTCAGTAAGAAAAAAGTTAACCTCCAAAAGCATGTCACTTTCTTTCACGTTTTTTACAACTTTGCTCGTCCTCATATGAGTCTCAGAGAAGAAATAGATCAAACCGCTGCACCCTTTGAACAAAAATGGAAACCCAAAACCCCAGCAATGGCCGCAGGATTAACCGACCATGTCTGGACATTCAGAGAACTCCTAACCATGAAATTGGCCTATGTTCCATAATCAAAGTATTAGCCGAAGAGCATCGTTGGGTGTGTTGAAAAGGATTTACCATCATCCGGGTTTTCTCCATCTGACTTTTATTTACAACTTTTTCAAAAAGTTAAGGCAATAGACCCATCATTACAAGCTGTCGTCGCTGGCGACGATAGGTGACTTAAGATTAGGAGATAAACGTGAACGTGAAGATCGTGTCCAAAATTTTATCCGATAAAGCTATGGTTATTCCTTTTATCTATAACCGCAAATAACGGTTGGCATCACTTTTGCTATGCTCCAAAAATAGAGTAAAATTTTTTATTGCCACAAAATTCATTTGGCGTTGTCCATTTGCCAGGCTCTGGTAAATAAGCAAGCTACC
>Ga0307378_10002739_pt1 | contig 26473 bp, 22 predicted proteins | sample UN1MG_FD_202238 | JGI IMG/M metagenome (GOLD analysis project Ga0307378, IMG submission 202238) | Soil microbial communities from Risofladan, Vaasa, Finland - UN-1 | ecosystem: Environmental > Terrestrial > Soil > Coastal area > Acid sulfate soil | place: Finland: Risofladan, Vaasa | collected...
AGCAAAGGCGGCGGGCATTCAGCGGGTTTGCGCAACACCCATGACAGGCAATCAGCTCGCCGCGATCGTTCGCGAGATCTTCGACGCGCGGCGCAAGCGCAGGAAAAACGCTGCCTAACTTGAGCGGCGCAGAGATTGGATCACGGCCATAACGCTTGACCGCATCGTAGAGCGAACGAATAACTGGCCCATACTCCCAGGCCTCAATCTCATTGCGGATCAGAGGATGTTCCCCGATGGCCAGGCTCCAGCCATGGGCGATATAGACGAGTTTGAGGATATGGATCGGCGTTAGCACAATGCCGATACCTCGGGCTCGGCGCAGGAGGTAGTTCGCTACAGCAATTGCGCTATGTGCCATCGGGACGATAGATTCCAATTTGGGTTGGCTGACGTGCCCCCCTTAACCGGACCCAGGTGATGAGTTAGAGAACTCGGACATCTGGGACATGCGAGAAGGGGAGTAAGCAGATGTCCAGGAAGCGGTTCAGCGTCGAGCAGATCATCAACCACCTTCGCGAGGCCGAGGTCCTCCTGTCTCAAGGTCAGACGGTTGGCGAGATCTGTCGGCGCATCGGGGTATCGGAGCAGAGTTACTATCGTTGGCGCCGGGAGTACGGCGGCCTGAAGCTCGACCAGGCCAGGCGCCTGAAGGTGCTTGAGCAGGAGAATGCGCGTCTCAAGCGGGCGGTTGCCGATCTGACGCTGGACAAGCTGATCCTGAAAGAGGCCGCTGAGGGAAACTTCTAAGCCCCGAGCGTCGCCGGCATTGCGTGCGACATGTCCGGGGCAAGCTCCGTGTCTCGGAGCGCCGGGTCTGCCTGGTGCTCGACCAGCCTCGTCGAACTCAGCGTTACCGAACCGTGGTGGCTTCTGACGAGGGGGCGCTGACCGCAGCGATCATCCGCCTGGCGAGCCAGTACGGCCGCTATGGCTACCGACGGATCACGGCGTTGCTGAGGGCGGAGGGCTACCGGCGCTGGCTCGGGCATTTGAAGCGACGCGATCCAACATGCCTCAGCAGGTCGCCGCCGGATCGGATCAGCAAAGACCGAGTTCGGAACTACATCGAAGCGTTACAGGCTTCAATGACGCCCTGCGGGACGCACGATTACATCAAGCATCTTTACGATGCTGCCAGGGTGATGGCGCCGGACCGGCGCTGGGCATGGTTGCATGAGCTCGCCACACGTCTGAAGCGCTTGGTTGTTCCACCGAACAAGCGGCCGCGGATGGTCAGTGCCGTAGCACTCGTTGAGCTCGCAAGCTCGCTCATAGACAAGGCGGAGCATTTCGCCGATCGGGAACCGCGAGAAGCGGCACTCCTTTACCGCGACGGCCTGATCATCGCGCTCTTGATCGCGCGGCCCATCCGCCGCCGCAACCTCGCGATGATCCGGATCGGACAGCATCTGATCCGTGACGAGTTCGGCTACCGCCTCGTGTTCGAGGCGCATGAGACCAAGGCCCACGAGCGCTACGATACGATGCTGCCCGACAGCCTCACACCGGCCACTGACCGGTATCTCGCGATCCATCGCCCGAACACCACTGGATCCGACCACCATGATGGTCTATGGGCGTCGATGAAGGGTCGCCCCATGACCGAGGAGGCGCTCTACGAGCGGATCTGCATCCACACGAAAGCGGCCTTCGGGCACAGCATCAATCCGCATCTATTCCGCGACATTGCCGCGACGACGATAGCGATCGAAGATCCCAGGAACGTCCGGATCGCTTCCGACCTGCTCGGGCACTCCGATCCGTCGATGACCGAGCGGTTCTACATCCAAGCGGAGACTGTCGAGGCATCAAAGCGGCACCAGGACGTGATCCTCGCTTTGCGCAAAGAATTCCGCTCGTGTGCTAATGCGAAGGACTGAGCGCAAAGGACCGAGACCATGCGCACTGTCATCTACGCCCGCTACAGCTCGCAGAACCAGCGTGATGCCTCGATCGAGGATCAGATTCGGATTTGCCGGAAGCGCATCGAGCATGAGGGCTGGACTTACCTCCACGCCTACACCGACCACGCCATGAGTGGTGCAAGCCGCCTTCGACCCGGCTATCAGAAGCTGCTCGAGGATGCGCGTGCGGGTGAGTTCGACGTCGTGATCGCAGAAGCGCTGGATCGGCTCTCACGCGACCAGGAGGACGTGGCGGCGCTGTTCAAGCAGCTCTCATTCTGCAACGTGCGCATCGTGACGCTGTCCGAGGGCGAGATCAGCGAGCTGCATGTCGGCCTCAAGGGCACGATGAATGCGCTCTACCTGAAGGATCTTGCCCAGAAGACCAAGCGCGGTATGGAAGGCCGTGTCCGCGCAGGCCGAATGGCTGGGGGCATCGCCTATGGCTACAAGGTCGTGCGCGAACTCGATGCCAACGGCGAGCCCGTGCGGGGCAAGCGCCGCATCGACGAGGCCGAAGCAGCGACCGTGCAGCGCATCTTCGAGGCCTTTTCTGCCGGCCGCTCGCCCCGAGCGATTGCGCGCGACCTGAACCAGGAAGGCATTCCGGGACCAGGTGGCCGGCATTGGTCCGACACTACCATCCGTGGTTACCAGGCCAGACGCTCCGGCATCCTCTACAACGAGACCTATATCGGCCGGATCATCTGGAACAAGCAGAGCCATGTGAAGGACCCGACCAGCGGTAAGCGCGTTCCCCGCCTCAATCCTGAGAGCGAATGGATCATCGAGGAGGTTCCCCATCTTCGTATCGTGGATCAGGACCTCTGGGAGCGCGTTCAGGCCCGATGCCAGTCGATCAAAGCAAGCGCTGGTGTTGCCAAGGGGCATGCCCGCAAGTTCTGGCTCAATCGCCGGCCCCGACATCTCTTGAGTGGGCTCGTCCGCTGTGGTGAGTGCGGCGCCAACTACGCGGCCGTGGTCCGCGACTACCTGGCCTGCGGGGCTGCTCGCGGCAAGGGCATCTGCTCCAACCGCCGCAGCATCCGCCGCCGGTCGCTTGAGACCCTCATCCTCGACGGCTTGAAGGACCGGCTCATGCAGCCCGAGTTGGTCAAAGCGTTCATCGAAGAGTTCCATGCTGAGATCAACCGCCAGCGCGACCGGCAGGACCAGGAGCGCACCCTCAAGCAACGTGAGCTGGACCAAGTCACGCGCAAACATGACGGTCTGATCGATGCAATCGCCGACGGTCTCCGCACGCCCGGTCTCTTGGCCAGGCTCGAAGCCCTCGAAGAGCAAAAGACCAAGCTCGAAAAACAACTCTCAGAGGCTCCGGCTCCAGCGCCGCGCCTTCATCCCAACCTTGCTGAGCTCTATCGCCGCAAGGTCGAGGACCTCCATGGCGCCTTGGCCGATCCCCGGACCCACGATGAGGCGCTCGACATCCTGCGGAGCCTTATCGAGCAGGTGGTCGTGCGGCCGCACAAGGAAGGCTTCCGGATCGAACTCGTAGGCGAGATCGCTCAGATGGTCGCCTTCGGCAACCACAATGACGCCAAAAAAAAGTCTGCCTCAATCAATGAGGCAGCCTGTTCGGTAAAGGTGGTCGCAGGGGCGGGTTTCAAACCCGCCCCCACGGTCGTCAGAGACGCGCGCGGCTAGTCCGTTAGCTCTGTCCGGGCGCGCCGATGGCCACGGGCCGCACCGGTGAGCCGGAGCCACCCTTGGAGCGCAGCGGCAGGATGATGGTGCACGAGGTCCACACCTTGTCGCGCACCATCGCGGCGAGGTTGGCGTTCTGGATCTGGTGGATGCCCGACTGCGTCAGGTTGTGGTGGTGGATCGCAAAGGGCAGCCCCTTGGGCGTGCCCGGCGCGGGCGGGGCCTTGCCTTGCAGCATGCCCTTGGCCACCGGGTCAGTGAACGGATTGTCGAGGGCGACCAGGACGGCGCGCTTGGCCTGCAGATACTTGGCGCCGTCGTAAGCGAGCCCCGGGCCCATCGTGTAGTAGGTCTTCTTCACGTCGGGGTCCTTCCATTGCTCAGACCAGCCGGTATAGATGTAAACCACGTCGCCCGGCAGGATGCCGCGCCAGCCAAGCCCCTGGGCCTTGAGCATGCCCTCGATGTGGGCGGAAGTGACGACCGCGCCGTCCTTCAGCGCCGTGCCCTTGCCGACGAAGGCCTTGGCGTCGAGCAGCACCGCGGTGGTGACGATCGGCGGCACCTTGTCAATGCCCAGCTTCAGCAGAGGCGAAGCGGCCTCGGGCTTCACGTCCTTCTGGGTGAAGCCATTATAATACTTGGCTTTACCCGAGGGCGGCTTGCCCTTCTTCAACCACGGCTCGTCGAGATAGGCAAAGTGACCGAGCGCGTCCATTTGGGTGCCCTGGGCGCCGGGCTCGCCGGTCACCACCTTCTCACCGTTGAAGGCGTGCTTGGAAAAAGGCAGCACAACTGTCGGGTTGAACTGGTATTTGAGCGGCGCCCCGAAGGGCGAGAGCGGCATGGTGTTCGAGCGCACGTGGCTCACTTCGTAGGATTTCGATTTCGGGTTGTTGAGGTGGTAGCCGCAGCGCATCCAGGTGCCCGGCCCGATGCCGTTGGCCATCCCGCGCTCGTCGCCCTTGGGCCAGGGCGGGGCCGGGACCAGCGCCTTGGAGCGGTCGACGACGTCTTTCTGGCCAGCCATCTGAGCCTGGGCCGCAGAGCCGGCAAGCGCGATCGCGATCGCTGTCGCGGCGGTGGCGGCGATAATGTGCCTGGTCATGGGTGGTCCTCCCCTTTTGTGGTGCTCGTGGAGGGTTCGCCGAAGGGTCTTCAGCCCTTTTGCGAGCCCGCCAAAGCCTAGCGCGCGCCAAGCACGCCCGGCAAACAATTGTTTGCGATCAGCGCGCCTGGGCTCCACCGATGCGGGGCATCGACCAGGGATGAAACGGGAAGAGCGCACCTATGCGACGAACTAAACACCAGGACTGAACCTGCCGGCATGCCAACGCTTGTGCTTTCCGCAGACGAAGGCCCGCCGAGCCGCAGCGACCCCGCAATTATTCCGCAATTATTCCGCGGCCTGGGCCCCTTTGCCCGCGCCCTCGCCTGAAATCTCCGCGAAAGAGTTGTCGAGTGCATTGCCCTCGGGATCGGCGAGTGCCGCCGCGCGGGCCTTGGCGATGTCGGCGGCGACTACTGGGCCGCCTTCGATCGCCGGCACGATCAGGCGTTCGGTGATGCGAGCAAAGTTGGCGGTGCCGCGCTTGTGGGTGTCGCCGTAACCCTTGATGAGGCGCGCGCATTCGATGACCTCGCGCGCCAGCTTCTTGTCCTTCGCCGCCGCGCGCCGCACCAGATCGAGCCAGTGCTCGATCGCCGTCTGCTCCTCGCCATAGCGATAGCCCATGCGGCGGAAGCGCCTGGCCCCGGCCATCATGCGCATGCGCATGAAACCGAAGATCGTGTCCGAGCGCACATGCATGCCGAAATGAAGCTTGCGCGCCTTGTCGGGATTTCGGTCCGCCCAGCGCGAGAGCGGGCCGCCGATGAAGCGAGGCAGGACTTGGGCGAATTCCTCCGGCCCCGGCTTCAGGAACTCGGTGACGCGCACGAGCTGGTCGGGCGTCGCGCCGACCTCGCCGCGCACCCGCTGGAAGCGCGAGGCGCGCGTCTTGAATTGGGCGACCCGGATCACGTCCTCATAGGCCATGCGGAGGCCGAGATGCCGCGCCGTCTCCAGCACCACGCCGTCATCGGCGCCCTTGCTCCCGCGCACCGTATCGAGGCGGTCGAGGTAGAGCGCGGCGTAAGCCTCGTCCTGGAAATCGAGACAGCGCCCGGCAGCCTCCATCACCATCGGCTGCACGGCTTTCTTGTAGTCGCGCTCGATGCGCGCCCGCAGCGCCTTGGCGGCACCGTCGAGCTTGGGCGGCTTGGATTTGGCGGCGGCGACGGTCGCCTTGGGCCGCGCCTCGACAACTTTCCCTTCCGCATACGCGCGGCCGGCAGCGAACCCGGCGAGGTTGGATTTGACCGCCTTGCCGGCGTCCTTGATGCCTTGCTCGAACGCCTCCGGGGTGATCGGCAGGATGCCCGAGCCCGCGACCGCGCCGAGGATCACAGAGTTGATGATGCTGCCGGCGTCCTGCGCTGCGCGGTCCATGTCGAAAAGGATGCTGCGCTTGGCGATCTTCTTGGCGGCCTCCAGCACCTTCTCGCCTTCATAACGGCCGTCGCCCATGTCCATTTTCTCGGCGAGCGAGTAGACCCGATGGGTTGAGGCAATCAGCGTGGTGCGCGCTGGATTGACGAAGCCCTTCTCGATCACGCGGCCGGTTTCCAAAAGCTCGGTGGCGATCATCAGATCGATGTCACCGGGCGCGGGATAGAGATCGAGGATCGGCTGCTTGCCGGCGAGCTTGGAATAAGGCGTCGGCACGATCTCGATGTAGTAGGTCGTGGCGCCCGTGCGCTGGGCAACACCGGGCACCGAGGTTGCCTGAACCGGCAGATCCGCTGCACGCGCGGCCTCGACCAGCCAGCTCGTCAGCACACCGCCGCCCTCGCCGCCCATCGCGGCGATCATGATCTTGACCGGCACTTCTGTGTTGGGGGTCTTGGTCTTGCGGGCCGCCATGCGCTTAGGCCGCCTTCTGGGCGTCGGCAGGCTCCACCGCTTTGGCGCCGTGAGCGCCGTTCAAGCTAACCGCCTCGGGCGTCAGCCAGCCAGCGATCACCTTCTGGCGGAAACCGGTTAGCCAGAGCTCGAATTTCGAAGGGTTGGAGACGATTTCGGCCTTGTAGAAGGAGGGACAAAGGATCGCCGCATGCGCGATCTCGCCGCACAACCCGCAACCGACACATCCCTGATCGACATGCGCCTTGGGGTCGGTGCGCAGCATGTCGGTCGAGGGCTTGATGGTGAGCGAGGGACAGCCCGACAAGCGGATGCAGGAATGGTCGCCCGTGCAGACATCGTCGTCGATGCCGAAACGCGGGCGCACGTCGCGCTTGCCGGCCTTCAGGCGCTCGGCGCGCTCGGCCTTGACCCGGCGCTGCTTGGCAAGCATGCACTCGCTTTCGGCGATGATGACCTTGAGGCCGCCCTGCACCGTGGTCATCGCCTCTTTCAAGGTTTTCACCATCTTGGCAACGTCGTAGGTGCGCACCTTGCGCTGCCATTTGATACCGAGCGTGCGCAGCGTGCGCTCGATCGACATGCGCGAATCCTCGAAGTTGCCCTTGTTGGGGCTCGACGGCAGGAACTGCCAGCCGGTCGCCGAGGTGTAGCCGTTCTTCATTATGATCAGGACCGAGTCGTCCTTGTTGAAGACCGACGATGCCACCCCCGTTGTCATGCCGTTGTGCCAGAAGCCGCCATCGCCCATCACCGAGATCACGCGCTTGTCGAAACTGGGCGCGATGCCGGTTGAGCTTGCAAGACCAAGCCCATAGCCGAGCACGGTGTTGCCGAGGTTGAAGGGCGCCAGGGCGGAAAACGTATGGCAGCCGATGTCGCACGATATATGCGTCGGCCCCAACTCGCGCTCCATCAACTTGATGGCGCTGAAGACCGGGCGCTCGGGACAGCCCGTGCAGAAGGTCGGCGGACGCGGCGGCACCGGCGCGCCCAGATGCGCGACCGCCTTGCCCTTGATCGTGAACATCTCCTCCGGCACCGCGCCGGCGCGCGCGGTATCGGCGCCTTCGGGTTTCACGGTCTCGACGAACTTGGCGACGCCCGTCTGCACGACCTCGGCGGTGTACTGCCCCGCCATCGGCAACACGTTCTTGCCGTGGATTACGGTCTGGATATCGGCCTTGCGCAGCGCCGAGTTGATATGGTCCTCGATATAGTCGGGATGGCCCTCCTCGACGACCAGGACATGTTTCTTGCCGGCGCAGAAGGCGGCAAGCTGCTCGTCGACCAGCGGATAGGTGACGTTGAGCACGTGGATCGGCACCCGCGAGGTGCCATAAAGATCGGCCAAGCCGACCCGGTCGAGGGCGCGGATGACGGTGTTGTAGAGCCCGCCCTGGGTGATGATGCCAACGTCGTCCATGTCGCCGTCGAAAGTCTCGTTCAAGCCATGTTCGACGATGAAGCGCCTGGCCGCCGGCATGCGGTGCTCGAACTTCTGCTTTTCCTGCGCGTAGGTGTTGGGCGGCAGCGCGATCCGCATCAGGTTGTGATCGGGTACCGTCAACTTGTTGCGCCGGGAATATTTCGGCATCGCGTTGTCGCGCGCAATGAAGCGGCCCTGGACGTGGCAGGCGAGTATGCGCAGCATCACCATCACGGGCGCGTTGGAGGCTTCTGAAAGCTCGAAGGCCTTCTCCACCGTGTCGACCATGCTGGTGAGGTTGGGGCGCGGGTCCATCAGCCAGATCGACGACTTCATGGCAAACGCGTGGCTGCGCTCCTGAATGATTGAGGCGCCCTCGCCATAGTCCTCGCCGATAACCGCCACGGCGCCGCCGATCACCCCGACCGAGCCGAGGTTGGAAAGCGCATCGGAGGCGACGTTGGTGCCGACCACCGATTTCCAGGTGACCAGGCCGCGGATTGGATAGTTGATCGAGGCGCCCAACATGGCGGCCGCGCCGGCCTCGTTGGCGCAGATCTCCAGATGCACGCCGTATTCGTCCATGATCTCCTTGGCCTCGGAGAGCACGTCAACGAGATGGCTGACCGGCGAGCCCTGATAGCCGCCGACATAGGAGACGCCGGCCTGCAGGGCGGCCTTGGTGACGGCGAGGATACCCTCGCCCTCGAAGGTCTCGCCCGCGCCGAGCTTCAGCGATTCGACTTCCTTGGCAAACGAACGTTCCATGGGAAAGCCCCTCCTTTGAGGGCTGGCGGCTGTGATCTATGCGCTTTGATCGCGCAATAAGTCAGGGGCGCGAAGATCGCGCCTGTACAAAGAATTAAGTCCCCCGAACGGTAACGGCAATCGCTGTTTCAGGCAATCGCAAGGACACCGAATCCCGGGGGCCATGCGGAGGGTGCATGGCAGGATGCCGGCAATGCGACCGCCGCCGTGATGAACACCGACCGCGATACGGCGCGATGTTCGTAAGGGGTTCGGGAAAAACCGCCAATGTTCGGAATTGGTTCATCTTGTAATTGCAATTCTGATCTGATCCACTACCGGTTGAGTGCTCGCCGGAAGCGCCGGCCCGCGACGTCACACACCACCACAGGCGCATGGGATCGCCTCATTTCGGCGCTGATTCGAGCAGTCAGCGGTAACAGTAGCGAAAGGCAATCTGCCCGTTGAAATCACCTCAAGGAAAATCCGTCGGTTGGATTGCACCGTGCCTCAGGCGACGCATCGGGCTCGCAGCGATCGGGTGTCTCGGGCTGACGCTATCGGCCTGCACCGGCTGGCCCGGGCCATACATGAGCGTGCGCCATCTTTCCGACAACCCGATTGACCAAGCCATTTGGCACGACCGCCTCGATGAGATACGGGGAGCGGTCCGACGGCGATTGCTCGCGCGTTACGCGCCCGGACGTCCCATCGCCGAAGTCCTCCGCAGCCTTGAGCGTTTCGGAGCAAAATGCACCGACAAGCCAGACGGGCCAGTCGTGTGCAGATACACCCAGTTTCTATTCATTGGGAACCGGGGCATTTTTGGCGATGAATGGCGTGAATTCGAGTACTTCGATTTCACCGTTAGACTGCTGGCACGAGGAAGGGCGCTCCATGAATTCGGGGTTTGCTACACGACGACCAAGGAGGTGCAGGAAGGCCCTGTCTTCGGAAAACCCAACAAGCCCAGGAAGAGCAAATTCAAACCCTGTCCGTGATAGACAAGCAAAAGGAGTGGGAAATGGAAGAGAAGTTCCGCATCGAACTGCGGCAAATCGACGTGAAGGGACTGAACGCTCGTCACACACCACCACAGGCGCATGGGATCGCCTCATTTCGGCGCTGATTCGAGCAGTCAGCGGTAACAGTAGCGAAAGGCAATCTGCCCGTTAAAATCACCTCAAGGAAAATCCGTCGGTTGGATTGCACCGTGCCTCAGGCGACGCATCGGGCTCGCAGCGATCGGGTGTCTCGGGCTGACGCTATCGGCCTGCACCGGCTGGCCCGGGCCATACATGAGCGTGCGCCACCTCTCAAACAACCCGATTGACGAAGCCATGTGGTCCACCGGCCTCGGTCACATGCCAGAAACGGCCCGACGGCGATTGCTCGCGCGCTTCGCGCCCGGACGCCCCATCGCCGAAGTCCGCCGTGGCCTTGCGCGTTTCGGCGTAAAGTGCGCCGATACGGTGTCCGGGCCAATTTCCTGCCGCTACTCCCAGTTTCTGTTGCTAGGGAACCGGGGCATGTTTGGCGATGACTGGCGTGAATACCGGTACTTCGATTTCACCGTAAGACTGGCGCTGCGACATGGGGCGCTCCGCGACATCATGGTCTGCTACACGGAGACCCAGGAAACGGAAAAAGGCCCGGTCTTCGGCAAACCCGACAAACCCCGCAAGAGCAAATTCAAACCCTGTCCGTGATAGACAAGCAAAAGGAGTGGGAAATGGAAGAGAAGTTCCGCATCGAACTGCGGCAAATCGACGTGAAGGGACTGAACGCTCGTCACTACTTCTGGGTGAAAACCCGAGTCCTGAAGGACGGCAAGAAGGTCATCGACACTCGGGTGCTCGGAGAAATGCACGGTTTCGCGGTCGATCCAAAAACTGGCGAGCCAAAGGTATTCTCGGTCACGGGCGACAATCTGGGGTTCGTGGCGAGCAACACCCCGAGCAAACTCTACCTACAAAGCCGCAGCCTGCCGCATGTTGTCGCGCTCGAAGGCAGCGGGAAAGAAATCGAAACCCACTGGGACGCAGGCCAGCAAATGGGGCGGTTTGTGGACAAAACACGAACAAATTACTTCCCACTCGACAACAACAGCAATGCCATGGCCACGACGATCGGCAAGGCGATGGGGCTGCGGCCGCGCAAGATCCTTGACCCACGCGTCGGCGGCGAGGAGGTGCAGCCCTTCACGCCCGGGCTCGGCCTCGACCTGAGCAGCGGCCACGCCAACGCTCCGCAGGTGCCACCACGAGAGAGGCAAAGGGACGTGGGCGGCTTTGGTAAGCTCGACCTGACAGACCTGGGCGAGGAGCAGACGCTGGACCCCTTCGTCGATCCCTTCCGCGACCACATACCATTTTAAGAACAAATCGTGAATATATGATTTGGCCGTGCCGCTGGAAATCGGCCGGGGGCGTTTCGCCGAGCTGGCCTACCGCCGCCTGCGCGGGGTCATGGGCGTATAGTCCTCGATGCGGCGGTGCTCCTGGCCGGCGACCGGCTCGGGATGGCATTCCACCGCGCCCAGGGTGCGGTAGCAGTAAACCGGCTTCTCCTCCGCCCGGCGGCCCGGCACCACCCAGTCGCGGGCCAGCACCCGGCGCTCGTTGGGCCAGGGGCGCGGGTTCTCAAAAACCTCCATGATCCCGTCGGTCTTGCAGGCGGACAGCGCCGCGCAGGCGATAACGGCGATCAGAAGCGATCTCGGCAACGACATGAAGTGCCCCGGATTTGTCTAAAGCTTTCACAATCCTTTGGGGACTATGGCGAGGGAGTGGCTAACGGAGGGTTAAGCGGGGTGTGGGGGGAGGCGCTGGAAAGGATCAGGGGAACCACAGAGACACAGAGAAGGGAAAATGACGCCACTTGCACTTCGTCATCCCCGCGCAGGCGGGGATCCATGGACGTCGACAAGATAGTCGACCTGTGATCGCTGGATTCCCGCCTTCGCGGGAATGACGGAGAAAGGTAGGACCCGAAGACCTTCTCTGTGTCTCCGTGGTTACCTTAAGAAAGCGGGAGAAAGCGGGCGGGTTTGAAACCCGCCCCTACAAGATACCCGCGCCGGATTACGCGTTCACATCCACCACGCAGCGCCCCCGCACCTTGCCCTTGAGGATCGCCTCGCCCTTTGCGGGCAGCTCGGCGAAGGCGATCACCTCGGTCATGGCGTCGAGCTTGTCCATCGGCATGTCGGAGGCAAGGCGCGTCCAGGCTTCGGTGCGGAGGTCGGACGGGCAGAAGTTTGAATCGATGCCCAGCAGGTTGACCCCCCGCAGAATGAGCGGCAGGACGGTGGTGGCCAGATCGTTGCCACCGGCATTGCCGCAGACGGCGATGCTTCCGTGGGTTTCGATCGACGCGAAGGCACGCGCCAGCGTCACCCCGCCGACCGTGTCGATCGCGGCCGCCCATCGGGCTTTCTCAAGCGGCCGGTTGGAGGGCTCGGAGAGTTCAGCCCGGTCGACGATGGCGGTGGCGCCGAGCGATTTCAGATAGTCATGCGTCGCTGGCCGGCCGGTCGAGGCGGCGACCTGATAGCCGAGCTTTGCAAGCAGTGCCACGGCGACGCTGCCAAGGCCGCCGGCCGCCCCGGTCACCAGCACCTCGCCCCTGTCCGGTGTAATGCCGTGGCGCTCGAGCGCGATGACGGCGAGCATCGCCGTGAAGCCCGCCGTGCCCAGCGCCATGGCGCGCTTGAGATCGATACCGCCCGGCAGCTTCACGGGCATGGCCGCCTTGACGCGTTGCTTCTGAGTGTAGCCGCCCCAATGGCGCTCGCCCACCGCCCAGCCGGTGACGACGACGTCATCGCCCTCCTGCCAAGCGGGGCTTGTTGAGGCCTCGACCGTGCCTGAAAGGTCGATGCCGGGGATGTGGGGGTAGTCGCGAACCAGCCGCGCCAGGCCCTTCAGGATCAGCCCGTCCTTGTAGTTGAGATCGGAATAGGCGACCCGGATGGTGACTTCGCCCTCGGGCAGGTCGCCGTCCTCGAGCTCCTTCCAGGTCTGCGTGACCTTGCCGTCGGCCTCTTCCAGCATCAGTGCCTTGAAGCTCATGCGACCCACTCCCCCGCCGTTAAGGTTTCGTTGACCATGAAAAGTTTTTGCGCGCGCCGGGACCGGATGCGCGATTGGGCCAACTTAGCAAGGCAGCCCGGCGCATCAAAGGCTCGGCCGCACGGACGCATGGGGGAAGCGATCGGGCGCCGTTTACAGAATTGAAGCCCTTCTGCCCCGATCATGATCGTGCCATGGTTGCGCCATAGGTTGCCGCCCAGCTTGCGAGCCAAATGCTCCACGGAGCCGCCTCATGAACACGCCCCCTGACGCCGGCCAGCCCGCGAGCTCGCCGCCCGATCCGGCCGAACCGGCGGAAAGCCCGGCCGCCGAAAGTCCGACTTATGACGGCAAGGTCCGTGAGGTCTTCGTCCTGGCCCTGCGCAATGCCGGGCTGACCCTCGTCACGCTTGGCATTTACCGGTTCTGGGCCAAAACGCGGATGCGCCAGTACTTCTGGGGCCATGTCGCTTTCCACGGCGAGCGCATCGAATATACCGGGCGCGGTATGGAGCTGTTTCTCGGTTTCCTCATCGTGCTCGGCGTCGGACTGGTGACGCTGCTGCCTTACCAGCTGGGTCTCAATTACGTGGCGCGCATAAACCTCCCGCTCTACTTCGCGGGCGTTCTGCTGCTCTATCTGGTGTTGATGTTTCTCTATTGGTCGGCGGTCTTTTTCGCTCGCCGCTACCGGTTTTCGCGCACCCAGTGGCGGGGCATCCGCGCGGCGCAGACGGGTTCGGCCTGGGAATTTGGGTTTCTGGGCCTCGGCTGCACGCTGCTCAACGCCATTACGGCGGGGATAACGGTCCCGGTAACGTCGATCTGGGTGAACCGCTACCTGATGACCCGCACGATGTTCGGGCCCCATGCGTTTGCTTTCGAAGGACGCGCAGGACGGCTTTACGGGCCCTGGATGATCGTCTGGGGCGTCAGTTTCTTGGGCTTCCTGGTTGTCGTCGGGATCGCCGCCGCCGTCGCCGCCGCATTGAACACTGTTGGCGACGCGGCCGACGCACCGAATATCCAGCGCATGCAAGTCATTTTCCCATTCCTATATGCCGTTTGGATCGCACTTATACTGATCATGTATGGCTGGTACCGCGTGGTGCAGTTCCGCCGTTTCACCGAATGGACGCGCTACCAGACGCTGAGCTTCGCCTCGGCGCTGCCGGCGCGCCGGGTGATCGGCATGATCGTGCTCTACATGCTGGTCGTCGTGGTCGTCCTGGGCATTCTCATTGGCATCGCGGCGGCGGCGGGCTTTTCCATGATCCATCTCGCCTTCGATCCGCGCGCCACGGCGATCGCCGTCGGCGCAGTAATGGTGGTCTACCTGCCGGCGGCAAGCATCGCGCGTTACCTGATCGTGGTCCATGGGGTCGCGGGGCCCCTCTGTCGCACGCTCGAAGTGCGCGGGACGATCGACTATGACGCGCTGAAGCAAAGCGCCGAGGCGATGCCCAAGCGCGGCGAAGGGCTTGCCGAGATGCTCGATGTCGGCGGCATCTGAGCCCAAGCCAGGATTCGCCGCGCGCTTCGCCGACGGCCGGACGGCAAATGTCCGCGAGGTCGAGCTCGAATTCGCGGGCGACGCGCTGGAAATCCGCCAGGCCGGCGCGACACTGGAGCGCTGGCCCTACCGCGAGATCGCCCTGGTCGAGGAGCGTTTTGGCGACGCGCCGATGCGCCTCAGGCACGGCGAGGCGGCCGGCCGGCTCACCATCGCGCATGGCGGACTGATCAGAGCCCTCATCACGCGCGCGCCGCAGCTGAGCGGCAAGCTGCGTCACACGCTGTCATTGGGCGGACTGACCAAGTGGGCCATGGGCGTCGGCGCCACCGCGCTCATCGTCTATCTGCTGATCGCCGAGATGCCGGCGATCGCGGCGCGGGTGGTGCCGCTGAAATGGGAAGAGGCACTGGGCGAGGCGGTGGTCAAACAGGTGACCTTCATCTTCGCGCGGAAATCAAATATCTGCGCGCAGCCGAGCGGCACGGCGGCGCTCGAGCGCCTGAGCGGCCGCCTCACCGCCAGGCTCAAGACCCGCTACCGCTTCAAGCTCATCGTGCTCGACCACAAAATGGTCAATGCTTTCGCCGCTCCCGGCGGGCATATCGTGATCATGCGCGGGCTGATCGACAAGGCCGAGGGATCCAACGAGGTTGCCGGCGTGCTGGCCCACGAGATGGGCCATGTCGTCGAACGCCATTCGACCGAGGGATTGTTTCGGGCCATCGGCTTCAACCTGATCGTCGCCACGCTGATCGGCAACACGACCTCAATGGGCAGCGCCTTGGCCGAGCTCGGCGCCGGGCTTGCCTCGCTTTCCTACGGCCGCGCGGCCGAGCGTCAGGCCGATGCGATCGGCGTGAAACTGCTGAACCGCGCCGATATCAGCGGCGAAGGGCTGGCGGCGTTCTTCGCCCGCATCGCTGCGGGGAGAAAGAAAGACAAGGCCAAAAACACCAAAGACGGCAAGGGCGCGGCCGCTAAAAAGGAATCCGGAGATACAGGCGGCAGCACGATCTGGGGCTATCTGTCGACCCACCCGCCCTCGGCGGAACGCGCCCGGCGGATCAAGGCGGCCTCGACCGGTCGCGGCCAGGCCATGAACGCGGACGACTGGGCGGCGCTGAAGGCGATCTGCAAATAGAAGCGTGGTGCGAACGGCCTACTGATGCCCGCTGCCGACGAACCGCACGATACCGCCGCTCGGCGCTTCGGCCAGCTCGTCCTCGCGCATGACAATCGCGCCGCGCACCACAGTCGCCCTGGGCCAACCGGTGACGCGCATCCCATCGAACGGGGTCCAGCCGCATTTGGAGGCGATCCAGGCGTTCTCGATGGTTCGCTGCGCCTTCATGTCGACGATGGTAAAGTCGGCGTCGTAGCCGACCGCGATCCGGCCCTTGCCGGCGATGTTGTAGATCCGCTGCGGCCCGGCGCTGGTGAGATCGACGAAGCGTTCCAGCGTCAGCCGCCCGGCATTCACATGGTCGAGCAGCACCGCCACCAGGGTCTGCACGCCGGGCATGCCCGAAGGGCTGTTGGGATAGGCGTGGCCTTTTTCCTCAAGCGAGTGCGGGGCATGGTCGGAGCCGATGACGTCGACGACACCGTCGGCGACTGCCTGCCAGAGCGCGGTGCGGTGCGCTTCGTCCCGGATCGGCGGGTTCATCTGTGCGAGCGTGCCGAGGCGGTCGTAGACCTCGGGCGCCGCCAGCGTCAGGTGCTGGGGCGTGACCTCGACCGTGGCGATATCCTTATGCGCGGCGAGCACGGGTATCTCATCGCCGGTGGTGACGTGGAGGACGTGGACCGGCCGGCCGGCTTGCCGCGCGAGCTTGAGGAGGCGCTTGGTCGAACGCAGCGCCGTCTCGGCATCGCGCCACTCGGCATGGGCGTGGGGGCCGGACGCATCGCGGGCGATATGTTTTCGCTCTTCGAGCCGCGCCTCGTCCTCGGAATGGACCGCGATGCGGCGGCTGCCGTTTTCGAGCACGCGGCGGATATCGGCGTCTTCGGAAACGAGGAGCGTGCCGGTCGAGCTGCCCATGAACATCTTGACGCCGCAGCAGCCCGGCACGCGTTCAAGCGTGGCCAGATCGCCCGCATTCTCCGGCGAGGCGCCCATGAAAAAGGCAATGTCGCACCAGACGCGGCCTTGCGCCCGCACGACCTTGTCGGCCAGCGCCGCGGCATCGGTGGTCGACGGCCGCGTGTTGGGCATCTCGAAGACCGCCGTCACCCCGCCCAGCGCCGCCGCGCGGGTGCCCGACGCCAGGTCTTCCTTGTGCTCCTGCCCCGGCTCGCGGAAATGAACCTGGGTGTCGATCACGCCGGGCAGCACAGTGAGGCCGCCGGCATCGAAGGTCTCGGCCGTCGCCGCCGCGCCCAGATCTCCAAGCGCCGCGATACGCCCGCCCCGCACCCCGACATCGGTGTGAAGCCGGCCCGCCGGGGTCAGGCACTCGCCGCCATGGATGACGAGATCGAAGCTATCGGCCATGACGCTCCTTCAGCACCGCATCGAAAAGCGCGCGGTGGCGCGCCACCGCAATTGCCTGGGTGTAGTCCCTTTCATATGCCGCACGGCCGGCCCGCGCCAGCGAGGCGGCGCGTTCCGGGTCGCCGGTCACATCGCCGATGGCGGCCGCAAGCGCGGCGGGCGCGTCCACCGGCACAAGCACGGCTTCGCTATCGCTTTCGACGAGCTCGCACGGGCCCTGGCTTTCGGTTGCCACGACCGGCCGGCCGTGCATCCAGGCTTCCAGCATGACGTTGCCGAGCGGCTCGTGGCGCGAGGGCAGGACGAAGACATCGCAGGCCGCATAATAGGGCGCAGGATCGTCGCGCCAGCCTAGGAAACGGAGGCGGCCGGCGACCCCGAGGTCATCGGCCAAGTCCTCCAGCGCGCGCCGCTGCGGTCCTTCTCCGGCCAGCCACAGGTAATGATCGGGCAAGTCCGCCAAGGCGCGCAGCAACGTGTCGAAGGCCTTGTTCGGATGAAAGCGCCCCAACGCGAAGATCAGCGGCGCATCATCTGGGGTGCGCAAGGGCGCGCGCGCCGCCGCCGGCTCGCTATGGTCGAGCACGAAATTGGGCACGAAATGCGCCCGCGCCATCGGCCAGCCTTCGGAAATCACATAATCAACCAGATCTCGGGTGTTGCAGACGAGGTGGTCGAGATGGCGATAGTATTTGAGATCGTAGTAGCCGCCGAGCCTGCCGATGGTGACGTAGCCGCGCTCAGACTTGCTTCGCGGCACGAAGCGACTGGCGCGGCTCATGTAGCTCATGACGATGTCGGGCTTGAAAGCATCGATCTCAGCGGCGATCAATTTTCGCGTGCGGAGGTCGAGCCGGCCGCCGAAGGGCGCCTCGGCCACGCTCAGTGCTGCGCCTTCCAGCGCGCGCCGGCGCGCTTCGTTCGGGCGCATGACGACGCGCTGGGTCACCCCGTCGCCCGCGAGCGCGACGCAAAGCCGCACGAAATAGGCCTCCGCCCCGCCATGCGCGGCGCCGGCAATCGCCTGCAGCACGCGCGGGCTCGCGTTGTCTGTATCGGGTTCCGGCATATCGGGTTGCCACATGCCGGGTTTGGGGGCCATCAGTCCTCGTCCAGCCTGGCGCGCAGCCAGGAGAGCATCGGATAAAGCGCCGCAAAGAGCGCAATCAGGAAGCCCAGATGGCCTTCCTTGTAGCCCTTGCGGCCGACATAGCATTTGAAGAAACGCGTGAAGAGGCGCCGCAGGTTGCGCCCGAAGCTTTCCGGCATGCCGGCATCACGCAGATCCTCGGCGCGCGCGGCGGTATAGCGGTCGAGGCGGCGGATCATGTCGCCGACCCCCGCATCGACATAATGGATCATCGCCGCGTTGAGCCGCCCGCGCGTGCCCTTGAGCTCGACGGCGGGGTGAATGCGCTGGTCGCCCCAGCGCTTGCAGCCCTTGGCGAAGAGGCGCGCGGTGGAGTTGACGCCCCAGGCGGCGCCCCAGCCATGGCGCACCAGGCGTTTGCCGACATAGTTGTCGAAGGGAATGTTGTAAGCGCCGGGCGCTGCGGTTGCGATCGTCGCGCGGATTTCTTCCGCCAGCGCGTCGGGCACGCGTTCGTCGGCGTCGACCTCGAGGATCCAATCGCCGCTGCAGGCATCGATGCCGGCATTGCGGCGCGGGCCTTCGATTTCCCAGGCACCTTCGACCAGCGTCTTGGTAAAGCGCGCGGCGACCGCTTTCGAGCCGTCGGTGCATTTGTCGAGCACGACCACGATCTCGTCGGCGAAGGCCAGCGCCTCCAGGCAGTCGGCGAGCTGGGCTTCCTCGTTGTGCGCGACCACGAGGGCCGAAAGCGAAGATGGTGCGCGCGTGCTCATGCAGCGTGCACGCCGACGCGCTTGATGAGCGCCCGCGCCGCTTCGATCGCGGCTTCGACGGTGAGCCCATCCATCAGGGTGCCGGTGGTGCGGTGATCGTAGCCGGGTGCGCCCACAAGGTCCTCGTAGCTTTCCAGTGTGCGGACGACGGCCGCAGCCGCGCCCCAGGGGGCATAATGCTCGTCGCGGCTGGGACCGAAAAGGCCAAGCGTCGGTGTGCCCGCAGCGGCGGCAAGATGCATCAGGCCCGAATCATTGCCGACGAAGAAATCGCATCGGGCAAGACAGGCATGGGCAGTCGGCAGGTCGATCGCATCGGTCAGATCGATGCGGCGATGTTCGGGAACCACCTCTAGCACCGGTCGCGCGCGCGCGCGCTCGCCGGGTCCCGCGAAGACCGCAAGACGCCCCCCTGAAAGCGGGCCCTTCGTTCCGGAAAGATGTTCCGCGAGCGCGGCAAAGCGCTCGGCCGGCCATTCCTTGCCGGGCCAGTTCGCCGCCGGACCCAATGCCAGCACCGGCGGGCCGTCCGGAATATGCTGCCGCGCGGCCGCCAAATGCGCCGCATCCGTCCAGATGTGCGGCGAGGCCTGTTCAGCCTCGAGGCCGAGCAGGCCCGCGTATTGCCCGACCTTGTGAAGGCCCGGACGCTCGCGCCCCAGGCGGTGACGCCGGCCAGCCAGCACCATCCAGGCCAGCGCGGTGCGCCGCAGATCGACAATCGTGTGCCATCGATACGGCAGTGCTGCGCCCCAAAGCCGCAGCCAATGGCCGGCCAGCGGCGCTTTGTTCAGCACGATCAGGCGATCCAGACCGGGCACGGCTGCAAAGAGCGGCGCCGGCGCGGCGCCGCAGGCGATCGTGATCCGCGCGCCGGGATGGCGTGCGATCAGATGGGCCAGCAGCCCAGATGACAGCACCGCATCGCCGATGCGCGTCGAGGTGATGAACAAAATCCGCATGGCCGCGGGTTATAGAGCCCTCTTGCGGGCAAGGCCAGAATTGGGGTCTTGAATTATTGGGTCTTGTTCGGATGGCCGGGCCGTCCCAGTTCACTGACGGCCGGTGACGCATTCGCCGGCCCGAATTAGAATGCGCCAACAAAAGATACTGGGAAGACAATGAGCGAGCCAGCTTTCGCGATACTGGACAGCCGCGCCGTGCTCGCGGTCGGCGGCGAGGACCGGGTGGCCTTTCTGCAGGGCCTGGTTTCCACCGATGTTGCGTCGGTCTCCGCAGCAAAGGCGATCCATACAGCCTTCCTGACTGCGCAGGGAAAATACCTGCACGACTTTTTCATCGCCGCGCTGGGCGACGGCTTCCTCCTCGATTGCGAAGCGGCACGGCTCGAGGACCTCAAAAAGCGCCTGTCGATCTATCGTCTGCGCTCCAAGGTGACGATCGAAGCGCGCCCCGATCTCGCGGTCGCCGTGGTGTTCGGCGCCGGCGGAGCCGAAGCGCTGCGCCTTGCGGGCGAAGCCGGTGCGGCGGGCCCGCTTGATGGCGGCGTAGGCTTCGTCGATCCGCGCCTGGCGGATGCGGGCGCGCGCGCGGTCCTGCCGGCGGACAGCGCCGCAGCGACGCTCGAAGCGGCCGGTCTGGCGGCAGGGTCTTCGTCCGACTACGACCGGCTGCGGCTTTCGCTTGGCCTGCCCGACGGCAGCCGCGATCTGGTGCCGGAAAAATCGATCCTGCTGGAAAACGGCTTCGACGAGCTCAACGGCGTCGACTGGGACAAGGGCTGTTTCCTAGGCCAGGAGCTGACCGCACGCACGCATTATCGGGGGCTCGTGAAAAAGCGCCTGATGCCGGTGGCGATCGACGGTCCCCTGCCCGCGCCCGGCACGCTGGTGATGCTGGGCGAGAAGGAAGCCGGCGAGATGCGGTCCGGGACAGGCACGCTGGGCTTGGCATTATTGCGGCTGGAAGCGGTCGAGCGGGCGGCAGCCGAGGACTTGGCGCTGATGGTTGGTGACGCGCGCCTGGCTCCGAAAAAGCCGGCTTGGGCGACGTTCTAACCGGCGAAACACTCCAGCGAACGATACGGCGGGCCGTCCCTGATGACGGAGGCGCAGCCAATTGATACCCTGCGCGAAACCGGATCGCGCGGCGCCTTCGCGACCGCGCGGGCGTAGAGGGAGGCAGGACATGGCGAAGCACAGCTGGGAAAACGTCTATCCCGACGGCGTCGACTGGAACCTGAAGATCGTGCCCAAGCCAATCCCCGCCATCCTCGACGAGGCGGCAGCGGTGGCGGGCAACCGCACGATGATCGATTTTCTGGGCCGGCGCTTTTCCTTCGCGGACCTGCACGACCAGGCCAACCGCGCCGCCAAGGGTCTGCAGGCGCTGGGCATCGGCCCGGACACGCGGGTCGGGCTGTTCATGCCGAACGTGCCGCAATACGTGCCCTCGCTGTTCGGCGCGCTGAAGACCGGCGCGACCGCGGTCAATCTGAGCCCGCTCCTGGCCCCCCGCGAGCTTGCCCATATGATCGAGGATTCGGGCACCAAGGTCCTGATCACGATCGACCTGAAGCTGCTCTACGACCGGGTGCCAGCGCTGCTCGCCGACACCTGTCTTGAGAAAGTTATCGTCGCGCGCATGGCGGACGCGCTGCCTTTTCCGAAGAACAAGCTTTACGGGATCGCCAAGAAGAAGGCGATCGCCGTCTTCCCGCTCGATGACCAGCACATGCGCTTTGACGACCTTTTGGCCAATGACGGCGAGTACGCGGCACAGGACATCGACCCCGAACGCACGGTGGCGTTGCTGCAATACACCGGCGGCACGACCGGCTTGCCCAAGGGCGCGATGCTGTCGCATGCCGCGATCACCTCGGCCGACGCGATGTACAGCGCCTGGGGCGGTCAGTTTCGCGAGCGGCCGGCGGACCAGAACAAGACCTCGCTGGTGCTCCCGCTCTTTCACATCTTCGGGCTTTCCGTTGTGCTGTTGGGTGCGATCCGCGACCGTTCTGAAATCATCCTCTACCCGCAGCCCGACATCGATCTGATCCTGAAGGACATCGCCAGGAAAAAGCCGAACGTCCTGCCCGGCGTGCCGACGCTGTTCACCGCGCTTGCCAATCACCCGAAGGCGCGCGAAACCGATTTCTCCTCGTTGAATTATTGCGCCTCGGGCGGCGCGCCGCTGCCGCCGGAGGTTCAGGCGCTGTTCCACAAGGTGACCGGTGTCCAGGTCTATGAAGGCTATGGGCTCACCGAGACCTCCCCCGCCGCCACCGCCCAGGTGCGCAAGAACGAGTATCGCATCGGCTCCTGCGGCGTGCCGCTGCCCGGAACCGAGATCGAGATTCGCGGCCTCGACGACGGCGCGATCAAAATGTCCGCCGGCGAGATCGGCGAGATCTGCATCAAGGGCCCGCAGCTCATGCTCGGCTATTGGAACCGCGAGGAGGAGACCAGGGAAGCGCTGCGCGACGGCTGGCTTTTTACCGGCGATACCGGCTATCTCGACAAGGACGGCTATCTCTTCATCGTCGACCGTAAGAAGGATCTGATTATTTCCTCCGGCTTCAACGTCTACCCGCGCAATGTCGAGGATGCGATCTACGAGCACGACGCGGTGGAGGAAGTGACGGTGATCGGCATCCAGGACGACTACAAGGGCGAGGTGCCGAAGGCCTTCGTCAAGCTGCGCGACGGTGCGTCGCTGACCGTCGACGATCTCAAGGCATCGCTCAAGGACAAGCTCGCCAAATACGAGATCCCGGCCGAGGTCGAGTTCCGCGACGCCCTGCCCAAGACGCCTGTGGGCAAGCTCTCCAAGAAGGAGTTGGTGGCCGAAGAGGTCGCCAAGCGCAGCGCGGCCAAGGCCGAAACGGGATAGCGGGCCGGTGCGCCGCAAGACACTTCGCCTATTGAGCGCGCTGATATTTTTCGGGGTCTTTTATCTCTTCTTCTGGCCGGTCTCGATCGACCCGGTCGCCTGGACGCCGCCCGAAGCGCCAAAGCTCGAAGGCGCCTACACGGTCAACGACCGGCTCACCGGCGTGGCGCGCTTCGGTTCGGGCATCGGCATCGGCCCCGAGGACCTTGCTGTCGATGCCAATGGTTGGATCCACACTGGATTTGAGGATGGCCGCATCGTCCGTATCGCCCCGGACGGAAAAAGCAGCAAGGTGGTGGTGAACACCGGCGGGCGGCCGCTTGGCATGCGCTTCGACGCCGAGGGCAATCTGATCGTCGCCGATGCCACGAAGGGCCTGTTGAAGGTGGCCCCCGGCGGCGCGATTAGCGTGCTGGCGACCCAGGCGGGCAAAACCGGGTTCCGCTTCACCAACCATCTCGCCGTCGCCCGCGACGGGACGATCTATTTCAGCGACAGCTCGACCCGCTGGGGCGCCGGCCAGGCGATTGCGGATATCTTCGAACATATCGGGACCGGCCGCCTCATGGCCTACGACCCGCGGACCAAGACCGTACGCGTGCTCATGCAGAAGCTGCAATATGCCAACGGGGTTGCATTGGCGCAGGACGATGCGTTCGTGCTCGTGGTCGAAACGGCGCTCTACCGGATTCGCCGGTATTGGCTGAAAGGGCCAAAGGCCGGCAGCGCCGATATCTTCATCGACAATCTGCCGGGCTTCCCGGACAACCTCTCGGCTAACGGCAAGGGCACGTTTTGGCTGGCTATGTATACGGTACGCAACCCCGCCGCCGACGTGCTGGCGGGCAAGCCGTTCCTGCGCAAAGTCGTCTGGCGCCTGCCGGAGTTCCTGCAGCCGGGGCCCAAGCCCTACGCCTTTGTGCTCGGCCTCGATGAGGCCGGCAAGGTGACGCACAATCTGCAGGACCCGCGCGGCACCTATTCGCCCGTGACCAGCGCTGTGGAAGTGAACGGCACGCTCTGGCTCGGCAGCCTGTCCGAGACATCGCTCGCCCGGATCAAAGTGCCGTAGCGCCGTCGGGCGATATTTGGCCACAATCGCCGCCGACCCTCTTGCGGTTCCCCGCGCACTGCCCTCCAATGAACGAAATCCACCAACGGAAGGACAGCATCGATGAAGCGCCGCAGGCTGGGCAGGGACGGGCCCGAGGTATCCGCGATCGGGCTCGGCTGCATGGGCATGTCGATGGCATACGGCACGCCCGACGACGCGGAATCGATCCGCACCATCCATCGGGCCATCGAGCTCGGCATCGATTTCCTCGACAGTGCCCAGCTGTATGGGTTCGGCAAGAACGAGGAGCTGCTGGGCCGGGCGCTCGAGGGCAAGCGCGACAAGGTCTTCCTGATCACCAAATTCGGCGTCGACCGCAGCCGGCCGAGCGGCTGCGACAGCCGGCCCGAGGCGGTGAAGGCTAGCTGCGAGGCCAGCCTGCAGCGCCTCAAGACCGACCGCATCGATCTGTTTTTTCAACACCGGGTCGACCCCGACGTGCCGATCGAGGACACGGCGGGCGCCATGGCCGAGCTGAAGGCGGCAGGCAAGATCCGCTATCTCGGCCTCTGCGAAACCAGCCCCGAGACCCTCAAACGCGCCCACGGCGTCCACCCGATCACGGCCTTGCAATCGGAATACTCGCTGTGGACGCGCGACTGCGAGGCCGAGGTTCTGCCGGCCTGCCGCAAACTCGGCGTCGGCTATGTCGCTTACGCGCCGCTCGGCCGCGGCTTTCTGACCGGCACCATCAAATCGCCCGACGATCTGATCGAGGCGGACCGGCGGCACGAGCATCCACGCTTCTTCGCCGAGGCTTTCGACAAAAACCTCGCGTTGCTGGAAACGCTGGAGGAGATCGCCGGCGACAAGGGTGTCACCCCGGCGCAGATCGCGATCGCATGGGTCCTCGCGCAGGGCGAGGACATCGTGCCGATCCCGGGCACCAAGCGGGTGAAGTATCTGGAACAGAATGCCGGCGCGGCCGATATCACACTCAGCGACGAGGACATGGCCCGGCTCAATGCCGGCTTCCCGCCCGGCGTCACCGCGGGCACGCGCTATCCGGAAGGCGCGCTCAAGCTGTTGCAGATGTAGCGGCCGCATTGCGGCGGTGTTTGCGCCGGCCGCCGACGGATAGGATCGGCAGCGAAGCGCCTTGGTGTGAGTAATCCCGCGGGACGAAGCGATGGCCAAACGCGCCAGAACATACGACGTGGTGGTCATTGGCGCGGGGCATAACGGCCTCGTCTGCGCCGGTTATCTGGCGCGCCACGGTCTCAAGGTCATGGTGGTCGAGCGTCGCTCCGTCGTCGGCGGAGCGGCGATAACCGAAGAGTTCCATCCAGGCTTCCGCAACTCGGTCGCCTCCTACGTCGTCAGCCTGCTCGACCGGCGCATCATCGCCGATTTGCAGCTGCCCCGGTTCGGACTGGAGATCATCGACCGGCCCGCCGGTACCTTTCTGCCCCAGCCCGACGGCCGCTACCTGCATTTGAGCCGCGACCGGGCAGTGGCGAAAACCGAGGTCGCAAAGTTCCACGAGGCCGACGGCGACGCTTATGAAGCCTTCGACACCGAGATCACGGCGCTCGCCGAGGCCGTGCGGCCGCTGCTCCGCGAGCCGCCGCTCAGCGTCCCGAGCGGAATCAGCGACACGCTGCGTGCGCTCGGCCTGACCAAGCAACTGCGCAAGATGGGCATCACCCATCAGTCAAAGCTGGCCGAGCTTATGACCATGAGCGTCGGCGACTATCTCGACCGCTGGTTTGAGGGTGATGCGGTAAAAGGCGCCTTCGGCTTCGAGGGCATCATCGGCAACCTTGCCAGCCCCTATCATCCCGGCACGGCCTATGTGCTGTTGCATCACGCTTTCGGCGAAACCGAGGGCCGCACCGGCGCCTGGGGACATGCCAAGGGCGGAATGGGCGCGATCACCGAGGCGATGGCGCGTTCGGCGGAGACCCGGGGCGCCGTGATCGTGACCGAGGCGCCGGTGCGCGAGATCATTATCCAGGGCACGGGCGATGCGGCGCGCGCGGCCGGGGTCGTGCTCGAGGACGGGCGCACCATCCACGCCAAGCGCGTCGCCGGCAATCTCAACCCCAAACTGCTCTTCCTCGATCTCATGGATCCTGCAATCCTGCCGCCGGATTTCCGCAAGCGCATCGAAGGCTGGCGTTGCCGTTCGGGCACCTTCCGCATGAACCTGGCCCTGAGCCGCCTGCCGCGCTTTGCCTGTTTACGAGATGGCGGCGGGCCGGAGCTGCTCAACGGCACGATCGATATCGCGCCCTCGCTGGGCTATCTCGACCGCGCTTATGATGCGGCCAAGACCGGTGGCTGGTCGCCCGAGCCTATCGTCTCGATGTGCATTCCCTCGCTGATCGACGACACGCTGGCGCCGCAAGGCGCGCATGTGATGAGCCTGTTCTGCCAGCACTTTCATCCGACCCTCGCCGACGGGCGAAGCTGGGACAATGTCAAGTATGAGGTTGCCGATGCCATCCTGCGCGGGCTGGAGGCCTATATGCCGGGCCTGCGGCAGCTCGTGGTCGGCCGCCAGATTCTTACGCCGCTGGATCTGGAACGCGACTTCGGCCTCGTCGGGGGCGACATCTTCCACGGGGCGATGCATCTCGACCAGATTTACGCGATGCGCCCGGCGCTCGGATACGCAGACCACCGCATGCCGGTGAAAGGGCTCTATCTCTGCGGCGCGGGCGCACATCCCGGCGGCGGCGTCAGTGGCCTGCCGGGCCGCAACGCCGCGCGGGCGATCTTGAAGGATGCGGGGCGCTAGGCCTCAATACGAAAGGAGTGACGGAAATGAAACGTGAGCGGATCGATCCGGGCTGGGCCTGGCTCAAGAAATTCAACATCTCGGCGGGCGAGAAGATCG
>Ga0307378_10002740_pt1 | contig 26472 bp, 17 predicted proteins | sample UN1MG_FD_202238 | JGI IMG/M metagenome (GOLD analysis project Ga0307378, IMG submission 202238) | Soil microbial communities from Risofladan, Vaasa, Finland - UN-1 | ecosystem: Environmental > Terrestrial > Soil > Coastal area > Acid sulfate soil | place: Finland: Risofladan, Vaasa | collected...
TACATATGAAAAGATTCTGCCGCAAATGCAGGTCTAAAATCCATCATAGCCTTCTTCTATTAATTTCAGCTTTCCCCTTTTCCATTTTCCTGCTGATTTTGTGTTTCCACAGCCTCGGTAGCCGGATTAGATGCCGGGCCGGCCCGGCTCGAAGAAATCGGTTTGTTGTAGGAATCCCACGCGCCAGGCCCCATCAGACGATCAAGATTCATCTGCTTTAGCCATTCAGCGTCATGCGAGTGAATCTTTGCCGGCTCCTTGCCTTCGAGCCGCCCCTCGAGATAGAACTCCCAGTCATTGGGATCCGAATGCAGGAATCCCGGAAGAGGCGGAGCTTCGGCAAGTGACATAGGTTCTACAAGCGATGCCGTTACCAGTACAACCAGTTCCGTCTCATTTTTTTTGTAGCGTACGGAACGAAACAGCGGGCCGAGGATCGGCAGATCACCAAGGCCTGGAACGCGGGAGTTTGTTGCCTCGGTTGTGTTTTGGAGCAAGCCTGCCATGGCAAAGGTCTGTCCACTGTTAAGTTCCAGCGTGGTCTCCGCTTTCCGCGATACCAGGGCCGGGACACGAAAGCCCGATATTGTAACAGCACCAACATCCGACAGGTTACTGACTTCCGGAGCCGTATTTAAACGAATTGTGCCATCACCCAGAACGACCGGTCTAAACGTCACTCGAACGCCGTATTCTTTATATTGGATTGTTACCGAATTGCCTCCCCCGGCTCCTCCACTACTGCCCTGTACGACCGGAATCGGAAACTCCCCACCGGCAAGAAAACTGGCCTCTTCACCGCTTAGGGCCACAAGCGTTGGGTTTGCCAGAAGTCTCATATACTGATTTTCAGCAAGTGCTTGAATAAAAATCTCAAAATCTGCCCTTGGAACACCAGCAAAAATCGTTACAGCCGCGGCCGGCTTTGCATCGCTCATGAGTTGGAAGGGCATGGTATCCTTCACAAGCGTACCTGCCGGAACTCCAATGTCTCCGCCGCCCAAATTACCAAGCCGTGAACCGCCAAAATAATCATCATCCGTGTGGAAAATATTTATGCCCAGGGATCGCAATGCCGCCCGACTTGCTTCTGCTACACGGACCTGTAATTGAACCTGTTGCACACCGGCAACGCTTGTCATATCCACATAAGTAACTCCGCTTTTTTTCAGGTAATTATTGAGCTGCACTACTTGATCTGAGCTTCGGAGAAATCCTGTTACAATTAGCGTCTCACCGGACTCGCTGACTCCCAAAGAGGCATCCGGAAACAGTTCATCCAGCTTTTCCTTAAACCGGGCGGTGTCCAGCCTCACCTGGACTTTCCACTGCTGGACCTGGCTCTCGTCCTCGCTCCATACAAGCAGGTCCGTCGAGCCGACCTTGCTGCCTTGAAGCAGCACCTGTTCAGGTGTTAGAACCTGTACGTTAGCGATTGTTGGGTCAGTAACAGCCACACGGATCGTAGGCCATGGAGCCTTGACAATCGTAGACTCGCCCACAATGAACGTTATGGTTTCGGGCTTGACGGTAATGTTATCGGAACCGGCCTCAACAGCGTATGCTGGTAAAATGCCACTAATAAATATAATAACGAGGATACATCTAACTGTATGGCCACTAATTTTTGTTCTTTCTACGATTGATTCCATGTTTTATCCTTTCACACTCAGGCCGCAGTAACTTTAAACGAATATCATTATATATCGTCCGCATGCGAAAGGAACTTATTTTTATTTTCTTGAAACGACCCCCGTTGCATCTTCATTTTCCGGGATGGCCAACTCCTCAATCTTTGATTCCCGGCCTCGAATCACGGTTACGCCCCAACGTGGTGAGCGGCGAACCTGGTATTCTTCGTTCGGCTTAGGCGGCTGTGGCTTGGTAAAGAGGTTCGGGTCAGCGATACCCTCTCCCTGAGACTGTTGTGGCAGATCAATGACGCTTAGTATTTGCTCTGCTAACGACTTTTGCTCGTTCTGACCGGCAGAAAATACTGCCGATGTTAATACTGACCCTAAGTGAGCCAGTCTGCCCTGGCTTAGCACTGTTCCTTCTATATCGAACATATTCCTGTCCAGAGGATTTCGGATAGCCAGCGATATGCTCCCGCTGCCTGCCGCCAATTGCAATGCTTCTGCCTGTTTCGGATCGACCATGAGGGTGACCGCTGCTCCCGAGCTTGTACGACGTGCTCTGCTATCTTTCTTGTCTTCATCATTCGGATTTGACACGACGGAATCACCTGCTACGGCGAGCACCTGGATTCCGCGGAGCATGGTTGTGGATATCGCCTGGCCCTCATCGGTCCTTGATAACCTGAAAGAGACCAGTACATCTACTACACAGCCCGGGTATAACAGTGCCTGGTCCGGAATTGCACTTCTGGAAAGGTTAACGGTAACAGCGCGCATTCCATGAGGCAGCGCTGCTGCTAACTGTGCCCCGGTTCCTGTTGTCACAAAACAGGACTCTGTTAATATCTGACCTTCGACTACAGGTACGGAAAGGACTCTTCCGATGACCTTTGTAGAGTTGGTCATTGCTCCCGGCGGTAAGTCTTTATTCGAAATCTTCTCTTTGGTAACATGCTCAAGGGTAACGACCGTCATTGCAGGAATAGATATCTTCGCCGTTACGACTTCAACATCCGAAGGGGAATTCTTGTCGGCAGCAGCAGATGAGTCTGTACGCATAGCACCGATCAAGAGTGCAGCACTCGCCGCTGCCACTGCCCCCAGTATTAACAATATTATAATGCCCCATTTCATTTTTGACCCCCTCTGCTTGGTTTTTTTTATGTGTTCTTAAATACCTGTTCCACTGTTCTTGTCACCGAATTGCATTACTTCAGCTAAAAACCTTCCTTGGCCATGGTGGTCGAAGCCCCCAGATCCCAATCATCCGGTTCCAGTCCCGTAAACATTTTTATATGCATTATATCTACGTTCGAACAAGGAACCGTCACTTTTACTGTAATAGGTACACCCATCTCCAGCCCGGAAATATCATCTATTTCCACAAGATCAAGGACGCCATCTACTTCTCTCGTCTCGAAAAAGGTCACTGTGTATCCGCTGATTTGTGCCCTTTCCGGTGCAAACAAGTTGTCTATGGCGTCATATACGTCGTCGTTGATTGCGTCCGGTCGAATTGCTATCCGGGCGCCAATGCGGGCGGCATTTGTGATTTGCTGTGTTTTTAGGAACAGCCACCCGTATCTTATAGCCCCCATCGTGATAAGAAACAGCATTGGAAGTACCAAAGCGACCTCTACTGTTGCCAGGCCGCGGTAACGAATCTTTTTTCGTGTCCTTACGATAACCATAAAACCAATCCCCCACCGCAAACGCCTGCACAAATCGCGACGCCATACGGGATATCAAGACTGACAGATTGCTCAATATCAGTCAGATTACTTACTGGTCGCGGCATTTTGTAACTTCTTAGAGACAGCATAAAAGTATAAACAGATACAAACACACTTGTTGCTACAAATTTTAACCGCTTTTTTGCTATGGCTTTAACTATTGCCAGCAAAATACCTGCAGTGGCTATGCAGAATAGTACGACTATACCCTGTCTCAATCCGAGCCACACACCGATTGAACCCATTAACTTTGCGTCACCTGCTCCTCCACCGGCGAAAAGAAACAACAATACGTACGGTATTGCCAGTAGAATACACGCCGCTGCTGCCTCGGCCAGACCTGATAAGCCGCCTGTCCAGGCGGCCCAAAGCAATCCGACCGTCAGCAATGGAATTGTAAGAGCATTTGGTATACGTCTTGTTCGCAGATCAGAATATGCCGCAACCAGTGAGGCGCCGATAACGGCGCCCCACTGGAATATGGCTAAACTTTCATCCGTAATGCTTGATATCAACTCCACAAGAATCCCCCCAAAAAGTCACATTAAATTCGGTTCCTATGTAGTCGTGTTTCTAATGTACTTCCATCGATTACTTATCAGAGTCTGCTAAGAATTGGGATCTGCTAAGGTGGTGTCTAAAGCTTCGAACTTGGTCAATACCCAACCGCCTATTGACGCGATCGTGGCGATTGTCCCGACGACGATGAGTCCGGCGATAATGGCATATTCCACAGTCTCCAACCCTCTTTCATCCTTTGCAAACCTTTTTAGAATTTCAGCTAATTTCATTTTTCACTCTCCTATCCAGTTAAAATCTTAAAATCCCCAATCACGCATTGCGTGATTACAATACACATTTTTACAACGTCACAAAAAACATCCTTTTCATACGCATACTCCTTTCAAAATTTACATTTGTTAAAGGAAACACCCTGCCTCGCGTTGTAAACTATTCCCCGCTCCTATATGTTTTCCAAGAACGATGTACTGTTTGTGATTCTTCCATCAATCCTTGTTAACAGTATGTGATTATAACATATTTGAGTAGCTTCGGTCAAGGAAAAAACTGTTTTTTTTTCACTTGTAACTGAAATGATTGATTTTTGGGCGGGAAAACGAGATTTTAACGCCGAAATCGCCTTTTTTTATTACTAAAAATGACCGGTTTTCGCTATCATCCCTTTGGCAAGCTCTGGGCTTCAATCTCTTTAAACTACGTTTAGCTCAGACCTGTATTCGAGTGAAGGAAGGGGCGGCAAACTGTTGTATTCTCTTGCGCATGAAGAACTTGCGATTATTTAGGTCTTTACATCTGTCAGTTTGAGTTATTTTTGAACTCTAAGCATCAGTGTAACATTAGTCCAAAAAATATTGACCGGGGTAAAAAACAGAAAAAACTTGACTTTTATACTTTTCATGTGTATATTATAAGTGTATTATTATAACAATAAATATTGCTGCTTTACGTTTGTTGTTACGTGACTTACGACATTCCTGCGGAAACAGGAAAGAGGAAATGTGAGTAGGGTATTGCGAGTTCACATTGCAGGCGGATTCAACCGTGACGAACTACGAGGGTGACTCACTAAACGTCATGGAGGCAAGGAAGATGAAAATCACTGAAAAAGAAATTGCCGGGTCAAACCGAGAGCAGGACGTTGAAATCTGTCGGCAGGGGTTCTCTGCACCTGTTTATGCCACACATCCCCGCTCAGGATTTTTGCTGCCGAAGCATCTTCGCCATCGAGGGATCGGGTACCTTTGGGCCGTAGTTTTCTTGTTATTGATTTTGCTGCTTACCGGCCTATCTCTTGACACCGCAAAGGTCTATTTAGTGACTCACCAGCTGCATAATGCAGCTGATGCCGGGGCACTTGCCGGTGCTCCGTGGATTAAAAAAGACCAGCAAAAGGCGCGTGAATTGGCACAGTTGGTCGCATCGCAGAACTTTGCAGACCACGACAACGTACTTTTGGACCTGAACCTGGATAACGACCCTGCCGGTGACATCATTGTTGGCAGATACACGTATGACCCGGCGCTGGGAATATCGACTTTCACTCCTTATGATCCGATGGCCATAGACCCAATGCCTATCAACGCCCTGGCGGTCATCACCTCACGGGATCTGGATGACCGCGCCGGCCATCAAAGCAGCCAGAAAGTCGCGTTGAATTACGGACCTATTTCTGAGGTTCATGCAGTTAATATAGCAGGTGACTGGTTTGGGAAAGCCGGACCTTACGCCATTGCAACTACGGGCGGAGGGGTCGGATCCGGTTTGATTTGTCTAAGAAGGGACCTGTGTGGACTTCATGTGCAAGGCACTTCAAGCTTAACAGTGAATAACATCACCGATCCGCCAACATATGAAGAAGGGGCAATTCAAATCAATTCCTCTGACGACGATCTCTGTTTATATTCGAACGGTGGGCCGACAATCATCGCGGACATAATAAATATCACTGCCGATGAATGCTCCCTTATAGGAAACTACGAATTTCCCGAAGAGCCGGAGATGTACGTCAATTACAGGCAGCCGCCAATGCCAGATCCCCTGGCGTGGCTGAACGAACCAGAGAACAAACCGACTACTAATCCGGATCTTAGCAGTATGATGGGAAATGATTTAACGGATTTATATGGAGATGTATTCATCAACTCTGATGTAAAGATTTCCAACTACCCCGTCCCACTGCCATTCGGCTATTATTCCAGCGGGTTGGAGCTCGATGCAGGTACTGAGGAAAAACCTATTTGGCTCAGTTCCGGCATTTATATCCTTGGCGGCGACGGAAAACAAAAGGGGGGACTAAGGGTAGGGGCCAATGCCGTTGTGCGATGTGAACCCGGCGTATTCTTTTACATTACCGAAGGGGGCAAATGCGATATCCAGGGAGGCGCTGACTTCAGGGCAACGCCATTTAAGGACGAAGTCTTCATGGGCGGACTCTATGATGGTATAATCATTGCACAGGATCCCCTGGATTTGCTATCCGCAAGTGTTTACGGTGGTCCCGGCTTCGACCTGGAGGGTACCATGTACTTTCCTCAACATGTTGAACTTCAAGACAAGTCGCAGGAGAAAGATTTTGCGTTGGCAATCGGTGGAAACGGCGTGGCATTCAACAACCAGATTATCGCCGATTCAATCTATATACCGGGCAATTCCGACGTAACAATTAACTACGATGGCCGAAATCCGGCTGCCGTAAGCAGGGCATATCTGGTAGAGTAGTTTTTTTCAGGGGCTGATGAGACCTGATTTCAATATCTTGAAGAGGTGAATCCGTCCCGCAATTCCAATCTCATAGTCTCTGTGAAAATGAGTCTAATCTCACTTTTTAGTGTTGATATGATTGAATTTCACTGGCGTGCTTTTTCAATACAGTAAAGATAATCAGCTATACGAATCAATATTCGGCCATTGGAAATAGCAGCAGAAGCATAGCAACGACCCTGCAGATCATTCTCCGCGAGTACCTTTAACCTGGAGTCCGAAGAAAGCACCGTTGTTACACCCTTGGTATTTGTGGCATAAACTTTGCCATCACCTGCAACAAGCGATGAAAAAAACCTGCCACTGAGACGCTTACTCCAAAGTACCTTGCCGGACAGCAAGTCATAGCAGGTCATGGCACCATTATCGGAAACTGTAAATAATTTATCATCGTAGATCACCGGTGAAGAATTGCCCGGAGCCCCCCGATTCGATTGCCAGAGGACATCTACTTTTGTGTCTTTGCCTTTGCCGCTAAGACGCATCATAACAGTAGCTCTTGGGCCATGAGTCCCACCACCGATACACAAAAATTCTTCTGATCCGGCCATACCTGCCACCAGTTGTCGGGTCGGAATCTCCTGAGTCCATAAATATTCACCAGACTGAATGTCGTATGATACCACATTTTCCAGGGATGAAATTATAAGCTGCATGTTATTGTTATCTTGATATACCAACGGGGTTGTATAGCATCCACGTATGTTCACTGGATTAATTTTCCAAAGAGTTTGGCCCGTTTCCCTGTCAAATGCAGCGATCCAGGACGGTCTCTTACTATAGTCCTCGCGCTCCTGTACTACTATTACCGTATCATCACTTAATACCGGAGAGCTGACAGCACCGTATCGACTGTTTTCAAAATATCCCTTGTCTCGATTATGCCATAAAATACGACCATCAAAATCGAGGCATGCAATGCCTAAACCGAAATTAGCTATGATGTGTTTGCCATCGGTGGCAGGCGTTGGTGTGGCGTATGTATTTTCGCTATGCTTGCGTTCTGCCGGTGCAGTGAACACGGGTTGTTCCCACAGGATACTCCCATTTTTTTGATCCAGGCAAACAACCACGCGTTGAAGCCCACGCGCTGATTGCATAAAATTCGGCGGTACGAAGACCAGAGCAGACAGGCCAATTATCAACAATATGAGCAATGAGACCTGTAAGCCTCCAAAATGCCGTTCCATTCCTTTCTTTTGCCGAATTTTCCAGTAGTTGAATATATGCCAGGATGCTATAAGGACTCCCGGAAGTGAAAATATTAGCCTTTTATATAAATCAATCTTTAACTTCCATTGGTCTAATGGCGTGAATTTAACGAGCAGACACGCACTAAAAAAGACTATGAAAGCTCCAGCCAGACGCCAAATTGATTGTTCTTTGAAGCATCCCACGGCCACAGCCAATCCGAGCAAAGCAATTGCACCGGAGGTAAGCCAGACTGCTGCCGGTGCGCCCTCAGCCATTGAGAGCAGTTGGGACTGATGACCTGTTAAATTCGATTTTAGAAAATCAAACTTTCCGAACACCGAATCAAGATATTGCGGCCTATTAATCGCAACCAAAGCAACACATACGAAACAAAAAGATGTAATGCCTGTAAATAGCCGGTTAAACCATCCGGCCGGGCCAGGCTTTTGATGTGGGATTTTCTTTTGGATTTCTTCTGGCCGTTTTCTAAGAAAACTTACAATGGCTGCTATGGAAAGGGCGGCTGCCAATCCAAAACTTGACATGCCCACAAACTTGCGTAAAATTATCGATTTCGAACTTTCGTACGCTGTTGTCAGAAAAACCCGTCCGTTACTGACCACCGGCGACGAAATGCCTTCTCCCGGAATTCTGACCTTCCATTCTATATTCTGACTGTTACTGTCCCAGGACTCAGGCAGGTTCCGTTCATATGAAACGCCTAAACCTTCGGGGCCTCGCCATTGACGCCACTGTCCTTTTGCATCATTATTGAGTTCAGCTCCGAATGCTGCACCTTCCTTCACATTTATTGCCAGCAACAATGTAGTTGCCAAAAAGATACAAAACTTACTGGTATTTTGCATTGATGCCTCTTATTAAATTCGGATTCTGCAGTAGATTCGTTCGATGATCCCTGAACCTATTTGAATCCTCAGAACAAATTAAGATATTCGAATATAAATCGGATAACCTTATTTTGTTATCTATGTTTCTGCTTTATTGTTCAATACTTATGATTATCGACATAACCAGGTTGCCGCCAAAGTTATTTGACGGAAAAGTTTATATAAAAATGCTTGATATAGCTCAGTTTTGCAGGCGAATTGTACAATTTGAACATGTTTTCGAACTTGATGAACTGCAAGATCTGAAAAAATCGTCTTTTGATTTTGTAAAATTTACTGTTACAATTAGAACCGGATATGTTGAAAAACACCTATCGTGCCAGTTGGAAAGTATGTAGCAGCAGAGTTACAATGTTTTTAATCTGGCGGGGGCCGGATCTGGGAACGGATGTTAAAAAAATATTAATGTTCGAGTCTGAAGAATAGAGAACGACATCGGAATGTAGTAGTTACTAACCAGCAGCTGCACGGCGAGACAGTTGGCCGCGAGTATAAGCTGCAAGAAATGAGAAAAAAGGACAATCGTATGAATCATAATATGAAGCGTCGCGATTTTATGAAAGCAGTTTTGGGGGCGGGCGCAATTGACTTAGTTTTGCCATTATCAAAGACAGTATTTGCCTCGTCCGCCAGGCATCCCCGCATTAATATCTTGTTTCTAATGGATGATCAGCACCGGGGAGATTGTATTGGAGCGGGTGGGGCGGACTGGTTGAAAACTCCAAATCTTGACCTTCTTGCCAGGGAAGGGGCCTTGTTCTCCAGGGCATACTCCTCACTCCCGTCCTGTTTGCCGGCAAGGACGAGCTTGTTGACGGGCAAAAGCCCGTGGATGCATGGTGTGCTGCTCTACACACCCATGGCTGAGGAGTATGGGAATGAAATGCCTCGAATCTTCACCAAAGCCGGCTATCGCACGCATGCCATTGGTAAGAACCACTTTAATTCTCTCAAGCATGGATACGAAACCGTTGTTCTTGAAGAAGCCTGGCGAGGTAAGAACAACAGCGGATTCAAATGTGACTATCGTGAATGGTTTGGTAGAAACCATCCCGACAAGAATGTTGATGCTACCGGGCTTGGCTATACAGATCATCGCGGTGGTCGGCCTTTCAAATATTCAGATGAACTTCATCCAACGAACTGGACAGCCCAGCAGGCTATTGATTTTCTCGAAAGTTATAAGGGCGACAGGCCGTGGTTTCTAAAAGTTTCGTTCAAACGGCCTCATCCTCCATTCGATCCACCCAAACGCTTGATGGACTACTATGAAGCCATCGATTTGCCAAAAGCGCAAGTGGGCTCATGGGCCGAAAAGGAGTTCGGCCACTTCAAAGGCAGCGTGGAAAAAACACCCAATGCTCCGCGTGGCAACTATCCTGAAACTGATATTCACAAATCGAGAGCGGCCTACTACGCGTCCATTACCCATGTAGATGAACAGATTGGCCGGGTCATCGAAGCTCTCAAGAGGCGAGGAGAACTTGAGACCACACTTATACTATTAACTGCCGACCACGGCGACATGATGGGCGATCAACACCTCTGGCGCAAGACGTATGCTTATGAAGGCTCGTCCCGCGTGCCAATGCTCATACGTTGGCCGGGAAAACTAAAAAATCTCGCCCCGGCCAAACGCGGGCGGATTATCGACAAGCCGGTCGAACTGCGGGACGTCCTCCCAACCTTTCTTGATGCTGCCGGCATCGAGAAGCCTGGTGATATGGATGGCCTGAGCATGCTTGACTTGATCCGTGGAAACAATGATAAATGGCGCAAAGTCCTGGACCTCGAACATGGCAGTTGCTATTGGAAGGAGAATGCATGGGTTGCACTTACCGATGGACGATATAAATACATTTACTTCACCCTCACCGGATGTCAGCAATTGTTCGACTTGAAAAATGATCCCCACGAACTTGATGACTTGGCGGAAGATGACAAGAATGCCGACCTGCTGAAATCCTGGCGACAGCGAATGGTTGACCACCTGTCGATACGAGGTGAACCATGGGTTAAAAATGGTGACCTGGCCATACAGAACATGTCGGTTAAGTACGGACCTAACCATCCAGGGAGCATAAAAGGCGACAAGAATACTTAAAAGAAGGTGTCAAAAAACGGGATGAATTTGACAGAAAATGTTGTAACAGCTTTTAGTTTCTTTTCTGTTTTCTTTACAGCCACTATCTTTGGCTCTGGTTATCAGCTTTTTCGGTTTGTTCATAGATTTGAGCGATATCGTAGAGAAGTGTTTCGAGTTTGGAAAAATAATCTTCTTCGGACAAACTCTCTTTTGCATCACGAAGTTTCATGACTTCAAGTTCAAGTTGATCCCGTTGCGATCGCAGATCTGGCAGTATTTTATTCTCAGCTTCGCTGTAGACTATGTGAAATTGGTGGGCGCGGTAACCATCAAGAGATACGCTATCCTCGGCCTTTCGAACAGGTCGGATGCCTCGAAACCAATCAGCGCGAGTGCCCAGCCCATCTCCGTTGTCATCGAGAAGGGCGTGTTCCGTAACCAGGCGACCGGCGGCAGAGTAGAATTCATCAACGCGACCAGAGGCGGTCAGAAATGCTTCAAGAAGGGAGGTCTGACCATCCTTGTCAAGGTCAGCTTGTGGCTCGGTGATCGCTTCGGCCAGATATTGGCCAAAGCGAGTATAGTTCTGTTCAAAACCGCTCTTGGTCGCAGTAATCACAACACGCCCCTGTGCAGATAGCCTGCTTAGGAAAGGGGCACTTGACGAGGAAGTGTTAATCACTGCAAGTGGCCTGAGAGATGGTTTAAGCCATTCGGCCAGATCGTCTGCGGAGATGTCAGGACCACGCAGGTTGAATTTCGCCGTCCTGCCGTCGAAAGTACCATGCCCGATCAGTACCAGCCATAAAGCAGCGGTGGTCTGTTTAGATTCATCTGCCAGTATTTTTTGAAGTGTCGTACGATCGTTCGACGACCCAGCTTTGTCTAAACCGATTGCATGAAATTTTGCGTCACCTTTTAAACAAGCTTCCTCCCAAAGATTAGCCCATTTGGAAAATTGGGTCCCATACTCATGGGTCCCGTAAGCACCAACGACAACTATTACGGTGGGCTTTTTTGGGTCTTGATAGGCCTCGTCGCCATGTGCTGCGAAAACAGAAGCACAAATAATCATTATACTCATGAACAGTACTGTTAAGGCTTTCATGGCATCCCCTTCCAGCGGCGCAGGGTCCATTCGCCCGCAAAGCACATCAGAATAAACAGGAAAGCGGCGAGTGATATCCCCCGCAAATCCCATAACGGCTTGATCCAGGTGTCCGTGATCGGGACATCCCGACTGGGCAGGCTGCGAACAAAGTTGTCTAAGGCTTCAAGTTCAACAACCTGACCTGAAGTTTGATGAGCAATTCTTTCAAGCAAAGGGCGGTTGGTTTTGATTGACCGAAACTCATGGGCTTCAAGATCGACGGCCCATCCGGTCATTGCTTCGCCGATCTCGAGACCATTGGCATCATTTACAACGGCCCGGGCAAAGTAGCTGCCGTTATGGCGGGGTATATACGTGGCCTCAAATAGCCCGGTTTCAGTGAGCGCAGGCTCAGCGGTGAGTCGCAGCTTCTGGTCCTGGGAATCGTGCAATTCTATGGCGACTGAAACATTATCCATTGGCTCGAAATTTTTCTTGAGAGCCCGAACTTGAAAAATAACCGGTTGGTTTACCTGGTCGCGTTTATGTGCGACTTGGAATGAAATCCGATCCGGTACGTCTGCAACAAGCCACCGCAGTGTCTGTCTCCAGAATCTGTTCATGTCATCACGCATTTGGGCATGTGTCATGCCCCATCGCCAAATATCGCCGATAGTCAGTGCTGCCGCTCGCCCGTTACCGTATCTATGAACAACCAAAGCAGGGAATTGCTGAGCCGAATCTTTGCCAACGGTAGCAATGATTTGTGCACCAGGCTTGGTGGCCCGCACGGAATTGAGCACACGAAATGCGGGCATCTCTGATAGCCGCTGTTGTTCATCCTGCTCATTTTCGCACAATCTGGCCCATGGCTGTAACCAGCCTTCACGGGTCAGATTCAAGTAGGCTTGAGTTACTGTTTCTTGCTGGGCCGGCTGGTCCAGATAGACCGGCAGAATCTGCCCAATGGGCGTGCGATGGAAGTTGCCCTGTTGGAACGATTCTTTTCCGCCGAGCATTAAGAATCCACCGCCTCGCTCGGCAACAAACTTTTGAAGCATTTCCATTTGGTCGTGAGTGAAGAACTCTGCTTCGATGTCATCGAGAATGACCGCGTGATAGCTGAATAACTCTTCTTGAGTTTTTGGAAATCCATCGCGAAGCTCCGCATCGTCAAGCGTGTTATGACGCACGAGAACCGGTTGATCATAGTGTTCGGTCTGGTCCTCATCTTTATTATCAAATCCCCGGAACAGTGGATTGCTTGACTCACCGGGGTGTCCCCGCCAATCGTATTTTGGCTCCCTTCTTGCGACACGAAGCAATCCCACAAGTTGTACTTGCTCATCTTCACTAATTGCCCGTCGCAGGAATTTATATTCCCAATTCGGCCTGCCGGTTACGTATAGAATACGATATGGCCCTTTTCCACGATCCACAACAAACATGCGTTTGTTGTTAGCCAGTGTCGCTTCCGATTGTGTTTCGACTTGCTCCGACAATTTATCACTTGAGATTTCTTCCGTAACGTTAAGATGATAGAACAAAAAACCGGTCTTGTTCGGACGCAGACGAAAACGAAATACCTGCTTTTCATCGTTTGTGGAGATTTTGAGTGTTTGTCGTTCTACTAATTCACCCGAGTTTTCGACCAGTTCCACCGCAACGGTCTTGCCGGCGTATCCAGAGGCCTCAACATAGGCCTGGATCATTACTGGAGCATCTTCAAAAGATGTCTGGCTGACAGAGGCATTTGTTAAGGAGATATCTTTTAGCGGTCGGGGACCTCCTATAACGACGGGGTAAACCGGTGGTACATGCGACAAATCGTAGAATTGCTCAGCTATATCCGTACCATTGCCATCGGTCATCAAAAGCACACCGGCCAATGGCCTGCCCTGGTAGCGTTCTGCAATTGTTCGCAAGGTCAAGCCGATTGCTGATGCCTTGCCGTCAAAAATCAGTTCTGAAAAGTCTGTTGTCGGGCTTAATCGCGAATCAAATACATATTGTCTAACCTGGAAATTAGTGGCCATAGTGCCAAGCCAACTGGACTTATCACTATTTAAAGCTTCTTTAAGGATTTCTCCGCGACTTCTGGTTATACCATGGTCCCTGACATTCATGCTGCTGCTATTGTCAGCAATAACCACGAAGAGATTAGCTCCTGATTTGGCGTGTCTTCCACTCCACAGCGGTTCCGTCATACACAGTAAAAGCACCATCACGCCAAAGAGCTTCAGGAAAAAGGCAATCCTGTGAGCTGCACCTGTCTCCGCTGAGCGCCGGTACGACCAAACCAATAGTATAACGGTCGTAGTTAACACCGGCACGGCCATCCAGGTCCAAAGGCTTGCAGGAATAGTGATTGAACCGAGCAGTGTCATCAATCGCCGCCTCCTATGTTTTCATAGTACCTTCGTACCAATTCGGCAAAGCGGCTTGGTACCGGGTCTCGATCGATAGGCGCAAGCACCTCGTCCGACTGAAGCTTGGCTATCTTGTCGCTTAGACGTTTACGCAATTCGGTCAAAGGATTGGTTATCTGCTGCTGGACCAGGTCCCACTGTGGTTCCTGACCGTGACGCTTGAACTCGGCCCGGATCGCGCGAGCGCGGTCTCGAACCCTCGTCACTTCGTCGCGTAAGTCGTCCTCTGTGAGCATTTCTTCCACATCGCGCAGCCTGTCAGACCATTGCCTGAAATCTCTGCCTGTAAGCGGGCCGTTCGGATCAATCTCGTTCCACTGCCCGAGTTGATTGCCGCCCCCGCCGCTTGGGTCGGTTCGAAGGCTTCCGGTTCGGTCGCCGAGTCGCTCGTTCCCCGTTGCTGTTCGAGCATCAGCAACACGCTGTTGATTTGCCTGGGAGTTCGCCGGGCCGTTGGGATCACCGTCTTGCCGGTCTGCACTGCCGGCACGAGCAACCTCGTCATTCACCTGTCTGATTAATTCGTCGAGCTGTTGTCGGGCCAAACGCAGCGATTCGGCCTCGTCGCCGAGCACGCTTTCGGCGGCTTCTTCGACGCCTTTCCTGAGCTCTTCGATTCCCTTTCCAGCCTGTCGCTCCACCTCCTGTGCCTGCGGCAGGAAATTGCGCCTGAGCAGCTCACCGGTGACTTCAAGCGCTCTGTCAATATTTTCACTGCTTGTCTTACGTAACGTATCGTAAAGCTTTCGTGAAAGCAACGGTTCCGAAGTCTCAGCCTGTTCGCTTACATCCTTCATCTGCTCCATCAGTTCTTCAATACTCTCTTTCTGCCGGTCCATCTGATCAGCCAGCTCGCGTTTTGCCCCGGAAGCCGTGAGCGTCTTGTGTTCTGAGTCGATCTGCTGTTTTATCTCGTCGGCAATTTCCTTTTGTCGCTGGTCAAGCTGCTTTGCCTGGTCACGCATATCGCGCATCTGCTCGTTGAACTGCCCGGAAGTCCTTTGTCGAAATTCGTCACGCATCTGTTCGAGCTGGCGCTGTGCTCGCGTGGTTGAAGTGACAGCCCTTGAAACCATCCCCTGTTCCAAATCCTCCGCTGACTGACGAATTCTTGACCGGCTCTGATCGAGTTGCTCCCTTGTCTCGGCCATACGCCTGCGGTTCTCAGGTCTGTCCATTCGCTGCTGGAGTTCGTCCACGTCTCGAAGCGCTTCAAGCTGCTCTTCTCTCAGGCGCTTTAGCTCGTGGTTGATCTGCTGTTTCTGTTTATCCGTCTGGGCTTGCCGAAGAGCTGCCTCAATCTCTTTGAGTTTGCTGCTCATTTCATTCTGTCGTCGTGCCAGCTCGCGAAGCCGGTTGAGAACCTGAAGATCCTCACGCTGGGTAGATTGCTGCTCGGACTGGGCTAAACGTTCTGTCTCGTATCGATTTTCCTTTTGTGCAAGCTCCAATTGCTGGAGTTGCCGCTCGGAACGGGCGGAACGGGCGTTATTGCTTCCATTCGAACTGCGACTTTGTGCAATCTGATGCTCACGTTGCCTCAATTTGAGCAGTTCCTGGTATGCCGACTGCTCCGCGGCCAGCGCCGGTGTCAACTCCGTCGCAGAAGCAGATTTCGCAGCCTCACCCAGATGATCCAGCGATGTCTCCATGTGCTTCGAAGCTTCCTGAAGCACTTTCATCGCGGATGGGTCTTCGGCCTGCGATAAAGCCGACCGGGCCTTCTCCAGCACTTCGGTCTGCGACTGGCGAACAACATAAAGATCTTCCTCGTAGTCATCGACGCTGCCGGACTGGTCGGTCTGCCGCTTGATATTCCATGTGGCGCTGATTATTTGCTTCTGCATGCGGGCGAGTTGCTCACCCTCCTGGTTCTGCTGCTGTTCACCGCTTTGGTTTTGGCTGCTCTGGTTCTGAAATGACTGGCTTTCGCGGAATATCTCCTCAAAGTGACGTACTTCCGCAAAGTATATATCGCCGGAGGTTCTGCGGATATTACCATCTGAACCCACATCGTTGGCCCAGAAGTAGTATGTCAGCAATTGATCCGGCTGGGCGTTAAGCTCTTCCAACACCAGTAGGTGCTGAATCTGTAAGTCCTCGTTTGATACTTCCAACTGACTCAGCGTGACGTCTCTGCTCTGGGTGCCTCCAAGGGTGTAATTTAGCCCATAGCCGGTTACGCCGTAGTCATCTGAGACCTCAGCTTCCAGGCTCAGTTCCTCTAAAGGCGATGCCACCACGTCACGGTTCGGAAAAACGGGCTTGAGTTCAGGTGGAAGGTTCTTGTGGACATCAATTACAAACCGCGGAGGTATCTTATTGGTAAGTCCCTGGGCATCAACTAAATGCAGCTCGTATCGTTGGTTCTGCTTGGCGGTGATTGAAGTCGTGTAGATGTTCGGGTCCTCGGCATTGACGGTTAACGACAAGGCAGATCCCTCTTTGGGGACAAGTTGTGCGTCAGTCACTGCTTTATTGAGAGTAAACGTCATGAAAATCTGCGATCCTTCCACTGCACTGACCTGTCGCGTGTTTTGAATGACCTTTTCAGGCAGTTTCGTATAGGAAGGATAAATAATCTTCGCATCAGCTCTGTGGAGTTTTGGATGCTCGTAGACGCTGATATTATAATCGCGTGTGTGCTTGTCGGCGTATTCAATGTGGTAAAGCAGGTTGTCATTGACTTCTTGAATGATACCTCCGAACACGGAATCATCCAGGTTTCTGGTCAGCGTCATCTGCCTTGGTTCTTGCCCAAATGCTCCGAACAGAAGTCTTACATCTGTCGGCATGCGCCCTTCGAACCGCGCCAGGATAACCACTGGTGTTCCCGATTCCACGCTAACGTCGCCCGGACTAACGGTGATATGATAACTTCTTCTGGATAGCACTCCTCTGTCGACTGTAAACAGAAACGGGGCCGACGGCAAAAGTTGTGATAGTGCCAGGATGATAAATAATAGTGCTGCAATCCCTCCACACTTTGCCAACAAGAGTCTTTTCGATGATACGCTCTCCAGCCAGTTGTGTTTAGTTGCATGTCTGAGAGCTTCGTCGATGACTTGTTTCTGAAGATAACCTAACTGGTCATCGGGCAGTTCCGGTTCTTGTTCTATCGCGGCTAACAGGAGCGCCTGTATATCAGGATACTGACGTTCAATATTTCGGGCAACGGCCCGGTAGTCAGGTTGCATGCGATGAAATTTGTATAGGGCCAAAATCGTCACCAGCACGGTTGAGATGCACAGTGCCCAGTTTGCGACAGGTGACCTCCACCCCCAGAGCCAACCGGCGCCTATCAGACCGATACCTATGAGTCCCGAAATGGACCAATAGACTGATAATCTCCAGGCTAAATGCAGAAGCCTTCGGCGATTAACTATTGGTTGAAGTAGTTTTTGAAGAGCTTTTTCAATCATTTCTGTCCTCCCTACAGATTGGAAGGCCGACGGGTCAACCACCCCGCCAGCCATATCTCAATTAACAATACAGTTAATAATGCAATAAACACCCACCGCCATACTTTCTGCTCATATTCCATTCCGGCAAAGCTGCTATGATGCCTTGAATGCTCAGTCTGTGCGACTGCAACGCTTGAAGCCTGCTTGAGCGATACACCGAACCTTTCGAGATCTTCGATTGGCATGGCGGCTGTTTGGCATTCCTTCGCCGGCAGGTTAACCGCGAAAAGCTGATTCCCCGCGGACGACTCAATTGTATAAATTCCGGGCAGGTCTGTTTGCGTAAAGACCTCTTGGCCGGCATCAAGACTAATCAGAGAATCATTGGGTTTACGAATCTGCAACTTCGACGACGCCAACTTTATTGATTGCGGTATTGGTATATGGTCGCCTACGAAATACTGTAATTGGTTTCCTGCAAGAACTCCACCGTATTCGAGGATTGAGTAAAGCAGCGGGACAAATTTGGAAGAAAGCGCGAGCTGGCTGTCTGACGGGTGCCAGCCGCAGGTCAATACGAGCAGCGAACCTTTGCCCACAGGTTGCTCAACCAAGGCGGGGTCACCGCTGTCGAAACGAGCTAACACACGAGCGTCAGGCAAATCCTCAATATTTATCCGTCTGTACTTCCAAAAGTGAATCTTGGTAAAATCTCCAAATCGAGGTTCGGAGAAAGGTGCTAACAGTGGATGTTTGAATTCAATCCGGCTGAGCATGGAATATCGGTCAACATCAGCCTCCTCAGATTCGATGGTTGCAATCCCAGTAAGGTCTGCCAGGGTTGTGGCGGCAGCAGGGGACTTCATAACCAGAAGAAGCGTTCTGCCCGATTCGAGGTATCGTCGCAAGGAAACGATGTTTTCCTGGCTGATCGAATCGGCCGTAATGATCAAATGTGCAGTCTTGATGTCTGTGGCTTCGAAGGTTTTATTGCCTGGCTGGGGAATGATACGCGGCTTGAGTGCGCCGGTAGCCACAAACGCCTGCCGAATATAATATAACATTTCCCTGGAATCGTTCGGGTCGTCGCTGCCTATGTAAAGGATATTGACCTGCTGCTGCAAATAGGGTGCTAAATAGAGGGTATTGTCAAAATCGTGATCGTCGCCCGTCAAAATAATCTTCCATGCTTTCGACCGGTCTGCCCGTACCGGAGCACGCACGACAGTACTGCGACCGGGCGGCACATAAACATCTGTAGCCTCATCGGTCCAGTTCAGTTGGAAGCGCTCAGTGGTCGCATCGGACGAGTTAGTGATGCGGATACCGGGACGGCTGTCTTTGTCCGGACCGCCCAAGCTACTGCGGTCGGCTACCAACTGTAATGCCGCGTTTGTAGTGCCCTGGCACCGAACCAACTTAACCTCCAATTCCATCCCCTTGGACCATTCGTAGGCCTGCATCACCTCAAGGTTGCTGCCTTTTTGCAAATCGCTGATAAGCACTACCTGGCGCATTGAAACAGGCTGTTGCTCATCGTTGACTTCATCGTCTTCGATAGCTTCCGCCGCGCTGACCAGGGCTTGACCAAGATTGGTTTGGGCCCAACCTGGTGACAATTTTGAAATGTGTTCGCTTACAATCGAGGCGCGCTGGTTAGGATTCGAAGCTTCCCATTGTTCAAATCCTATCAGTGTTGTTGTGATTTGATCAAAACTCATAACGCACACTCGATCGGTTTGACCAACATTCTTCAACACCGACCGTGCCTCGTTAATTGCCTGGTCCCATATTCCGGCACGCCGCATGGAAGCACTCGTATCTATTAACAGCACTATTCGTCTTCCGGCGATGGCCTTGTTCTCCACTGCGGGTCGTGGGAAAAAAGGACGCGAAAAGCCAAATGCAAGCAGACATAATATTATGCACCGTAAAATCAACAGCAAAAGATTTTCCAGACGGCGGCGATTCCTGAATCGTGGTATTGAAGTACGCAGAAACATCAGTGAACTGAATTTTACGCGCTTGCGTGTGTGACGGTGAATCATATGCAGTATAATTGGTAAACCGATCACGGTGATTCCTGCAAGAAATAATGGGTAAAGGAAATTCATACTGTCCCCCCGGCTTTGTGCCTACCCACATGTCTGATCCTTTTCCTGCTATGCATTCGGTCGTATAGAAAGTCCAGCAGTGCTAAATCGAACGGGCGGTCCGTTGCGAATAGATGATAGTCGATCCCGAGGTGTCGGCATGTGGACTTGGCTTTAGCCAGATGTTTTTCCAGTTTTTGTTTGTATCCCGTTTGAACGTCGGAAGGGTCGATGTACATGTTGCGCCCGGTCTCCATATCCTGGAAGAGTGCCGGTGAGCCAAAATCAAAATTCAACTCGGCGGGATCCAATACATGGAACACCACAACATCATGGCCACCGGCGCATAGATAGGCCAGATCGGGTTCGAGCCGGTCAATCGACGCCAGCAGGTCGGAAATCAAAACAATCAGACCACGTTTGGCCATTATTTCGCTGATTCGTTGGAGCGGCGGCCCCAGGTCGGTGGCACTGCCACTGGGGCAAGACTCCAGCGTCAGCATTAAGCGGCGCAGATAACCCGGCCGATTGCGGGGCAACATGTATTGCCTGATCTGATTATCGAATGTCGCCAGGCCAACAGCGTCACCCTGAGTGAAGAGAAAATAGGCAAGTGTCGCTGCCAGTGTACCGGCGTATTGCGATTTTGTGTAACCTCCAGAGCCGTAGCCCATCGATCGGCTGTGGTCAAGCAGCAGGTGGCAGCGCAGGTTTGTCTCGTCTTCGAACTTCTTGATGTAAAATCGATCACTGCGAGCGTAGAGCCGCCAGTCAATATAGCGGGGATCGTCACCAAGGGTGTATTGGCGGTATTCAGTAAACTCAACCGAAAAGCCGTGATAGGGGCTTCGGTGAATGCCCTTCCAGAATCCCTCGACGATCACCTTGGCGCGCAGCTCCATCGACTTGATCCTCATCAGCGAAGCCGGATCGATCATACCTTCGGCGCCACTGTTAGTGCCTAAGAAGCTGGATGCTGCCGATTTATCTGTCATTTGGATTATCTCTCTTTTATCGATTTCAACAAACGATCGACAAGGTTTTCAATAACCACGCCCTCGGCCTCGGCGCGGTAATTTATCAATACGCGATGTCGAAGCACAGGATGAGATAATGCCCTTATATCCTCGAATTTTACGTGCGTCCTGCCATAAAGCAGGGCTCTTGCCTTGGCACCAAGCACCATATATTGTGACGCTCGCAATCCGGCCCCCCATGTGACCCATTCGTTGACGAAATCCAATGAATTGTCCGGGCCCGGGCGAGATGCCGCTGCTATCCTCACGGCGTAACGCACAACATCCTCGGCAATAGGTACCTTTCGCACTACGCTGTGAAACCTCAGCAAGTCTTCTCCCGTGAATACCTGCTCGATAGGTTCCGGCTCAGCAGTGGTAGTCTGGCAAACAACGGCAACTTCGTCATCTTCGGAGAGGTAATCGATCCAGACATTGAACATAAATCGGTCGAGCTGAGCCTCGGGCAGCGGATACGTGCCTTCCATCTCAATCGGGTTTTGCGTCGCAAACACGAAAAATGGCTCGCTGAGCTTGTAACACACGCCGACAGCTGTCACATGATGTTCCTGCATCGCTTCGAGCAAGGCCGCCTGTGTTTTGGGAGGCGTGCGGTTAATCTCGTCGGCAAGAATCATATTGGCAAAAATCGGGCCCTTTACAAAAACCATCTTTCGCTCACCATCAGTCTGCTGAAGGATTTCAGTGCCGGTGATGTCGGCGGGCATAAGGTCCGGCGTAAACTGAATGCGTTGAAACTTTAGGTTAAACAGTTCCGTCAGCGATTTGACCAGCAGGGTCTTGGCCAGACCCGGCGCACCGGTAATGAGACAGTGCCCGCCGGAAAGCACTGCTATCAGAAGATGCTCGATAACATTTTCCTGGCCGACGATAACCTTTGAAAGCTCGGCACTGATACGTTGCCGCGCCTCCCTGATCTGTTCGACAGCCCATCGTTCGGATTCATACGTTTTGGTAGTCAAAGTTATCTTCCTTTCTAATCTGTGGTGTGTGCGGGCGGTTATGCCGGCCCGGCTCCGTTAGATATATACTCAATGTGTCATGGCATAAAATACGATATTGATCCCCAGTGGATACGCAATTTTCTCTGAGAACTCCCGGAAATACCATTCATCTTCCCCCTCACGCTCCCACCCGTCGCCCAGGTCGGTGTTATGACAGATAATAGCCATAATTCGCCCTTTGTCATCATATATGGCCTTGTAGTGCGGCTGGCTGGTATCTGAGGGGCGAGGCTCCCATGTGCGGCCATAAGGTCGGCCTTCCCATGCTGCATTGATACTTGGAATCTGAGGTTTTTCCTTGAGTTCAAATACTGCATGGAAGATCGGGTGGCCTGAACCAAGCTCGATTGGTTCACGATCAGGAAATACCCGTTTGATCTCATAGTAGAAGTTAAGCCATTCATCCTCACCCCAGAAATCGTCCACCATAAGAAAACCGCCGTTGAGCAGGTAGCGACGAAGATTCTTGACCTCTTCTTCGCTGAAGACCAGCCGGCCGGGCTCCACGATGTAGATGAATGGGTAGTTGAAGAGTTTCGGGTCCGTCAGTTCGAGTACCACCCCGTCAGGATTAACTTCCATCGAAGTCAATTGGTGCAGACGGAAGGAGAAGTTCAAATCACTGTCAGGGTAGTCCGTTGCCCAGCTGCCGCCACTAAAGCCGCGACCATAGCCCCGACCGTAACCGCCTCTATACCTGCTTTCACCGTATCCGGATGAATACCGGATTCGTGCGAATGTGAATACATCATAGAAAAACTCCTTGTCGGATTCCCAATCCGGCACACTCCTTCGATTGGAATATCGTCGGCTGGAATATCTCTGTGCGAACACCACGCTTACTCCAACACATGCGACTATGAATAGAATAATGAACCACTTTAGTTTTGTCACAGTTCATCCTCCTGAATCTTTAGCGGTTTGTCTTGGTCATTCGATGTGGATTTGTATTCCAAACTGTCGATACGCGTGCCATTGATGATCTTCAACAATAGACGATGTGCCTCGCGAAAACGTGGTGCATCTGCCAGGGCTTTGAGCACATATCGCTTTGCAGTGACAGGGTCCCGATCCTGAAACAACCTCGCCAGGCGGTAGTTGATATCTGCCGGATCCGTGGGGTCAAGCAAAAGTAAGCGCTTGTATGATTCAATAGCCAGGTCGTTTTTGCCGAGTTCTTCATTGGCTCGGCTCATCCGCAAATGGACTGTAGCCAACATGGGGTAGACCGCTATGTATCTCTGGCCGTTCTTGATGACCTCCTGCCAGTCGTTCTGTTCCATACCGATTTCCATGAGCCGCTCATAAGCATAAGCTGCATCGCATGATATCATTGCCAGATCGTTGAGCACGGAGCGTTCTTGTTTAATCTCACCGAGGTTGTGGTGTACTTTGGCAAGAAGTTGATAAGCGTTTCCATCGTCAGCGTATTGCGGGTAGAGTGAGATCAGCTTCTTGAGAGGCTTTTTTGCCTCCTCCCAATTGCTGTTAGCCACAAGGTTATTTGCATGCAGGGTCAGAGCCCAAAAGCTATTGGGGTGTTTGGTCAGCCACTTGGCCAGTGCTCCAGAGTCGGCAAGGTCTAATTGTTCTGTTTCGGGTTCAGTCCAGTCAACATTCTGAGCCAGGTCCTCGGCCCGCTTTTTAGCAAAGGACTCAAATTGTTTTTCGATCTTCTCGATGGGAGCTGTCCACTTGGAGATAACGTCATTGATTTCTTGGCCTTTAGCCAGATCTGTAAGGATGGCCGTGAGGGACTCCTGGCCGAATCGCTTGATAAGAAACTCCACCACAAGCGACGACTCATAGTAGGCAAACTGCAAGTGCATTGGCGTACGAGGACTCAAAAAAACACCGCTTAGCTTGCTGATCGGTGTCAGTTCTCCCTCAAGTATCATTTTGCGATACTCCGGCTTCATTTGTTGGCCCCAGGTTGGATCACGCTGAACTTCCTCGTAAACGGAAATCCCTTCACTCAGCCAGCGAGGCATTTTGTTGTGCGTTAAATTCAGCGTTATCACGTGGCAGAATTCGTGCCACAGCAATGACTTCCAGTTGGTTGCCTTCTCCGCCTTGGGACTATTGGCCGTTATCACATCGCCAAAACACACACCCAGGAAACCATCACCGCCGGGCATCCCGAAAGTACGTACAGCGAAATCCTGCTGGTTAGGAAACAGTTCAACCGTGACCGGAAGGTCCAGTTCCAAACTGTACTTACTGCACAGTTCTGACTTGGCCTGCTGCAGTAGCTTTAACACCTCGTCGCCATATACGGCAGCCTCAAGCTCATCCATCCGGATGATGAATCCATCGGTTCGCAGCGTTTTGAATTTGGACAGGTTGTCGTGCAGGTTGACGAGATTGTAGGCCTCAACATTATAGGCGTCCCGGTTATGAACCTCGTTGGCCAGCACCCAGCCCTCTTGTTCATCACCCAGTCGAAGCAGATCCTGCGCCAACTGGATTTTCGCCGGCAGATATTGCGGAGCAAATTTCAATGCCTGACGCTGATAAGCCGATCCTTCGGCAAAACGATATTTCTGTGACAATTTTCTGCCGATCAGATAATCCACTTCGGGATTGGTCGGCCAGTACTTCAGCGCATTGGCTCGGGTTTTTTCGACTGCATTAGGGTCATTGTCCATATGCGCTAAGACGCAGCGGTATGCCCAGGCCTCCGGGTGCCAGGGATTGACAGCAGTGACGCGATCAAGCGATTTTATCGCCGCGGTATAGTCTTCGCAATCTATTTGATGTTCGGCCAGCAGCAACAATGCCGGCGCGTGATTGGGATTTATGTAAAGGGCCGCGTCCAATGAATTAATCATTTGACCCCGGTCACTTTGATAAAATGCTTTGGCCAATCCGAAATGTACATCCGGTTCGTCACCGAATCGAGTGAGGGCTTTACGATACTGGTTAGCGGCCAGTTCGTAATCCTGCTTGGCAAGTGCCAGAGCCCCGGCTGCCAGATAAGCGTTGAGGCAGTTAGGGTCGTTATTAATGGCACGGTTGAAGAATTCATCCAGTACGAGTTTCGGTTCGCCCCCGAGCAGCAGCAGCGACTCGCCCAGGGCCGTCAGGTCTGAAGAATTCAGGAATCCGATGTTACGGTCTGTGCCGATCCTGAAGATTCTCGACAGCGTTTCCGCGGCGCGCTCGGATTGGCCGTTGCGCAGATAAACCGTATGTCCGAGTTTCAATATGCGAATGCTCCAACGATAGTCTCGCAGAGCTGCGTCCACATCTTCCAGGGCCTTGTCATATTGACCAAGTCCCATCAGCGATTCAATCATTAGAGTTCGCCACTCTACCGTGTAAGCTCCGCCTTCAATAGCCGTTCGGCTTGACTCGAGGCATTCGGCATATTGGCCTGTCCGGAATTGTGTGCGGGCTTCGTCAATATCTGCGGCTGCCGCGGAATGGCTCGGGCCTGCCATAAATGCGATGCATACCGCCATCGAAACCAAGCGGCCGTAGTGAAATATGTGTCTGAACAAGAAAGCCATATTACATCTACCCAACTTACCGTAGATCTAAATCTGTCATCATGTAAGCTGTTTGGATCCGGCTTACGCCCCTGTTGCCATCGTCGCAAAACACGAACTTGCGAACTTAACCGGCCCATTCTAACAGATATAAACAGTTGGGTCAATATGGTGCAGACGCGATGAAACGCTTCAGAGAAGCTCTTGCAAAGAAAGCCTCCATACATGCCAACTGCCCTAATTATTCCATCTGGACATCTGGAAATTGGCTTTGATTGGGTTTGTTTTCCCGGCGTCCAAAAGGTCGGTTCATCTCCATAATCCTTTGTTAGACGAAAGTTTGACTTCATTCGGCCCTTTCGAAAATTGGCTTTGTTTTTTCAAATCGTTTAGGATTTCGAGCTTCGTGCTTCGGATTTCCGTCCAACGGCCGGCGAATTGGCTTTGTTTTTTCAAATTAGTGCGAATTTTACTCACTAATTTGCCTCATTTTGCCGTACTTTCTACACCATTCGGCGGATTTTCGCGCGTTTTGGTTGTGGTTTTGTCTTGAAAATTCAGGATTTTGAACATTTGATATTGTTTCCCCCGTTAGGGGACCTGTGGAGGATTTAGGATTTCGTGCTTAGTATTTCCAGCCGAAGGCTGGCTTTTGGCTTTGTTTTTTCAAATATATCTCAATTATTCTCACTATTTTGCCTCATTTTGTCATGCTTTCTGACACATTTTGCGTATTTTCGTGCATTTTGCTGATTGATAGCATTCAATTTTTGATCTTTGATTTGTCATGTTGCGATTTGCACTTTGCTTTTTGATTTGCTTCCGCTATGCGACATACCACATACCATATACTACATGCTAGCGTGAGTTTACCACAAAAAGTAACCTCTTGCAGCGCAAGCCCTTGAAAAAACTAAGGTTATATAGATCCTATACGTAAGGCCTAAATCACATCCAAAAATATCCTTTATTTTCCAACATTTTTGCCATTATATCCTTGACACAGCGTGATACGCCACGTAGTGTAAGGCCTAAATGGCTTATTTGAAACCTAAAAATATATATGGCAAGACCTACTGGTACG